>Ga0207933_1001946_pt1 | contig 14251 bp, 14 predicted proteins | sample NGESurdeep092012_4_FD_184488 | JGI IMG/M metagenome (GOLD analysis project Ga0207933, IMG submission 184488) | Arctic peat soil microbial communities from Barrow, Alaska - NGEE Surface sample F53-3 deep-092012 (SPAdes) | ecosystem: Environmental > Terrestrial > Soil > Wetlands > Peat ... | reverse complement strand
GCCGCTCGTCGTTATATCGATATGATCGCGAGCGATGGCGATACGCCGCCGGGCATCCGCAGCCGCGCCGACGTGCTCTCGGCGCTAATCGCCGCCGATGGCAAGAGCTGAGGACCGATTTATGCGCCGCACGAATCGTATCGTGTTGTTGGTCGCGCTGCTCGCGATTATGCCGGTGCTTGCCGGTTGCGAGAATTTCGACATGGACCAACTCGATGTGTTCGGCCTCAACAAAAAGAAGAAATTGCCGGGCGATCGCCATGAAGTATTTCCCAATGGCGTGCCCGGTGTCACGCAAGGGATTCCGCCTGAATATCTGAAGGGTAACCAGCAATCGAGCGATGTCGCGCAGACACCGATAGGTGAATCTGCCGGCAGCGCCGCGCCGCCACCGGAGGCCAACGCGGCGCCGGCGGGCAAGACGGCGGCGCTTGCACCGGCAGAAGAGCCGAAGCCCAAACCCAGACCCAAACGAAAGCCGAAACCGCGTACCGCTTCGCGCCCGGCCAGCCAGATCACGGTACAGCCGACACCCAATGGCCAGAACGGCGACCAGCAGCAGAAACTGGCGCCTTGGCCGACCGATCAGCAGCCTGCACAGCAGCAGGGCCAGCAACCGGCATCCGGACAAAGCTCCAGCACGGCGCCCTGGCCGTCGGCCCCGCCGCCCGACACCTTCTCGCGCTAAGCATTTTCTCACGCTAAGAGAGCGTCGCCCGCTTTGCGCGGGCCGGACCGCCGCCCATGAGCTTCACAATTGCCATTGTCGGCCGCCCCAATGTGGGCAAATCGACATTGTTCAACCGGCTGGTCGGCCGGCGCGTTGCGCTGGTCGACGACCGCCCGGGCGTGACGCGCGACCGCCGCGAAGGCGAGGGCCGGCTTGGCGATCTCGACTTCACCGTGATCGATACCGCGGGCCTTGAGCAATCGGCGCCGGAAAGTCTCACTGGCCGCATGCGGGCGCAGACCGAAACTGCGATGGCGCAAGCGGACGGCATTTTCTTCATGATCGACGCACGCGTCGGTCCGACGCCGGCCGATCGTGATTTCGCCGAGTTGGCGCGCAAGTCCGGTAAGCCGACCGTGCTGATCGCCAACAAAATGGAAGGCACCGCCGGCGAATCCGGGCGGCTTGATGCCTATGCGCTCGGCCTCGGCGATCCGGTGGCGATTTCAGCCGAGCATAACGAGGGCTTGGCCGATCTCTACGACGCCTTGCGTGCCGCATTGCCGGTGCAAACCGCCAAGGCCGCGGAAGCAGCGGCTGAACCATCCGGTCCGCATCCGATCCGCGTCGCCATTGTCGGGCGCCCGAATGCCGGCAAGTCCACGCTAATCAACCGGCTTCTGGGTGAAGAACGTCTATTGACCGCGCCGGAAGCCGGCACCACCCGTGACGCCATCGCGGTCGATCTCGAATGGCACGATCAAAAGTTCCGAATCCACGACACCGCAGGCATCCGGCGGCGGGGGCGCGTGGACGAAAAACTTGAGAAACTGTCGGTCGTCGATGCGCTCAACGCGGTGCGTTTCGCCGAGGTGGTGGTCGTGCTGCTCGACGTCGGCAATGCTTTCGAAGAGCAGGACCAGCGCATCGCCGATCTGGTTGAGCAGGAGGGCCGCGCCATCGTCATCGCGGTCAATAAATGGGACTTGAAGGAAAAGACCGCCGGCGCTATCGGAAAATTGCGCGAGCAAGCCGACGAGAAACTGATGCAGATGAAGGGTGTGCCGCTGGTGGCGATTTCAGCCATCACCGGCGAGGGCCTCGATCGACTGATGCAGGCGATCGTCGATGCCTTTGCCATCTGGAACAGACGCGTGCCGACGGCAGCGCTCAATCGCTGGTTCGAGCATGCCATCGAGCAGCATCCGCCGCCGGCGGTTTCGGGCCGCAGGCTGCGCCTCAATTACATTACGCAGGCGAAAGCGCGGCCGCCGAGTTTCATCGTGTTCTGCACGCGTGCCGATGCGGTGCCAGACGCCTATAAGCGCTATCTGGTCAATTCGCTGCGCGAGACTTTTGAGTTGCCCGGCACGCCGATCCGGCTGAATTTGCGCGAGAAAGAAAACCCGTTCAAAGGACGGGCGAAAAGAAAACACTAAAATGCAGTGACAACTTGATAGGAGGCTGCATGAAACTCAATATCAAAGCACTGGCAATGGCGTTCGGCCTTATATGGGCCGCTGGCATATTGTTTGTCGAAGTAGCCCATATGATTTGGCCGGGCTATGGCGCGGCATTCCTCCAACTGACTGGGTCCATTTATCCCGGCTACCGTCCGGGCACCGGAGTTGGGTCCGTCATTGTCGGCACGCTCTATGGTCTGGTGGATGGCGGCGTCGGCGGCGCATGTTTTGCCTGGCTCTACAATTTGTGTTTGCCGCGCACGGCCAACTAACTCAGGCGTTACGACGGGGTTCGGACCTCCAAAAATTTTCCGGCCCGATAATCGTACCACTTGCCGTTTTCTCCGCAGCTCGGCAGGCAGAGCGGCACGATTTTGGCCGCGACTTCCTCCGGCGTCGGCAGCGTCATCGGATCGACGCCGGGAAACGCCGTCGCCATCATGCGCGTGCGGGTTTGTCCCGGGCTGAACAGATTGACGCGCACTTTGGTGGAAGCGCATTCGGCGGCGTAAGTGCGCACCAATGCATCGAGGGCGGCTTTGGAAACCGCATAGGCGCCGAAATAAGGCCGCCCCAAATAGGCCACGGCCGATGTCACGAAAACCGCGCGGCCGGCCTCGGACCGCTTGAGCAAGGGATCGAAAGTGCGGATGAACTGCCAGTTGGCCGTGACATTGACGGCGAAACTCTCGTCCCAGTCCTTGGGCTCGATATGGCCGAGCGGCGTTGGTGTGCGCAGGATGCCGGCATTGCCGGCCAGCACGTCGAGGCGGCCGTAGCGCTCCTGGATAGCGAGAGCGAGCCGCGCGATGCCGGGGCTGTCCTTCATGTCGAGCGGCACCAACGTGGCCGAGCTGCCCGCGGCCTTAATCTTGTCGTCGAGTTCCTCGAGCCCACCCACGGTGCGCGCCACGGCGACGATATGCGCGCCGGCCTGCGCCAATTGTAACGCGAGCGCAGCGCCAATGCCGCGCGAGGCGCCGGTCACCAGCGCGATACGGTCGGAAAGGGGTTTAGACATGCGGATACGCCGACGCGAAGCCTAGATGGCTTCGGCAAGTAACGACAATTGCCGCGGGCCCGCTTCCTGCGCACCGAGGTCGGTGAGCGGGGTCGGGTAATCGCCGGTGAAGCAATGGTCGGTGAATTGCGGCCGTACAGCATCCCGGCCCTTCTCGAAGCCCATGGCGCGGTAAATGCCGTCGACCGAGAGAAACGCCAGCGAATCCGCGCCGATAAATTGGCGCATCGCCTCGAGATCGTGGGTGGCTGCGAGCAGCTTGTCACGCTCCGGCGTATCGATGCCGTAATAATCCGGATGCGTGATCGGCGGCGAGGCGATGCGGAAATGCACCTCCTTGGCGCCGGCATCGCGCATCATCTGCACGATTTTGCGCGAGGTCGTGCCGCGCACGATCGAATCGTCCACCAGCACGATGCGCTTGCCGGAAACCACCGCGCGATTGGCGGAATGCTTGAGCCGCACGCCCTGATCGCGGATCGATTGCGTCGGCTGGATGAAGGTGCGCCCGACATAGTGGTTGCGGATGATGCCAAGCTCGTAGGGGACGCCTGACTCCTGCGCAAAGCCGATGGCTGCCGGCACACCGGAGTCCGGCACCGGCACGACCACGTCGGCGACGGCTTTTGCCTCGCGCGCCAGCTCCGCGCCCATGTTTTTGCGCACGTCATAGACATTGCGGCCGCCGACGATGGAATCGGGCCGCGAGAAATAGATGTATTCGAAGATGCAGGGCCGTGCCGGCATCGGCGGAAACGGCTTGTGCGAATGTGCGCCGTCTTCATCGAAGATCACGACTTCGCCGTTTTCGATGTCGCGCACATATTTCGCGCCGATAATGTCGAGCGCGCAGGTTTCCGAGGCCAAAATCGGACAGCCGTCGAGCGTGCCGTAGACCAGCGGGCGGATACCGAGTGGATCGCGCGCGCCGATCAGCTTCTTGTTGGTCATGCCGACGAAAGCATAGGCGCCCTCGAGCTGGCGCAGGCCCTCGACGAAGCGGTCGATGAAACGGTTGCGCTTGGCGCGCGCCACGAGATGCAGGATCACTTCCGTATCGGTGGTCGACTGCATCATGGCGCCCTCGTGCACCAGATCGCGACGCAGCTTGAGGCCGTTGGTGAGATTGCCGTTATGCCCGATGGCAAAACCGCCGGCATTGAGCTCGGCGAACAACGGCTGCACGTTGCGCAAAATGGTTTCGCCGGTGGTCGAGTAGCGCACATGGCCGATGGCGGTGGTGCCGGGCAGGCGGTCGATCACCTCGCGGCGGGCGAAGGTGTCGCCCACGAGGCCGAGACGGCGTTCGGAATGGAAGCGCTTGCCGTCGAAGGACACAATACCGGCGGCTTCCTGGCCGCGATGCTGGAGGGCGTGCAGCCCGAGCGCGGTGATGGCGGCGGCGTCGGGATGGTTGAAGATGCCGAAAACCCCGCATTCCTCGCGTAGCGTGTCGGCATCCGGATCGTATTCGGCGCCGGGGCTTTGCGACTGTTCGGGCTTGCGGTCTTGCATGCTTAAAATGTTCCGGTCCGAGGGCTCAATTACGACTTCGTGTCGGGATTGGTATCCGGCGGCTCCTGATCTTCCGGTTTCTGCCGCTTCAACCTCTTCAAGATGGTGCTTTCGGGGTCGTCCGGCAACATGGACATCAGCCATTGTCCCGTACTTTGCAACACGACCTTCGATTTGGCGCCGCGCACCCATTCCGGTTGGCTGCGTTCGGGCACCAGCCATGCAAAAAACAGGAAGGCGACCACCACAATAATCAGCCCGCGGCCGAGCCCGAAAAGGAAGCCCAGCGTGCGGTCGAGCGCACCCACCCGGCTGTCGAGAATCATGTCGGAGATGCGCACGGTGATGATCGAGACGATCAGCAACGTGATCAGGAAGATGGCGCCGACCGTGACTGCGGTCGCCACCATGTTGCTGCTGATATAGCCCTGCGCGATCGGCAGTACCTTCGAATAGGAATAGAGCGTGACCAGCGCGGCGACGCCCCAGGCGCCGATCGACAGGATCTCGCGCATGAAGCCGCGGATCATGGCGAGCAGGCCGGAGATCAGCATGACCAGCAAAAGGATGATGTCGAGCAAAGTGATCGGCATCGGGGGCTCAGGCGCTCCGCTGAAGGGCGCTGGCGGCGTGCTGCCGATAGCGCGAATCCCGGTCTGCCATAGCGGCTCCCGGTGAGGGCGGCAATGTCGGCCTTAAGTGCTTAATATTAGACCCATTTCTGCTTGGGTGCCGGCCCGCTTGTGAACGCTGCCGCGGCCGGTTTCGAGGCCCGTATATAGCGGGGCGTCAGGCTTCCGTCACCCGTCTTGTCCACGGGTTTTCGCGCCTCGTGTGCCACGGGCAGCGATATCGGCGACCAGATTAGCGAGGCTTGCCACATCGGTAATCTTGAGACCGCCGTCGCCGGCTTCGGCGCGCACGGCCTCGGGCACGATGGCGCGGGTAAAACCAAGTTTGGCGGCTTCTTTGAGCCGCGCCGGCGCCTGCGCCACCGGCCTTATGGCCCCTGAAAGCGACACCTCGCCGAAATAGACCGCATCGGCCGGCAATGGCGCATTAGCCAGCGATGACACGAGTGCGGCGGCGGCGGCGAGATCGGCCGCCGGCTCCTGGATGCGCAGGCCGCCGGCGACATTGAGGTAAACATCGTGGCCGCCGAGCTTGACGCCGCAATGGGCCTCAAGCACCGCCAGCACCATCGACAACCGGCTCGGATCCCAGCCGACCACGGCCCTTCTTGGCGTACCCAAAGAAGTCGGCGCCACCAGCGCCTGGATTTCGACCAGCAGCGGCCGGGTTCCCTCGATACCGGCGAACACCGCGGTGCCGGGCGAGCCGAGATCGCGCGCCGAGAGGAACAATTCGGACGGATTGGCGACTTCGCGCAGTCCAGCGCCGGTCATCTCGAACACGCCGATCTCGTCGGTCGGGCCGAAGCGGTTTTTCACCGCGCGCAAAATGCGGAACTGATGCGAGCCTTCGCCCTCGAACGACAACACAGCGTCGACCATATGTTCGACCACGCGGGGTCCGGCGATCTGGCCGTCTTTGGTGACATGGCCGACCAGGATGATGGCTGCGCCCGATCTCTTGGCAAAACGGATCAGCGCCTGCGCCGAGCCGCGCACCTGCGTAACGGTGCCGGGCGCCGATTCCACCAGCTCGGTCCACATGGTCTGGATCGAATCAATGACGATCAGCCGGGGAGTCTTGCCCTCGGACATGGTGGCGATGATGTCCTCGACAGATGTTTCGGCCGCGAGTTCAACCGCTGCCTCTCGCAGGCCCAGCCGCTCGGCGCGCAGCCGCACCTGGGCGACCGCTTCCTCGCCGGAGATATAGACCGCGCGATTGCCCGAGCGCGCCATGGCAGCGGCAGCCTGCAGCAGTAATGTTGATTTGCCGATGCCGGGATCGCCGGCCATCAGCAGCACCGAGCCGCGCACAAAGCCCCCGCCGGTGACGCGATCGAGTTCGGCGATCCCGGAGGGCAGGCGCGGGGCGTCATGCGCTTCGCCCATCAGCGGTTCGAGGGCGAACAAGCGGCCCTTGCCGGGTTTGCGGCCCGGGCCCGCCGGCCTATCGGCGCCTTCCTCGACCAGCGTATTCCACTCGCCGCAGGCCTCGCATTTGCCCTGCCAGCGGGGCGCCGCCGCCCCGCAGTTCTGGCAGATGAAGCTCAGATTGCGCTTCGACATCAGTTGCCTTGATTGCGCACGAACTTTTCCGAAAACCGGTTTCCACTTTTCGGGATCATGCGCGGGGGAATCGCCCGTAATTGCTGCTCAGGACGCTAAAACGCCCATGAGAACAATACAAGAACATTGTTTCGGAAGTGCTAATTTACGGGGGGAAGCTGACTAGGCCCGATAAACCCGGTGGTAGCGCCGCCCCAGGCTCGTGAGCACCTCGTAGCCGATGGTGCCGGCGGACTTGGCCATGTCGTCAACCGTAATTTCGTCGCCAATGAGAATGGCGAGGTCGCCGCGTCGGCCGGCGTTCTCCGGCAAATCGGTGATGTCGATCGCCAGCAAATCCATCGACACCCGCCCGGCCAGCGGACATTTCTTGCCGGCGACGATCGCCTCGCCGCCTGGCGCCAGATCAGAGGCGCTGGACGCGCGCAGATAGCCGTCGGCATAGCCGACCGCGACCACGGCAATGCGTGTCGTGCGCTTGGCGGTCCAGCCGGCGTTATAGCCGACGGTCTCGCCGCGCGGCACGGTGCGCACCTGCGCGATGCGCGCTTGCAATTCGATCACCGCGCGCATCGGATTGCTCTGCCCGGGGATCGGATTGACGCCGTAGAGCGCGACGCCGGGACGCACCATGTCGCAATGGGCGGAAGCGCCGAGGAAAATTCCTGACGAGTTGGCAAGCGAGGAGGGGATACCGCGATAGAGAATGCGCACCTCGCGGAAGACGTTGATCTGTTGCGCATTGAGCGGATGCGCCGGCTCTTCGGCGCAGGCGAGGTGGCTCATCAGCAGCGTAATGCCGTGGTTTTCGGCACGCAGGCGCGGGGCCAGCGCGGCGGCTTCGTTCACAGAGATGCCGAGCCGGTTCATGCCGGTGTCGACATGCAGCGCCGCGCCGCCGTGCCATTGAGTGCCTAAGCAGAAGGCATCCCATTCCGCTAATTCGACCATGCTGCCGATCACAGGCCTGGCGCGGATATCGGCGTAAGTTGCGGCGGTGCCAGGCAATAGACCGTTGAGCACGTAAATCGCCGGCTCAGGCGCTGCGCCCCGTGCCCGCCGCGCTTCCTCGAGATCGGCGACGAAAAATGTCTTGCAGCCGGCTCTGGCGAGTGTGCTGGCAACCTTCTCGATGCCGCAGCCATAACCGTCGGCCTTGATGACGGCCGCGCATTCCGACGGCATGGCGCGGCGATTGAGCGCGTGCCAATTGGCTTCGATGGCGGAGAGATCGACGGTCAGGACGCCGCCGGCTTCGGCTGCGGGTGGCCCAACGGTTTGATCCGCCGGAGCGGGCTGCGGCGGCACCAGATCGGGCGCGGATACGGATTGAGCGTCGGCCATGGCCAAGGTTTAGCGGGCCAAACTCCGGTAGTCCATGCGGGGCAGGGTTACATCAAGTTCAGAGCAACTTACGCAAAAGGGCCGCTGCATTTGGCAGCGACCCTCTCACGCAAGCCGTAATTTTCCGAAATCAGGCGAATAGCGGCCGCAGGCTGGGATTGCGCGCGACCAGCGGCAATCGGTCGACGAGGCCGTCGAGACCCCAAACGTGACCGGCGTGATGAGCCATCAAGTAGACGATCACGACCGCGTAGACGAGATGGTAATCGACGAACAGGCTGAGGTGATCGCCGATGAACGGCCAGTCCATATGCGCGAAATGATAGGTGAGCATAAGCAGGATGCCGAATGGGCCGCTGATCCGCACCATCAGTCCCGAGACCAGCGACAATCCGATCAGCAGATGACCCCACTTCATCAGAAAGTCGGTGTAGGGCAGCAATGCCGGCGTCGCAAAGGGCGCGAATAAATCATGGAAAGTCTTCACGTGGGTGAGAAAGCCGCCGGCGCTGTAGCCCTGCAGGATTTGCCAGCTGCCGGCGTAAAGAAAGAGCGAGCCCACGAAGACGCGCAGGAGGAAGATAATGCCGCGATCCAGTTTTGTTTCAGACATGCTCAATTTCTTTCCTGAAGTGGCGTACGGGCGGCGAGGTTGACGACGCGCATCATGGCAAGCGCGGCGAAATCCGCGCTCGCTGGATGTTCAAAGCCGGGGCGGCCAGTTGGCGAAAGACACTCGCGGCCGCCAAGCCGAACAGCAATTTCGAGATCAGGCTAACTGAATACGGCACCAGTTGAATGAAAGCCGGGCTGACGATCGGCAGCACGACGAAGAAATTGATCGCCCATACGCCGGCAAGTGCGGCGACAGTGAATGGAAACAGACTGATTGTCTGCGTGTGACGTGAGGACAGCGCCTGCCAGACGAAAGAAAGCGTAATTCCGAGCGTTACGGCGATCGCCATATGGACGGTCACGCCCAAAGCGATTGGATCTGCCGGGAGTAGTGCGTTCATCCCTGTAGCCGTTGTTACGCCGCGCGCCAGTGCCGCGGGATTGGCGCCTGTCGCTGCGGCGTAAAGTGTCACCCAGGCTATTTCGGCGAGCCCGCCGGCCGCGCCGGTGATGGCGCCTTGGCGGAGGGTTTCAAGCGCCCTGCTCAGCTGATTGTTGTGGGGTTGGTCGACTGCGTTCATGATTTTTCTCATATCGGTTTCAGGATGCAATTTTAGAATCAAGAATAGAAAGCGGACGCGGCAAAGCGCGCCGCGGAAGTGAAAATCCATCCGATGATCGGCTGTGCCGGCGTCTAACGAGAGCGGTATCCGGCCACTGGCATGGGCTGGAAGAAAGCCAAGTCTGCTAAAATAGCTAAATAAAGTTTTCTGCTCGCCCCTAATGCAAGCAACACGCTCGCCCCGGATTTGTTCCGTGGCACCCTACTTTGGATCGGAATGCGGAAACAAACGTCCGTATTCGGGACTAGCCGATGCGTTCCGGCAGGTGGTCAGTTTTGGCCAAAGTCGAGAATTTCGTAATGGCGCCTTCGAATTGCAATTCGACCGTGCCGGTCGGTCCGTGACGCTGTTTGCCGATGATGACTTCGGCGCGGCCGTGGACTTTTTCGCCCTCCGCCAGCCATTCGGCGAATTTCTCGCGGTTGGTTTCCAGCGGCTTGCGCATCTGGTGGTAATATTCGTCGCGGAAAACGAACAGCACCACGTCGGCGTCTTGTTCAATTGATCCCGATTCACGCAAGTCCGAAAGCTGCGGCCGCTTGTCGTCGCGGCTCTCGACCTGGCGCGAGAGCTGCGAGAGCGCAAGCACCGGCACGTTGAGTTCTTTGGCCAGCGCTTTCAGCTTGGTGGTGATCTCGGTGATTTCCTGCACGCGGTTTTCCGAGGAGCGCTTGGTCGAGCCTTGCAGCAATTGCAAATAGTCTATGATGAGTAGGTCAAGTCCGCGCTGCCGCTTGAGCCGGCGCGCGCGGGCGGCGAGTTGCGCCACCGACAGGCCACCGGTTTGGTCAACGAAGAACTTCAAATTCTGAAGTTCAATCGAGTGGTCCTTGATCTTCTCGAACTCGGCTTCGCTGATGCCGCCGCGCCTGATCTGGTTTGACGGAATTCCGGTTTGTTCGGCAATGATACGGGTGGCGAGTTGCTCGGCCGACATTTCGAGCGAGAAGAAGCCGACAATGCCGCCATTGGTGGTGACCGTGTGGCCGTCGGGCCGTACTTCGCCCTGCCAGGCACGCGCGACATTGTAGCCGATATTGGTGGCGAGCGCGCTTTTGCCCATGCCGGGACGGCCGGCCAGGATGATCAGGTCGGAGGGCTGCAAGCCGCCCATCATGCGGTCGAGTTCGTCAAGCCCGGTGGCGATGCCGGACAGTTTTCCATCGCGCTGGAAGGCGTGCGCCGCCATGTCGATCGCGGTGGTCAGTGACTGCGAAAAAAGTTGGAACCCGCCGTCGTAGCGGCCGGTCTCAGCCAGTTCGTAAAGCTTGCGCTCGGCATCCTCGATCTGCGCGCGCGGCGCGAAATCGACCGGCGCGTCGTAGGCAACATTGACCATGTCTTCGCCGACGATGATCAGCGCGCGGCGGATCGACAGGTCGTAGACGGTATGGCCGTAATCCTCGGCGTTGATGATGGTGGTGGCTTCGGCCGCCAGCCGCGCCAGATACTGGCTCACCGTCATGCCGCCGATATCGACGTCGGCGCCGATAAAGGTCTTGAGCGTAACCGGTGTCGCGACCTTGTTGGCGCGGATCAGTTCACTCGTAAGCTGATAGATTTTCTGATGAATCGGCTCGAAAAAATGCTCGGGCTTGAGAAAGTCGGATACCCGATAGAAGGCCTCGTTATTGACCAGGATCGCGCCCAATAGCGCCTGCTCCGCTTCGATATTGTGCGGAGCGGAACGGAAGTTCTGGGCAGGTTCTGCAGCCTGCTTACGGAGTGCCGAATCGAGAGGGGCCATGGACTTCTATGCTTATTCTTGAAACGTGGCATAGCACGAGCATTTGTGGCGCCAGTGTGAAGTACGCGCTTGCGCACGCAATCCACAACGACTCACATGACGCGATTCACGGGTGACAAATGACTATTTGTTCTTGACGCCTACCGCGTTCGCGCGGTGGTTTCGGGCTTCTACTCGCCGGCAAGCCGCAGCGGCGGGTGGTGTGTTCGTTCGGCGCCACGCAAGCGCTGCTCTTCGCGCATGATGTAGTCCCGCGTCATCGGTACGACACCCTGCCGCTTGGTGAGCTGAATCTGGAACACCATCATGTTCTGCTCGCGGAACGACATTTCCGAGGACGCCAGGTAGAATTCCCACATTCTTTCAAAGCGCTCGTCGTAGATGCGCTCGACTTCCTCGCGGTGGGCGAGGAAACGCTCGCGCCAGGCTTTCAATGTCTCGGCGTAATGCAGCCGCAGGATTTCGATGTCGGTGATGAGCAGGCCGGCCTTTTCGATGCGCGGCAGCACCTCCGAAAGGGCTGGAATATAGCCGCCGGGGAAAATGTATTTCGAAATCCAGGGGTTGGTGATGCCGGAGCCTTCCGAGCGGCCGATCGCATGCAGCATCATCACGCCATCGTCCTTGAGCAACTGCGCGCTCTTGCGGAAAAAAGTGTCGTAGTGGTTGACCCCGACATGCTCGAACATGCCGACCGAGACGATGCGGTCGAACGGGCCGGAGACGTCGCGATAATCCTGCAGCTTGAAGCGGGCACGACCGGTGAGGCCCTTTTCCGCGGCGCGTTCATTGGCGATGGCGTACTGTTCTTGGCTGAGGGTGACACCGGTCACGTCCGCGCCGGCGGTCTCAGCGAGATAGAGACACATTCCGCCCCAACCGCAGCCGATATCGAGCACGCGCTTATCGGGCTCCATCAGCAGCTTGGCGGCGAGGTGGCGTTTCTTCGCGAGTTGCGCATCGTCGAGCGACTGGCCCGGTTGCTCGAAATAGCCGCAGCTATATTGCCGGTCGGCATCGAGAAAAAGCGAATAGAGCCTGCCATCGAGATCGTAATGATGAGCAACGTTCTCGCGCGAGCGCCGGCGCGGATTGAACTGCTGTAGTCGGCGATACAAATAGCGCAGGAACCATTGCGGCCGCGCCCAGTAAGGCACTTCGGTCTGTTGCCCGAGCATGACGGCGAGCACATCGGCGATCGAGCCTTGCTCGACCACGAAGGTACCGTTCATGAAGGCTTCGCCGAATTTGAGCTCGGGATCGAAGAGGATCGCCCATTCAGCCGAGCGTGAGGTAAACCGTACCGATACCGGCTGGCCGGTCCCATCGCCGAAGGTCAAGACTGTGCCACGCGAGGTGGTCACCCGGAATGTTCCCCTCCGGATGAAGGTCTTGAGCAAAAACTGAAGCAACCGGTCCATCGGCCGCCTCCTGTCCTACTAGGCTAATACAGTACCAAGTCCTGCAATCTCCACGCACCCGGCCGAAGCATGGAGCGCTCAAATGCCAACGTAGGTATTTAATCAAAGTTCCACGCGCCCAGCAATAGTATTAAGTAGTAGGAGCGTTCACGCAATTCTGGCAAAGGTCACAATCCCGCGATAATAGGCTATCAACGCAGCGTTTAAGGCGCGCGGGGCTGTATGAAGCAAGTACTTGAAAGGTCGAGGGCAATGATGGGCTTGGTTCGTTGCACCGGGGTGGCGCTGGCGGTTTTGACGCTCGGTTTGGCAGCCCCTTCCGGGGCACAGGAAAGCCTGGATGCCGGCAAAACCGGCGCGCAAATATTCGCATCCGATTGCACGCTTTGTCATAAGAGCCCGCAAGGATTGAACAAATCCGGTCGAATGTTTGGAATGTCGAGCTTCCTGATCGAGCACTACACGGCCAGCAAGCAATCCGCTGATGCCGTCGCCAAGTATCTTGCATCAATACCCGATGCGCGCGCTCCGGCGGCCAAACGCGGCGGCCCCGGGAAGCGCGCGGCCAAGGGCGATGGGAAAACCAAGCTGGACGAGAAAAAATCGGGCGAGAAGAAGCCCGAAGCTAAATCCGGCGAGGAAAAGCCGCCGAACTCGTCCGAGTCCAAGACCGAATCCAAGTCTAAATCGTCCGAAAAGAAATCGACCGAAAAGAAATCGACCGATGAAAAACCGGCCGTTTCAAAACCGGAATCCAAGCCTGACGAGAAAAAGCCGGCTGAGACCAAGGCGAGCGAGCCCCAACCTCAATCAAAGCCTCAGTCCAAACCTCCGTCCACGCCGGACGAGACGAAAAAGCCCGACTAATGGGCGCAGAACTGCGCCTTGATCACTCCGAAGTTTCGCTCTTCTCGGTGTTTTTCTTTCGGCTTTTTGGCGCCTTGGCGGGTTTGTCCTGATCCGCGGATTCGTCCGCCTTCGCTTCGGCTTCCGCCTCCGTCTCGTCGCCGCGCAGCGCCTTGGCCGCTTCCGGCTCGAAGAGCTTCTCGGCCGCGGCCAGAGCCTCTTCGGCATCTTCCTCGGCCTGATCGCGGCGGACGGTGACGTCCTCGCCGCGCGCTACGCGCTCGGCTTCACCCTCGCTACGCGCCACGATGACAGTGACGATGCTCTCGACGTCGGGATGCAGCGACAGCGGCACTTTGTACTGGCCGATGGTCTTGATCGGAGCGTTGAGCGCGATTTGCGTGCGGTTCACCTCGGCGCCGTCGGCCGTGAGCATGCCGGCGATGTCACGGGTCGAGACCGAACCGAACAGAGCGCCGGATTCGCTCGCCTGACGGATCACCACCACGGTCTTGCCGTTGAGCTTGGCGGCGAGCGTGTCGGCGTGACCTTTCATTTCGAGGCTGCGCGCCTGCAGCTCGACCTTCATGCCTTCGAACTTTGACTTGTTGTCGGCGGTCGCGCGCAAGGCCTTGCCGCGCGGCAGCAGGAAATTACGCGCGTAGCCATCCTTCACGCGCACGACGTCGCCCATTTGGCCGAGCTTGCCGATGCGCTCGAGCAGGATCACTTCCATTGTCGTTACTCCTCGTTTTGACCGTTGAACCGAATGTGAATGACTCTTT
>Ga0207933_1001945_pt1 | contig 14252 bp, 14 predicted proteins | sample NGESurdeep092012_4_FD_184488 | JGI IMG/M metagenome (GOLD analysis project Ga0207933, IMG submission 184488) | Arctic peat soil microbial communities from Barrow, Alaska - NGEE Surface sample F53-3 deep-092012 (SPAdes) | ecosystem: Environmental > Terrestrial > Soil > Wetlands > Peat ... | reverse complement strand
AATTCGACTTCAACTACTTCGGCATGTCCGGTCTTACCGGTGCAAACCTCTTTATAGCTGGGTTCTTTTGTATGGCCTCCCATATATCCGACAGAGGTGCGGTGAACCCCTGGTAAATTCCACAATCGTCGCTCCGCTCCCCAGAAACAGCCTGTTGCGAAATATGCCTTGCCAATGACTCGCTGCTCGGTATTGGTGTGCTCGGTATTGGTGTGCTCGGTATTGCTCTGGTTCATTACCCCACCACTCTTTCATCGATCTGAAGTCAATATTCTTTCACTGATACCCTTAAGGGGCTTCCTGAATGTCAAAAGCAAGAAATTAGGCCCTCGTAGCTCAGTGGATAGAGCACCGCCCTCCGGAGGCGGGTGCGCAGGTTCGACTCCTGTCGGGGGCACTTGTTTAGTGGTGACTGGTTGAATTATCTAGTGAGTTGTCAGAGGTTAGAGAATTCACGGGTTTGGGTATTTACAGGTTTAAGAATTCACGGGTTATAGATATTCACAGCGAATGTGAGCAATCTTTTACTAAATAGCCTTGTTATCTCACCAGTCCTACGAGAGAATAGGACAGTATTCATTACTAATTCAGCTCGGCTTCAGCACTTTTCTGAGGTTTGAGTTGCTTTACTCTGAATTTGCGCTTCCCCCCGGTGAAACTCCGGTAAATGACAAGACGGGAAGTCTTCCCTAGTTTGAAGGAGTTTAAGATGGATTGGCGACACGAAGCGGCCTGCCGCGATGAGGATCCAGAACTCTTCTTTCCCATTGGAAATACCGGTCCAGCACTTGCCCAAATTGAAGAGGCAAAAAAGGTTTGCAATCGGTGCATTGTAAAAGAGGCCTGCCTTGCGTGGGCTCTTGAGAGTGGCCAAGATGCTGGCGTGTGGGGCGGACTTTCAGAAGATGAGCGCCGGGCCCTCAAGCGTCGCGCTGCTCGAAATCGCGCTCGCATGATGGAGAGTCAGAACCAGTTCTAAACCTCTTCACACCTCTTCACACCTTTTTAAACCTTTTTAGACCTTTTTAGACTTTAAAGTTAATTGTGGCAACAGTTTCATCGTTGATTCGGTTGAGTGAGATGGTGCCCTTCAGCTCATTCTCGGTCAAGGTCCTCACTATCTGAAGTCCAAGGTTTGACGATTTCTCCCAATCAAAGCCTTCAGGCAATCCAATTCCATTGTCGATGACCTTAATTGTGTACGTCGTCTCGCTTTTGGAAACTTCGACCCTGACCAAATCACCACTCTCCGCTAGACCATGTTCAAGTGAATTGTGAATCAACTCTGTTACAACAAGAGCCAGCGGAGTTGCAACTTGGGAATCTAAGATTCCAAAGTCACCAATTTTCTCTGGAGTAATCGGCCTCGGACTCAATTCAATTGCGTTGTGAACGATTCGATCATAAACCTCATCAAAAAGCACCGATTCTGCCGAACTTGTCGATAGCGTTTCATGCACAATTGCAATTGATGCTACTCGGCGTACCGCCTCCGCCAGAGCGGCGCTCGCTGTTGGATCTTCAACTCGCCTGGATTGTAAACGAAGGAGCGCCGATACGGTTTGAAGATTGTTCTTTACTCGATGATGAATTTCACGAATCGTTGCATCTTTCGACACAAGTGCGCGATCGCGCCGACGAAGTTCGGTGACATCGTGAACCAAGACGATGGAACCAATACGCTCACCACCCTCGATCATTGGAATAACGAGCAAATCAACAATTCCATTGCCATTATCAAAATCAGCACGCCGGAGCGTCTTTCCGCTCAAGATCGTCGGCCAACTTTCTTCACTCGGCTGTGATTGATTGCGATGAAGTGAGTCAAAAATTGTTCCGAGCTGAGCTCCTTCAACTTCGCTATCCCACCCCAATCGGCTAATCGCAGAACGAGCATTTGGGCTGGCATAAGTGACTGCGCCTAGCGCATCAAGGCGAACCAAACCATCGCCTACGCGAGGGGCATACTCAGCTTGATAAATAGTGTCTTGTATTGGAAATGTTCCTTCAGCAATCATTCGGAAAACTTTATGCGCTATTTCGCGATAGTTAATTTCAAGGGGTGAGGCCGATCGCATCGCGACGGCATTTCGGTGGCGGGAAATAACGGCAATCGTCTTTCCTTCAAAGTGAACTGGGACAGTCTCTTCTTTAATAAGTATTTCACCGATCATTTCAGGTTCAGCATCCCGAATGATTAGGCCCGTAGAAAGTGTCTGATCGATTCGAGAATTCTTCCCCCACGTTAGTTCTTGACCAATTACATCGTGCGCAAAGACGGTAGGCGCTGTAGTTGGACGAATATGGGCAATCGCAATGTGACCTTCTGGCCAACTCTGATAATCCTTGCGCCTTGGTACCCACAAAATCAGATCAGCAAATGAAAGGTCAGAAACCAGTTGCCACTCCGAAATCAACTCTGAAAGTCGTTGCCGATCTTTAACACTCAACGCAGTATGCGAGAAGGCCAGATCACTGCGTGAAGTAATCGCCAATGCCCGGCCAATCTACTTGTGGTAGTCGCTAACCCTACGAATCTCTAAACGAGCGAGATTGCAATCTTACCAATCTCTTTTCGCTTTGAATTTCCAAAGCGAATCGAAGCAAAGAGTCCACCTTGATTCGTTGGTTCCAATTGATTCTCACGCAATATATACCGGTTTTCGCCAGCCGTTAAGGCGATAAATTTGCTCTCCCACTCACGCAATTCCCGAGAATGCCCTGTTAAAACACAGACATAAGTGACTGGCAACCTTTTCAGAAGTAACGGATACTCGCGCAAGAATTGAGTTAACTCGGCCATGCTTGGTGGCGTTGATTTGCTTAAATAGATCAATTGGGTGGCTCGATCAAGAACATTATTAACGAGTGAACCATGCCAACGCCTATCTGTTACCGCCTCCGCAAGACCCGGGAGAGTTCCCAAATCAACAATGGTTGTTTCATCACCATCTGGGATCTGAGTAGGGCGCTTTTCACGATCAAGGGGAAGAACCTCAATTTGGCTTTTTCGGAATAAATCGCGTTGACCCTGCAAACCCTGAGATTTGATATCAGCATCAACCAGTAGAACTGGACCATTCAGAGATAATTCCTCAGCAAGGGCGGTAGCGAAGAGAGTGCGACCAGGTGCTCCACCGCTACCTGTAACGGCAATTATTTTTCGCTCGGGGGTACGCGACATCGTTGCCTGTCTGTGAATTCTCTTGATTATGCCTGGATTCGTTTCAACAATTGGCGCTTCAACAACAGTTGGCCCGATTTCAGTTTGCAACATTGGCGCTCGTAATTTACCTCGGATCGTACTCATGATGTCGTGTGAAGTAAATGAAATATCGTCAAGAGAAATGAAAGTTATGGTCGGAGATGCGAATTCATCCATAACTTGTTGGTCAAAGCGTGGAAACTCACTCTGATAGATGATCACAGTCCGACGTTCAACGCCTCGGCTTTTCATGAAACTATGCAGGGAGGTAGCGTCAAAAGCTCTATAAATAATGCTCCACCCTTGCGAAAATAAAAGTTGAGCGAGAAAATCTTCACACTCTGCATCTGGAATAGCAGTTACGACTTCTAATTGTGGAATTTCAGAGCGGATCACGAGCGAGTACCATCCTTCCCTGTGCCTCAGCAGTAACGATGACGGATGCAATACTGTTCGAGGCGATTACACTGACCGCGACATCTCCCCCAAGAGCACGAGATTTTTGATCAATACTTTGGATGACAACGCGACGCGTAACAATTGCCGGTAGAACCGTTTGATCTTTCGGTATAACGTAAATATCAACGAGATCACCGACGATTAGGTCACTAGGTAGGTCATCAACGGCAACCCCGATGGGTAAATAACTCGCAGTTGATTTCGTGCCATCATGGCTGATGTCGGTGGTAGCTATCAAGTCACCACTTTGAAGCAATCGAACTGCGTATTGTCCAATAACCCCATCACTGCTTCCTTCATAATGGTTTGAATCAGAAGTGAGATTGGCCTTCACTAACCCAAGATCGCCAGCCGCAATCTTTGAACCACTTGGAATTGGGTTCTTTACCATCCACAGCGATGATTGTGGACTGGTACCGAGCAATACCGAGAGCGCTAACAGGGAAAGGATCAGCCCTCCAACTGCCATGATTCTTCGCAAATGTCGCTGCATAAACTTTTGAATATCATCCATAGGAGATGAATACCTGCAAGTACCCAATTATGCATTTCACTATCCACAGGAGCGTCGTTCGCATTTAATCTGCCGCGCTCAAGAAAGTCGTTCTCAAAGCTCTTGCCATTTAAACTTTCATCCGTTCGGATGATCCCTCCAGATATACGCGCTGAAACTCTTCTCTCATGAACGTAACAGAGATAACCGAGATAACCGAGATAACCGAGATAACCGAGATAACCGAGATAACCGAAGAGACAGCCGAAGAGATAAAGACACCCATGCGTTTGCCGCGGATAGTGACATTTTCAAGACCGGGACTTCTTGAAGCAAGCATCGATTCAAAGATCGCTCCCACACTTCAGCTCATTCATTCCGGCTGGCGAGATGGCAATCCAGAAGTCAATGCTCAAGGAACTATGGGGACTTTTGCTGGTAAACGCAAGCTTTTTCTCGTTCCGACACCGCACCACCTAGATGGAGAGGAAGCAGATTCAGAATATCCCCTGCGACCTTCCGCACTGGTCGACCTGCCTCCACTCCATGAAACAGTCAACCGCTATGTTCTTGGTATCGTTGAAATTTGGGGTGGGCGCCGGCAACCGATGCAGTTAGCAAGACTTTCCCACCGCTTGGTCTATTCAAAAATATTATCTTTATCTGGAAATCAGCGAGAGATTCCAAAGATTCGCCGAGTTTATATTCACGAACCGATTGAAGGAGTTGCGGAAACAACGGTCACACTCCGATTTGGTGATCGCGTCCGATCTCTTGTTCTTCGCTTTGAAGGCGTCGATAATCGTTGGCTCTGTACTGAACTCGCCTTAATTTAATTGAACTCTTGTTGCGCCGCTTCCAAGCCATTTTCAATTAACTGCTCAACTGCTTGAGCACCCCCTGCAATAAAATCTTCCAACTCTTTTTTCTCTGAACCAGAAAAGGGTTTCAGGACATAATCTGCGGGATCTTGTGGCCCACTAGGTCTACCAATCCCCATACGTACACGAAAATAGTTTGGTCCACCGAAGTGTGCTGTGATGTCTTTGAGTCCATTGTGACCGTTGTCGCCACCGCCTTGCTTAATGCGGATCGTATTAAACGGAATATCAAGCTCATCATGAATCACGATCAGATTGCCACTTGAGACTTTGTAGAAATCTGCCAGCGCTTTACATGGCGCACCAGATTCATTCATATACAACTTTGATTTAGCCAGTGTCACATTTGCGCCACCCAGATGGATATCTACTATCTCGGTGCGCGATTTATGGGAAGAGAACTTTGAACCGGTCGCCAAATAATTAACAACCATTTGGCCGATGTTGTGGCGAGTCTTTGCATAATGATCGCCAGGGTTTCCGAGTCCGAAAACCAACCAGCGATCAGCCATAATTAAATGTTAAGTCGTAACTTATTCTTTGGTAGCGGCAACAATTGGCGCAGCTACTTCTGTGGCAACGGGAGTTTCAGTTTCCTCAACCACGGTTGAACGCTCGGAGAGGTGCACCACAACCATCTCAGGATCAGAAATAAGTGAAGTTCCAGCAGGAAGTTGCACATCTGCAGCTGTCTTGCTGGTGCCAGCAGGCATACCTGTCAGGTCGAGAATCAAGAATGATGGAATAGATGTTGCTTCAGCTTCAACTTGAATTGTGTTATTAACGTGTTCGAGAATTCCATCCTTGTCATATTGACCTTCGGTGTGTACTGGAACTTCAACCGTCACCTTTTCGCCCTTACGAACGATAAGAAGATCGATGTGTTCAAAAATTCCGGTCAAAGGATTCTTTGATACTGATTTTGGCAGGACAAGTGCGCTCTGGCCATCGAAACTCACATTGAGAAGAACGTTTGATGCCTTTAGTGCCGTTGCTAGTTCACGTGATGGGAGTGCAACATGTTGTGGCTCGGCGTTGTGACCATAGATAACGGCAGGAACCAGACCGGCCTTGCGATCGCGGCGTGATGCACCCTTACCAAAATTGGTGCGCTTGCTAGCGTTGATTTGAATTTCGGCCATTTTGTTACTCCCTTAAATTGAACGGACACAACACGTTCCAAGAGAGAACCCGTCGATCACGGATATTTCTATCCCTCGCCGGAACGAGCCTGAAGATTAGCGAATATAGAGGTTATTTAACAAATTGCCTCACTAAATGCTTACAAATCTCTTCAATTGCGGCCCAAAGCCGCTAATTACGAATGGCCATCAAAGAGACTGGTTACTGAACCATCCTCAAAAACTTCCTTTATTGCCCGTCCAAGGAGTGGAGCAATTGATAGAACGGTCAACTTGTCGAAACGAGATTCTTCTGCAATCGGAAGTGTATTTGTTACGACAACTTCACTGACATTGGAATTCTTGAGGCGATCTACCGCTGGCCCAGACAGAACAGCGTGAGTTGCCGCGACAATCACTTCTTTGGCACCTTCTTCAAAGAGCGCGTCAACAGCCTTTGTGATGGTTCCTGCAGTATCGATCATGTCATCAATCACAACACATGTCTGTCCTTTGACATCTCCAACAACTCGGCCAGTAACCGATTCATTTGGAATCCGCGGATCGCGAGTCTTATGAATAAATGCGATCGGTGCGCCACCCAACATATCTGACCAACGCTCGGCAACACGAACTCGGCCTGAGTCTGGTGAAACAATTGTGAGCCTGGAGCGGTCAACCTTGCTTCCGACATAGTTAGTCAGTAGCGGAAGCGCAAAAAGATGATCCACTGGGCCATCAAAGAAACCTTGAATTTGAGAGGTGTGTAAATCGACCACCATCAAACGATCTGCTCCCGCTGTCTTAAAGAGATCGGCCATCAACCGAGCCGATATTGGTTCACGTCCACGATGCTTCTTATCTTGGCGCGCATATCCATAAAAAGGAGCAACGACGGTGATTCGCTTTGCCGATGCGCGCTTGAGCGCATCAATCATGATGAGTTGTTCCATAATCTGCTTGTTAACTGGCGTGCAGTGGCTTTGAATCACAAAGGCGTCGGAACCACGGACTGATTCTTCAAAGCGGACAAAGATTTCACCATTTGCAAAGTCGTATGCAGAAGTTGGCGTGATTGGAATGCCAAGTTCGGCGGCGACATCTTCAGCTAACTCGGGATAGCCACGACCGGTAAAGATCCGTAACTTTTTTTCCGACATAAGTCGAAGTTCGCTCATTCTTCCCCCTGTGCCATTGTTTTATCGCCACTGGATGGACCGCCATTAGAAGGACCGCCATCAATAGCTCCAGCTCGTTTCGCCGATTCTGCCGACTTTGTGCCAGCTCGCTTCCGCAGAACCCACCCTAAGACATTTCGCTGCTTTGCCCTAGCAACTCCAATTGAACCTGCAGGGACATCTTCAGTAATTACCGAGCCAGCCGCGGTATAGGCGCCATCTCCGACCGTCACGGGGGCAACCAGCATGGTGTCGCTACCGATTCGGACATCATCACCGATCGTGGTTCTATGCTTTTCAACTCCGTCATAGTTGACGAAAATCGTTGCCGCTCCAATATTTGAGCCTGACCCTACCGTTGCATCTCCAACATAAGACAGATGCGGCACCTTGGAACCTTCACCAATAGTGGAGTTCTTAACTTCGACATAAGCGCCAATTTTGGTGTTTGCTGCAAGTGAGGTGCCGGGTCGGATATAGGAAAAGGGGCCAACCCGAGCGAAAGCTCCTATTTCAGATTCGGAGATCCTAGATTCAAGAATAGTTGCCCCGTTGCCAACTACCACCGAGTGCAAGGTTGCCCGAGGTCCAATAATTGCACCAGCGGAAATCTTGGTTGCGCCAGAGATAGCGCATCCTGGGTAAATCGTGACATCATTTTCAATTTCAACTCCGAGATCAATCCATGTGGTAGTTGGATCAATAAAGCTCACACCGTTTCGCATATGTGAATCGTTAATGCGATCACGCATGACAGACGCACATTCTGCAAGCTGTGCGCGATCGTTAATACCTAAAGTTTCGGTGTAGTCGTTGGAGCGAATCGCGATAACGCTCTGTCCTGCTTCCTTTATAAGTCCGATCACATCTGTGAGATAAAGCTCGCCTTGCGAATTACCACTCTTTAAACCGGCCATGGAGGCACGGAGGGCAGTGATGTCAAAGAGGTAAACACCAGTATTAATTTCATCGATCTCTTTTTCGAGTGGATTGGCATCACGCTCTTCAATAATCTTCTCAAGGGTTCCGTCGATGCTTCGAATGATTCGACCGTAACCAAATGGATCTGGAATGAAGGAGGTAAGTACTGATGCATCCGCTTCGAGTTCAACGTGAGCATCAAAAAATTCTTTTAGTGTGACCGAGGTTAACAATGGTGTATCGCCAGCCAGAATAAGTACCGTACCGATATGCGGCACATCCTGCAGTGCTAGTTGAGTTGCATGCCCAGTTCCGTTGCGCTCGGTCTGAACGACAATGTGAGCCTCTGGAAAAGTTTTATTGACGTGGGTTTCAACTAGCTCGCGCGAAGCGCCGACGACGACTCGCAACTCTTGTGCACCCAGAGGCTGGGTTGCCTGAATAACATGATCGAGAATTGGACGCCCAGCAATGGAATGGAGAACCTTTGGAATCTGCGATTTCATCCGGGTACCTTCACCGGCAGCGAGCACGATCGTCAGGTCGAGCTGCTTCATTACTCTCCCCCCTCTTATCTGGCGGCTATTTAACGGCTCCGCCACCTTCTGCTCGGGTAGCTTCGCTTTTCGCTCCGCCACCAGGTATCGATCCTGGACCCTGGGCTTCAAAGGCCCATGTGCTAGCCACTACACAATGGCGGAACCTGAATTCTCCCTTATAACCGGCGTTGCCACAAATAAGCCATAAATACGCCTTCAATACGTGGCGAATTAAATGTGAAGATCAGAGGGTTTCGATTACTCGAGCCCCATGAGTTGGTCCCGTGGCCCGTATAACTCCGGCCACTACCCCACTTGCACTCAGCGCGACGGTCAAATCTAAAGCGCGTTCTTCATCCTCAACTAAAAAGGCAACTGTGGGACCGCTTCCCGAAACTATTCCACCCAAGGCGCCATAATCAATTCCAACATCAAGGACTAAACGAAGTGCCGGACGAAGTGAGCAGGCCGCTGCCTGTAAATCATTTGCTAGCGACTTTCCGACGCTCTCTGCATCTCCTGCACGCAGCGCGTGCAGAATCTGATCACTCACTTGTGGCCTTGAGATATCTAAGCCTGTGCGCAATCGGTCGCATTCTTGATAAACAGATTGTGTCGATAATCCTTGCGGTGCCATCGCCAGAACCCAATGATAACTTCCAAGTGCCAAAACTGGAGTGAGATGATCGCCATGGCCACGTCCGATGGCAATTCCACCTGTAATTGAAAAGGGAACATCACTGCCGAGTTCAGCCCCAATTTTTTCCATTCCATCGCGTGACAGGCCTAAGTCGTACAACGCATCAAATGCGACCATAACCGCCGCCGCATCCGCGCTTCCACCAGCCATTCCCCCTGCAACTGGAATCTCTTTCTTAATATGAAGAGAAATATCTGAGTCAAGATCATGGCGATCAATCATCATTTGAGCAGCGCGATAGGCCAGGTTTGATGAATCCACGGGAACGCCATTTGCCGTGGCCCCAGTTACTGTAAGAGAAATGCCGGAGCCTGGCGCAGCAAATTTAACTGTCACATCATCATAAATGGATATAGCTTGAAAAACGGTTGTGACTTCGTGGTAACCATCTGCTTCAAGAGGACCAACTGAGAGTTGTAAATTCACTTTCCCGGGGACTCGTACAACAACACCATTCCGCCTCATGGCGCTAGCGTATTGGCTATCGCTATAAAGTCGCGGAGAAGAAGGACTTCTCCGCGGACCGTTGGATCAATGCCGGCGCTCACTATCGCCGCCTCCGCCGAACCCGAAAAAAGTTGAGAGAGTGCACTTCGAAGCATTTTTCTGCGTTGGGCAAAGGCGGCATCAATTACCGAAAATACGAGAATTCGTTCCCCTTCATCTCCTGCAGCTTGGTGTCTAACAAACCGAACTAACGAGGAATCAACATTTGGCATGGGCCAGAAAATCTGGCGTCCGACGCTCCCCGCGCTAGAAAGATCTGCCCACCATGTTGCTTTTACCGATGGGGATCCGTAATTCTTACTTCCAGGCTTGGCCACCAATCGATCTGCTACTTCGCTTTGAACCATGACAACTCCAGAGCGAATCGTCGGAAATTTTTCTAAAAAGTGAAGGAGCACAGGCACAGAAATATTGTAAGGAAGGTTTGCGACAAGGACTGTTGGATTAAGTGGTAGTGATTGCGTTTGCAATGCATCTTCGTTTCGAACGATGAGATTTATTGGATCAAATCCGTGAACGGCGACCGTTTGTGGCAACTCAAGGGCAAGACGTTGGTCAATTTCAATTGCAATGACTGTTTTCGCAACTTCTAAAAGAGCCAAAGTGAGTGAGCCAAGACCCGGACCGATTTCTAAAGCAACATCGTCAGTCTGCACGTCGGCAATCTTCACTATACGCCGACAAGTATTTGCATCGACAACAAAGTTCTGCCCCAACTTCTTGGTTGGGTTTACCCCGATACGTGATGCAATCTCGCGAATTTCTGCTGCGCCTAAGAGAGTACCCACCTAATCAAAACTCCCAAAGAGGCGGAGCGCATTTGCAGTGATTCGATCACACAAATAATCAACGTTTTCGCCACGTTCCTCAGCAATAAAACGAATGATATTTGCAATCTGCGCAGGAGTATTGAGTGTCCCTCGGTGAGGTGCTGGGGCTAAGAATGGTGAATCTGTTTCAACCAAGAGTTGTTCAATGGGAACTAATCTCACAGCCTCACGCAACTCGGGAGCATTTTTAAACGTGACAGTCCCGGCAAAAGAGAGGAAATAGCCGGCATCTATACATTCGCGAGCCATCTGCCGATGGCCAGAAAAACAGTGAAATATCGTCATTTTTGGTGCACCTACATCAAACAAAGTATCGAGCACTTCGCGATGAGCATTTCGATCATGAATAACTAACGCCTTGTCGACCTCTTTTGCCAAGGCAATGTGCCGCTTAAAAGAATAGGTCTGTTTCTCTCTAAGTTCTGGCGCAGTTCTATAAAAATCTAATCCAGTTTCACCGATGGCACGCACCCTTGGATGGCGAGCCAACTCCTCGATGACGGCAAGATCACCCTCAAAATCATCGACGACGGGAGCTTCGTTGGGATGCAATGCAACGGCAGCCAGCACTCGACCAGGAAAACTGATTGCACACTCAACACTCCATCTGGATTGCTCGGCGGAATACCCCACCTGAACAACGCGATCAATTCCGACGGCGGCGGCCGCATCAAGGAGGTCGCGAACCGCTAATGAATCCGGTTCTGCTTCCGTTACCAATTCCAAATGGGCGTGCACATCAATACATGATCTGTTTAGTTTTTCAGGGATAGGAGCTTCTGGGCGAGGCTCACGAAGGGAATGACGATCCGACATTTATTCCGCTTTTTCTTCTAATCGCGGAAAGAGAACTGCACCCTTCGTAATTCGAGAACCGGGTGGCAACTGACCCCATGTGGAAACTTCACTGATCTTTTGTAATGAAATATCGCCAAGCGTTTCATGCGCGCCAAGGCTCTTCCATAAAATTTCAGTCGTAGCCGGCATAACTGGGTGTAGTAGAACTGCGAGCGCTCTAATCGAATCCGCAGTGTTATACAAAACCTTGTCGAGCTCAATTTTTTTTGTCGAATCTTTTGCCAACACCCATGGCTGTTGCTCGGTCACATACCCATTAACCCGTTTGCAAAACTCCATAATTGAAGTGATCCCACCTTGAAAATCCAGTGCAGTTATTGCTGCATCGGCATTAAATACCGTTACATGTAGAGCTGCACTTAAACCATCATCTTGAGCAACGGCAGGAATTACACCATCACAGTACTTCTCGATCATTGCAATCAAACGGGAAGCCAAGTTTCCGAAATCATTTGCTAATTCCGAGGTATACCGAGCTGACATATCTTCCCAAGAGAACGAACCATCGCTACCAAAAGGTATCGCTCGCAAAAAGTAATACCGGAACGCATCAACGCCAAAGTGATCGGTTATGTCAGATGGAACTATCCCTGTGAGTTTAGATTTACTCATCTTTTCTCCGCTGACTAATAACCAGCCGTGAGCAAATACTTTCTTTGGAAGTGGCAATTGCGCAGCCATCAACATCGCAGGCCAGATAACAGCGTGGAAGCGCAAAATTTCTTTTCCGATCAAATGAACATCGGGAGGCCAGACCTCAGCAAATTTCTTCCCACCCTCTGAATTAGCGGCATCGCCTAGACCCACCGCCGTCCCGTAATTTAAGAGCGCATCAAACCAGACATAGATGACCTGCTGGGGATCCCAAGGAACTGGAATGCCCCAGTCAAGTGATGATCTTGAAATCGAGAGATCTTGGACACCACTTTCGAGAAAAGAAATGACTTCATTGCGAGCGCTCGCAGGTTCGCAGGCCTCGGGATGGTCTTTGTAATGTTGTAAAAGTTGTGGGACGAAAGCGCTTAAACGGAAGAACCAGTTTTCTTCACTCACGATTTCTGCCAACGTGCCGTGCACCCTGCATCGACCTTCATCTAGATCGGCAGGTAACTTAAATTCTTCGCATCCAATGCAGTATGGACCCTCATATTTGCCAGAATAAATATGGCCTTCATCTTTCAAACCAGAGAGAAAGCGTTGCACTCGTTCCATGTGACGCGGTTCGGTGGTTCGGATGAAATCGTCATACGCGATGTTGAGATGAGACCAGGTTGGCTTCCAAGCGGTTTCAACTAAACGATCACACCATTCTTGTGGTGAAACTCCATTTGCATTGGCGGTATTCATGATTTTTTGACCGTGCTCATCGGTTCCAGTGAGGAACCAGACTGACTCTCCCTTTTGACGATGCCAGCGCGTAAGAACATCCCCGGCTACCGTCGTGTAGGCGTGACCGATATGAGGGGCATCATTAGCGTAATAAATCGGCGTCGTCAGGTAAAAAGACTTGGAATCGGCGCTCATTGGACGATCTTATCTGCCTTGCCTACTTTATTTAACGCGGTTTTACCGCCGACCATCGCATCAAAGACAACTCGCTTTGGCAGGTCTAACTCTTTAGCGAGGGAGGCAATAGCATCTTTACGACTTTCTCCTGCGGCTTCGCGTGCGAGGACTAAGACAACTAATTCTTCGGCGGTGTAACTTTGGGTGCGGCTATCAAATCCCTCGATCACAATAGTGATTTCACCCAAAATTTCCCGACCAGTACTCCAGCTCAATAATTCTGACAGTGTTCCTCGGATCGTTTCTTCATAACTCTTCGTCATCTCTCGACAGATCGCAGCTTTACGATTTGGACCAAAAATCCCTTGGGCATCTACAAGTGAGTCTTGCAATCGGTGGGGAGCTTCAAAAAAGATAATGGTTCGCTCTTCGGTAAGTAACTTCTCATACCAACTCTTGCGAGTACCTGATGTTCTAGGCGAAAAACCTTCAAAACAAAAGCGATCGGTCGCAAGACCGGAAAGGAGAAGCGCCGTAGTTACCGCACTTGGCCCGGGTAAGACCTGTATGGGTACTTCGAGTTCGATTGCTCTTCGAATTAAACGATATCCCGGATCGCTAATTCCGGGAGCTCCTGCATCGGTGATCACCAAGAGATCGGCACCTGTTAGCAAAATCTGCGTCAATTGCTCAATCCGTTCGCTTTCATTTCCCTCAAAATACGAGATCACCTTGGCCGTATATGTCACCCCTAAATCATGAGCAAGGCGAGAGAGTTTTCTGGAGTCCTCGGCAGCAATAAATGGCGCGCATTGAAGCGCGATCTTTACTCTTTCGGTCGTATCCCCAGGATTGCCCAGAGGGCCGCAGGCAAGGATAAGCATGGAGTAATTCTCGCAGGCTTTAGGCTAGCGCCATGACAACACTTGAGTTGGCTGGCGGCAAAAGCCGTGACCGACTCACCGCACTTGGTTTAGGTCTAGCCGCCTTATTCTTGCGAACCTGGAAACTCGGCTCTCCAAAGGGCTTCGTCTTTGATGAGGTTTATTACGCA
>Ga0207933_1001944_pt1 | contig 14255 bp, 19 predicted proteins | sample NGESurdeep092012_4_FD_184488 | JGI IMG/M metagenome (GOLD analysis project Ga0207933, IMG submission 184488) | Arctic peat soil microbial communities from Barrow, Alaska - NGEE Surface sample F53-3 deep-092012 (SPAdes) | ecosystem: Environmental > Terrestrial > Soil > Wetlands > Peat ... | reverse complement strand
TTACGCTGTTGCCAGTGGACGTTTCATTGCAACCGAGCTTTGCGCCATGTTGCTCATTCGTTCCGCGAGTTGGCCGTTTTTCGACCTATGAGCTAACGGGGCCGGGTAGGCGCGTCCGCTGGCGAGCTCCCGGTCTTCTGGAGGGTTCTGACCGTCGATGATGCCGGCGTGGAAGAATTCGGTGCTGTGCCGTCCAGGTGATGCCTTACGCCAGCGTTGCGGTATGCGCAGTGCAACCCTCCATCAACTAGCTGTGCAGTCACCAGGGTAAACCAATGTGCCATCCTGCTGCCGCACAGCAGCCGGGCTCAGGACAGCTTGTTCGACTTTGCCCGCTCCCATGATGTGGAACACCTGCTCCGCATCAGAGAGGAGGTAGTCGGCGATGATCCGCCGATGGCAGCGCCACCACACCGCCTCGGCGCACATGACGGCGCAGGTGCGGATGTGGCCGAGATCGCGCAATTCGGCCAGCCCTGCGCGGAACGCATCAGTGGCCGTGTAGTCGGCATAGTTGCGGAAGCTCAGGTTTTCCCAATACGTGTTCGGTGACGGGCCTTGATCGCGCCTGCGCGCGCGCAGGCCGCCGAGCACTTGAATGTGGTGGTAGCCGATCTGCCACTCAGCGAGGCTTTCGGGCAGCACGTCGAAGTTGAAGTGTGGATTGGTGCGCGAGCGGGGAAAGGCACGAACGTCAACCACGAACCCAGCGCCGGCGTGGTGAAGTAGATCCGCCAGTTCAGCCACCGACCGCGTGGAATGGCCGATCGTGAAGAACGGAGATGTCATGGACTCCACGCGGTCCTCAGTCCTGCTGCTTCTTGAGCGCTGAACCTTTGTGCATTGCAATGTGGTCTGTCTTGCTGCTCTTGATCTCGTACTGCGGCGCGTCCTCGCTCGCGTGGTGCACGTATCCTTTGTAGTCGACGTTTTTCGTGTGCACCTTCAGGATCTTGCCACTGACCTGTCCGGCTTCCGAGTTCCAGGTCACGTGATCGCCGACCTTGAAGTCTTCTGCCATGTTCATGCGCTCCTGTTGCGATGTTGTCCGGTGTTCGCCACCTAGCCATGCACATTCCTGAAATGAGCAGCCCGCTCGATGAGGTCCGTCATATGGCCTGCCGCATGAAGCGTCAGCAGATGAGGCGTGAACCCCGGTCTCGGCGATATGTAGGACGCCATCTTGCTCGCGATTTCGAGCTCTTGGTCAGGCGCCGCAGCCAACAAGGCAATTACGAGGTTCTCCAACGCAATGACGCGCACGTGCAGCGCTTGGAATTCGGTGTCGGTCATCCTTGGAGAGGGAGGCTGTCCCTCCGTCGCATGCGCGGTCGTTTGCGGGCCGTCTGCTTCCGCACCTCCCTCGTTGTCCCATCTCGACAGTGCCCGCTGGCGCTGAAGCGCGTCTCTTAGCCGTTCAGAAGCAATATCGGACATGCGCGGATTTTCCTCCGAAGCGTTGGGCTTTGTTCGACCCGGCCGTCGTCATTGGTAGCCCGCGTCCATCACGGAGCGGAAGGCCCATCTGCGTAAAAGTGCACGGTAGCGTATTGCACGCAATGTTGTGGGTGGGCTTAGCCGCGGTCTGAGGATTGCCTGCCGAGAAGGTATTGAAGGCCGAGTTCCAGGTCGCTCATCCCCAAGACACGCTCGATAGTGCCTTTGCGCAGTTCGCTTGCCAGGGCCAGGACATCCGCGGTGATATCGCGAAGCTGTTGGTTCTGCTCCTCCATGCGGTCCAGTTCGCGTGCCTGAGAGGCCGATGGCTTTTCCGTGCGCCAGCGGCTGATCTGCTGGGTGTAGATGTCGACGTAGTTCATCTGCTCGGTATGCACCTGCTCCACCCGATCGATGGTGGCGTCGTCGAGCACGTGCGGCCGGTCTTTTGCCTTGCTCAAGGTGCCGAGATGCTCGCGCGTGTCGTTCAGCGAAGTATCGATCATGCTGCTGATCAGCGGCATTTGGCTGATCAGCTGCCAGTTCACCTGGTTGGTTTTCGGCATGGTGGGGTTCTCTTCTTCAGGCCATGACGGGTTCGGGGGCGGCCTCGGCCCGCCGGCGGGGAGACTGGAAGTAGCTGCCGTTGGGGATGACGTGGGCATGCGCCAACGGCGAGACGCGGGCCAAATCCTCGTCCTTCACTGCGTGTCCGGCGGCACGAAGCTGATCGACGATGCGGCCGATGTGGACGGTGTTCCAGACCAGCACGGCATTGGAAAGCAGGCTGAGGCAGCTGGCCTTGTTGGGGTAGGTTCGGGATACGTGTAAAAAGTGGTCACAAGACGGTCTCGAACGGCAAGGCTGCGGATCGAGGGGACTCGGCAGATCAGCCATATCGAGAACGGACCTGCCGAAGCGGCGAATGTGTTCGCGAATATGAAGGCTGAGGCAGGATCGAGCGGGCCATTGAGAGCTGTTACAAAACCCGTGAACGACCCACGCAGCAAAGGCTGAGACAGGAAATCTGGGCAGATTGCAAAGCCGCTGGCCTGAGGCCGCCATCGCGGAAAGCAATTTCCGCTCGTGTGACCGCACGCCCCATCAAGGAGATCGTCAAGGCGAGGGAGGGGGCTAAAACAGCGCACAATCGGCTCGGCATGGTTCGTCCTGGCCTGCGGCCATCGGCACCGCTTGACATCGTACAGATCGACCATACCCCGGTTGACGTCCAACTTGTTGATGAGCTTGTGCGTGCGCCGCTTGGCAGACCTTTCCTCACGCTGTTGCTCGATGTCTGTTCCCGCTGCGTGTTGGGCTTCGCCGTATCATTCGATAACCCGTCCGCGGCCGGTGTTGCCTTGGCGATTGCCCAGGGTTTGCTGCCGAAAGGGAAATGGCTTGATGACCGCGGCCTGAAGGTTGACTGGCCGGTGCATGGAATTCCCAAATTGCTGCACCTCGACAACGCGAAGGAGTTTAAATCACGGGCTTTGAAGCGAGGATGCGAGCAATACGGTATTTCGATCGAGTACCGTCCGCCCGGTAAGGCTCGATTTGGGGGTCACATCGAACGGCAAATGGGCACCCTGATGAAGCGGATTCATGCCCTGCCAGGTTCGACGTCGTCGAACGTCGCTGAACGCGGCGATTACCCCTCTGAGCAGAAGGCCATTCTCACATTAGGTGAATTCGAGAGGGTCTTCGCGCTTGAAGTCCTTGGAATCTATCATAATGAGATTCACTCAGCTCTAAGCAAGACGCCCCTTGCGGCGTGGACCGAAGGCGTTGCCAGGGCCGGCAACCCCCGGTTGCCCCAGAATAATCCAGCGGCGGTTGTGTTGGATTTCCTCCCGTTCGAGGAGCGTTTAGTCGGGCGGCAGGGAGTGCGTATCTTCAATATCACATATTATCACAGCTCGCTGGGTGTGCTGTTGGGCGGTCCTGACCGTAAGCGGCGGATTAAATACGATCCCCGCGACATAAGTGCGGTCTTTGTCGAGATGCCGGACGGTGACCATATCCGCGTGCCGTACGCGGATTCGAGGAAGCCCCCTATCTCGCTGTGGGAGCATAACGCCGCGGCGCAGTTCCTAAAGGAACAGGGGCGCGGCACGGTAAACGAGGACGCGATCTTCAAGGCTGTCGAGAGCAGGCGGCAAATCACGGTTCAGGCGCAGGCCAAGAGTAAGGCAGCCCGACGCGCCCATGCTCGCTCACCTATGGGGCGCGAGGCGGTATCCATCGCAAGCCAGTTCGCTCTTGAACGTCAAAAGCCGGACCTAAATGGCGAAAACGCTCCTCGCCTCGGCGAGGCCGCGGATCCTGTTGATGAGATTGATTTCGAAAGTTGGGAGAGGAAAGTATTGTGATGAGCATAAGCCTGGATCACCTAGACGAAGACGTGCGTGAGATTGCCCAATTAGATGCCGAAGCACGGGTTGAATATATAAATGAGCGATCACTGTGGATTGGTCATCCTGATGCCAAAAGAGCTGAGGCATCACTTTTAGAGGTGGTTAGACCATCAAAAGCCCGGAAACATGCCGCCCTCATCGGCCCACCTGGTTCCGGGAAAACACTTACTATAAGAGACGTATTCGGAATCAGTGACTTGGTAATAGGCTCGCCGCCCTGGCAAGGCGTCCTTAACATCCAAATGCCGCATGAACCCGATGAAGAAGAATTCCTTGAAAATACAGCTGAAGCGTTAGGGGGGCGTCGCGCATATATTCCTTATAATCTGCGTTATTTGAGGATGTTACGTAATACCGTCTGGATGAGAATAAAGACTCTTCAACCGAGAATTGTCATTATTGAAGATTTGCAATTGGCTGGGGTCGGGACCGACCGTAATCAGCGTAAATTCGTGCAGCTAATCCGAACATTGGTAATCAAATCCAAAGCATCTTTGATCGTCACTGGTACACGTGATGCCCTTAATATATTACAATTAGATGAACAGTTATATAATAGGACAGTGGAAATACCCTTGGACCCTCTAAATTCCGAACAGACTATAAAAGCAATTGCCAGGGCTGCTATAAGAATGTTGCCATTACGACGCCCCTCACCTTTGGATGACGTGCGCATTGGCCGAATATTGATGACCTTGAGCGGCGGTAACATGGGCCGTCTCATTGATGGAATCAAAGGAGCGGCCATCGACGCGGTGGACACAGGAACTGAGATGGTCAGTTTCGAAGGGTTACGAGATAGCTCCGGCTGGCCAAGGCTTCTGCGATCGCGGCACCTGCATTCGATCGCAAGCGCAGCAAACGTGTAGTTTCGGAGTAAAGGTAGCAGTCCTCGAAACTTGACATAAACACCAAACCAACATATGGAGTTTGTGTACAAGGCCCAAAAGGGGGCGTTTAGAGATCGTCCGATGACACCCATCGTCAGCTACCTTCGTGTCTCCACCGCTCGACAGGGACGTAGCGGCCTCGGCCTGGAAGCCCAGCGCGCCGCCATAGCTCGTTTTGTTGGGATCGAAGGTTTTGAGGTGATCGACGAGTTCATCGAGGTTGAGACCGGTAAGGGATGCGATGCCTTGGATCGCCGGCCGCGGCTGGCCGACGCGCTTGCGCGGGCAAAGCGGGCGAAATGCTCCGTGGTGGTCGCCAAGCTCGATCGGCTGAGCCGAGAAGTGGCCTTCATCTCCACACTCATGGCCCGGCGTGTGCCGTTCATCAGCGTCGAACTGGGGGCCGATTGCGACCCCTTCATGCTGCATCTGTATGCAGCCCTGGCGGAGAAGGAGAGGGCGCTGATCAGCGCCAGGACCAAAGCGGCATTGGCGGCCAAGAAAGCCGCCGAGACTGACTGGAAGCCAGGCAATCCAACGAACCTGCCAGAGGCAGGGGCACTTGGCAGTGCGGCGAATAAGCGAGCGGCCGACGCGTTCGCTGCCAACACCCTGCCAGTCATCAGACAGATCCAGGCCAGCGGCGTCACCAGCTCCAAGGAGCTGGCGGACGCATTGAATGCCCGAGGCATCCATACAGCGCGTGGGGGACAATGGCACGCCAGCACGGTGCTGAACGTTCTGAAGCGTGCCGTCGAGTCGTCAGGGAGTGCCAATCGAGCGGAGGCAAAAAAATCGCATGATTAAGGCGCATTTCGCGTTAATCATGAGACATAAGTCGCATGATTCAGTGCCCAAAAGGCACTTTGGCTCGATCTCTTTCCCTCCAGTCGCATCAACAAGGAACCGCGACACCGCGGGCGGCCCGAAAATAAGACCCTTGATTAAGGGTCATGAACATGATTTAAGGGTCTTGTTCGAGGGACACGGTTGTCGTGCTCCCAGCTATGAGGGTTCCCGCTTATGAAAAGCTTCGATCCCGACCACCCCCGCTGCATTTTCCCGAAGTACGGCGCCATCGTCGATGCCGCCATGCGCGGCAAGGACCTGTCCGCCACGGACGTGGCCAAACACCTCAAGATCGACCCGTCCGGCCCTGCTGGCTGGCGCCGCGGTTTCGGTCGCAATGGCCCGACCCGCACCGCCCAGCTTGAAGCCCTGCTCGGTGTGAATCTCGACATGAGCGAGGTCGTGCCGAGCGCCAAGTTGAATGCCGTGGCCGGCGACGATCAGGTCGTCAACGATGCGCCGTTGACCGACCCTGTGCTCCCTCACCTGGCGGCAATTGCTTTGGCGCATGGGTTCAAGGCGAGCTTCACGCCGCTCTAAGGCGGCGCGCAGGAATAACCGACTCGGGTAACGATTTCCACAGGTAGCGGGATTCCGGCGCGGCGGCGTGCCCCCCGGGACAGCTGGATATGCACGACCCGGCGGATGGTCGCCGGCTGGACAGTTGGGTCGACCTCGGTCAAGGCGTGGAACCCGAGTGATCAAGCAGAATAGAATTTGGCCTTTTGCCTAACGGCGCACTTTCATTTGCAATATTAACAGAGGTAGCACAAGCGTCATTGTAAAATTTCTAATGTATACTATATAGATCAGGCAGACATTTCATATCCTGCGTTTCCCTCCGCGATCATTTTATGTCGGATTTACTCAAAGTCAGCATTTAGTTCGTGCGCCCTGCCTGTCTGCGGCTCCTGCCCACCGGGCCGGAGCCTGGGAGGAGAGCCGCGGGATCTCCATCAGGAACATAATTCGATGAACGCACCAGCTTTTCGACCGGACGACGAGGATACCGTCGAACGCGCCGACCTTGAACGCGACGTCCTGTCCGCCCTGGGACCACTCGACGAGGCCGTCGATGTCGCCTTCCTAGCGGTCAAGGGCGCACAGCAAGCCGCCCGCTCTGTTCCCGAAACCGCGTCGGCGACGCGCTTCCGTGAGGAGTGGCATACGGCGAATGTCCTGGTCCGCCAGGCGCTCCGCCTGGTTGACGAGCGCGTTCAGGATCTCGCCAAGGCCGTCAAGCGGCTACCCCGCAACGGTTAGGTCCCTCTCTGCCTTCACCGCACCCCCGCCCGTCTTTGGGCGGGGGTTTTCGCGTTTCGGGTGAAGAGCCTCCACCCCCGGCCGCAAGCGAAACCGCGGCCCCAACAGGGCCGCCGCCGGCGGATCTTCCGCCCGGACCTATTTGGGCCGGAATGTAAAACAGCGTGCAAAACTTTCCAGATTCCGGGGGTAAACAGCGTCGAATAGTTTCCACCCTGGTCTGTGCGATCATCCGGCGGTTTGGCCGGAGAATCTGGGGTGTTGTTCATGGATATGATTGCCGAGATCCGGCGCCGTCATTTGGTCAGCAAAGAGAGCATCAGTTCGATAGCGCGTGGCCTGAAGCTGTCTCGCCCGACGGTTCGCAAGCATTGCCGGACCCAGTCTGAACCAGTCTATCGACGGCAACAGCAGCCAACGCCGATGCTGGGAGCGTTCCAGGCGACGCTGGAGACTTGGCTGCGAACCGAGCGCCTGCTGCCCAGAGCACAGCGGCGCACCGCGCGGCGGCTGTTTGAGGGATTGCAAGCCGAGGGGTATCGCGGTGCCTACGACAGCGTGCAGCGGTTCGTGCAGCGCTGGAAGGCGGCTAAATCCGGCCCGTCCCTGACGCAAGCGTACGTTCCGCTGGCGTTTGCTCCTGGCGAGGTCTGTCAGTTCGACTGGAGCCATGAGCACGTCGAGCTCGCTGGCGTGATGCAGACCATCAAGGTGGCGCATTTCCGACTGACATTCAGCCGCCAGATGTTCGTCGTGGCCTACCCCAGAGAGACCCAGGAGATGGTTTTCGACGCGCACAACCGCGCCTTCGCCTTCTTCGGCGGCGTGCCGCAGCGCATGGTGTATGACAATCTCAAGGCAGTTGTAGAGACAATCTTCACCGGCAAAGAGCGGCTGTTCAATCGCCGCTTCATGGTGCTCGCCAACCACTACCTGTTCGAGCCGGTCGCCTGCACCCCCGCGTCTGGCTGGGAGAAGGGCCAGGTTGAGAACCAGGTCGGCAACATCCGCGAATGGCTGTTCACGCCACTGGCGCGGTTTGCCAGCTTCGAGGCGTTGAACGCCTGGTTGGCAACGCGCTGCCGGGAACTGGCGGCGCGCAGGCATCCGGTGACCCCGGAGCAGTCGATCGCGGCTTGCTTCCTTCAAGAGCAGCTAACTTTACGGGCGATCACCGCCCCCTTCGATGGTTATGTGGAGCATATGCTGCGGGTCTCCAGCACCTGTCTCGTGGTGCGGGACCGCAATCGCTACAGCGTTCCGGCGGCGTTTGCCGGCCGGGCGGTCTCGGTGCGCAGCACCGCGACCGAGATCCGCATCGTCGCCGACGGCGCGGTGATTGCCGATCACGCCCGCCGCTTCGGGCGTGATCAACTGATCTGCGATCCCTGGCACTACTTGCCGATCCTGGAGCGCAAGCCCGGCGCGCTGCGCAATGGCGTGCCGTTCCGCGAATGGGAACTGCCGATCGCCATTCAGCTTGTGCGCGATCACATCCTCAAGCAGCCCAAAGGGGACCGGGCCTTTGTCGAGCTGCTGCTGATGGCGCGCGAGGTCGGGTTGGAACCGTTACAGGTGGCCTGTGAGCTGGTGCTGAACGGCAATGTTGTCACCGCACCCGTGGTGATGAACGAGATGCGCCGACTACTCGCGCCGAACCCGCCGATCCTGCTGACCGTGCCCGACATGCTGAAACTGCAACGCGAGCCGCTCGCCGATTGCGCCCGCTACGACCATCTGCGCGGGGTGAGCCATGCCGTCCACTAACCCACCCGGCATTGACCGTCTGGCCCAACTCAATGCGCTGCATCTGTATGGCATGGCGACCGCGTGGAGCGAGTTGCTGGCCGAGGGACCGCGCCGGCCGGTGCAACCCGAAGCCTGGCTTGACCGGCTGATCGACGCCGAACTGGCCGATCGCCAAGTGCGCAGCCTGCGCTACCAACTCAAGGCGGCACGGTTCCCGGCGCATCGCGACCTCACCGGGATCGATTGGGCGGAAACGCCCTTGCCGCAGGCCCAGATCCAGCAACTGGCCAGCGCGGCATTTATGCAAACCGCGCACAATCTGATCCTGGTGGGCGGAACCGGGACGGGAAAGACCCATCTGGCGACCGCTCTCGGTGTCGCCGCCATCCACTACGGCAAACGCATCCGCTTCTACAACGTGGTCGATCTGGTGAACCAGTTGGAGCGCGAGAAGCAGCAGGGCAAGGCTGGCAATCTGGCCAAACAACTGGTCCAGACCGACGCCGTTATCCTCGACGAACTGGGCTATTTGCCGTTCCCCGCCTCCGGCGGCGCCTTGCTGTTCCATCTGATCAGCCAGCTGTACGAGAAGACCTCGCTGATCGTCACCACCAACTTGTCCTTCGCCGAATGGGTGGGGGTGTTCGGCGACGCCAAGATGACGACGGCGCTGCTCGACCGCATCACCCATCACTGCGACATCTTGGAAACAGGCAACGAGTCCTTCCGCTTCAAACAGCGGCAGAAACAGTCGAAATCAGCCTGACCCTTGGCGTCACAGGAACCGACCCAGTTTGATGCGGGCGAAGCCAGACGTCCCTCGTTCGACTGAAGGACCATCCCGTCGTTCTTTAATCGCCTCCCGCTTTGCAAGATGGCGGGCGGCGGCTCCATCAACCTATTGTACGCGTGACGCGTCACGGGATATCAAGCACGGATGCCAGGACCACCACCCCGCGGCGATCGCGCCGCGACCCCCGCCGAGCGATCCGCGGCCTACAGAGCACGGCGCAAGGCAACTGCCATGGACGCGCCGGCGAAGCCGCCGGTGGTTATCCGATACCGCCGGCCCGCTGATCGGCGCAGTCGGCCGCAACAGTGGGCGGACGCGGTGCAGACGCTGGCCGACCTGCTGGACCAGTTTGAGCAGTGGCGGGACAAACTGCCCTCAAGCCTCGAAAACAGCGCGACCGCGGAGGCGCTCGATGCCGTGCTGGAACTGCGCGGGCATGTCGAAGATCTTCAGGCGGTTGAGTTGCCAAAAGGCTTCGGACGGGACTGACGGCACTCGTCGCTGTCGCCACGCCGGCGCATCCGTTCCAGCATAGACGAGACAATCCGTACGAGCCTGACGACCGACCACGTGGAAACTTTTGCACGCTGTCACCTGGAAACTATTCAACGCTGATTGACAGGCCGGAAGGCCCAACGACGTAAAACTGCACGGTAGCGCCCTGCACGCAATGTCCCGGGCCGGGGCAGATGCCGCCGTGACCTATCGATTCAGTCGGAAATCAAAGGCACGCGATGGCCTCCTGGGTTTGTATTGCACGCAATGTGATCCCCCGCGTTAGACCCCCGGTTTGCTGCGTGCAATACGGCGTCTCAATAACCAATCCTGCGTGCATGCTCACTTGCACGCCATGATTGCACGCAATAAACGGCCAATCCATATCGATACCGGACTAAATCCAGGCTCCGCGGGCCGAAATTCCAGGAATGTTGTCCGTGTTCACGTTTCTTACCGTACGTTTTCGCACGGATGGGCCTTCCGCCCCACAGTGGTGACAGCCATCAGTGTCCAGTGCGCGCGTCAGTAGTTGGGATTGTCGTCCCACGGATCGCCATGGTCGCCTTCATTCTCGTCGGAATCAATCTTCTTGCCGCCTACCTCTCTTACGCGACAGCGCGCCGTCGATCCGCCGGACGTGGTGGAGGTGTGGTTTCCGGCGCAATCGGCGCCTACGTGCGAGATTCGGGGTGCCTCGGGGGTCTTATGGGGGGTCAACCGCCCGTTGCGATCTCAACCGTAATTTGACTAAGCATCGGACGCTCCCCATATTCAGGCCAACCCGCAGAGGTGAGAACGGCTGCCTCACGCACCTGGCCGAAAGGCGAGGTAACTAACCCGTCCAGATCGAAGCCGCGACCTGGCAGGCCAAGAGATCGGGGATTGCATCCCGCTCGGGTGATTAAAGGCTCGGTTCATCCGGGCCTTTGGTCTATCTGGGGACCACCAACCTAAGCCGCCCGGCGAGGCGCCGCTCTTCTACCTTATGCGCTCAAGCAGGTAGCAGGATCGCACGCTGTAATCGCCATGGTCGTCTGGCTCCAAGCCGATCGCGACCAGGATCACCGACCCATCCGATTGGCCGATGCGCCGGATCATCTCGAAATTCCGGCTGTGTCCCGGTGCTTGTCCGATAAAAGTCGGTATTGCGACCGCCGCGGCGAGTTCCACGATGCAGATTGGATAGTCGGTGGGATGATCGAGCGCCATATGACGGTGCGCTGTCCGGCTCAGCCGTGCGCGGCCGGGTTCCAGTTCGGTGTCCAGCAAGTCGTTGATCAGGTCCACCGGCAGCGGGCCAAGATCGAGGGCGGGATGGGGGTTATGTGGCGGCACGGATGCGGGTCCTCGGGATTGGCACCCGTCCAATTACAGCCAAGCGTGGGTGATCCCTATTGGCGCCACGAAAAAACGGTACAGCCGTGACTCCACCCTCGCGACATGGCTCGTATGGGGTTAACCGACCAACGTGCGAGAGGTGGGCGGCGAGTGGCCGTCAGTAGAGTCCCCCACTTCGACGAGCGTCAGTAGAGTCCACTGTCAGGCAATGCCGAGGCGCTTGGCCTCGATCTTCGGAACCGCGGGCGCCGATGGCTGCAAGATCAGCCCCTGTTCCTCGATATCAACCTGGGCTTCCGGGTAGACCGCCAGCGCGAGGTTGAGGGCTTCTGTGAACGTCGGCTTGATCTGCCGGACCAAGCGGAATCCGGCTCCAAATTGGGCATGAACGGCCGCCCAGGTGATCGGCGTCGACTTGGTAAGCGAATGAAGGCGGTAAGCCAGCCAGATATACACGTCGATCGCCAAGCTTCGGGTGCCAATGGCTCTGATAGCCTCTTCGCGCACCGGCACCGGGTGATCCTGGAGCGAACGCCAGAAGCTGGGGTCCAGACGGACCCGATCCTGCCAAAGGCTGGGCTGATCGTCGTCGATAACGTTGGCGAAGGTGATGGCATCTTGGACGAAGGCGCCGTTGTGCCTGGTCTCGGCGCCGTTTTCCCGATCAGTGAAGAACGTCAAACGGCAGGCAGAAATCCGGCGGGCCTGTTCGGCCACCAGATGATAGGTCTTGCCGCCCGACGTCAGGCTCATGCGGCCCATCCACGACTTCATAGAGCGCCCCAGCTCGACTTCCGGGCTACTCGTGCGGACCGCTTCTGTCTGCAGATACAGCAGGATCAGGCGAGCGATTGACCCGTACGGTACCCCAACTAGATCGCCACTACGACTCCGGCCCGACTCCACGAGCAGCGTCGTCCGATGCCCCTCCCTTTTCCAAAGCCCTTCTTCAATTCGCTTGTGCGGGAGGGACGTCATAGCAAAGCCCGCATGCGTGATGCCAAGCCGCCCTTCCTCGTCGGCAAGGACGGCCGCAGCTGCGTCGATGGCGTTGCGCTCCAGCTTCGTGCTGGCGAACGTCCGCGCTTGTTCCACTCCGTGGTGCAAAATCAGCCGATGAACATCACCCATGCTGCGCATTGAGCGAACGATTTCCCTCAAAGGCAAGTGGGACTCTACTGACGCAGGCTAATCGAAGGTTATTAGATTCAAGCTATTAGATTCGTCAGTAGAGTCCACGGGATAACCACGAGTCGCGTCACCAGAGTCCCCGAATCGCGTCAGTAGAGTCCTCGGGATAACTCGGCGGCCTGTGGAAAACTTCGGCTGGTCCAACGCGTCAGTAGAGTCCCCTTCCCCCGAGTCGCTCTGGACGGCTCTGCCTGTACCGCTGCGAGCCTGCACCGAACCGCCGCGCCGATCGACAGGCCGCCACATCCGTCCGAATACGCCTACCGGGGCGTGGTAACGGTACCGGCCCGCCCTCCTGAACCGACCACAACAGACGTGCCGTTGCCATTGGGGACCATGGTCTCGCTGCCGTTCGGGGTTCCGAGCGTCTGGTAATTCGCAGTGCCGCCCGTGGTGACCCCGGTACCCCCTTGCGGGAGCTGGACGACCGCTCCGGACCGGCCGGGATCGGGCGCGTTGGGGGTGAACAGCGTGTGCGCGCTATCCTTTGCAGGTGCTTGCGCGAAGCTGATCGCCGGTGTCATCGCAACGGCCAACGTCGCTGCGAGCAAAAACCTGTTCATGCCGGGGCCTCCTTGGGGACGATGCGCCGTCCGATGGGGATGTGGGAGGGCGCCGGCGGCGCAGACAGACCGGAAATCCCCGGCCGCTGCGCCGAAGAAAGCCGCTTCGGTGCCTCAGGTGACCTTGAAAGCGGTGTTCGAGCAGCTGGCCGAGACGCATGCGCTGCCGAAGAAGCAGGCGCTGGCGGTGATGGCGGACCTGGTGACCACGCTCACCACCCAACTGAAAAAAGGCACCAAGATCCGGCTCAGCGGCCTCGGCACGCTCGAGGTGCGCCAGCGGGCCGCGCGGATGGGCCGCAATCCGGCAACCGGCGAAGCGATCAAGATCAAGGCCAGCAAGAAGATCGCCTTCCGCGCCGCCAAGGAACTCAAGGCGGCGGTGTAGACATCGCCTCAGAGGATTTTGCCGAGCAGGTAGCCGATGCCGACGGCGACGAGTGCCGCCGAAATCGGGTTGTCGCGGATGAACGTCACCAATTGCTCCTGCGCGTCGCAGGCTTGGTTGATGCCCTTCTGAACGGTCTGCCCGACATCGGCGGCAGTCCCTTGCGCCGGATCACTCATAGTTCGGTTCTTTTCATAGCGCGACGCGGTTATGCGGAACGCGCACCGATAACGCGCGGCGGCGCAGGGCGATGCGAAGGCGTCGTATGATGCGTGTTCCGTGCCGCCGGGTGCGGCGTCGCTGCCGACCCGTTTCAGCCGCCTGGCCCGGCCGTCGCGCCGATCGGGGCCACGGCGATGGTCCGGCTGAGCTCGGCGTAGAGCCCGAGGAACAGATCACCGAGCGCGTAGCGGCGGCGGCAGGTGATCCAGCGCTGCAGGCGATGCTGCGGCCGATCGTGCAGCAGATGGCAGCGCTGGCACAGACTGCGCAGGTTGCGCCGGCGGCTGTTGCCGGGGTTGTGGTCGAGATGCGCGGCGGCGAGCACGACGCGGGTGGTGCGGCGGCGGGCCGCCTCCAACAGGTCGGGCCAGCGCGCGACGCGGCCTTTGGCATCGCGCCAAGTCTGCTGCTGCGGGTCGAACCAGCGGCCGTCGGGCAGGCAGAGGATCATCCCGCCATGCGGCCGGCCGCAGTGCCGGCAGCGTCCCTTGTCGCGCTGGAAGCGGATGTCATGGCTCAGCTGCGGCCAGTTGGGGGCGCCGACAAGAACTGTGCGTAGGTGTACGACACAGAAGAACGAATAGAAAACTTGACGTCGGGATCCGATTTTTCCCCTGAAACTCGATTACCAGCAGCCTGCGGGAAACTGCGGATGGG
>Ga0207933_1001943_pt1 | contig 14257 bp, 7 predicted proteins | sample NGESurdeep092012_4_FD_184488 | JGI IMG/M metagenome (GOLD analysis project Ga0207933, IMG submission 184488) | Arctic peat soil microbial communities from Barrow, Alaska - NGEE Surface sample F53-3 deep-092012 (SPAdes) | ecosystem: Environmental > Terrestrial > Soil > Wetlands > Peat ... | reverse complement strand
TGAGGGTGGCGTGTTCGCGAGCCTTCGCGGGGCGCTGCAGTCGGGGCGGTTGCGATCGAAGCTGGTAGAGATCAATCTTGTGACGGGCATTGTGAAGGTCGCGCTGATTGTTTGGACGATGGTTCTCACGTCCTGTCCTCTGCCATTTGAAAGTGTGGAGTCGCAGACGTTTCTGATGTGCTGGTGGGTGGGCGTAATCGCGCTGTACTTTGTCGCTTCGGATTACTTCCATGTGGTGCGAACGGCGGCGTACCTGGCGCTGTATCGGGCGTATGAGATGGAAGGGCGGAGCTGAGCGGCTTCCGCGCCGTGCGCGGCTGGCGATGACGGTACACTGACGGTGTGGATACGCACGGATCGTCAACCATAGTCATCCTGGACTTCGGGTCGCAGTACACCCAGCTCATCGCGCGCAGAATCCGGGAGCTGGACGTGTTCTCGGTGGTGCTGCCGTGCACGGCTCCGCTGGAGCGGGTGCTTCAGTTGAAGCCTAAGGGCATCATCCTTTCGGGCGGTCCATCGAGCGTCTATGACGAGAACGCGCCTAAGGCTGATGCGGGAGTGTTGGCGACTGGGTTGCCGGTGCTGGGCATCTGCTACGGGCTGCAGTTTATGACGCATCATCTGGGTGGGCGTGTGGCTGCGGCGGTGGCGCGGGAGTATGGGCACGCGCAGGTGGAGGTGGTGGCGGAGAGTCTTTTGTTTCATGGACTTCCGGCGAGCCTGGATGTGTGGATGTCGCATGGAGATCATGCGGAGGTTTTGGCTCCTGGCTTCCAAGTTATTGCAAAGACGGCACATGCGGTCGCCGCGGTGGAGAACGAGCGGGAGAAGATGTGGGGCGTCCAGTTTCATCCGGAGGTGGTTCATACACGGTACGGTGTGGAGTTATTACGGAATTTTGTGGTGGACATTTGTGGTGCGAAACAGGACTGGACGCCCGCGCACTTCATCGAGACGACGGTGGCGTCGATCCGCAAGCAGGTGGGTGAGACGGGACATGCGATCTGCGGGCTGTCGGGTGGGGTGGACTCGAGTGTGGCGGCAGTGCTGGTGGCACGCGCGATTGGGGATCGGCTGACGTGCATCTTCGTCAACAATGGGGTGCTGCGCAAGGATGAGTTCACGCAGGTGCAGAAGACCATGCGTGACGGTCTGGGGTTGAACGTTGTTGCGGTGGATTCGAGCGAACGGTTTCTGGCCAAGCTCGCGGGCGTCAGCGATCCGGAGAAGAAGCGCAAGGCGATCGGCAATGAGTTCATTGCGGTGTTCGACGACGAGGCGAGAAAGATCTTCGACGCGGAGAAGTCCGCGGGTGAGGAGATTGCGTGGCTGGTGCAGGGAACGCTGTATCCGGACGTGATCGAATCAGCCAGTGTTCATGGGCCTTCGCACGTCATCAAGAGCCATCACAACGTTGGCGGTTTGCCTGCGGACATGAAGCTGAAGCTGATTGAGCCGTTGCGCGATCTGTTCAAGGATGAGGTTCGCAGAATCGGGCGGGATTTAAAAATGCCTGCCGAGGTGTTGGAGCGGCAGCCGTTTCCGGGGCCGGGGCTGGCGGTGCGCATTCTGGGGGAGGTGACGGCGGAGCGCGTGGCGCTGCTGCAGGAGGCGGACGCGATCTGCACGGAGGAGATCCATCGCGCGGGATTGACGACCAAGCTGTGGCAGAGCTTTGCGGTGCTGCTGCCGGTGAAGTCCGTGGGCGTTATGGGCGACCAGCGGACCTATGCGGCGACGTGCGCGATCCGCGCGGTGGAGAGCGAGGACGGCATGACGGCGGACTGGGCGGCGCTGCCGTATGAGGTGCTGCGCGCGATCTCGAGCCGGATTGTGAGTGAGGTTCGCGGGATCAATCGGGTGGTGTATGACATCACTTCGAAGCCACCTGGAACGATTGAGTGGGAATAGAGCCGAGAGTTAGGAGTTAGGGAGTTAGGTTGAAGCGTGGGAGTCCCTTCCCCCACCCTGTTCCAGAGGCTGATCTTTGGAATGTTGGGGTTGCGGCGCTTCGCGGCGCTAACTTGTTGATTCCGGAGATTTTGTCTGCAAAATATCTGGAATCAATGGTTTGCGGGCGTTTTGGCTGCAAGTTCTTCGATTCGCGGTGCTTACGGACAAAAATATTGAAAACGAAGGGGAACGGCGGACCCTCATCTTAGTCGCTCTTTCCAACGCCCAGCTCTTCTGCTCTTTTCATCTCTATATCTATTGTAGAAGTTGGAGTGGAATTAATGTGCAGCTATTTTTAGCTTTGTTTTGTTGGGTTTAGGTGGTTTGGGGGCTTGACAAGATTTTGGGGATTCGGATGTTCCGGGCTTTCAGCCCTTGGAGGCTAAGCGGGAATCGATTCCTGACGCCCCAGGCTGGTATGTTGCGCGCCTTTGGCGCTTGGAGGTGGGCCGCCGGATTGGCGAGGGGCGCGAATTGCTTTATTTTGCGTAGGCGTTCTTCTCATAAGCCGAGACCACGCCGGCGGCGGCCACGCGACAGGTGTCGGGAGCGTCGGAGAAGTAGAGGCAGTCCGGAAATCCATCCTTGAAGGACACGGTGACGCGTCCGCGCTGCGTGCCCTGCATGTCGGCGTAACTATACCGTGCGATGACGCTGACTGGATGGCCCAGCGGATCTCGCGAGACGATGGGATCGGAGATGCTGCCGCGCTGGTAGCGATTCATCATCCATCCGCGAGCATTGTCGGCGACGAGGTCGTCGAGCAGGCGAGCGAAGTCGGTGTCCTTTGCGGGCTCGCCTGGTGTCACAGTTGGAACTACAGCTCCCGCGAACTTGATGGGATCGTCGCCGTTGGCGAAGCGGATGAGGTTGGACTGGAAGTTTCGTAGGCCGGGGCTGCCACAGGCGTTGGTGTGGATGACGGTTTTCATCTCGTCGCCTACGGCGACAAGCTGGTCGACGATCTGTGTGGGCATCGTGAGGGGATTGGCGGCGTGGCTGCCTTTTCCGGTCACCATCCCCAGCATGTTGCGGACCATATTCATCTGGGCTTTCGCGCTGACGTCTTGCACCGCAGCATAGAGTTGCGGATCGGCGTAGAGGCCGGTGCCGACGGTCTCGTAGTGACTGCAGCCTGAGTTGTTGATGACATTGCCGTAGGAGTCGTGTATGCCGTCGGGAGAGTAAATGGGGGGGGAGGGGGAATCGGCGCACACCTGTTGCGTGATCTCGACTTTGTCGGGCGGCAGAAACCGCGTGCAGTCCTTGGCGTAGCCGTCCATGTAATTGGAGATGATCAGCATGAACTCATTGCCGCTGCGGTCGAGGCTCACGCTCTTGAAGTCGCCGGAGTAGATGCGGAGGAGGTCGTCCTCGTTGTTGAGGCCGGTGGCGGAGAAGTGGGCGGGAGCGGTGGAGGCCGGTTTGGACGGGGCGTGAGCGGAGGCCGGTCTGGGCGCAGGCTTCCTTGTTTGGGCAGCGGCCGGGGCGGCCAGAGATGCGATCAGACAACAGAGGACCAGCACGCGCATGGCGTACCTCCTTCTTGCTGGATGCAACATGAGGGATGGCCCGGAAACGGATACCGGATTTTACAACATTGCACGGAGACACGAGGAGATTTCCGTTTTGCTTCGCTCAGCGTGCGGAATGACGAACGAAGGCGAGCGGAACAGGATCAGGCGAAGCGGGTTACGGAGACTACGCTGATGTCGTCTTCCTGGCCGAAGTGCTGGGCGGCGGCGGCTAGAGCTGTGGCCGACATTTTGGTGAGCAGGAGCTCGCGGACGCGGTCGAAGCCGAAGAGACGGCGGTCTTTGTCCTGGGCTTCGACGATGCCGTCGGAGATGAGAGTGAGGATGTCGCCTTCGGCGAGTTGGAAGTGGGAGACGGGGAAGTCCGCGCCGGCGATGGAGCCGAGCGGAAGCGCGCCCTGCATGGGGACTTCGACGCCGTTGATGTAGGGCGGGAGATGACCGGCGTTGGCCAGGATGGCGGCGCCGCCGGGCGTGATGTGCAGGGCGAGGCAGGTGGCGTGGGCGTCGCCGCGGCCGAGAAGGCGGCGGTTGAGGGCTTCGAGAACGAGCTTGGGGTCGGCGGTGCTTTCGAGCGTGCTGCGGATGGCGCCGACTAAGAGAGCGACGAGCATGCCGGCTTGCAGGCCCTTGCCGACGACATCGCCGGCGACGATGAGGAGGCTGCCGCCGGAGAGAGGGACGATCTGGAAGAAGTCGCCGCCGACCTCGCGTGCGGGAAGGTATTCGGTTTCGATGCGGAAGCCGGGCATGGTGACGGGTTCGGGAAGAAGGACCTGCTGGACCTCCTGCGCCTGCTTGAGGTCGAGGGTGATCTCGCGCTGGCGGCGTATGGAGAGGGTGAGGCGGCGCATGAGCAGGACGAGCATGATGCCGACGAGGCCGATGTAGGCGATGGTGCTGATAGTGAGCTGCACACCGAAGGGAAACCAGACCGTGCGAACGCCGAGTTTGCCCAATTCGATTTGAAACTGCGCGATGCCCACGAGGATGACGGCGGGAAGCGCCAGCCAGCCCTCGCGACGCTGCTCGCGAATGCCGCGGGCGACGATGAAGACGAGCAGGAGGAGAATCCCCAGCCGGATGCACAGCGAGACGAGGTGGAAGGCCGCCGCGACCGGATGAGAGACGAGACCGAAGAAGACGTCCGCTGCGAGCGTGTTGGAGACGACATAGACGGCGACGAGTGTGGCGATCATCCGCGGCATCCAGGCGGGGCGCTGCAGGTGGAACCAGGTCCACCACACCATGAGCCATGCGCCCAAAGCGAGTGGGACTGTCATGGAGGCCTCGATGGTGGCGTAGTCGGACGGCTCGATCTGAGTCCATGCGGTGAGGCCGAGGCTTATAGCGTGGATAGCCCCGAGCAGAAAGGCGGCGGCGAGCCAGAGGTAGACGCGATCGGAGGGGTCGAAGATGAGGAGGCTGCAGGCGACGATGGTGAGCAGGAGATAGAGCGACGCCAGGATGGGAGCGTTTCCATAGGCGCGGACCCCCTGCAGCCAGTCCATTTGATAGTGGGCGTCGACGGCGGTGGCCTCCCCCAGCAGTGGAGCGGAATGAAGGCCGCCGACGTCGGTCTGGATGGCGATGGTGCTGGGCTCCATGAAGAGGCGAAAGGCGATGACCTGCGTACCGTCGGCCTGGGGCAGATGGAAGAGGGTTGGCCGGGTATTGAAGATGACCGGAGGTTTGTTCGCGGTGAATTGGCCGAAGCTGCCGAGGAGCGTGCCGTTGGCAAAGGCCTGGTAGGCGTCGTCAACGTCGGAGGGGCCTTCCATGGCGAGCTGTACGCCGGGACGCGCGGAGACCTGCACGCGGAGGCGGTACCAGGCGTAGCCCCAGTAGCCGGGATGGCCCCTTTTTGTCCAGCCGGGGACGTAGTTGGAGATACCGGCGACGGGATCGAAGGAGTCGGCTTTGGGAGTGAGGTCGACGGTCTCCCACTGGGAGTCGTCGAAGGCAGGGCTGGCCCAGAGAGGCTGCTTGGTTCCGGGGATGAGCGGGGAGTCGCCGATGTGGAACTTCCAGGGGCCGTAAAGCGGCGAGATGGAGCGGCCGAAGTGCAGCTGTGGGGCGGCGTCGGCGGGCGTGGGAGCGGAAGACGCGTTTTGCGCGCGAGTGGAAGCGGCGATGCCGAGACACAACAGGATGACGCCAACGACTCTGAAGCGTTGCAAGAGAAGCACCTCGGTGTTTTGGTAACCATCATGGAATACCACAACCGGAGGGAGAAACGCAGTGCTAATTCAGGAGGGCTTGAGGTTGATGCGAGGCTTTGGAGGAGAAGTGGAGTGCTCGGCCCGAACTCCTGCGGGGTCAGGGCCTAAGCTGGCCAGCATAATGAGCGGAGACGATGTTGCTCTGCACGGCTTCCATCGCGTGAGTGCCGGGCATTCCCTTGGTCATGACGCCTTCAAAGAAGTAGCCGGTGGCCCAATTGCTGTTGTCGCCGCCGACGCCAAGGAGGATGGCACCTTCCTGTTGCATGGGTTGATAGCCTTTGGGAAGCGGGATGGTATCGGTTGAGGTGAGGGTTCCGGACTGAGCGTTGCCCTGGTAGATGGCAAAGGTGTGTTGACCGTCGCAGGCGCCCATGTCGGTGACGAAGACGGTGTTGGCGGGCACCTCGAGGTGGCCGTAGATGCCGTCCTCCATGTCGAGCCCGGCGTCGGGATGACAGGGGTTGCCGTGACACATGATGTTGATCGCGTCCATGTGGCCGGCCTTGTTGTCGAGATTGTTGCTCTCGGCGTTGCCGAAGTCGAAGCAGCACTTTTCGTTGAGATTGAGGGCGGAGGTGACCATGTAGACGCCCTCGGGCTGGCCGTTGACCGCGGTTTGTTTGGGGGTGTCGTTGCGGTAGCCCATGCCGGGGGCGATGGCGATGCCGTAGACCTTGTGTCCGGCGACGACGGCGGGAAGAGCGTTGGCGATGGCGGGGACGTCATAGCCGTTGGGACCGGGACCATGCGCTTCACCGCCGGGAGGCGCGGGCGTGAGGTCGTTGTGGTTGGGGGACTGGTCGTAGAGCCTGGTGATGACGCAAGACGATTTGGCGCAGAAGGTATCCTGCGCGGCGGCGTTGGCGTAACCGTCGGGAAGGAGGCCGATATCGGTGAGGGCTTTGTCGGACGGGCGCATGACCTGGTAGAGCGGCCCGGTGTAGGCGCTGTACAAGGCGCGCGTGGTGCTGAAGGCCGCAACGCAGGGAGTTGCGGAGGCGAAGAGATCACAGGGACGAGGCGTGGACGACTGCGCTCGAGCGACGCCGGTGAAGGCGATAGGGAGGGCGAGGAGAATGATGGCGAACAATGAGACTTTTGCGAATCCGAGTTGCATGGGACGATCGTTCCTTTGTCACCGAATATAGTCGATGCGGAGGCCGTATACGCAGATCCATGCCGACGATAGTGCCGGAGAAGATCGGGGCGCGCGACGAACCCACCCATCCGCGATGAAGCCGCGTATGGATGGGGCACCCGGCCTAAAGAATCACAGTGCGAGTGTGAATCTCAACGTCGTTGATTCGTCCTGCGATACGCAGCTTTCGGAATTCTCTGTAGGATTCAGGATGCCCGGTTAGGGGCTAGACTGGGTGCGCTTCTGAATGGGAATGGGGCTCGGTGGATGTAGTGACTTCATCCTTGTGGAGATTTTTATGCGTTTGACGCGAGTTAGTTTGGCGGTGCTGGCGGTGGTGGGTTTGCTGATGGTGGGTGCGTCGATACAGGCGCAGGGAACGGCGACGCCAAAGGAATTGGGCGGGGCGTACACGTTCAAGCAGGGTGGGTGGACGTATGTGCATCTGCAGGGGACCCCCCATGAGATTGGGTTTCAGCATGGGTATCTGCTGAAGGATGAGATCGAGGACAACCTCGGCGTCTATCGGCTGGAGGCTGTGCATATGTATCACAGCAACTGGGCGTTCTTTCGCGAGGCGGGAAAGACGGTGCTGTGGCCGAAGGTGGAGCCGGAGTATCGGGCGGAGCTGCAGGGGATTGTGGATGGGATGCGGGCTAGAGGGGCTGGATCCAACGGGGCTGAGGGCTCTGTGGACCTGTGGGACATTATGGCGCTGAATGGCGAGGAGGAGATCGCCGACTACTATCTGCCGATGGTGAATGCGAAGGAGCATAAGGTGAATCCGCCGCAGGCGACGGCGCCGGGAAGATGCTCGGCGTTGATTGCGACGGGGAGTGCGACGAAGGATGGGAAGATCGTGATCGCGCACAGCAACTGGTCGCCGTATGCGGAGGGCGAGCGGTGGACGGTGGCGTATGACATTGTGCCGGAGCATGGGCAACGAATCATGATGGATGGGACGCCGGGAATTATCACCAGCCAGGACGACTTCGGGATCAATGCGTCGGGGCTGATGATTACGGAGACGACGCTGCCGCAGACGGTGGGGTTCGATGTGAAGGGGATTCCGGAGTTTGTGCGCTCGCGCAAGGCGATGCAGTATGCTACGTCGATTGCGGAGTATGCGGCGATTATGAGGAAGGGGAATAACGGAGGGTATGCGAACTCGTGGCTGATCGGCGACAGGAAGACGGGTGAGATTGGCTACCTGGAAATGGGCTTCAAACATACGCCGCTGACGGTGAAGAAGGATGGGTATTTTGTTTCGGCGAACTTTCCGAGCGACCCGCTGGTGATGCGGGATGATACGCCGGGGTTCGATCCGAAGGACATGTCGAGCACGATGAATGCGCGGCATGTGACGGCGGAGGCGTTTGTGAAGAAGCACTACGGGAAGCTGGATACAGCGTTGGCGGAGGCATACCTGAGCGACCACTGGGACAGCTTCGAGAAGAAGGTGGATGCGGATAAGCGCAGCCTGTGTGGGCATGAGGAGAATAGTCCGGAGGGTGAGAAGGCGTGGGGGAATCCGCCGTATAGTCCGGGTGGGTCGGTGACGGGCAAGGTGGCGGACGCCGATATGGCGGCGAAGATGAGCTTCATCGCGCGCGCGGGGCATCCTTGCGGCGAGGATTTTCTGGCCGCGCCGTTTCTCGCCAAGCATCCGGAGTTTGGGTGGGAGAAGCCGATTCTGCACGACATGAAAGCGGGGCCGTGGACGGCGTTTCATGCGGGCGAGGCGGCGCCCAAGGATGATCTGGTGGTGGCGAAGCGGTGAGGCGTTGAGGCTCAGGCGGAGAGGTGGAAGCCCTGCTGGAGGACGCAGGCGCTGACGAGAAGCATCAGGACCTGATCGATGGCGACGCGGCTGCCTTCGTCCATGGAGGGAAGGAAGTCGAGGAGAGCGACGGCTTTTTTCTGATCGAAGAAGGGGATGGAGCCGAGCGCGGGGCCGCGGAGCGTGTCCTGCACGAGCGTGCTGAGTTTTTGTTTGGGATTGAGTGTGGCGGGTGGGCTCAGGAATGGATGCTTCTGGCGGCGGTAGACGGTATCGGTGATGACGTCGCGGACGGCTTCGCGGAGGACGAACTTCTCGGTCATGCCGTGGATCTTCTGGCTGACGGGCATGGAGCAGATGAGTTCGACGACGTGGTGATCGAGAAAAGGGACGCGTCCTTCGACGGAGTGCGCCATCTCCATGCGGTCGCCGAGCACGGTGAGGATGTAGTTGGGGAGAAGGGTCTTGGCCCAGAGATAGAGGGATTGATGCACGGCGTCGCGGCCGTTGAGCTGGTGGCGGACGTCGAGCTCGCTGAGGAGGGCGTGGTAGCTTTCGCGCTGACAGAAGTTCTGGACGAAGTCCGCGGACAAGAGGGCGCGCATCTTGGAGAAGCGGGCGGAGAAGGTTTCGATCCAGGTGGGGACGAAGCCGAGAACGTGGCGCATAGTTTCGAGCGGCATGGCGTCGCCATCGGGTAGAAGGAGACCGCGAGAGACGCGGTTGAGGCGATCGAGCTCGCCGAGAAGTTGTTTGATCTCTTCTGGGTTCTGGCCTTCGCGGTTGTAGAGAACCATGTCGCGGCGGAAGTGCGGGTAGCCGGCGAGGATCTCGTCGGAGCCTTCGCCGGTCATCACGACTTTGTAGCCGGCGTTACGGACGGCGCGGCTGAGGAGATATTTGGCGACGCCGTGGGCGTTGACGCAGAAGGTTTCGGATTGGAGGACGGCGGCGGCGAAGTTGTCGGCGAGGTCGTCCTGGCGGATGGGGATGGGGAAGAAGTCGGCGTTGACGCGCCGGGCCATCTCGGCGGCTTCTTTTTCTTCGTCGTAGTCGGGATGATCGAAGGTGAGGGTGAAGGCACGGATGGGGTCGGGGTGATGTTTGGCGGCGAGGCCGAGGACGGCACAGGAGTCGAGGCCGCCGGAGAGATAGCAGCCGACGGGAACGTCGGCGCGAAGACGAATGCGGACGGCCTCTTCGAGGGTGTGGCGGAGCTCGGCGGCGTAGTCGGCGTCGGTGCGCTGGGGGGTGGTCTTGTCGGTGCGCGGATAGTTGAAGTCCCAGTACTGGTTGAGCTGGATGTGCCTGCCGGTGGCGAGGAGATAGTGGCCGGGCGGGACCTGGAAGACGCCGTCGTAGAGCGTGCGCATCTGGTGGCCGCCGACCTCGACGGAGTTGGAGAAGGACTCGGGGTCCCAGCGGGCGGGAACGCCGGCGGCGAAGAGGGCTTTGACCTCGGAGGCGAGATAGAGCGTGTCGTTGAAGAGGGAGTAGAAGAGAGGCTTGATGCCGAAGCGGTCGCGGGCGGCGAAGAGGGTGCGGTTGCGCTGGTCCCAGAGGACGAGGGCGAACTCGCCGCGGAGGCGATGCAGGCACTCGGCGCCGAGGTCTTCGTAGAGGTGGAGAGCGATCTCGCTGTCGGAGCGGGTACGAAGGCGGTGGCCGGAGTTTTCGAGCTCGCGCTGGATGGCTTCGTAGCCGTAGAACTCGCCGTTGACGATGATGTGGAGGCTTTCATCTTCGCTGGCGATGGGCTGGTCGCCGGTGGTGAGATCGATGATGCTGAGGCGGGCGTGGCCGAGGGCGACGCGGTTGTCGGGAGAGATCCAGTGGCGCTGGCCGTCGGGGCCGCGGTGAAAGAGGCTGTGAGTCGCGCGGTGCAGGGCTGGCTCAGAGACTGGATCACGGCGTGAGAAGAAGGCGACGATTCCACACATGGGAGTTCCTCAATGTTCGCGAGTTGAGGTGCGAAGGAGCCGGAAGGAGCCGGGCTAGGATAGCAGGGCCAGATTCCAGCGCAGCAAGAAACGCCGTGTCGCGCAACTGATTGACGGGCAAGTGATGCGCACAAAAGGCTTGTTCGCACTTCTTTCGTAACGATTGACAGTCGTGATTTGCGCACGGAGAATGAGCGCGGTTTCTGCTGAACCAAGATTCAGGCCGTTTCTCAGGCAAAGGGAGATCCTTGTGCGTACATTCAGCCGTTGTTTGCTGACTCTAGCGATATTCGGGTTGATGGCCGGGCTCAATGCCCAGGCGCAGTCGACGATGACGCACCATGTGCGGGATGTGGTTCGGAACGGTAAGGCGCAGGCCAATGGAAGGCTGCCGGGCAACCAGATGATGAATCTGGATATTGTTCTGCCATTGCGCGATGAGGCAGGACTGCAGGCGTTTCTGGATGATATTTACGATCCGCACAGCGGGAACTACCGGCACTTTTTAACTCCGCAGGAGTTTACGGCGAGATTTGGACCGACGCAGGAGGATTACGACGCTGTGGTTCAGTTCGCCAAGGTGCATGGGCTGACGGTCACGGGCGGCAGCTGGGATGGAATGGATGTGCAGGTTCGTGGGCCGGTCTCCGCCGTCGAGATCGCGTTCCATCTGCATATGCGGACCTACAAGCACCCGACCGAGAATCGCAGCTTTTATTCGCCGGACACGGAGCCTGTGACGGACCTTCCCTTTAATCTCTGGCATGTCTCGGGGCTGAATAACTACTCGATACCGCATCCGCTGGTGGTGAAGAAGAGCGACTATGCGGCCGCGATGGGGATTCCCGAGGACAAGGTGGTGCCGTATGCGACCACCGGATCGGGACCTTCGGCCTCGTTTCTGGGCAGCGACATGCGCGCGGCCTACTACAGCGGAAGCCTGACGGGCGCGGGTCAGAATCTTGGGTTGTTCGAATTTCTGGGAACGGACCTCGCCGATCTGACAACGTATTACAAGAACATCGGGAAGACGAATAGCGTACCGGTGACGCTGGTTTCGGTGGATGGCACGAGCACCGCCTGCACGGCGCAGAGCGGCTGCGACGATACCGAACAGACGCTGGATATGACGCAGGCGCTGGGCATGGCGCCGGGGCTGTCGAGCCTGGTGATGTATGTCGGGTCGACGGATACGGCGATCATCAGCGCGATGACGACGCATAACCCGCTGCCGACGACGATCGGCTGCTCGTGGGGATGGACACCGGTGGACCCGAGCACGCTGGATCCGTACTTCGAGAAGATGCAGGCGCAGGGGCAGACTTTTTTTGCGGCTTCGGGCGACAGCTCGACGTGGTCGCGCAGAAATGAGGCGTGGCCGGCGGACGATGCGAACGTCATTTCGGTCGGGGGCACGGACCTGGTGACGGCGAGCGCGGGCGGCGCGTGGAAGTCGGAGACGGCGTGGGCGGACAGCGGCGGCGGCATCTCGCCGGACAGCATCGCGATACCGTCGTGGCAGCAGCTCGCGGGCGTGATCAATGCGAGCAACAAGGGATCGACGACGCTGCGGAATGGGCCGGACGTTTCAGCGAACGCGAACTTCACCTTCTATACATGCGCCAATCAGACGACGTGCCTGGCGAATGAGTATGGTGGCACAAGCTTCGCGGCTCCGATGTGGGCGGCCTATATTGCGCTGGCGAATCAGCAGCTGGCGGCGAACAGTCAGATGTCACTCGGCTTTTTGAACTCGACGATCTACAACCAGAATGTGACGTCGAGCTATGCGGCGGACTTTCACGATATTACCAGCGGAACGTCGGGAAGCTATTCGGCTGTGACGGGGTATGACCTGGTGACGGGATGGGGAAGCCCGAACAGCGGGTTGATGGCGGCGCTGACGGGATCGTCCACGCAGACTCCGGACTTTTCGATTGCGGCGAATCCTTCGTCGCTCTCGGTCTCACAGGGCGCGAGCGGAAGCTCGACAATCTCCATCTCGGGGATCGACGGGTTCTCGTCGGCAGTCAGTCTGACAGCCTCCGGCGCGCCGTCGGGCGTGACGGTTGGATTGAGCCCGACGTCGATCAGCGGATCGCAGACCTCGACGGCGAAGTTTACGGTTGCCTCGACGGCGACGCCGGGAACGTATCCGATCACGATTACGGGAACCAGCGGATCGCTGGTGCACACGACGACGGTGTCGCTGACGGTGACGTCCCCGGTCTCGAGCTACTCGATCTCGGCTTCGCCGACGTCGCTGACGGTGATCCGTGGATCGTCGGGCAGCTCGACCCTCACGCTGGCTGGAACGGTGACGGGAACGGTTACGTTCTCAGCGTCAGGACAGGGAAGCGGAGAGACGATCAGCTTCAGCCCGACGACGTTGTCCGCGCCGGGAATGACGACGATGAAGGTGACGGCGAGCCGCAAAGCAACCACTGGGAACCGGACGATTACGGTTACGGCTTCGGGCGGCGGCACGAGCGCGACGACGAAGATGACTGTGACCGTGAAGAGGTAACAGCGTTCCACTGATCGCGATGTACTCGACCGAACGGCCCGGACGAATGTTCCGGGCCGTTTCGCTTGCCGTGCTGCGGGGTTCGAAGCTCCAGGGGTTCGTCGACGGGCAGTGTGAATCGTGTAGTATGGTGCAGCTGTCTGACAGGTTTTTGAGGTGTGCGATGCGGATTTTGGCCGGGTGTGCGGTGGTGGCGTTGCTGATGGGCGCGACGGGGGCGTTGGCGGCGACGGCTGTCGCGACGAAAGTTTGCGATGTGCGCGCGTATGGAGCCAAGGGCGATGGCGTGACGAAGGATACGGCGGCTATTCAGCGGGCGATTGATGCGTGCGCGGAGGCCAAGGGCGGAGGGACGGTCAGGCTGGACGGCGGCACGTTCGTGAGCGGGCCGATTGTGCTGAAGTCGAATATCACGCTGGATGTGGAGAAGGGCGCGACACTGAAGGGCTCGCCGGACCATGCGGACTATCCGAAGACGGTAGAGTTTCGCGGACCCGGGTACCAGCCCTTTGTGAGCGCGGTGAATGCGGAGAATGTGACGATCAATGGCGGTGGCGTGATCGACGGCAATGGGCAGAGCTGGTGGGCGGAGATGCGTGAGCAGCGCGCCAAGGGAGTTGTCGACAACGGGATTCTGGGGAGCGAGCACTCGCGGCCGCGGGGGGTGGTGTTCGACCATTGCAAGCATGTGGTGATGGAGAACATTACCGTGCAGAACTCGGCGATGTGGCAGATTGTGCCGTACTACACGGACGATGTGACGATACGGAATGTGAGGATTCTGGCTGATCCGCACTCGCCGAATACAGATGCGATCGATCCGTTCAGCTCGCAGAATGTGCTGATCGATCATGTGTATGCCGATGTGGGCGATGACGATGTGGCGATCAAGAGCGGGATGATCAATTCGCCGGGGCCGGACAGGGCGTCGAAGAATATTTTGATTCGCGACTGCACATTCAAGCATGGGCATGGGCTGTCGATTGGGAGTGAGATTGCCGGCGGCGCGCAGAATATTGTGGCGGAGCGGGTGTCGTTCGAGGGGACGGACAATGGGATTCGGATCAAGGCGAATCGCGATCGCGGCGCGGATGTGTCGAACATTGTGTTCAAGGACATCACGATGAACGATGTGAAGACGGCGATCCTGGTGAGC
>Ga0207933_1001942_pt1 | contig 14261 bp, 13 predicted proteins | sample NGESurdeep092012_4_FD_184488 | JGI IMG/M metagenome (GOLD analysis project Ga0207933, IMG submission 184488) | Arctic peat soil microbial communities from Barrow, Alaska - NGEE Surface sample F53-3 deep-092012 (SPAdes) | ecosystem: Environmental > Terrestrial > Soil > Wetlands > Peat ... | reverse complement strand
CCGTAGTTTGCGCTGCCGTGATTGAGCCGGCGCAAGCTCGCCAAAACAAGCCACCGTCTCCCCGTCGGCTACCGCTCGCGCCGAGCGCAGTGGGTGAAGCCATGCCGGAGCCAGCCCGGCGCCGGAAGGGAACGCGTCGAAGTAGACCGAGCGAATCGAGAACCGCTCAAGCAATTCCTCCACTGCGCCTTTGATGTCGTAGAAGCTGAAGGGACGAGACGGAAGATGGGGGCCAGGATCGCAGGATCCGGCAAGGCCGAGGGAGAGGGCAGGGCGCTCATCGACGCGGCCGGACGCTGCGACGAAGCAGGTTCCTATTTCGAAGAGTTGGACGTCGTCTACATCGCGGTTCAAGTTGTAGGCCAGCATCGCGAGCATTCCCGGAGCCAGGGAGGGCCGCAGGATTCCCGCCTCTTCGCTGAGCGGATTCGCGACTGCGACAGCGATCCCGGGCTGCGGAGCGAACGTATCGGCGTCCGCAGCGGAACAGAACGAGCTGGAGACCGCCTCACTCCATCCCACCGCCAACAGGCCGCGGCGCGCCGTATCTTCCTTGGCGCGCTCCGGCGGCGAGACGACGGCGCCGGCGAACACCGGAAGCGTGTTGGCGAAGCGGTTGTAACCGTAGATGCGCGCGATCTCCTCGATAAGATCGATCTCCCGCTCCAGATCAAGCCGCCAGCTTGGCAGGGTGACGCGGCAGGCGTCCGGTCCTTCTACCTGCAAGCTGCAGCCTAGAGCTTCAAGCACCAGCTGCGAGCGCTCCCAATCGACGCCGCGGCCGTCTTCCGTTGCGCCTAGGATGCGACATACTTCGCCACGGCGCAGAGGGATGGCGGCCCGGCCGGCAGTGCGCGCCACCGCGTCCGGAACCATCACGTCGACCAGTTCGCCCTCGACCGATCCGCCTGAGGAGAGTAGAAGCTGGCTGACCAGCGCGGAGGCGAGCGGCGGTGCATTGAAGTCGGCTCCTCGCTCAAAGCGGTGCGAGGCGTCAGTATGCAGGCCGTGACGCTTGCTGCTGCGCCGGATGGAAAGCGGGTCGAACCATGCCGCTTCCACTAAAACATTCTTCGTTTCCGGCGTGATCATCGTCTCCCAGCCGCCCATCACCCCGGCCAGCGCCAGCGCCTTTCGCTCGTCAGCCACCACAAGGTCTTCCGGATCGAGCAGCCGGTCAATGCCGTCCAGCGTCTTGAGGCGCTCACTCTTTCGCGCCCGCCGCAAAACGATCGCGCCTTCGACTTTGTCGCGATCGAAGGCGTGCGTGGGATGGCCCATCGCCAGAGTCACATAATTGGTGGCGTCGACGGCGTTCGAGATGAGCTTCTGCTCCAACAGCGCGAATCGCTCGCGCACCGCGCCGCCGGAGGGCTGGATGCGGACCCCACTCAGAGCGCGCGCGGTAAAGCGACCGCAAAGATCGGGAGCTTCAATGCGGACTTCGACTGCCGGCTGGGTCGCAGCGGAGGGCGGCGGCAGAGGAGCTTCGAGGGGAGCCAACGCAAGACCATAAATCGCGGCCGCCTCGCGCGCGATGCCGTAGTGATTCATCGCATCGACGCGGTTCGTGGTGATGTCCATTTCAAAAAGAAAGCCTTTGCCGGGCCCAAGATCGAAGATGCCTTCGACGGCGATGCCGCGCAAGGTAAGAGCCTCGGCCAGTTCACGGTCCCCAGCCGCGAGGCCGGGCAGGTAGGAGCGAAGCCAGTTGGAGAGAATCTTCACCCGAATTGCTCCAGAAACCTCATGTCGCCGGAGTAGAACTGGCCGATGTCGGAAACGCCGTATTTCATCATCGCGATTCGCTCGACGCCCATGCCAAAGGCAAAGCCGCTGATCTTGCCCGCATCGTAAGCCGGCTGCTTTTGCGCCGCAAAGGCGAAGACCGCCGGGTCCACCATGCCGCAGCCCAACAGCTCAATCCATCCTGACTGCTTGCACTTTCTGCAACCGGAGCCGCCGCAGAAGATACAACTGATCTGGACATCGGCGGAAGGTTCGGTGAAAGGAAAGAAAGAAGGGAAGAAGCGCGTCTTCACAGCAGAGCCGAAGAGGGCCTTCATGGCATGGTCAAGCGTGCCCTTCAGATCGGAGAAGGTGATGTCCTCATCCACGCAGAGCCCCTCCACCTGATGAAAGATGGGCGAGTGCGTAGCGTCCGCGGCGTCGTTGCGGTGAACCTTGCCGGGAATTACGATCCGCACCGGCGGCGGCTGCCGCTCCATGGTGCGCATCTGGACCGGCGAGGTGTGGGTGCGCATCAACAGCCGCTCGCGCAGTGGCTTCGCCTCTTGTCCGGCGATCAGCAGGGTGTCTTGCGTATCTCGCGCCGGATGGTTGGGAGGAAAATTGAGCGACTCGAAATTGTAGTAGTCTGTCTCGACCTCCGGTCCCACCCCGATCGAGTAGCCCATGGCCTCAAAGACGGCGACGATCTCATGCATCGTCTTGATGAGCGGGTGCTCGGCTCCGGGCCGTCTCCGCGTTCCGGGCAAGGTGACGTCGATGGCGGCCTCGCCTGCCGCGGTCTCGCTCTGCGATCCGGACGCCAGGCCTTCCAGCCGCGATTCAACATGCTGTTTCAGCTCGTTGAACCGTCTGCCCACCTCTTTTTTGGCGTCAGGGGAAGGGGCTTGCTGCATGTAGCCCGAACTGTAGAGCGCCAGCTTCCCCTGCTTGCGGCCCAGCCACTTGATGCGAACCGCCTCGCGCCCCGTATCGTTGTGTGCGTCGGCAAGGTCGCGGTCGAATTCCGAGCGATGCGCCTGGAAAAGGCGATCGAGGGAAGCGGGGGAAAAGTCGATCGTTGCTGGCTTCTCTGGGTCGGACATAAGATTCAGTTCCGCCGCTCACAGCGGAAGCATCAAGCGCGGGCCGCGATTTCGCTGGCGATGGACGGCAATGGAGTGCGAGCTTTTCGCTGGCTTCCTACGCCGCCGTGCCCGACTTCAGCGCATTCTTGGCCTGCTCGACGAGCGCGGTGAAGCCCGGAGCGTCACGGACGGCAATGTCGGCGAGGATCTTGCGGTCCAGCTCGATGCCGGCCGTCTTGAGGCCATGAATGAGCTGCGAATAGCTCAGTCCATTGAGCTTGGCGGCAGCGCCAATGCGGACAATCCAAATAGCACGGAACTGGCGCTTCTTCTGGCGGCGGCCGCTGTAGGAAAACTTCAGCCCGCGCTCGACGGCTTCTTGCGCCGCCTGATAGAGCTTGGATTTGGTGAGGAAGTAGCCGCTCGCCCGTTTGAGAATCTTTTTGCGGCGGTCGCTGCGTTTGGTGCCACGTTTTACGCGAGGCATGGTTGGTTCTCCTTTTTGTCTTTCGCATAGCGGCTGGAGGCAGGAACTGCCTCTTCACTCGCTCGACCGGCCCCGAGGCCAGCCCTTTTTATTACCCAATCAGGCGTAGGGAATCATCCGCCGCACTTTGGGCGCGTCGGCGTCGGAGACCAGAACCTGGCCGCCGAGCTTGCGCTTGGTTTTCTTTTCCTTCGAGGTCAGGATATGGCGCATCTTGCTCTGGCCGCGCAAATACTTCCCCGTCCCGGTCTTCTTGAAGCGCTTGGCGGCGCCCTTGTGAGTCTTGAGTGTAGGCATGATTTTCCTGAGTACGACAGGTTGGAGCAATGATTGCCGTGTCCTACAAGTATACGGGAGCGGCGGCCGGCGCGCCACTGGGCGGCGCTTCCCCATTCCATCGCGCTCGGGGAGCGGGCCTCGGTTCTAGTCAAGGGTCATAGAGAACCCCGTCAATTTTGACTTTGGAGCACCAGAAGCAATGGTGAATCTGCTTGCCCGGCACCAGCGTTGCGAGGTCCAACCGGCGCCAGCGATGCATACCAAGACGGCATAGCAGACCTAGGACGCTATTGGATTCGTGTTCCCGATGTGGCCACAGCTTTGCCACGCGAACCGCGAGTTCGGCGTCCGGCAACGCGTTCTCTGGGTCTCCCATACAGAAAGCCTCCGTGCTGGGGGCAGAGATGGCGCTCGCCGCGCCTCAGGCTTCGGGTCGCGGAGGGACGGCAAGGTCGGGCGCGGGAGGCTTGGGCGCCGCCGGCCGCTTGGGGGCCTCGGCTTTCTTGCCCGGCGCCAAAATGGCGTGCAGTGTGGTGCCTTCCATGCGCGGCATGAACTCCACAATCCCGGTATCGCCCATGTCTTGTATCAGACGGTTGATGATTGCGTAGCCGAGCTCGCGATGCGCCATCTGGCGGCCCTTGAAGCGCAGCGAGGCCTTGACCTTGTCGCCCTCGCCCAAGAAGCGGACAGCCCTGTTCTTCTTGGTCTGATAATCGTGCTCATCCACGGTTACAGAGAACTTCACTTCCTTTACGACAATGACCTTCTGCTTCTTGCGCGCGGCCCGGTCGCTCTTGTCTTTTTCGTAAAGGAATTTTCCGTAATCCTGAATGCGGCACACCGGCGGCTGCGCGGTGGGGGAAACCTCCACCAGATCCAAGCCGCGCTCGCGTGCGATTTTCAGGGCTTCGAAGGGAGGCAGGATGCCGAGCTGATTCCCAGCCTCGTCGATGACGCGAATCTCGCGTGCACGAATCCTGTCGTTGATGCGGATGAATGACTTTGCCGAACGCTTGTCGATGGGTCCTCCAAGACTGAGGGGAACAGTTCCCCGGAGTTTAAGAATAACATCCCGGCCGCCGGCTTCAGGCGGCGATCACCCCGTCCAAAGCATCATTTCGGACGGAGGTAATGCTTGTCCAGAGGCTTTGGTTTGCGGGAAGGTTGCCTTCCAGCCGCACTTGCACGAAGTTATCTGTCAATGCACGGGTGAAGCCCTGACGGCGCTCGGCCTCCGGCGTTCGCAGCGTGATGGCCGGCAGCTTGCGGCCCACCAGACTCTCGCGGAAGGCAAGGTTCTTGCCCGCAATCAACCCTCGGAGCCGGGCCATGCGCAGGCCAATGGCGTGGGGCGAGACCGGGTGCCCCTTGGCCATCTCCCAGCCGGCCGTGCCTGGCCGGGCGGAAAACGGGAAGAGGTGCAAATAGGTCAGCGGCTGCGCTTTGATGAAGGCATAACTCTCCTCAAAAAGCACATCGGTCTCACCAGGAAAGCCAACCATCACATCGGCCCCGATCGCCGCCTCGGGCATGTGGAGCCGAATGGCACGAAGCTTCTCCGCATAGTGCCAGGGCCGGTAGCGCCGGTGCATTGCCCGCAAAATGGCGTCTGAGCCGGATTGCAAGGGAAGATGGGCGTGGCGCGCCAGGCCGCGCAAGGACGGCTCCCGCCGGAAGAGCGAGAGCAGCTCCGGCGTCCAGTCCATGGGCTCAATTGAGCTGAGGCGCAGCCGCGAAACCTCTTTCAATAGGGCGGCGGTCAGCTCTTCCAAGCTGCGCTGCGGCGCGAGGTCACGCCCCCAGCGGCCGAGGTTGATGCCGGAGAGCACCAATTCCGTCCCCCCGGCAGCCGCGAAATCGGCGGCTGACCGGAGACATTGGTCGAGGGGCAGGGAGCGGCTGGGTCCGCGGGTGGTGGGAATCACGCAGAATGAGCAGCGGTTTCCGCAGCCATCCTGCACCTTCAGCGTGGGCCGCGTGGGGGCGCTTGTTTCCATACCGCCGCCAAAGGCCGCCGCCGGTTCGGCCCGGGACAGCCAGGAATGGGCGAAGGCGTCGTCGATCCAAACGGGAGCTTGACCCAGCCAAACGGGAGCTTGACCCGAACTGACCGCCGCTGGGGCCCCTATAAGCGATTCCAGGGGAACGAACGCCGCGCCGGCGGCTGCCTCTGCCGCCAAGCGTGGAACCAGCGCTTTGTGGCTGTTCCCGACGACGGCATGCACGCCTGGTAGGGCGGCGATCTCGGCCGGAGCGCGTTGTGCGTAACAGCCGGTGACGACGATCCGCGCCGAGGGATTTTCCCGCTGCACACGGCGAAGAAAGGCGCGCGCTGTGCGGTCAGCCTGAGCGGTGACGCTGCAGGTATTCACTACGACAACGGAGGCCTGAGCGGGGCCATCCGACTGCCTCAGGCCCATCTGGCGCAACTCCGCGGCGATGGCCTCCCCGTCGGCTTGGCTCGCTCGGCATCCAAAATTCTCGACGTGGTATTCTTCCAGCACCTTGCCAGTCTACCAATTGCTGGTGGTCGCTCGGCTGGTACGGGGAACGCGATACTCCCGTACACTATTCGAAGACGGGTGGAGTAAACTCGCTGGCTGAATGGCTTCTTTTCCCCGGAGTTTCTTAGGATGAAACGTCGAATACTTTTGGTAGATGACGAACTCGCGATCCTGCTCACACTGAAGGCCGTTCTCGAGATCCACGGCTTTGAAGTGGAGACGGCTGCTTCCGCTCAGGAGGCGAAGTCGAAACTGCGCACCGGCAAATATCACATGGTGATCACCGACATGCGCATGGAAAGCGAGACGGCGGGCATCGAGGTGGTGCGCGCCGCGAAGAAATGCGCCAACCCGCCAGCGGTGGCCATGCTGACGGCTTTTCCGTTGCCGGGTTTCGAATGGCAGGAGTACGGCATGGACCAGATGCTGGTCAAGCCGATGAACACTGAAGAACTCTTGCGGCAGATTGAGGCCTTGCTGGTCGCTCACGAAGATAAAAAGCAGAAGGCGCCGGCCGCCTCATCAGCCAAGACAGCAGCCAAAGCTTCAGGCGGCCGCGTTTCTGCGAAGACGGTCCGCGCGCGCTAGCACGGTTCACCCTTCCGCCTGTTGTTCCGCTCCGAGCGTTGCCGCCCCGGCGGTTGTCAAAAGCTCCCCGTCTTACGAAGCTGCCCCCGCCGAGATCGCGGGAGGCGCCGGACGCTTCTGCTGAAAGCAGGAGCGGCACAGCACCGGCCGGCCTTGCGTGGGCTTGAACGGAACGGTAGTTTCCGCGCCGCACTCCGAACAAACCGTGCGCGTCTCGGTTCTGACACCGCTTCCCGCTCCGGAAGCGCGCTTGGTCTTGCACTGCTTGCAGCGCTTCGGGTCGTTCTTAAACTGCTTATCGTAAAAAAAGAGCTGCTCGCCTGCGGTAAAAACGAAGTCGTTGCCGCAGTCCACACATTTCAAGATCTTGTCGACGAACTCCATATGAGCACCCTGACCCCTCCCTGGAGGATTCCTTAGATCTTTCGTAGAACCCGCCGCGGTGGCACTCGGTCACCGGCCAGCGTTCTTCTTTGCTTCCTGCAAAACCCGCGAATCTACATCGGCGGAGGGGAGGGAAAAGGATACTGCCGAACCCTTCTGAAGTGAAGTGAAATGAAAGCTCTAACCTCATTTGCGGTCAACGGCCCATCAACTTTCGATGAGCCGCCGCCCAAGTTACTAGAGCATCCTTGTAAGCAAATACTCTAGTCCTGCTCTTTTCGAGCCTTCTTGCGATTCCGCTTGCGCGCCAGCGCTTCTTTTACGCGACGGCGCTCGCCGGGTTTCAGGTAGAAGGAGTGACGCTTCACTTCCTTAATGATGTCTTCCTGTTGAACCTTACGCTTGAACCGGCGCAACGCATTCTCAAGCGGCTCGCCTTCCTGCACGCGAACCTCTGCCAAGTAACGACACCTCGCAATCGGCCCAATTGGGCGATCTTAGAGTACGTTACTTTTGGCCTGCGCCTCAAGGGCAATTCTCTTTAAATTCGTCTATTTTTATAGGCTCCAAGCCAATCTTGGCGGCCGCCCCAGGGCGATTCCCTCCCTTTGGCGCCAAAAATGAGAGCATAGATCAGGGTTTAGGCCGCTTTTGCCGCGTTCCCAGCCTGATCCAGGAAGCCTCGCTCAACTATGATTCGCCCCTATCTTGGCCACGTGCCGCTAATCCCGTCCTCCTGCTATGTCGATTGCTCGGCCCAGATTTTGGGCGATGTGGAGCTGGGTGAGCACTCCAGCGTGTGGATGAACGCGGTCTTACGCGGCGACGTCCACTCCATTCGCATGGGATCGAACAGCAACGTGCAGGACTGCGCGGTGCTGCACGGCATGCGCAACCAGTGCCCGGTGATTGTGGGCGATTGGGTCACCATCGGGCACAACGCCACCGTGCATGGTTGCGTGATTCACGACGCCTGCCTCATCGGCATGGGAGCCTCCATCCTGAACCACGCTGTCATCGGCGAAGGCTGCATCATTGCCGCGGGAGCGGTGGTCCCGGAGCGTACCGTTGTACCCCCGAATACGCTATGGGCCGGAGTGCCGGCGCGGGAGCGGCGGCGGCTGGATCCCAAGGAGCGAGAGACGATCTTGCAGTACGCGCGAAATTATCTCGATTACACAAAGACCTATCTCGAAGAGAAGAAGAACTGGGGCTAGCTTCGTTGGTGCTGACCCTCCGCCTGCTTCTGGGATTTCGAAGCCGACTGCGATTTTGTCGTGGGGCGGAATCGCACAAAACCGTGGCTGCTGCACTCTCAACTTATATGCGGGCCTGTGCTTCGAGCTTCGCGGGGCGGCGTTCCTCGGAGCGTTCGGTAGGACTGAACCGCGGGTCTTCTATGCCGCCGTACCGCCATGCGCTGCGAGAAATGCTCTAAACTGAGTTCAATCGAGAGTGATAGAGCTACGGAATGAGCATACTGAAAGCGGTGCGCGGCACGCGCGACTTGCTGCCCCCCGAGACCGATCTTTGGAATCGCATCGAAGCCACGGCGCGCGCCGTCTTCGAGCGGTATAACTTTCGCGAGATCCGCACTCCCATTTTTGAGGACACGCAGCTCTTCTCCCGCAGCGTGGGGGAGGAGACCGACATTGTCTCCAAGGAGATGTACACCTGGGAGGACCGGCCGCGCGCGCAATCGGAGAAGGCGCAGTCCCTCACGCTCCGGCCCGAGAACACAGCGGGCGTGGTCCGGGCCTACATCGAGCATCGGTTAGGGGAGACGGGGCAGCTCCAAAAGCTGTATTACATCGGCCCGCAGTTTCGCCGCGAACGGCCGCAAAAGGGCCGCTACCGGCAATTCTTCCAGATTGGCGCCGAGGTGCTGGGGCCGCCCAGCGCGGGCAGCGAATCGCCGCTGCGCGATGCCGAGGTTCTGGAGATGCTGGCCGCCTTCCTCAACCAGCTCGGCATCGCGGGCTGGAAGCTGAAGCTCAACTCCGTCGGCTCTTCGGAAGACCGGCTTCGCTACGTTGCCACTCTGCGCGAAGCTCTGGCCCCGGTGGCGGCGGGAATGTGCGAAGATTGCCGCCGCCGCGCTGTCTCCAATCCGCTGCGGGTTCTGGACTGCAAGGTGCCGGAGGATCAGCCCATTATCGCGGGTCTGCCGCGTATTTGGGATTCGCTCGATGACGCATCGCGCGCGCACTTTGCCGCCGTCTGCGCCGCCTTGGACGCTTGCGGAATCACCTATGAGCAGGACCATCGGCTGGTGCGCGGCCTGGACTACTACACCCGCACCACCTTCGAGTTCGTCGAAGACGCCTCGACCGGGCAAGCTTTGGGCGCGCAGAACGCGCTGCTGGGCGGCGGGCGCTATGACGGCCTGTCGGAGGCGATCGGCGGTCCCAGCGCTCCGGGCATCGGCTTTGCCATCGGGGAAGACCGTCTCGTACTCGCCCTGCAAGCCTTCTCCCAGGAGAAGCCGCAGCTCGCCGACGTCTACGTCGCGCCCTTGGGCGATGACAGAAACCCGGCCGCCCTTGCACTGGCTCGCCATCTGCGTGATGGCGGCCTGAACGTCGAGCTGGGCGATGGGCTCTTCCGTATGAAGAAATCCCTTGAAACCGCCGACAAGCAGGCGCGCTCAGTGGTGATTCTGGGCGAGGACGAACTGGCTTCCGGTATCCTCACGGTAAAGCACTTTGCAACCGGGAAGCAGTTCAAGATTCCGCGCGAACGGCTAGTCGAAGAGCTTGCCGTCCTTCTTACTCCATCGAATTAGGATTTCCACTTGCTTGACTTCTTAGGTAATCTGCAGCGCACGCACACTTGCGGCCAGCTTCGCGCCGCCGACGCCGGAGCGACCGTCACCCTGATGGGCTGGGTGAACCGCCGCCGCGACCATGGCAGTCTGATCTTTCTCGATCTGCGCGACCGCACCGGAATCACCCAGATCGTGCTGGACAAAGATCTCACTCCAGACGGCCACGCGAAGGGCGAGATGGTGCGGCCGGAGTTTGTCCTCGCGGTGACCGGCAAGGTGCGGCGGCGCGACAAAGATGTAATCAATCCCAACATGCCGACGGGGGAGATTGAAATCGCGGCCGATCGGCTGCTGGTGCTGAACGATTCCAAAGTGCCGCCATTTTCCCCCGCCGAAGAGGCGATCGGAAACGAAGAGCTGCGCCTGAAGTACCGCTACATCGACCTGCGGCGAGAGCAGATGCAGCAGAATTTCGAGCTGCGGCACAAGATCGCGCTGGCGGTGCGGGAAAACCTCTCCGCGCAGGGTTTTCTCGAAATTGAGACGCCGTTCATGACGCGCTCCACCCCCGAGGGCGCGCGTGATTACCTGGTGCCCAGCCGTCTCCATGCCGGGCAGTTCTACGCGTTGCCGCAGTCACCGCAGCTCTTCAAGCAGATTCTGATGATCTCCGGCTTCGACCGCTATTTTCAGATCGCGCGCTGTTTCCGCGATGAGGACCTCCGTGCCGACCGCCAGCCGGAGTTCACGCAGATCGACCTGGAAGTCTCTTTTCCCCAGCAGGAGACGATCTTCGGCATTGTCGAGAGCTTTCTCTCTGCCGGCTTTCGCGCCGCGGGCATCGATCTGCCCACGCCCTTTCAGCGCATCACCTATGACGAAGCCTTGCGGCAGTACGGCATTGACAAGCCCGATCTGCGCCTGCCCGGCCTCAGCGATATTCGCTCCGCCTTCAGCGATGAGGACTTGAAGGCGCTGCTCGTCGATCCCGCGTTGCCGGTCGTCGCCGTGCGCATTCCCAAAGTCGGCGAGCTCTCGCGCAAGGAGCGCGAGGACAACCGGCCGCTCTTCGACGCCAAAAAGGGAGCCAAGCTGATCGACGACTGGAAGCGGCTGGAGAAGGGATTTCCCGAAGCCGCGCGGAAGGCGCGTGAACTCGCCCAGGCGCAGGAAGGCGACTTGCTGGTCATCGTCGCCGGCGATTCGACCGTCCACGCCGAGGCCAGCGATACGAAAGCCGCGGGACGCCTCTCTGAACGCGAGATATGGATTTACTCTGCCGCCGGAAACCTCCGCGTGGAGTTGGCCAAGCGGTATGCCTCGCGGCATGGAGCCTTTGCCGTCACCGAGCAGGTGGTGGCGTCACCTGAGCGCCGCTCCGGTACTCCCGTAGCCGGCGACCGCGCCTTTCGGCCCATCTGGGTCACCGACTTCCCGATGTTTGAATTTGATCAGGAGTCCAAGCGGTGGCTGCCCGCGCATCATCCTTTCACCTCGCCGCATGAGGAGGATATGGACCGGCTGGTCTCCGACCCCGCCTCCGTACGCGCCCGCTATTACGACTTGGCGATGAATGGCTTGGAGCTGGGCTCGGGCTCCATCCGCATCCACCGCCAGGATGTGCAGCAGCAGATCTTCCGCGCCCTGGGCATGAGTGACGACGAGGCGAAGGCCCGCTTTGGATTTTTCCTCGAAGCGCTTACCCACGGAACCCCGCCGCACGGCGGCATCGCGCTGGGGCTGGACCGAATAGCTATGATCCTTGCCGGAGCGCCAAGCCTGCGCGAAGTGATCGCCTTCCCTAAGACCGCCAAGGCCATCGACCTGATGGTTGACGCGCCTACGCCGGTCAGCCCGCAGCAGTTGAAGGAACTACATATCCGCACCGTGCTGAAGGAGTAGCAATAAGAGCATCTTCGCCCAGTTTGCACCCGTCTCTGTTTTACGAAACTTTTGCCTTATTTTCCGCTCGAACGCAAGGTCAATTTCGCCGCCCAATCGATAGTAGCGACGTCTCCGCCGTCTGGGAATGAAGGCAATTGCGCAATGCCTTGAGCGTCCGTGGTTACAGTAGAGTTCTCAAGCCATTGTCCTGACCTGGTGTTATACCACGTGAACTGATAGGTTTTATTAGGTTCCAAGTCACTAATCTTTGCCCGCACCGCCTTGTTTTCAAAATAGACAAGGGCCAAATCTTTTTTCCCGGTCATCATCATGAGCGCCCACCCGTCCAAACCGTTTTCAGGGCTTCCCGGAGCTTTGCGAGGGTCAATGTCATCCGAGGCGAGTTGCAGGTCTTGATAGGTTCTCCCTTCGGACATGATGAACTTCCTCAGCCACTGCATTTGCCCGGCGGATGTATATTGCAGAGCTTCCCAAATATAGGGACGACTTCCCCTGGGCTCGTCCGTAGTAGTGAAGTCGTAAGCGCCATGACCCCAAACGTGGCCTACCAAGGCGCCCGACAGTACACAGCCATACATCATGGCGCGTGAGAAATAATTGTCCCGATCGGAGTTCGCCGCTGGGCGCTCTCCTGCCGGTGAATTCACGGCGTTGGCCCAGCCAACGTAGTACGGCTCGAGGTCGATAGCAGGGTTGGGATTAGGAAGTCGGAACAGAGTCTCGATGGCCTCATACATGGCGTTATTCCTTGGATAATTCCCAACGCTATCAAGCGTAAGCCAGGGAGCCGCCGCGTCATGGCCATAGCTAGTGTAGGTCGAATGATCGATAAGAGACGTGACCGGCTGGCCGAAAGGCATTGGCCCGTACTTCTTCAGGTGATAAGTCAATGCTTCATTAAATTCTTGGGATGTAAGGCCAATAACGTGACGCATCGGTTGTGAACTGGTTCCATATCTGGTCGATGGGGCGACGTCGTTATGGATCTTGCTCAAGATGATATTGTAGGCTCCGTAACGTGCGACCAAGTATTCGACGAAGCGGCTGTAAGACTCATTGAAATTAAAATAAGCTTTCCACGCGGGAGTGACGTCGCGCCGCGTGGTTTCGAGCATGGGAATAAAACCCTGTGCGTTCAGGTACGCGATTTTCTTGTCTAAATTCTGGAAGTACTGCGGGACGATCGCATCATAGTTCGGCAATCCTTGATGGTTCGGAACGATTTCGAAGGGCCGATAACCATGCTCATCCTCCATGTGCTTTGCTGTATCCTTGCCCGGCATACCATCCGATGTAACCTTCACTCCGAATTCTTGCCAAGCATTGCGGTAGAAAATGCCTTTCTTATCGGCGTAGGTGGCAGGATACTGATCGGATGCCCACGAGGGGAAAGCCGAGATCATACTGACTTCGTTATAACCCTGCCGCTTAATGTAGGCGACCGCGTCCTCAAATGTAATTCCTGGGCCGGGAGTGTAGTTTGGGTCAGGCACGTGGCCGGTAAAGGGAAGCCGCCAGGTGGATGCAGCCAACCAGGTGTCGCCAACGAGAAAAAACGGGGTTCCATCTGCATATTGAAGTGCGTGGCGATTGGCGGTATCTCGGAGAAAACCGTGCCGGGTTGGGTTTTCGTTCTTTTCCTGCTCCGTCCAGTTTTGCGCCACAAAGTGGCCCGCCTTTCCATTGAGCCCAGTGTCTCCAGCCTCATTGGAATTGCTCTTCCATGTCCAGTCTCCCGGCCCAGTTGCCACCACCCTGACGCGCCAAACATTCCCGCCATCCCAGAAGCCATAGACTCGGTTAGAAAAATTCGGCCCCTTCAAGTCGACCCACGCTTCCACGTCCTTATAAGCATTCGCATATGGCTTGGCCGCGTGCAGAACAATCTCGTGCATTTCCCAAGTGTGGATCGTTTGTGCAGACAGATGGCCGAAAGCAAGCAACAAGAACAGAATCGAGCTTGCGACTGAAATGCAAATGTGGGCGCGGTTCGACATTACATTCCCTCCAATGAGTGGCTGTTCCAACGCGGTTAAGGGGCAGTTCGCTCGTTCAGGCGTGATAGAGTCCAGGTGGCGATCGGGGTGCTCCGATGACAACTACTTTCGAGGCCCCCAACTGCAAAGCTACCGCCAAAGCGGCGAAACCAACGGGACCACTACCTTTGGATCATTCTGATGTCCCCCAAGGAAGCGGGATGTTTCACTCCCCGTGAACCAGATGCACATCAGAGCCGCAGACACCGGCCATCTCTACGAGAATAAGTGCTTCTCCCAAGCCAGGCTCGGGAGTCGGCGGGTTCTATAAAAGGGGATGTCAAGAAGAAACACTTCACCTGATCCGCCTGGGGAAGATATTCTTCTGACATCCAGCCCCTATTGGCAGCGGCAATACCTTTGGCTTGGGCATGGTTTTCTTTGTCACGTTCGTGGGAGGTTCTGGGAGTCATATTTCTTCGCGTTCTTCTCTGCGGCTTCTTTTGCGCCTGCAAGCAGTGGGTTGGCGGCTGCCAACCATGGTTCTATCTG
>Ga0207933_1001939_pt1 | contig 14269 bp, 13 predicted proteins | sample NGESurdeep092012_4_FD_184488 | JGI IMG/M metagenome (GOLD analysis project Ga0207933, IMG submission 184488) | Arctic peat soil microbial communities from Barrow, Alaska - NGEE Surface sample F53-3 deep-092012 (SPAdes) | ecosystem: Environmental > Terrestrial > Soil > Wetlands > Peat ... | reverse complement strand
GGCCGGACGACGGCAGGTCCATCCGGCCACCTGAGACTCTCACCAGCTAGTCGCTAGTGGTTCGCTCGTACTCGTTGACAGTGTTCGTTGAACACTTTCTCGTTTACGTCCAGATCCAGTCGCGCATGATTGATCACCTCCCTCGCAAGGGCAGGGCAAGTGCTAACAAGATCACTTGTGAGCGATCGACCTCATTCTGTCCGGATTCTTAACCCGGACAGCGGTGACACGACGGGTCAGACCCCGTAAAGTCCGCAGCGCAGGGCCGCCCGATTCCCTGCCTGCTGGGGCCTGCTGGGCGTGATGTCACCACTGCATGACGAAGGGCAGGAAGCTTCGAGTGACGCGGAATAGGCGCTGGCGCGCTTGGAGCGTGTGGCAACTGCCCTTGCTAGCCGGCTTCGTCGCCCTAGCCGGCATCGCCGGCTACTTCGCGGCGCTGGCGGCGGCGGTGTGGGAATTGGTCCACGGCGCCCCGCTGCATGCTCCCGCCTATAACCAGCTCGCAGTTGCCGCCACGTTCGCTCTCGCGGCGGTAGTTAGTGCTGAGGTCTCGATGCGGTTTGCCTGGCCACGCGCTCGCCAGGACCGCGTATCGAGGGACCTCATGGCGGTCTGGCTATTGCCCATCGCGCTGCTGCTACCGCCCGCGTACGTGATGGTCACGGTGGTCGTCCTACGCGCCTATGTGTACGCCCGGGTATGGCGCGGACAGCTACTCAAATGGGCGTACAGCACCGCCGCCCTCGGGCTGGCCTACGGTGGCGCGTCGCTGGTGCACCGGCTCGTTCTCCACGCAACGATGGACACCAACGTCACGGCGAGCCAGTTCACCAGGGGCGGCATCGCCGCCGTTTCGTTGGCGCTCGCCATCCTTACCTACTGGGTCGTGAATGCTGTCCTGATCGCCGCCATCGTCGTCATGACAGCTGGCCCAGCGGCGCTGCGCAGCTTCCTCCAAGACCGCGAAGGCCTGGTCGTCGACGCCGTCGCGGCGTGCCTCGGGACCTTGGCGGCCGTCTTGTGGGCAACCGAACCGATGCTCGCCGTGCTGTTGCTGCCGCCCGTGCTGTTGCTCGAGCACCAGCTTTTCAGCGGACTTCGGCAGGCCGTGCGCACCGACCTACTGACCGATGTCGCCAATCCCCAGTACTGGCGTGAGGTCGCAGGTCGTGAAGTCGAACGAGCAGCGGCGAGCCACGACCACCTGGCAATCTTGATGATCGACGTCGACCACTTCAAGTCCGTCAACGACCAGCACGGCCACCTCGCCGGCGATGAAGTGCTGGCTGCAGTTGCCCGCACCATTGCGCAAGCTCTACGGCCCCGCGACCTCGTCGGTCGCCTCGGTGGCGAGGAGTTCGGCGCCGTGTTGTCCGGGCTCAACCTGCTCGACGCGGAAGGCGCTGCCGAGCGGCTGCGCACCCAGGTTCGTGACATCCGAGTCCGCGCCGACAGCGGTGCGTGGATCAGCGTCACCGTATCGGTCGGCGTCAGCGAGCTGTCGGTGACGGGCGGCGATCTGCACAAGCTCCTCGACGCAGCCGACACCGCGCTCTACATCGCGAAGGCAGCCGGCCGCAACTGCGTACGGGTCGCGTCGCCTCAACCCGGCGTGGTGATCGACCTCTCGGCGGCTCCTGTACAGGAGCCGAGCTCTTAGGCCTCGTCCTCTGTTGAGCCCTGAACTCCTGCGTGCGCCGCGGGAATGCTGCCGAGCCGACCCGCCTGATAGTCCTCGAACGCCTGCATAACCTCAGCCTTGGTGTTCATCACGAACGGGCCGTACATCGCGACTGGCTCCCTGATCGGCTGGCCACCGAGGATCAAGACGTCCATCGTGGGGCTGCGGGTCTCCTGCGTCTGATCAGCGGCGATGGTGATCGTGTCGCCATCGCCGAACACCGCGAGCTGACCCATCGAGATCGGACGGCGGGCTGCGCCGACCGACCCGCGGCCGGCCAAGGTGTAGACGAGCGCGTTGTAATCGGGCTGCCACGGCAGCGTCAGTGCCGCTCCAGGCGACAGCGTCGCGTGCACCAAAGCGATCGGTGTGTGCGTGACGCCAGGGCCTGGGTGACCCGCGACCTTTCCGGCAATCACTCGCAGCAACACCCCGCCGTCCGGCGAAGCAAGTAGCGACACTTCGCTCGCGCGGATGTCCTGGTACCGCGGCGCCGCGAACTTCATCGCCTTCGGCAGGTTGACCCACAGCTGAAAGCCGTGGAACAAACCGCCGCTCGCGACGAGGTGCTCAGGCGGTGTCTCGATGTGCAGAATCCCTGCGCCCGCGGTCATCCATTGCGTGTCGCCGTTGGTGATCAGGCCGCCGCCACCGTTGGAGTCGTGGTGTTCGAAGAGCCCGTCGATCATGTAAGTAACGGTCTCGAAGCCGCGATGAGGATGCCACGGCGTGCCCTTGGGCTCCCCCGGCGCGTACTCGACCTCACCCATCTGGTCCATATGAATAAACGGGTCGAGCGCGCGCAGGTCGACGCCGTGGAAAGCACGGCGGACCGGAAAGCCTTCACCTTCAAGGCCGGACGGCGCGGTAGTAACCGACAGCACCGGGCGGTCCCGGTCGAGCTGGGGGTCGGTCAACGGCACCCGCGGGAGCGCCAGCGGGTTCTCGACAGTCACTGCGGGCATCGGATCCTCCTCGTTCGGCGGCAGTTCTGTCATCGGAGTAGTGCTGGGCTGCCATGTCGTCCCAACATGGTTGCACACGCAATCATTCCGAGAGCCCCAGAAGCGCTGGCAGATGTCTGGGCGGCGGGTTCCCGTGGCCCAGGATCGTGTCGTGGATCTGGCGGTCCGACCATCGCGGGTGGGCTGCCCGCAGCCGGGCGACAACGTCGGTCACCTGCTGTCCCCCGATGTAGTAGGTCGACAGCTGCGCACTGGTGAGCAGCGCCCGGCGCCACTTGCCGGCCGCCTCGCCCTCTTCCTGGTGGCCCCGCCCGGTCATCAGCTCCATCGCCTCCGCCTCAGTGAGGCCGTCGCAATGGACCCGAACGTCGAGCACCGCGTTGATCGTCGCCCGCAGGCGCATCTTCAGCTGCTGCATAGCAACTGGAAGGCCGCCGAATCCCTGACGCACCATCTCGGCTTCGGCATACACCGCCCAGCCCTCGACGAACGGCCCGCTCCAGTACGTCTGGTGCACTCTCGTCGGCACCGGCCCGCGCCTACTGTGCGCCAGTTGCAAGACATGACCGGGCATCGCCTCGTGGATCACAAGGTTGCGCAGGTTGTGCACGTTGACCTCGCGATAAAACGACGCAACTCGCTCGGGCGGCCAATCGACCGGCGTCGGCGAAATCGCGAAGAAGGTCGTCGTTCCCGGCGGATCGAGTGGCCCGGGTGGGTCGCAATAGGCAACCGCCACCCCACGATGGATCTCGGGCATGACGATGACCTCCACCGGATCGTCGTACATAGTGATCAGATCGTGCTCGGCCACGAACGCGCTCGTCTCGGCAAGCGCGTCCTTGGCAACCGCGACGACCGTGTCGTTCGTGGGTGCGTCGAGCGCCAGCCGATCGAGCACTTCGCGCGGCGTGCCGCCGAGCTGCGCAGCCACCTGCGCGATGCAGTCTTCGAGCACCACCAACTCATCCATCGCAGCCTGCAGAACCTGCTCAGGTGTCATCTCCACGTCGAGCACCAGGCTCAGCTTGCGGGCGAACGTCTCGCGACCGAGGCGCGGGTCGCCGGCCGCACTCTCGAGCTCATTGGTCAGCCACTCGACGTGCGTGTTGAGTGCAGCTCGGGCCGCGTCGAGTGCCGGCTCGACTTCGCGTCGAAGGTCTGGCACGTCGGCGATCTCTCGGGCAATGTCGTCGACCAGCCCTAGCGTGCCGCCGAACTGAACGATCGCGGTCTCGACGTGCACCCGCGGCATGTCGTGCAGGGTTGCGCGCGCAACCTCAAGTTGCTCGGGAATCTGGCGCAGCCGCGATCCCGCACTACGCAGCCGATCGGGTAGCGGTGCATAGTCGCGCGCGAGCAGCAGGTAAAGCGCCGTACCAGGGTTGGCCGCAAGCGGGTTCCAGGTGTATTCGCCGTCTTCTTCGATGTCGAAAAGCCGGTCACGCAACCGCACGCTGAGCACCTCGGCGTCGACCCGATGGCCGATCGGCAACGCCAGGTCGTCCCATTGATGAAGTTCCACGAGGCGGGCTGCGATCGCCTTGCGCTCTTCGTCGAGAACCTCCGGATGCAGGTCGTCGAGACGACCGTCGAAGCGGTGGTCGCCGAGCGAGCTCGCCATGACTGGTTGCCGGACCAAGATGTCCTCTACCGCCGCGGCCGCGAATGCCTCGAAGGTCTGCGTTCTGACTGCATCGGTGATTTCAGGGGTGCGATTCGTCATCCCGCCACCCTAACCAGCAGCTGTCAGCTGCGGTCCTCGATCTCCCACGCATGGTCGAGGACGTGCCAAGCGATGCGGCGCGCGGCGTACCTGGGCAGCCAACCCTTGTCCGAGGCTGGCGCGCCGCCTCGAGCACCCGAGATGGCAGCGCGGATGCCGCCCCGCACGGCGGCGATCTCTTCGCGATCCTGGGGCTCCGTCTGTCGGACGCCGCTGTGCCGGACGCCGAGTTTGCGCGCGTAGGCGGCCTCAGCCGCTACGACGTGGGCAAAGGCGGCATCGCGGTCACGGCCGCCGCCGCGCGGGCCTTTGCGCAATTCCGCCGGGGCGCTCTCGACGACGTCGTCGAGCTCGGCCCACGCGGCCTCGACTAGTGCGGCGAGTCGCTTCGCCTGCGTAGCGGTGAGTGGCTCGCTGTCGAGCTGCGCCGCTGCCCCAAGGGCCCCGAAGTCGACGTGAGAGAAGGCTTTGCCGCCGATCCAGGGAATGCGCTCGACCACCTCGAAGGTCGGCGCAGCTGCGGGGAAACGCAGGCCGGCCCGCTTCGCCACCACCGCGTAGCGGGGTGCATAGGTGGCGAGGGCGTCCAGCGCCTCCTCGTCGGTCTTCGCCCTGCGACACCAGCCCGGCCAGTCGAGCGCGCAGGCGAAGACGCGGGTGTTTCCGGCCTCGAGGTAGACGGGGACGACAGAGGCGGCCGAACCGTTGGGCATGGCGGGAGCCTGCCATGGGTAGGAGACAGTTGTGACAGATTCAGGCCCGATCGAGATACCCACCGACCGGCCAGCGCAGCGGCATCCAGTCGATCCAAAGGAGTTCGACGTACCGGTCGTCGTTCTGTCACACCGAGCTCCGGTCTCGTTCTACGAGGAGGGCGGCGCTCGGCGGGCCCGTCGTGGCGCGGGCGGCTTGGTCACGGCACTGGTCGGCCTCGCCGGTCAGCTGGGCGACGCTGTATGGGTCTGTGCGGCCACCACCGACGAAGACGCCGTGGTCGCGCGCGAGTACAAGGACACCAGCCTGCACGTATCAATGACGGCGCAGCCGAAGATCACCGAGTCTGGCACCGAGGGCAGCCTCGAGATCCGCTTAGTTGAGACGGATCCGTCGGCACATGAGGACTTCTACGGCGTCATCTCCAATCCACTGCTGTGGTTCGTCCAGCACGGTCTGTATGAACTCAGCTACTCCCCCAACATCGGGCAGCGCGAGCGCGACGCGTTCGAAGACGGCTACGTCAGCGTCAACAAGACGTTCGCCGATGCGGTTGCGCGTGAAGTCGAGCAGCGCGGTGGCCGTGCGCTGGTGATGCTGCACGACTACCACTTCTATCTGGTCGCCGACTTGGTCAGGCAACGCTGCCCCGACGTCGTCCTGTCGCACTTCGTGCACATTCCGTGGCCAGGACCCGATGCCTGGAGGGTGTTGCCACCCGACATGCGTGAGCGGCTGCTCTACGGCCTACTCGGCAACGACGTCGTGGCGTTCCACACCGAACGCTTCGCCCGCAACTTCTTGCTCTGCGCTCAGGAGTTGCTCGGTCTGACGATCGATCTCACCAAGATGACGGTGGAGGTCGGGCCACGCACGGTGACTGCCCGCACATATCCCATCTCGATCGACGTCGCGACGTTGGTCGAAACGGCCGCGAGCAAGGCGGTCCGAAACCGCCTCGACGACCTCGAGCAGTGGCTGGTCGCCGACGACGCGAAGCTGATCGTGCGGGTCGACCGCACTGATCCGTCGAAGAACATCATTCGCGGCTTTCTCGCCTTCGAGAAGTTGCTTGACGATCACCCCGAGCTCGTCGGCAAGGTGCGCTTTCTGGCTTTCCTGCAACCGAGCCGGCTCGACGTGCCCGAGTACGCGCAGTACGTCGCGGACATCGGCTCCGTTGTTGCCCGCGTCAATGCCCGGTACACCAGGCGCGGGGAGGCGCCGATCGATCTGCGGCTGCACGAAGACTTCCCGACTGCGGTCGCTGCGTACACGATCTGCGACGTGGTGATGGTCAACTCGATTGCCGACGGCATGAACCTGGTCGCCAAGGAAGCGGTCTCGGTCTCGCGACGCGATGCGGTGCTCGCGCTATCGGAGAACACCGGCGCCCACGAGGAACTTGGTGCGTTTGCGGTGACCCTCTATCCGTTCGACATTCAGCAGCAGGCCGACGCGCTCTACGAGGCCTTGATGATGCCGGCACCACGACGCCGGGAGCTGCGCGAAGCGGCCGCCGACATCGTGCGCGCCAACGACGTCGCGAAATGGCTCGCGTTTCAGCTTGCCGACCTGTCGGAGATGACCGGCCTCTGGTCCTAGCTTTGGATCCGTGCTGCAACATTCGCTCGACAGGCAACCGCCGACTGCCCCAGCGCGTCTATCAACCGTGCCGCCCGTTCGATTTCTGTTGCCCGCATTCGCCGCGAGTCTGACCCTGCTCGCGGGCTGCGCCTCGCAGGCTCAGACGGTTGCGAGACAACAGGCGCCCGCCACCCCGCCGTCCGCCTCGTCCTCGCCGCCACCTGCCGGCTACGCCTGTAGCTCCTCGGACATCTTCAGCCAGCCGGTCGGCGGGCAGGTCCGGCAGCAGGTGTCCCTCGGCGACACCACCGCGGTCCTGTCCGGAACGAGCGCCAGCGACGGCGTCGAGCCCAGTGCGCTGCGCGACGGCGTCCTGACGATCACCAGCGCCGGCCGCCCGACCGTCACTGTCCCAGTCACCGCGCCCGCCGGGACCCCCGCCGTCGACCTGTTCACCATCGACACGCAGGCACAACATTCGAATGCGGACGACGGCACTGCAGGTTCGTTGTGCCTGGGCCGGTTCAGTGACGGTGCGGCCCCGGTCGCGCTCCTGGCGCTCACGACGGGAGGCGCGCATTGCTGCTTCACGTTGCGTGCCGTTGCGTCGGTCGGTGGCACCGCAGTCGATCATGCCTTCGGTAACTACCCTCCGTGGTTTCGTCAGACCGCGAGTGGCCCACTCCTCGTGAGCGCCGACAACGCCTTCGCCTATCAGTTCGGATCGTTCGCTGGCTCGGGGCCGCCGATCCGGCTGTTCTCCTGGAGCGGTACCGCGTTCGCCGACGTGACCCGCCAGCATCTCGACCTGGTGGCCGACGACGCCCAGAACTACCTCGCGCTGTTCAACGACCCGAGCCAGCCCGAGAAGCTTGGTTCGCTCGCGGGCTACCTCGCTGATGAATGCGTGGTCGGTGATGCGGCGAGCGCGTGGAACTTCATTGACCAGCAACGCCAGCTCGGGCACCTCGTCGATCCGACTGACCCAGCCAGCGCCTTGGCTGTGGCCAGTTACGAGCCCGCACTGCGTCAGTTCGTGGTGGCGCACGGCTACTGCCCGAACGACTTGGGCGAAACCGCCTCGCAGCTCAGCTCCCCGTCCGAGTAGCGTAGTTCTGGAGGCTGCCTCCGATCGCGAGGCAGACCGAACATACGAGGAGACCGGATGAGCGGAGCCACGTCCACATCGGCGCCGAGCGGGGCAGCAGCGGCTCCGGGTGTGGGTGGGTTCACGCACAAGCAGGTCCTGGTGATCCTGACCGGCCTGATGCTCGGCATGTTCCTCGCCGCCCTCGACCAGAACATCGTGGCGACCGCGATCCGAACGATCGGCGACGACCTGCACGGCCTCTCGGTACAGGCCTGGGTGACCACCGCGTATCTGATCACGTCAACCGTGTCGACGCCCCTGTACGGGAAGCTGTCCGACCTCTACGGCCGCAAGCCATTCTTCCTCATCGCGATCACCATCTTCATCACCGGCTCCGCCGCGTGTGCGTTCTCGACCTCGATGTACATGCTGGCCGCGTTCCGCGCGTACCAGGGCCTGGGCGCCGGTGGCCTGTTCTCACTCGCCCTGGCGATCATCGGCGACATCGTGTCGCCGCGCGACCGAGCCAAGTACCAGGGTTATTTCCTCGCCGTGTTCGGTACCGCGAGCGTGCTTGGGCCAGTGCTCGGCGGCTTCTTCGCCGGCGCTAACTCGATCCTGACGATCACTGGCTGGCGCTGGGTCTTCCTCGTCAACGTGCCGATCGGCATCGTCGCGCTGTACGTCGTGTGGCGCACGCTGAACCTGCCCAACACGCATCGACCTGCGCGCATCGACTGGGTTGGCGTCGCGTCGCTCTTCGTGTGCCTCGTACCGCTGCTCGTCGTGGCCGAGCAGGGCCAAAAGTGGGGGTGGGCTTCGGGGACGTCACTGGCGTGCTACGCGCTCGGCATTGCCGGACTCGTGCTCTTCATCCTCGCCGAGCATCGGATGGGCGACGACGCGCTGATTCCGCTGCGGTTCTTCCAGAACCGGGTGTTCAGCCTTACCTCGATCGTCGGCGTCCTCGTGGGCATGGGCTTGTTCGGCGGTATCTCAGTACTGCCGCTCTACTTGCAGATCGTGCGGGGCGTCTCGCCCACCGAATCAGGCCTCTTACTGATCCCTCTGACGGCCGGCCTGATGGTCGGCGCGATCATCTCGGGGCAGCTGATCTCGCGCACCGGAAAGTACAAGATCTTCCCCGTTGTCGGCTCGCTGCTGTGCGTCATCGCACTCGTGCTGATGTCGTTCATCGGCGCCGACACCCCGCTGTGGCAGACCGACCTCTACGGCGCGCTGTTCGGGGTCGGCATCGGCAACATCATGCAGCCGATCACCCTCGCCACCCAAAATGCGATGCCTGCGCGAGACATCGGCGTCGCGACCTCGTCGGCCACGTTCTTCCGTCAGATGGGCGGGACGCTCGGGGTCGCCGTATTCCTTTCGGTGCTCTTCAGTACCGCCGGCGGCAACATCGCGCACGCCTATAAGAGCGCAGCGAAGTCGGCGTCGTTCCAGTCCCTGACTACCGACCCCAGCGTCACCGGCGCCGCCGCGAACAAACCGCTGCTTTCGATCTTGCAAGGTCAAAAACTCTCGTCGTCGAGCCTGAACGACACCGCCTTCCTCAAGCACGCCGACAAGCACCTCGCGCACCCGTTCTTCGTCGGGTTCTCAAACTCGATGGACGTGATCTTCCTGCTCGCTGCCGCAGTGATGCTGATCGGCTTCTTGCTGCTGCTGCGCGTCGAAGAACTGCCGCTGCGCACGATGTCCGGCATCCAGGCTCAGCAGGCCGACGCGAAAGCAGCGAGCGACCGCCAAGCGGCAGCCGCGGGAGTGACCGAAGGTCAAGCTGAGGCAGCATCCGATGGCTCGACGTCCAGCCAGACAGCGTCCGGCCGCGCAGCGCTCGACGACCCCGTGCCAGACGCAAGCCCGACCTGATCGGCGGCCGCACTGTCCGCCGTCCGCCCTGTGTTCTTTCATGGAACGGCACGTCTGCCGCTAGCGTCGAAGCGTTATGCGAAACGGCCGGCGGTGGGCAGCGGCCTTGACCCTCCCCGTGCTCGTATCGTGCGCGCCTGCGGGCTCGGCCGCCAGCCTGTCAGCAGTGAGCCTTCCTGCCGTAAGCGTTCCGGCGGTGAGCACAGCGCCGAGTTCGACCACGATCACCGCGTCGTCGACCCCCGCTGGCTTGACGACGGACGCTGCCCGCAGAGCCTTCGCCGCAAGTATCGCGGACCGATTTCTTAACAAGGTGAGACTTCCGGCCGGAGCGCAGATCGAGTCGGCCGCTCCGGTGGCGGCAGTCAGTCAGCGCGACGACGGTTCGTCTGTTCCCGCATACCTGATCGCCGATTCGGTGCGATGGTTCATCGTGCCTGGCACGGTCGACGGCGTCATCGGATACGTGCGCGCGCATCCGCCAGTACCGCCGCCGGAGAGCCCTGGAAATTGGTCAGGGGACGGACCTGACGGCATGCCGTACACCGGAGTCTCATTCTTCGGCGACACCTCCACCGACATTCCCCAGTCGCGCGTTACCGTCGAGGCCGCCGCTGCCGGCAAGTACGTGGCGGTCAAAGTTGAGTCCCAAGTGATCTTCGTGCCCGAACGCAGCCAGGCAGAAGCGGTGCCCCTCACGGTGACTGGCGCCGTTGCGGTCCGAGTGGGCGACGGAGCTGCCATCGTCCAGGTATAGGAGGCCGACGCTTACCAGCTTGCAGTGCTGCTGAACGCACTCACCACGCAGTCACCAATCCCCGTCGGTTGCCCGTTCATGGCGCACACCGACAGTCTCACGTTCGCAGTGCCTGGCGGCTCGATGGTTTTCGACTTCGCCTGCAACTTCGGGGTCGCCGTCAGCGTCAACGGTGTCGTCCAGCCCGTGCTTGTGTCGTCAATCCCACTCGCCAAGAAGGTCGACTTGCTCTTCAGTGCTGCCGGCCCCGGCTCAGCTGCTGCGCCTGCGCCGTAGTTTTCAGTACGTCGCCCCGGATCAGCAGTCCGGCGAGCACGCCGCCCAGCGCGGTCAACGTGGCGGCGATCCAGACCGCGTGATGGAACCCGTTGGACAGTGCCGTCGGTGATTGGTAGGCGGTCGCGGTGATACCCGACAGTGCCGGCAACACCGCCACGGCGAACAGTGCTGCAGTACGGGCGACGTCGTTGTTCACCGCCGACGCGACCCCGACGTCTCTCGACGGAGCTGCCGCCATGACTGTGGCGGTCAGTGGCGCAACGGTGGTCGCCATGCCTAACCCGAAGACCAGGATGCCGGGCAGCACCGATGACACGTAGCTCGATCCCGGATGCACCCTCGCGAGCAAGGTGATACCGATACCCGCCACGATCGGGCCGACCGTCATCTGCAACCGCGGTCCCCGCCGAGCGGCGTAGCGACCCATCCGCGACGACAAGAGCAACAGCATGGCCGTGACCGGCAGTAGCGATGCACCAGCCGCGACGGCAGAGAAACCAGCACCTTGCTGCAACTCAACAGGTAGCAAGAAGAAGATGCCGCCGAGCGCGCCGTAGACCACGATCGTTACCGCGTTCGCCGCGCTGAACTGCTTCGAGCGGAACAATCGCATCGGCAACATCGGATTGCGTTCGCGGGCTTCGACCACCGCGAAGATCGCTAGCAACACAACACCGCCGACCGCGGCGGCCAGTTGTCGGGTGCCCCAGCCGAACGTCGAACCCTCAGTGAGCCCGTAGATGACGCCGGCTAACCCAAGCGCTGCCAGCGTCGCGCCGACAACGTCGACCCTCCCCTCCGCAGAGTCGTCGCGCGTCTCGGGAATGTGGCGCGAGGCAAATATGACGGCGGCCGCGAGCGGCAGGTTGATCAAAAAGACCAGCCGCCAGCCCCATGGTGCGACCCCAACAAGCAACCCGCCGACGACCGGGCCCAACGCAGACGCAACCCCGGTCAGCCCCGACCAGGCACCGACGGCGGGCGCGCGATCATCGGGTTCGAAGACGGCTTGCAGGATGGCGAGCGAGCCCGGAGTCAGCATCGCGCCCCCGACGCCCTGCACCGCCCGCATGGCGATCAGGAAGGCGCCCGACGGGGCAACCGCGCACCCGAGCGATGCCGCGGTGAACCAGACGACGCCGACGACGAAGATCCGGCGGCGACCGATGCGATCCCCGAGCGAGCCGCCTAGCAACAGCAGACCCGACAGCGTCAGAGCGTAGGCGTTGACGGTCCATTGCAGGCTCGTGAGCCCGATGTGCAGGTTCTTGCCGATCCGCGGCAACGCAACATTCACGACCGTGGCGTCGAGTTGCGAAACTCCGCTCGCGAGGATCGTGGCGAGCAGCACCCAGCGACCCGCGCGCGAGCCATAGGTGACGGTCTGAGCCATGGTGATCAGCCTGCCATCCCAGCGCGGTTCGCATCCGGCCGCGCAGGGGTCTAGCGTGACTCATACGGGACGGGTTGAACGCACCGCCCGGTGATCCTCGCCTAAGGCGAGATGAGAGGGACGTCAATGCCTGAGCTCACGCACGTTATGCATGTCCTGGAGAACCGTCGGTCGGGGGTACGCGGCGACGTGTGGAGCGTGCAGGTTGACGGCGAGAGCATCGGGGACGGCTCTGGTCTCGGCCCAGACAGAGGTACCGGCGACCCGGCCGACACCGGCACAGTCGCCTCATGGAAAGAAGCGCAAGAGCTCGCGGTGACGTTGAACTGCCGTCTCGAGCCGCCCTCACCAGGGCTGCGTCGTGAGATGGTCGAAGCCGGCGTGTCCCGTGAGGAGTTTGGCGAGTCGTCGGCCACGGCGCTCTTCAGCCATCCGCACGGCGTCCCCGACATCTAGCCCTCAACAGAAAGCGGCTGTTGCCCGACGTTTCCGCCGGGCAACAGCCGCTTTTCGCGTTTCGAAGACTTAGACCGGGCGAACCTGCTCAGCCTGGGGGCCCTTCGGGCCCTGCGTGACCTCGAACTCGACACGCTGGTTCTCGTCGAGGCTGCGGTAGCCGTTCGTCTGGATCTGCGAGTGGTGAACAAACACGTCGGCGTCGCCGCCATCAGGACTGATGAAACCGAAGCCCTTTTCCGCGTTGAACCACTTCACGGTGCCTTGCGCCATCTGGGGTACTCCTCGTTAGGTGTGCTACGAGACGCCACGTCGGCGGCTCGGGCTGCCACGTCGGATTCGCAGGAGTTAACGAGGCGCAATCCGCGCAAACGCGGGGTGCTACCGACTCAACTCAAACAAAAGACGCCCGCTGCGAGAATCCGCGGGCGTCATTAACGTTCGAGGAGTACTGCAACTGCAACCTACGGTGACCCTATCACGGGTACTTCACCCGTGGTCAGGGCCGCTCAGACCAGTCGGCTGACCCGGCGGATGAGCTGACTGCCCTGGTCAAGGCGATCAGCGAACTGATTAGGCCCGCGACGCTCCCTCAGTTGCTGGGCCGCCACCGACAGCAGCTTGCCGGCGACCGGCACCGCGATGGCGATGACGAGGTCGCGTCGAAGGTTGAACAGGCTTCGGATTCTCACGCTGGCCTCCTGCCCAGAGGGTGAGCATTCTATGCAAGGCACCCGACGACCTGTTGACTGTGCCTATTCACGCCTATTCACGCCCAGCGGCTCTGCCTATTCACGCCCAGCGGCTCTGCCTATTCACGCCTAGCGGCTCTGCACGGAAACGCCCCCGGGCGTGAGACACTTCGAACGCGGAGCAGTGGCTCCTCGACCCACCACCCCGCCATCCAGACCCCGTGGCGATGACTTCGGCGTGCGCGCCTGGAATGGAATCGCCGTGACTGCTCAGTCCGTGGACGTCCCCATCCGGCGAGGCAGCGAGTACGCAATGCTGTCGAGGATTGTGAAGGACGCCGGGCTGCTCGAGCGCCGCAAGCTCTACTACTGGCTGCGGATCGCGCTCAATGTCGTGATGGTCGCCGCGGCCGGTTTCGCGCTCTACCTGGCCAACCACACCTGGTGGGTGCTGTTGGTCGCCGTCTTCTTCGCGATCGTCTCAACTCAGCTCGCCTTCACCGGTCACGAGGCCGGCCACCGGCAGATGTTCCGCAGCCGCCAGGCAAACGAGCTGGCCGGCTACTTGCACGGCAACCTGATGATCGGCCTGAGCTACGACTGGTGGGTCGACAAGCACAACCGGCACCACCGCAATCCGAACCAGGCCGAACTCGATCCTGACGTCGGCACGGGTGTCTTCGCGTTCAGCCGTGAGGAGGCCCTGAAGCGCGGTCGCATCGGTCAATACGCTGCCCGCTGGCAGTCGCTGTACTTCTTCCCGATACTCACTCTCGAAGCGCTGAACCTCAAGATTGCCAGTATTCAAGCGGTGGCAAAGACCGGGGCGCGCAACCGCGGCGTCGAGGCGTCCCTGCTCTTTGTTCACGTCGCCGGGTACATCACGTTGTTGCTGCTGACGATGTCGCCCCTGCAGGCGCTGGCTTTCTTCGGCGTCCACCAGGCTTTGTTCGGTGTCTATTTGGGCTGCTCGTTCGCGCCGAACCACAAGGGCATGAAGATGCTGACGAAGGACGAGGAGATGGACTTCCTACGC
>Ga0207933_1001937_pt1 | contig 14297 bp, 17 predicted proteins | sample NGESurdeep092012_4_FD_184488 | JGI IMG/M metagenome (GOLD analysis project Ga0207933, IMG submission 184488) | Arctic peat soil microbial communities from Barrow, Alaska - NGEE Surface sample F53-3 deep-092012 (SPAdes) | ecosystem: Environmental > Terrestrial > Soil > Wetlands > Peat ... | reverse complement strand
GGACTGCTCAGACTTCGCAGCACCCGCAGACCGTTCACCACGTCGACGTAGGGCGCGAGCGCGGACCACTCGGGCAGCACGTCACCATCAAGAGCTCGGGCGCAGAGTTCTCGAAAGGGTCGCGTCGAAGGATCCTCTGACGACACCACGCGACGACGCAAGGTGCCGAGCTGCGTGGTCGCGTCGAGCACGCTCACGATCTCCCCACGAAGTTCGGCGAAACAGAGGGCGAGCATCGCCGCCGCCGTGGTCTTACCCGTGCCCCCTTTCGGGCCGGCCACGACGACGTGATGGGACCCCGGCACTCGCGCGAGGCGCGGCTTCGATATCGCCATCTCGAGATCCTTGATTTCGTTGTGCGGAGTGGGGCTGTCTTTACGACGTGGCAATTGAATGAACCTCTCTCCCTAGAAAACGCTGCGCCCGAGCGGCAGCGCCGCGACAACGAAGCTCTGCGACTGGCGTCCGTAGAGCACACGGGTTTCACAGCCCGACTGACCGGCGGCGCGTTCAATCAGCGCGACGGCTTGGGTCAGTCCCTCTTCGCTGCTCGAGGTGACCGTGACGAAGCCACTGAACTCAACATCGGCATGGCCACCAATGAGGGCCTGCTCGCGTTGCAGCAAGTCTTGGTACTCCTGGACGTCGGAGAGGTCTTGAATCTGGCCAACCTTGGCCTTGTGACCGGCGTCGGTAATCGCTTCGGTTTTCTCCTTTCGCAGGGCCCGCAGCGCCTCGGCCGTGCCGATCGGCCGCGCTACCAGTGACAGGGATTTGCGAATATCGGGCGCGAAGACGAGCGCGTGCAGGAAATGCGCGGCGACCTCGATTCGCGGCCACTCGCTGATCCAGAGCACACTCGAGTACCCCGAATCGTGACGGAGATACGACCAGTGCTCCGAGACGGCGACCGGTCCCGCCGTTCGCAGTCTCGCCCCCGGATGCTCAACTCCCAGTTCGCTCGCGGGATCGTAGGCCTGGCGGATGAGCGTCGCGATCTCGGCTTCAGTGAGCCAGTCGTCCACGCGTAGGCCGGCCGCGCGAAGCCCCTGTTCGAGGACGGTCATGTCAACGCGCAGCACGTGGGCGGCGCCCTTCACTCCGCGCCCGGCCGCGCGAATGGCCGACGCGGCCTTCTTCATGTCGAGAGTGAGCGTGAGTGTCGTGCGATGCGTCGACGAGCCGAAGGATGACTGCGCGAGCAGGGCCCGGTACTGCTCGTTGGACCAGTCGGCCGCGTGCGTGGCGTGCTCCTCGAACCACTGAGCGACCTTCGTGCCGGGGTCGGGAATTGTTGACTCGAGGATCTGTAACACCGCGCACGTCCCCGTTTGGGCCACGGACGCGAGCACACGCCCCCACGCCGACACGCGTTGTACTTGATCGCTCGGCGCGAGTAACACGTAGGCCGAGTGCGACACCGCGAGAATCGCCGAGAGCGTTTGACGATGGGGGTCGTGCACCAGACACGTTCTTGTGTCGGGATCGTTGAAGAAGCGCAGTGGTGCCGCGTCACCCGGCAGGGCCATCGTCCCCGCCGGACGTGGCGACGTCACGCGCATCCGGTACTCGGTCTGCTTCGCCGATACGCGGGTCGTCCAGTGCAGTAGGAAGGGCAACCATTCGACGACTGGCTCGCCCTTGCGCGTGACGAAGGCACTGGCTAGGAACAACATCCAGAGCGGACCCGTGACGAGCAGACCGAACCCGCCACCCACAAGGAGGCCGACCAGCATCGTCACGAACGAAAGGCCAATGGCGCCACAGCGCAGGGCCGAAAAGCCGAGCATTATTCCGCGCGTGGGACGTCGGGCGAATCGCACCGTCGAGGGACCTGTGATCGTAGTCACGACCTATTCCGTTGGCGGATCGGGCGGCGCGATGGGGAACGGCGGCGGTTGAGATGGGGGATCTACCGCCGCACGGAGTGGTGCAGGCGGCGGCGCCTGACTAAATGACGCGGGAGAAACGGGAGCATCGAAATTGCGAGTCTGCGGACTGGGGGTCGGAGGAGTAATTGAGCTGCCGGATGAACTCGGTGTCGGGTCTTGCCCGGTGCGAGATGGACCCTCAGCGCGCGGGACAACAGGTGATCCACTCGCGCCACTACCAGTTGTCTCACCAACCGTCGCACCCGATGCGACTCCACTTTTTGCGGCGCCCGAGGCTATTCTTCGCACTCCGTCGCCAGCCTTCGCCGCGCCAGCAACGACGCCACCGCCGACGACGCCGGCCGCACCGGCCGCGGACGTCCCGGCCCTCGTGGACGTCGCAACTTCACCGCCAATCGGACCGAGTCCGGAACCGGGCGGCGGTGCTACCGAACCCGAGCGGTGTCCCCCGAGCATCATCGCCGAGTACTTCATTTGCGCGGCTTTCTGGGGAACGCCCACCACGGTCGACGCACCCGCACTGGCGTGCGACGCCGACTGGGCCATTGTCGCGACGTGGTCGCCGGTGAAGTGCACGAGGCGTAGCGCCATCCACGGCGAAAAGCCGGCGACGAGGAGAATCAACAGGCCAGTGATCTCCTGGGTGATCATCGTGAGCGGCGAAGCGCCGATCGGTGAGCCCAAACCTCCGAGCACGCCAAGCCCAATAACGAAGATGATGATCAGGATCAGTTTTGAAAAGACCAGCGCGAGCATCGCTTCGAGCCATTTACGCACCCACCCTCTTGAGAAATCGGCCACTCCCCCGGCGAAGGCGATCGGCGCAAAGATCGCGGTAATGATGATGAGCATCTTTCTGATAACGAGAGCGAACCAGACAATGGCGACTGCGACGATTGTCACGAGCGACAGGATCAAGACAGTGGCGGGACTCGCCAACGCCGTGGTGAAGAAGGCGCCGCCGATGATCTTCGTACCCAGTGACGCGATGGTGCCACCCGTCGCCGTCTTCACTACCCCGACGCAGAGTTGGTCCACCGCCGCGAGTAGAACATTCAGACTCACCAAAGTGACCGCGCACCCTACCGTCGCGATAACGAGACCGCGCAGGGCTCGCCCGACGCCGCCCGCGTCCCGGCGTAGCGCCGACACCACCATCTGAAGGACGAAGAGTCCGAGGCAGAGCACGGCCGCGATGGACACCACGATGCCGAGGTCGAGTTCGAAGTTGGCGCCACCGAGTGAGACCGTCGTCGACGAGGAGAGCTGCTGCCAGAGCCAGTTGATCGCCGAGTCGGCGGTGTTCCCGAAGGCCGACGCGACGCTGCCAAACACCGATGTCGTGACGCTGCTGCCGATGCGACCAATCAGTTTTACGCCGTCACAGATTGGATTCAGCGAGTTACACACTCAGTTCACCGTCCAGTTGTTGACGGCGACGGCGCCGTAACCGGGGTGCCACGACGCACCGCCGAGCGTGAGGGCGAAGAAGATCGACTCGACGACTGGTGCGCGACCCGATGTCGTCACCTTGAGGGTTCCCGAGACGTCGTACATCACCATCAGCGGATCGACCGGCTGCCAACCCGTGCTCAACATCTGCGTCCAGATCGGGCTGACCGAGATCACGAGGCCGCTCACGCGCCAATGCGTTCGCGAGGCGGCCATCGTTGCCCACTGCGTCTTCGTGGGCACCACGGCGGGTCTCGCCGCGAGTGAGCCAGGAAGGATCTTCAAGTTCGCCGTAGCGAGAATGTTCGCGAGCGTGTTGGGTGCGTTGTTGTAACTCGCCCAGGCGAGAAGCTCCCTCCTCGTGGAACTGGCGAAGTCGACATCCAAGAGTTCCTGCGTGAACGCCAGGGCGTACATCGACGGCAGCGACGAGTCCGCCTTGTCGATCGGCGGAAAGGCCGCACAGGTGGCGGCCTCAGGAAATCTCGCTGCCTGTGACGAAGTGAAGCTTCCGGAGTTCTGGTTTTGCGCCATGATCGCGTTCGCCGCTCGCTCGACCGCCGTCTGTGGCGGGGTGACGCGCAGTGGGTGGTACGTGGGCGACGCGGGTAAAGCGCTATGGGTGTGGGCAAGACTCGTCTGCCCGGACACTCTCTTGATCGGTGACTCCGACGGAGGCCTCAGTGCTAGGAGCACCACTACGACGAACACCACTACTAACGGAGCCGCCACCAACAACTTCATGCGAACGGATCGCCGGGCGCCCATCAGCTGAGGCTCGATCCGAGGTTGTAGAACGTGTTGATCAATAGGTCCGAGCCACCAATGAGTAGCGCCGCGGCGAGGCACACGAGCAGACCCATCTTTCCCCTCGTCGACCACTGCGGATTGGCGCTGTGGTGTCCGATCGCCATTACGATCGCGCAGCCGACGAACCCGGCCAGCGAGAGCACCAGCCCGAAGGCCATCAGTGATCCCACGAGCGTGGACAACGTACTTAGGCCTGGTATCGCCGTGGTGTTCGGCGTGACGTTAACGCCGCTCGACATGAGCTGGACTGAACTGAGATGAGTCATTACTTCTCCTTGGTTGGTTGACGTACCGCTGCCCTCACGCCTTGCGTACTGCGACTAGCCCACGTGACGAATCCCCGAGAGGCCACCACTGACGAAGTAGGCGTACGGCTGCACGATGACCCCGTACTGCACGTCGACCGCCGACTCGACGAGACCGTCGCCGATGTAGAGGCCGACGTGGCCGGGGTTCGCAACGGTCCCGTCACTGCCCGGTACGAGCACCAAATCGCCCGGAGAAATGTCGGCGTATGAGGAAACGGGTGTGCCCTCATTGATTTGGTCGCCGGTGTAGTGCAACAACGTCACGCCGGCCTGGGTCCAGGCCATCATGGTGAGCCCTGAGCAGTCGAAGGCGTTGGGACCAACGCCGCCCCAGAGGTAGGGCTTGCCGAGTTGCGCGAGGGCGTAGGTGATCGCGACCGTTTCAGCGGCCGTGGCATCGTTGGGAATGGCGTAGCTGGTTGGCAGTCCGTTGTCGACAACGGGCGAACTGGGCAACGTCGCCGGGGCCGCCGCCCCGCAATTCGTATTCGAAGTCGGCGCAGTAGTGGTGGTCGTACTCGTCGAATTGGTCATGGATTGGGCGTGGTGGTTCGCGAGCACGCAGGCTGCGACCTGCGTCGTACTGCCAATGCTGCTCGTCAGAATGACGAGTCCGAGTAGTGCCATAGCAAAACCGAGAGACGAAGTTATTACCAGAATCGCCATGTTCTTCACGTCGCTGACCATTCAGGAAAGCGCTCACGGAATCGCACCGCGGAGCGAGCGTCGCAACGGTCGGGCAATAGAAAAGGTGAAATTGGATAGAGGGCGTTGGTGCCAATACCGGCGCCTAAGTCGCAACTTCTCCGGTCGCGCGTCGACCCCGCCGGATATGACGTTCGCACTTTGCCCGAAGACATTGCAACTAACAGCGAACATCGATTAGCGCACTTGGTCGGTCGCAGCTCCATCAAAGAATGGCTGCCAATTCTAATTGTCGTGGCGCCATCGTTGAGATGCCAACGCTCAACCGACGCGACCTCGATCACTCGATACACTTTTTGACCCACACGTACCGCAACGGTCCCGCCGACGCTCAGTTTCAGGAGCGTAATTTTGGATTATCTGCAAAAATTAGATTCGCCGACATCGCGGGTCACTTACTTGCCTCAACTTCCCAAGCTGAGAACGCGGGTTCGATTCCCGTCGCCCGCTCCACCGTCGCCCGCTCCAAGGAGTTTGTTCTAAAAGCCAACGGTTGAAGGGGTTTCAACTGACCTTCGTTGACCACTATTGACCGCCAGTGTCCCGCACAACTTGCCCATTTCTTTCCCACTATTGCCCGCCCACTGCCCAGGAAGGAGTTCGAACTCCTAGCCAACTTTGCGGACTCACACTGGAGTACCTCGTTTGAAATCCCACCCAATAGTGCTGTAGCGCCACTTGGAAGGCAGGTTCAGCGATGACCTCGCGTCCCTCCTAGTAATCGTCAATGACCGATTCCGGACACTAAGGGTTCAGGTTAGGGTTCGCTACTTTCCAGGTCGTCCCTCCGTCTGTCGTATCAACGACGACGATCCTCAGTGTCGGAGCTATGGCCGACGACGGACTCTCTTGAAGAATGGCCCAACCGTCCTTGGGGCCATGGAAGGTAACTCCGACCGGAGTAGCGTGAACGCTCTTCGCGATCGGCAGAGTCGCGTCGGCAAACGTTGTCGCGTTCGTTGTCGTTGCTACGGTTGCCGATCCTGTAGTGCACGGTCCGCAGTAGCCAAGAATCCAAGCACTGGTTTTTCCCGTGCTGCCAAAACTCTCTATCGTTCCGAACACGCCCGCAGTGTCTGCCGGCACCGCAGGCTTTACTTCGCTCGACACCACGGCCTTCCAGCTCTTGCCACCGTTTAACGTTCGCTCGACAACGTAAGCCATACTGCCGGCGCTCTCTCCCCAGTTGTAGAGCAACCACGCGGACGTACCCGAGCACGAAATCCAAGGGGCTGGCTTTCTCGGAGGGACGTTACCGGCGGCCGGGACACGTGAACCCGAGAGCGAGAGCTTCCACGAACCACCGTTGCTAGATGAGTACACGCTGCCGCTGTCACTCTCGCCAAGCCAGAGACTTCCCGAGGGAGTCGCGCACAATGACGTCCCCGCTGCGGGCGTCGTCACCTTGAGCCACGTCTTCATGTTGTTGAGGGTGTGCAGCAGCACTCCCTTGCTCGTGAGCACCCAACCATTGGAAGGTCCAGTGAACGTGTAGGCCATGACCGAGCCTTGGACTGGTTCACGTGCAGCCGACCAAGAACGTCCGCCGTCTGTCGTGGAAATGAGTCCTTCTCCGTAAAGAAGTGCCCAACCGTCGGAAGTGTTTATGAAGTCAATGCTTAAAATCCCACCCTTATTCGTTTTTGCGGACACAGATGACAAGTAGCTCGTCGACCAACTACGTCCGCCATTAGTGGTGCCTAGGATTCGGTTCTCAACGCTCGGGTCAATAAGCCATCCGTCATTGGTCGAGACGAACTGAAGGTTTTGACTAGGCGGAAAATAAAACGGGGCAAAGACAGCACTCGATACGGTGTTCGCTCCGACGGTGGCGCGAGGACCGCCAATCGCCTTCGACGCTGGGGTAGTTGCGCGTCCGATCGCAACGAGAGCCGCCGCGATGATGACTAACACTGCGAGGACGATTAAGCCGACCCGAAGGCGACGCCGACGCCCCTTCCGCCGAGCCTCTTTAATCAGTAGTTCCGCGGCGTCCGAAATCTCGAAGGAAACATCGTGTCGAGCGGGTGTAATTGTCATCGAATTTGTCCTCACTAAATGATACTATCAAATCTAGTATCTATGAAAATTCAAGTAGTCAATAAGAACGAGTCCGTGGCGCTTTACGAACAGGTCGCCGCAGAGATTCGAAGAGCAATCGCCGATGGCGAAGCTGCTCCCGGCGAACGACTTCCTTCGGCGATTGACTTAGCCGACGTGATCGGAGTGAACAAGAACACTGTCACTCGAGCTCTCCATATCTTGAGAGACGAGGGCTTACTGGATTTCACACGAGGACGCGGCATCCGCGTCGTGGCGTCACCAAGCAAGAGCAATCTTCAAACACGAATCAATGATCTTTTGGACTATGCACGCAGCCAGGGTTACCGAGGCGAAGAAGTTGTTGCGATCATCAAGTCTCAACTATGAAAGCAGGAGATTTGTCGCTTCACATAGCCATAGATTGAACTTCATCCGATGGAGTATGGGTTCTCGTCGACGAGATCCACATTCTCCACGCGGACGCTCTTGGCGTCCACGCCCAGGGTCCGAGCCAATAATCTTTGGGACAGCACGCCGTCTCCTCCTTGGTCTTCAGGTGTTAGCAACCGAAAACCTAAGGGAGAGACGGCGTGTTCGTTGTTATCGACTCAATTCAACCCACACCATCGGCAGGAGAGCCCAAGAGTGCAACCTAATGTGACCGCACTGTCAAATAGGGAGTTAGCTGTCTTAAGTTCGCCAACCACGAACTTTTATCAACGTGGCGACAGAACAGACGAGGGCGAGTCCAACATAAATGCCCGTCTCTGTCCACTGAAGCGGCCAGTAATGGCTTTCAGGCTGATACTGCCAAACCCAGTGGAGGTGAGCGACAAGCGCACAGTGCGCTTGGCCCGCGAGCGAAGACACTCGGTTGAGGCATGAATCAACTTGTTGTGCATCTCCTGACCACGTACGTCCAGGCGCCGGACTCGTCCGCCCAAGAGGAAGATAGCCAGAATGAAGCACCCAGCCATTCGGCGGAGACTCTTGGAATGGCTGTATCAATGAGGCAGGCGACGCGAGCGTTGATCGCAGTCCACCAACAACCAATCGAAAGAACCCGAAGACCGGGACACCGGCCGCGAACGCCCACGCGGGTTTCTGGATAATCGCGCCGAGAGTAACCCCCAACATAAAAGCGAAGAGCGCGTAACTGACGACGACGACACCGGTGATGTCAAAGAGCTTCGGCTGGACGTCGAGACCTTCGTTCACGGCACCTGTCCACCAATTGAGAATCGGCACCAGCACCAATGTAAGAACACCGACCACTGCAGTCCCGACTACTAACTTGCTCAAGAGCCAGCGGGTCCGAGAGACACTTTGGCTCCACGCAAGTCGATTCGTTTTGTTGTTAACCTCTTCGCCCACGAGTGACGTGCCGAGCGCGAGGCCGAAGAGTCCCGGGAGTGCGGTCAAGACAAAAATGTCGCCCTTGATTGTCAACTGCGACCATGAAGAGTCACCGAAGTGGCCACACACCGCCAACCAAAGTCCGATGACGAGCACGGCACCAGCGGCTGCCAGAAACTGCAGTCGTTGGACGCGCCAGGCGACCCAAGTCATAGTTCTCGATTATCCGTCCCGATCGACATCATGTTCGCCAATTTTTCAATCTCATCACGGTCAACCCCACCAGCAGAAGTCCGAGGCCGAGAAAAATTGCCGTCTCAATTCCTTGGAGCGCCCAGTAGTGGCTCTCCGGTTGATACACGAAGACGAAGTGCAAGTGGGACAAGGCGGCGCAGTGAGCTGCGCCGGCGTTAGAGAGATTTGGTGCACCTCGACAGGCGTCGTAACTCTTGGTGGAGTCCGACCACGCCCAGGTCCTGCCGGGAGGTGGGCTCAGTCGATTAGCTGGCAGCAACGCGGAGTGAAGCACCCAACCGCGGTCGACGGCCAACGTGGAATTTGAAAGTCCCGCAAGATTCGTGAAGATCGCGGGCGCGACAAAATGCGCGCGTAGTGACCCCTGAACGACGATTCGCGCTGCGGCGAAGATCGGTATTCCGAGCGCGAATGCCCAACCCGGTCGACGGACTACCGCACCTAACGCGACACCGAGAGAAAATGCAAACAGGGCATAACCAATGACGACTATCCCCGACAGGTCGAAGGCCGTTGGTTGAATGCGAACCGCCGAGGAGAATCCTCCCGAGTTTGTGAGCGCCGAAACGGAAACTGCTCCGGTCCACCAGTCGAGGAGAAATCCCAAGGCGATCACGATGCCAGCAGTGACGACTCCGCCGACGAGAAATTTGAACGCGAACCACCGATTTCGGGTGACGCTCTGGGTCCAGGCGAGGCGATTCGTTCCCAGGCTGGACTCGCCCGCGATAAGCGGCGCCCCGAGTGCCAGGCCCAGAACGCCCGGAAGTGCGAACAACACGTAAACGTCGGCGTCGGTCCAGTACTTGAACGTCGGATTGTGACCCGTCACGATACCGGAGATCAACAGCCAGAGAGCGAAAACCAACACCACTCCCATTGCGGCAATGATCTGCGAGCGTTGTACGCGCCACGCGGCCCAGGTCATTTGACAATCCGAATTGAGTTACGCGACTTACGTTCTCTACGAGACATGGGCTCAAACTGAGGCTGTGCCGCCGACGCGTCAGCACGCAGGTATGCGAGCACGATCTCGTCCAGGTTTGGCTCGAAGACCTCCCATGATGGATCGATGATCGGTTGCTCGGCGCGTACGAGCATCGTGGATTGGCGTCCGGCGGTGATCGACGAGATGACAGTAGCCCCGTCGAGCGTTGCCGACACTGAGCCAGTCGGGCCAACGAGGAGTCGATGGACGCCAAGCACGTGGTCGAGTTCACCCGCGAATTGAACGCGCGACGCGGACAAGATGATGACGTAATCACAGATCGTCGCGAGATCCGTGACGGCGTGCGAAGACAGCAACACGGTGGTGTCGTCATCTGCAACTGATTGAAGCAGGATTTGCATTAGATCCTCGCGTGCGAGCGGATCGAGTGCCGCGACGGGTTCATCGAGAAGAAGTAACTCTGGCCGCTTCGCGAGACACATTGTGAGCGCGACTTGGGCCTGTTGTCCTCCGGATAACTGTCCGACCCGAGATGCTTGAGAAATGCGCAGTTCTTCAAGATGACGCCGCGCCCTCTCGTTATCCCAGCGGGGGTTGAGTTCGCGTCCGAACCGGAGCATTTCTTCCACCCGAAAGTCTTTGTAAAGAGGACGATCTTGATCAAGGTAGGCCGTACGAGAGAGTGCGTCGGCGGTTTGGGTTCTCGGCGACTTACCGAGCACCGTGACCACTCCTTCGCTGGGCGCGTTGATCCCAGCGAGCATGCGAAGGAGTGTCGACTTTCCGGCACCGTTTGGCCCGACGAGTGCCGCGACGCGGCCCTGGGGCAATGCGAAAGAACAATCGCGAAGTCCCCATGTTCGTCGGTAGCGTCTTCCAAGCCCCATCGTTTCCACGGCGGGTCCGGAACTACTCATAGCATCATCGTTTCTTTTGCAACCGTCTTCATTCGAATCGAGAGTGAAACCAGAGCAGCAATCGCGTCGTCGTTCATCCCCGCGGCGCGGGCACTTTCGATCCAGGCGACGAGATCCTTCTGTAACTCGGCCTGACGCTCGGGAGTCGTTGAGGGCATGGGCACCTCTACTACGAAAGTTCCGCGACCCGGCCGTCCCTCGACGATTCCTGCTGTCTCGAGATCTCGATAGGCCCGGTGGACGGTGTTGGGGTTTAGCGTGATCTGCCTCACGACTTCGCGAACGGGTGGGAGTTGATCGCCTGGTTTGAGGTGGCCCAAACTCACAGCCTGCCGGACCTGGTCGTAGAGTTGGCGGTACGCTGGTACGCCCGATCGAGGTTCTAATCGGAAATGGATCATCGCGTTTTCGGTGCTCATGTATTATTACATTAGCACATTAAGACACTGCTCGATGTGAACCTCACGCACCACTCAAGAATTGTCCGTTCTTGATGTTCAGATCCTTTGAGCAACCGTCGGCAGTATGCCCGCAGTATGCCCGACCGTGAGAATCCATCTCATTTCGAAGAAACTTCCCAATTGGGATCAGGATTTACTCGTCAGGCTCGCATTTGTCACTCTCAGCTTCCCAAGCTGAGAACGCGTGTTCGATTCTCGTCGCCCGCTCCAACGATTTTCCTTTCAAGGCAAATGATCGTAAGGACAATTCATTGTCCGAAGGCGACCGGACGAGCCGCAGTTGTCCACTATTTGGTGCCCAAGTAGTGCTCATTGGTGCCCAACATTTGCGAAGCGAGGAAGCTTCGTCCCCTAGCTAACGGACTATGGACCCTACTCTCTTGACGGCTACACCGCTTATCGCTATAGTGCAATCATGACTAGTTCAGAAGACACACTGATAGGACTCGGACGAAACGCCGGCGCCGCTGTACTCGTGCTCTCCAGCCTCGCGGGTGGCGACAAGCACGGTTATGCCCTGGTAAAGGACGTCGAACAGTTCGCCAGTATCCACATCCCTCCGGGCACGCTTTACCAATTGCTTGCTCGACTCGAAAGTCGCGGTTTGATTACTGCCCTTGAGGCTGATGACCGCAGGCGCCCATATCGTTTGACAGCCCAGGGAGCAAGTGTGCTCGCGGACTACTTCACCGCGCAGCAGCGAATTCTCAAAACTGGACAAGCCCGTCTCAAGCAGTCGTGGCATCTGGCGTGAGTAACACAGTGGATTACAAGCGCCGTGCGACTCGGCTTCTACGCTGGTATCCAACGGCGTGGAACGAACGATACGGCGATGAATTCGTCGATCACTTAGAGCAAGAATTCGCGGAACGACCGGTTGATCTCAAGCGAACACTAAATATCGCATGCAGAGGACTCGTTGCTCGCGTCGGCGACTTCGGTCTCACGAGTTCAGATTTGAAGTCTGAAGGCGAGTCGCGGGCTACGATCGGCACGAGTTTCACACTTGTCGCGATTGCGTCCGTTCTCACTCTCAATTTCTGGTCACTCGCTGTGGGACGTTGGAGCAGTCGTCGCTATCATCCTTTGCCGGACACGATCGCAACAGGGATTCTCACAGTCACCGCCGGACTCTTGCTTTTGATGCTGTTAGCGATCGTGCTCGCCGTTGCAGTTTCCGCCGCTCGTCAGGTCAGACGCAAACGAGCCCGACCCCTTGCAGGTCCGTCACTTCTGGCTGCGGGCTCGGGAGCATTTATTCTCTATGCCGCGCGGTGGCTTCCTATGGAGCTGGTCCAATACACGCACAGCCCTCATGGCCGTCCGGGCATCCAATGGTCTCATCCGGGTCGCGCCATCGCGGCGCTGGCACAGAGCACTTGGGATCTAACCCAAACATGGGTCTCTCTTTGGACTCAAAGGATGTATGGAGTACCGACTTCGCAAATCATTGTGAACGACTTGTTACCTATCGCCATATTGGTTCTTGGAATTACGATCGCTGTCTTGCTGCGCCGCGTCGAATTACCTCTCATCAGTGAACGGGCCGGCGCTGCGGTCGTGGCACTACTTGGGGTACTTCTTGGTGCGTTCTTACTCGCCTTCTTCGTATGGTTCACGGTCGGCGGTCCCTCCGGCAGCACTGTCTTTGTAACGGAGGGCCCTAGTGCAGGCAAGGCATATCTCATCTTTCTGGTACTTGTAGCCGTCCTCGTCGGGAGAAGCGGAGTGAGACTCGCTCGACGAAACCACTTGTTAGGACGATTGAGTATTTCCGATTCGAGTGGTTATGTCGCGTAGCCCGCGCTTCTTCAGTATCCGTTATCTCTTAGGTTTCATCGGGGTGATTTTCGCAGTGGTTGCTCTTGCCAACTCCGTCTCGTACGCGGGATCATCGACCAATATCGCCAGTGCCGCGCTCGATCGTTTTTTCCCGACCAGTGGGGCGACTTTCGAAGCCGGCGACGCTTATTCCAATGACGTCAGTGCCATCCAGACAGTGATTTATAACAAGTGCCTCGAGTCAGCGGGATTCCAAGGGATTCCCTTTTCGCCGCAGCCATACGTGGGAAACAACACAGAGTTTCCAAACCTTCCCTATTTGCGAACGCATGGCTTCAGCGCTTCAGAGGGCCCTACGCCAAATCCCACAAAAGGCATGTCCGCGTCTGAAAAGAAGGCCTACAACCAACAATCGTCGGATTGCAGCCAGAAGGTTTCTGCGAAGTTCGCTTCGCTCCAATCATTGGGAGCTCCTCTCCAAAGCGAGTGGATGGGAATCGTTGCGCAGATTGACCAGACCAAGGCATTCCGAAAGGGAATTAAGGAATTCTCAAGCTGCGCGGCGAAGTCGGGAGCCAACGTGACGGGGATCAATAGCTTCTTCCAATACATGGGTAACCAGATGAACGAAAACGGACGGAGCGAAGCAGTGGAACTTCACTTGGCCGGAATCTACGCGACGTGCTTGACACCTGCAGAAATTGTTCGAGACAATTTGCGAGCAACGGCTCGCCAGAATTTCCTTTCATCAAATGCCGAACAAATAAAGCAACTAACGAATCAAGTGAATTCGATCGTTAGGGTACTCGGCGACGAGTATCACATTAAGTGGCAAACCAACTAACGTGAGAGACCGTCGTTTGATCTTCGTATGTGTCGGCGCAGTACTGCTGGCTGTAGCGACGGGATTTGTTGGCAGCCGCTTCGCGTCGCCGAATCAACAGGCCGCGGAAGCGAAGGCTCCTCCGCTGACGCCAATCACTGCCCCTGCGACTTTTGGAGTGCTCCAAGCGACAGTAACCATTCGGGCAAATGCTGAGGACACTGATCACACTTCAATTGGCGTTCCTGACGACATTGGATCCGACCTTCCGGTCGTCACTCAACTCAACGTGCATCATGGTTCCGATGTGACAACGGGTTCATGGATCATGGCAGTTGCTGGACGTCCGATAATTGCACTGACCGGATCGATTCCCGCTTATCGCGACATGTCGATGGGCGAGACGGGCGTCGACATTGAAGAGCTTCAGCAGAACCTCCATCAACTTGGTTACGGAACGGATCCAGATGCCGTTGGGGTGTTCGGGCGCGGCACCGAAAACGCCGTTCGTCAGTTGTACCAGAAGTTGGATTTCACTCCCGCA
>Ga0207933_1001935_pt1 | contig 14309 bp, 18 predicted proteins | sample NGESurdeep092012_4_FD_184488 | JGI IMG/M metagenome (GOLD analysis project Ga0207933, IMG submission 184488) | Arctic peat soil microbial communities from Barrow, Alaska - NGEE Surface sample F53-3 deep-092012 (SPAdes) | ecosystem: Environmental > Terrestrial > Soil > Wetlands > Peat ... | reverse complement strand
GCACCAAACACGGCGCGTTGCTCGACGCCGAGCTGCTGGCCGAGGTCTATCTGGAATTGATCGGCGGCCGACAGGCGCAGTTCGGCCTGGCCGAAAGCAACGAGAGCCGCGGCAACGGCGGCGTTGCCGCCGCGAGAGAACGCAGCGTGGCGCTGACGCCGCGTCTCACCGATGTCGACCGGGCCGCGCATCGCGATTTCGTAGCGACCTTGGGGGAGAAGTCGTTGTGGCGGGATTATCTGCCGGGCGCGACTTCGTAGGGCGTGGACAAGGCGTATCCGACAAAAAAGGACCGCCTGACGGCGGTCCTTCCGAAATCCGATGACACTTCTGGATCAAACCGTGTTTGGACGCTTGGTTAGTGCCTGTGGTGCCGATGACGTCTCGGGAATTGGACGCACTGTGGAGGAAGGATATTCATCCCCGGCGTAATGGCCTCGTTGAATCCCGGACCACCGAGAGTAAAGAAATCGCCGCTGCAAGTCGTGCGACGAATAAGATCATATAAATCCAACAGCGCCACGAAACTAATGAAACCGCCCACATAGCTGGCTCCGGCTCCGGCGCTGCCGCCCATCATCGGGGGCTTATGCATTAGATGCCAGTGATGAGCGGATGCCGAAGTCGGGACTAGTGCCGCGAGCAATAGTGAAGTGGCGACTGCCACGCCTAAAAACTTACGCATTCGTAACCTCCAAGAATTGCACGGCACTGCCTTCCGTAGCGTGCTGAATGACGCGGTGCGTTTTATCGATTACTCTGAAGGGATCAGCGCGCGCCCGCGTAAGGCGCCATCTGTGTAACCGCGCGTTCGCGGCGCGACGATCTGATCTGCGGATTAACCTGTCTGGGTAACAAAACCAGGTAAGGTTAAGGGAGACCAACGCGTGCTCCGCGTTGATGAATCATGGGCCAACATCTGCTTGTGGCCTCCGCGTTCTAGCGCGTCCGCTAAACGGCGTAGTGTTTGTAGGCTTTGAGTTGTTCGGCGTATTTGCCGACCGGAAATGATATCCAGGCCCGTCCGCGCAAATGCGGCACCCGCTGCAAATTCATTACGCGCGATAATTTGCGGAGATAATAAAGCTCTTCCTTCGACTCGATAGCGAAACCTTCGAACTCCATTTTCCCCTCAAAAAGATCGCGGTCGGATAAAGCCTCCTCGAACCGCGCCTTCCAGCTTAAATCCTCGCTCGCCTCTTCGCGAATGGCGGTTGCGCCAAACGGCACCTTGGTGCGATCGCGAATGCTGGCCGGCAAAGTGTCCGGGTAGAGATTATAGACATCGCGTAGCGCGGCTTTGCCGGTGGCCTTGCCGTTGACGTCGCGCACCAGAGCACTGGCGCCGAGATTGAGCGCATAATTCGCGACCGCCGGATCGAGAAATGGCTCGCGCATTTCGATCTGGTAGCGCATCGAGCAACGGTCGACACGCTGTAAGTTGACGCGATTCATCAAGCTCAGGCATTCGTTTCTGATCTCGCATCCGGCGGCGATGTCTTCCCTAAATGCGATTTCCAGCGGAGCGTAACCGCAAAAAAGCTCATCGGCGCCCTCGCCGCACATGGCCACGCGAAAACCATCGCGGTGCATTTGCTCGGCGGCCGCCAACGAGTGCGCCGCGCCGCGCAGGAGGCTGGGCTCGAACGATTCAGTGACCTCGACCACGCGATCGATTTGCGCGAAGGCTTCGTCGCTTTCCGGATCAAATGGAACGACCCGCAGGTCGAGCTTGGTCAGCTCGGCATATTCCGCGGCGTAGCGATAATCCGGCGCATCGACGCTGCCGGCGAAATATCCCGGAGCGTTCGGCCGGACCTGGCGCGTGTAATGAGTGACCAGCGTGCTGTCGATGCCGCCACTAAACATCAGCGCCACCGGCAGTTCACCCGGGATGCGCTTATGCACGGCCTCGGCCAGCAGCCGATCAAGCGCGCGCACGGAGCCGGCGGCTATCGGATTGTGGAACGTGTGCAGCGGCGATTTGAAGCGGCAGCATTTTTCGCGCGTCAGCATGTACCCCGGCGGCAGCAACAAGACATCGCCGGTTTCGATCGTGTTCAGCAGCGGCCGGATTTCCGAGCAAAATACCAGACCGAAGTCGGTTTGGATCAAATAGAGCGGCTTGACGCCGAAGGGATCGCGGGCCGCGATAAAATCTCCGCTCTCGATGTCGATCGCGACAAAGGCATACATGCCGACCAGGCGTTCCAGGGCCGCAGGGCCCCAAACGCACAGGGCGTTGGCCAGCACTTCGGTGTCGGATTCGGTCTTGAAGCGCACGCCGGCGGCGATCAGTTCTTTTTTGATTTCGCGGTAATTATAAATCTCGCCATTGAACGAGACCGCGATGCGTCCGTCGTGCGAGAGTTGCGGCTGTATGGCGTTGTCGGCGTCGACGATGCGCAGACGCCGCGTGCACATGGCGATATTGTTCTTCGGCGAAAAAATCGGATCGGTGATATCGCCGCGGTGAAGAATGCCCTGCACCATTTGTGCGATGACATCCTGGGCATTCGGCCAGCTGACGGCTACGGCAATTCCACACATACGATATCGTGCATAATTATGGTTAAGGACTGGCTAAATAGCCCATAGCCGCGCCAGCGCGCGTCAAAAAGACTCGCTGAAAACGCAGATAAAAAGCGAAGGACGTCAGGCCTGCGGTAGCGGCGTGCCGGCGGCCTGCGCTTCATTCATCTTCTGGCGATAGAGGCCGACGAAGTCCACCGGGTCGAGCATCAGCGGCGGGAAGCCGCCGTTACGAACGGTAGTGGCGATAATTTCGCGTGCGAACGGAAACAGCAGGCGCGGGCATTCGATCAGCACGACCGGGTTGAGGCTTTCCGGCGGCACGTTCTGGATGCGAAATACACCGGCATATTCCAGTTCGAAGCTGAACATCAGGCTGCCGCTGTTTTCCGCCTTGCCGTCGATCTTAAGCACCACCTCGATGTCGCTGCCCGACAGCGGCTTGGCATTGACATTGATTTGTATGGCGATCTGCGGCGGTCCTGAACCGGCTGCCGCCAGCGACTGCGGGGCATTCGGATTCTCAAAAGAGAAATCCTTGATGTATTGCCCGACCACGTTGAGTTGCGGCGACAGCTCTGCGCCGGGCGCTGGGCCGCCATTGGTCGTGGACATGCGAACTCCTTACCGCCGTGAAATGGAATGATTGGACGCGGCGTTGGCTAACACGGCGTCTTGAGGCGAACAACTATTGACGGTCGTGCGACTTGTCGCGCCGGTCGGAGAGCGCCGGATCAGCCACCTGGTGCCATTGCTCGGGTTCGAGATCGACCACGCCGTCGGGCTGCACCGGTGCGGATTTTAGCCCGAACAGTGCGGCCAGGGCCTGTCGCAGCGGCGCCAGTAGCAGCAAAAGCCCCAGCGCATCGGTGATAAACCCTGGAATAAGCAGGAGAATACCCGCAAGAAGGGTCATGATGCCGGCGCTATCGGCCTGTAAGGCCGTAAAGCCGCCTTGGCCCATGGCGACGCGGACGCGGGCAATGTGGCTACCTCCGGCATGTCGGAGCACCAAGCCACCGGCCAAAGAGGCCGCCACCTGCAGCGTCACGGCCCACAGAAAGCCTATGGCCCCGGCCACTGAGATGAACACCACCAGTTCCAGGAACGGCAGCGCAAGCAATGCCAGCAGCAGGTATTTTGCCACATTCATCGGTGTTTCTGTCCTTACCCGAGGTTGGCGCGACCGTCCTGATCGTTTAAGCTTGAATTGCGTCGCAAAATTGCGCCGAAATGCCGGCGCTGGCCTATGGATTGGCGCGGACACCGGCATAGATAATAACGGTGGACCGGGCCGCCATGCCATCGCTACGGCTATAGGCTGCGGGCTGATCCGCCGTTAAGTGACCGAAAGCATCCGAGACGTGTTCGACATCTACACCATCATATTCCTTGCGCTCGCGGTTTTCATCTTCCTGCGCCTGCGCAGCGTGCTCGGCCAGCGTACCGGCCGGGAACGGCCGCCTTACGACCCCTATGCCGCGCGCGAACCCGCGCGGCCGGGGCCGGAGAAAGTCGTGGCGCTGCCCAACCGCGCGCCGGAAGTCGCCAGCGTGAAGCCAGCCGAACCGGTGGAACCGAGCGAGCGCTGGAAGGGTGTCGCAGCACTTGGCTCGCCGCTCGCCAAGGGGCTCGATTCGATCATCGCGGGCGACCCCAATTTCGACGACAAGCATTTCCTGAGCGGCGCGCGTACGGCTTACGAGATGATCGTCAATGCCTTTGCCGCGGGCGACCGCCGCACGCTGAAAAATTTGCTGTCGCGCGAAGTGTTCGATGGCTTCGACACGGCGATCGCCGGACGCGAGAAACGCGGCGAGACGGTGGAGAGCCGCTTTGTCTCCGTCGACAACGCCACGATCACCGCCGCCGAAATGCGCGGGCGCGTCGCGCAGCTCACTGTGCGCTTCCAATCCAAGCTGATATCGGTGACGCGCGACAAGAACGGCGCTGTGACCGACGGCAATGCCGACAAGGTGACCGACGTCACCGATGTGTGGACTTTCGCGCGCGATCTGTCGTCGCGCGATCCGAACTGGAAGCTGGCCGCCACCGAAGCCGGGCAATGAGCGAATGGCGGCACGCAGCGCGCAGATCGGTATCGGCGTTGCTCTCTGTTTGATCGCTGCGGCAACGCCTGCGGCGTCGCATGAGATGAAATTCCGCAACGCGCAGGTCGAACCGCTCAGTTTCGCCAAGCTCGACGGTTGGAAGAGCGACGATCACGCCGCCGCCCTCGCAGCTTTCCTGAAAAGCTGCGGCGCCATACTTCAGGGCTCAAAGACGCGGCGCGCGGCGCGCCCGATCTATGGCGGCCTTTACCAGGCTTGCGAGCACGCCAGCAAAGCGGGTCCGATGGACCGCGAGCAGGCGCGCGCCTTCTTTGAAAATAATTTCACGCCGGTGCGCATTTTGCCGGAGCTCCACACTTACGGCTATTACACCGGCGCCGACGGTTTCTACACCGGCTATTATGAGACCGAAGTCATCGGCTCGCGCGTCAAGACCGACGAATACAGCGTTCCGCTCTATAAGGTGCCGGCGGGTGTCGCCGGCAAGAAAAGTACGGTGTTCGCGCAATTCGACCGCAAGGAAATCGAGAGCGGAGCGCTCAACGGCAAGGGCCTCGAGATCTGCTGGGTCAAGAATCCGGTAGATGTGTTCTTTGCGCAGATTCAGGGTTCGACGCGCGTCAAGCTCGATGACGGCGAAATGCTACGGCTCAATTATATCGCCAGCAACGGCAAACCCTACACACCAGTCGGCCGCATCATGATCGACCAGGGCCTCTGTCCAGCCGAAGATATGTCGCTGGACAGGATACGCGACTACATGGAAGCCAATCCGAAGGAGGGCGCAGAACTACGGTTGAAGAACCGCTCCTATGTGTTCTTCAGCGAGACGCGGCTCAAACCGGATGAAGAGCCGCTCGGCGCACAGGGCATTCCACTCACGCCCATGCGCTCCATCGCAGTTGACCCAAGGATCCATGTCTATGGCACGCCGATCTGGATCGACGCTAAACTCCCCATCACCAGCGACGTGCCGCAGGATAAATTCCAGCATCTGATGATCGCACAGGATACCGGCTCCGCCATCCGGGGGCCTGCGCGCGCCGATATTTATTTCGGCCACGGCGAGGACGTTCCCCACATCGCCGGCCGTATCAAGCAGTTCGGCAAATTCGTCATGCTAATGCCCAAAGGCGTGACGGTGGATGGCAGCGCGCCGAAAAAGCTGGATGTGCCGCTGCCGCGTCCGCGGCCGAAGGCTATCGTGGCGGATAATGCGCCGGTCACGGCGTCCAAAACGCGGCCATGAATTCCCGCCGCCGCGTTCTTTCCTACGAAGAGCGTGTGCTGTGGACGACCGTCACCAAGGCGATCGAGCCTTTGCGCGCCGGTGCGCCAGTCGTTTCCGATGAGATCGTGGACGAACCGGCTAAGCCGGCGCGGCCCGCCGCGCGGCCGGGAAAACCAATGCAAAAGATAATGCCTGCGACGCCGCCACCGCCGGTAAAGCCCGCGGCGCCGCCGCTGACGCCCTTGAGCCGCCGCATGAAACGCAGCGTGGCGCGCGGCAAGGAGGCGATCGGCGGCCGCCTTGATCTGCATGGTTATACGCAAGCACAGGCGCATTCCGCGTTGCTGCATTTTCTGAGCAATGCGCATACGCGGGACGCGCGGCTGGTGCTGGTGATTACCGGTAAGGGCCGCGGCGGCGAGATGGGCGTGCTGCGCCGCCAGGTGCCACAATGGCTGGGTTTGCCGGAATTTCGCGCATTCGTGATCGGTTTTGAGGATGCCGCGCTGGCGCACGGCGGCGAAGGCGCGCTTTATGTGCGGGTGCGCAGAGCGCCGCCGGAGTGAAAGTGTTTTTTGTACGAGGGAGTATCGGGCATGAACGACAAGCCGAAACCCGCCAATGACCCCAAGCCGGACAAGAAGCTTGAGCGCAAGCTCGAAGAAGGCCTGGAAGAAACCTTCCCTGGATCCGATCCGGTGTCGGTGACCGAACCGGGCATCGATCACAAGCGCGACAAGAAAAAATAGACGGCCGGTTATTTTGACGGCCAAGAAGATTCAGAGAATAAACCGGCTTAAATCCGCGTTCTTCGCTAAATCGCCGATGTGCTTTTCAACATAAGCAGCGTCGATGGTGATGGTCTGGCCGCTGAGGTCGGAGGCGCGATACGATACGTCGTCGAGCACGCGCTCCATCACCGTCTGCAAACGGCGCGCGCCGATATTTTCGATCGAGGAATTCACCGCCACAGCGATGTCAGCCAGCGCGTCGATGGCATTCTCGCTGAAGTCGAGCGTCACGCCCTCGGTCGCCATCAGCGCCACATACTGTTTGATCAGCGAAGCTTCCGGCTCGGTCAAAATGCTGCGCATATCGTCGCGGGTGAGCGCGCTCAGTTCGACGCGGATCGGCAGGCGGCCTTGCAGTTCAGGTAGCAAATCCGATGGCTTGGAAATGTGAAACGCGCCTGAGGCAATGAACAGCACGTGATCGGTCTTCACCGGGCCGTGCTTGGTGTTGACCGTGGTGCCTTCGATCAGCGGCAGCAGGTCGCGCTGCACGCCTTCGCGCGAGACATCGGCGCCCGAGCGGCCTTCGCGGCCGGCGATCTTGTCGATCTCGTCGAGGAACACGATGCCATTCTGCTCGACCGCGCGGATCGATTCCTGAACCAGTTGCTCGTTATCCAACAGCTTGTCGGATTCTTCGTTGACCAAAATGATATGGGAATCCTGCACCGTGACCCGCCGTGTCTTGGCCTTACCGCCGCCGAGCTTGCCGAAAATATCGCCGATATTGACGGCGCCCATCTGCGCGCCCGGCATGCCGGGAATTTCGAACATCGGCATGCCGCCGCCGCCCGTCTGCACCTCGATCTCGATTTCCTTGTCGTCGAGTTCCCCGGCGCGCAGCTTTTTGCGGAAGCTCTCGCGCGTGCCCGGGCCGGCGCCGGGGCCAACCAGCGCATCGACCACGCGCTCCTCGGCGTTGAGTTCCGCCTTGGCCTGCACGTCCTTGCGTTTTCTCTCGCGCGTGAGCGCGATGGAAATTTCGACGAGATCGCGGATGATCTGTTCGACGTCACGGCCGACATAGCCGACCTCGGTGAATTTGGTGGCTTCAACTTTGAGAAACGGTGCGCCGGCGAGCCGCGCCAGCCGGCGCGAGATTTCGGTCTTGCCGACGCCGGTGGGGCCGATCATCAGAATATTTTTCGGCAGCACTTCCTCGCGCAATTTGTCGTCGAGCTGCAGGCGGCGCCAGCGATTCCTCAACGCAATCGCGACGGCACGCTTGGCGTCGTGCTGGCCGACGATGAAGCGGTCGAGTTCAGAAACGATTTCGCGCGGGGAGAAGTCGGTCAACGGGGGCACTCTTTACGCTTTCAGCGATTCAATCGTGATGTTGCGGTTGGTGTAGACGCAAATGTCGGCGGCGATGTCGAGCGACTTGCGCACGATCGCTTCGGCATCGAGCGGCCCATCGAGTAGTGCGCGCGCCGAAGCGAGCGCGTAATTGCCGCCCGAACCGATGCCGGCGACCCCGGCTTCCGGCTCCAGCACGTCGCCGGTGCCTGTGAGCACCAGCGAGACCTGCTTGTCGGCGACGATCATCATGGCCTCAAGCCGGCGTAGATAGCGGTCGGTGCGCCAGTCCTTGGCGAGTTCGACCGCGGCGCGCAGCAGCTGGCCGGGATATTGCTCGAGCTTGGTTTCGAGGCGTTCAAAGAGAGTAAAAGCGTCAGCGGTGGCGCCGGCAAAACCGCCGATCACGTCACCCTTGCCGAGCTTGCGCACTTTTTTGGCATTGGACTTGACGATGGTTTGGCCAATCGAGACCTGGCCGTCGCCGCCGATGACGACACTGCCGCCCTTGCGGACGGTCAAAATGGTCGTGCCGTGCCAGGTTGGTTCATTGGAGGACATACGCGTTAACCCCTGCAATCAAGGTCATCTAGGCATGGGTGGCGGTGTTTGCAAACCGGGCGCATCGCATGTGGCGAATCCCGGCAACCCCTGATAAAAGGCGCGCGTATCAAGGGAATTTTCATGCGCAAAGCCGTCGTCAAGCGCAAGACCAAGGAAACCGACGTCGAGGTCGAAATCGATCTCGACGGCAGCGGCCGCTCGTCCATTACGACCGGCATCGGTTTTCTCGATCACATGCTCGATCTGCTGGCGCGGCACGCGCGCATCGACATCACGATCAAGGCCAAGGGCGATCTGCACATCGACGGCCATCACACGGCCGAGGACACCGGCATCGCTTTGGGCCAGGCGGTTAAGCAGGCGCTCGGCGACATGAAGGGCATCACGCGTTACGCCGATGTGACCGTGCCGATGGATGAGGCGCTGACTCGCGTGGCGATCGATATTTCCGGCCGGCCGTTTCTGGTGTTCAAGGCCGAATTCGTGCGCGACAAAGTAGGCAGCTTCGATACCGAGTTGGTGCAGGAATGGTTCCAGGCCTTCGCGATGAATGCCGGGATTACGCTGCACGCCGAGACTTTATATGGCACGAACGATCACCATATTGCCGAGTCCTGCTTCAAGGGCCTGGCGCGTGCGCTGCGCGCCGCGGTCGCGATCGATCCGCGCGCCAAGGACGAGGTGCCGTCCACCAAGGGCTCGCTCGGCGGCTGAGTTTCCTCCGCCGTTCGGGCGCGCCCGGCCGGAGATGAGTTGAGAGTAAAACGATGCCCACTTACACCGTCCATGAACCGCCGCCGCGCAAGGGCGAAAGTGCGAGCGCTCCGGAGCGTTTCGTGTTCGTGCGTGACGGATTCTATGTCTGGGCTTTCCTGCTGGCGCCACTTTGGCTGCTGTGGCGGCGGCTGTGGCTGGCCTTCGCGATTTTTCTCGCCGTCAATATTGCGCTCGGCGTCGGCCTCATGCTGATCGGCGCGCCGGGTATAGTGAAATATCTCGTCACTCTGCTGGTCGCGCTGTTGATCGGTTTCGAGGCTTCCAGCATCTGGCGGCGCAAGCTGGCCTGGAAAAGATGGAAAATGCTGGGCTTCGTGGTTGGTGAGAACTCAGAGGCTGCCGAGCAACGCTTCTTCACTGAGTGGACCAAGCGCAAAACTGAAGAGCCGGCTCAGCCGCCCGCGCCGCCGCAGCCGCAATATTCCGCGCCGGTGCGGCGCGGGCCACCCTCGTCCAATGACGTAATCGGATTGTTTCCCGAGCCGGAGGGGCGACAATGAGCGTCGCCATCGTGGATTACGGCTCGGGCAATCTGCACTCGGCGGCGAAAGCCTTCGAGCGCGCCGCCCGCGAGTCAGGCCACGATCAGCGGATCGTCGTCACCAACGATCCGGCGCAAGTCGCGAGTGCGGAGCGCGTGGTGCTGCCGGGCGTCGGCGCCTTCGCCGATTGCCGGCGCGGACTCGACGAAATCCCCGGCATGATCGAGGCGCTGGAAACCGCGGTGCGCAAACAAGGGCGGCCGTTCTTCGGCATCTGTGTCGGCATGCAATTGATGGCCGAGCGCGGGCGCGAGTACCAAGTGACGCCGGGGCTGGGTTGGATTGCCGGCGAGGTAGACCGCATTACGCCGTCCGATCCGGATTTGAAGATCCCGCACATGGGATGGAATACGCTCAACATGCGCAAAACCCATCCGCTGCTCGAGGATATTCCGCTCGGGCCGGATGGATTGCACGCCTATTTCGTGCACAGCTTCGAACTCAAGCCGGCTAAGGGTAACGATCTCGTTGCGCAGGCCGACTATGGCGGGCCGCTCACGGCCATCGTCGGGCGCGATAACATGGTCGGCACTCAGTTTCACCCGGAGAAGAGCCAAAAGCTCGGGCTTAGACTGATCGCCAATTTTTTGAAGTGGAAGCCGTGATTTTATTTCCCGCCATCGACCTCAAGCAAGGCCAGGCCGTGCGGCTCGAGCAGGGCGATATGGTGCGCGCCACGGTGTTCAACACCGATCCGGCGTTGCAGGCAGTTGCGTTCGAGCAGATGGGCTTTGACTACCTGCACATCGTCGATCTTGACGGCGCCTTCGCCGGCAGGCCGGTCAATCGCGCATCGGTCGATCGCATTCTCTCGACTGCCGGCTGCAAGGTTCAGCTCGGCGGTGGCATCCGCGATATGGCGGCCATAGCCGGCTGGCTGGAGAAGGGTATCAACCGCGTTATTATTGGCACCGCGGCGGTGCGCGATCCGGCGCTGGTCAAGGAAGCGGCCAGGAAATTTCCCGGACGCGTGGCGGTCGGGCTCGACGCGCGCGATGGCAAGGTGGCGGTGCAGGGCTGGGCCGAGACGTCGGAGTTATCGGCGCTCGAGATCGCGCGCCGTTTTGAGGACGCCGGCGTCGCCGCCATCATCTACACCGACGTGACGCGCGACGGCATGCTCAAGGGCCTCAATCTCGACGCAACGATTGCGCTGGCCGAAGCCATTTCGATTCCGGTGGTCGCCTCGGGCGGGCTCGCTTCGATAGACGACATCAAGGCGCTGCTCGAGCCGCGCGCCAAGAAACTGGCCGGTGCTATTGCCGGCCGTGCGCTTTATGACGGGCGGCTGGATGCTGCGGCGGCGCTTAAACTCATTAGCGACGCGCGGGCGGCGGCCTAGCGCATGTTCAAAGTCCGCGTCATTCCCTGCCTCGACGTCAAAGACGGCCGCGTGGTCAAGGGCGTCAATTTCGTCAATTTGCGCGACGCCGGCGATCCGGTGGAAGCGGCGATTGCCTATGACACCGCCGGCGCCGATGAGCTGTGTTTTCTCGACATCACGGCGAGCCACGAGAAGCGCGCCATCATACTGGACGTAGTGCGACGCACCGCAGAGGCGTGCTTCATGCCGCTCACCGTTGGCGGCGGCGTGCGCACCATCGAGGATATCCGCGCGCTGCTCTCGTCAGGCGCCGACAAGGTGTCGATCAATACCGCGGCGGTCGAGCGACGCGCCTTCGTCAAGGAAGCGGCGGAAAAATTCGGCGACCAATGCATCGTGGCCGCCATCGACGCCAAGCAGGTGAAGCCTGGGCACTGGGAGATTTTCACCCACGGCGGCCGCACGCCGACCGGCATCGACGCGGTCGGCTACGCCAAAGAAGTGGCCGGGCTTGGCGCCGGTGAGATTTTGCTCACCTCGATGGACCGCGATGGCACCCGCAAGGGTTACGACATCGCGCTCACGCGCGCGATTGCCGACGCCATTCCCGTCCCGGTTATAGCCTCGGGCGGCGTCGGCACGCTCGACGATATGGTGGCGGGCATCCGTGACGGCCATGCCACGGCGGTGCTGGCGGCCTCGATCTTCCATTTCGGCGAGTACAGCGTGCGGCAAGCCAAGGATTACATGGAAAAAGCGGGCCTGCCGATGCGGCTCGATCCGTGATAGATAAACGTTCATGAGCAAATTCACGCTGGAAGATCTGGAAAAGCGGGTGCACGAACGCGCCAAGGCGAGCGCGAAGGATTCCTATACCCGCGCGCTATTGGACAAAGGCATCGACCAATGCGTCAAGAAATTGGGCGAAGAGGCCATGGAAACCGCCATAGCTGCCTTGCAGGATGACAAGGACCGGCTGATCGCGGAAACCGCCGACCTGCTTTATCATCTGCTGGTGGTGCTGGAAGCGCGCAAGGTGACTTTGGCCGAGGTCGAGGCGGAGCTTGAAAAGCGCACAGCGCGAACCGGCCATGAAGAAAAAGCCTCGCGCTAGCACCTGATCCCGAAAAGTGGGGAACGGTTTTCGGATAAAATCATGCGCAAAGTAAAAACTTAGGAACAGCGCATGGAACAGCGCACCGAAGAAACTCTTTCGCCCTACCGCACGTTCTCGCGCGCGGATTGGGCGGCGCTGCGCGAGGACACGCCGATGACGCTGACTTCCGAAGAAGTCACGCGCCTGCGCTCGCTGCACGACCGGCTCGACATCAAGGAAGTCGAGGAAATCTATCTGTCGCTGTCGCGGCTGCTCTCGCTTTATGTTTCGGCAACGCAGCGGCTGTTCCGCGGCCAGCAGCGCTTTCTCGGCACTGAAGACGCCAAGATGCCCTTCATCATCGGCGTCGCCGGTTCGGTGGCGGTTGGCAAGTCCACCACCGCGCGCGTTCTGCAGGCGTTGCTGGAGCGCTGGCCCAACGTGCCCAAGGTCGATCTGATCACCACCGACGGGTTCCTTTATCCCAACGCCATCCTCGAGCGCGAAGGCTTGATGGAGAAAAAGGGTTTTCCGGAAAGCTACGATCTGCCGTCGCTGTTGCGTTTCTTGACCGACGTGAAAGCCGGGAAGCGGCCGGCGCGTGCGCCGGTTTACTCGCATCTGATCTACGACGTTATGCCCGGGAGATGGGTGGAAGTGGACCGCCCCGATATTCTTATTGTTGAAGGCCTGAACGTGTTGCAGACCGGGCGCCTGCCGAAGGATGGCAAGGCGATTCCGTTCGTGTCTGACTTCTTCGATTTCTCGGTCTATCTCGACGCCGGCGAGGACGTGCTCAAGTCGTGGTACATCGACCGCTTTCTGACGCTGCGCGGCACCGCGTTCCGCGATCCGAAGTCATACTTCCATCGCTATTCGAATTTATCCGACGATGAGGCGACCGAAACCGCGTCCTCGATCTGGACGCGCATCAATCTGGTCAATCTCCACGAAAATATCATTCCGACGCGGCAGCGCTCCGACCTCATCTTGAAGAAGGTCGAGAGTCACCAGGTCGAGGAAGTATCGCTGCGGAGATTGTGAGTTACGCCGCGCCGTTCGGGATATGGAAGTGATCGAGCACGCGTTGCTTGATCGCCGCCACCGGCAGCATGATCAAGACGTCGGTGGTGCCGAACTCGTGGTCGATCACCGCGCCGTCGCCGATATAAGCACCGACCCGCAAATAACCCTTGATCAACGGCGGCAGCATGCGCAGCGCGGCCTTGGGATCAATCGCTTCCTTCGAGATTCTGTTCATCTCGACATAGCGCTCGGGTACCGCACGCGCGCGCCAGGCTTCCGGCGCCCGCGCGTAATGATGCAGAAACGACAGCGCCACCGCCATGCGCTTGGGCTCAGTGCCGTCGAGACTGGCGCAGCCGAACATGACATCGGTTTTGTTCTGCCGCAGATAGCCGCCAATGCCGTGCCATAGCAGTTCGACCGTGCGCTTGGTACGGTAGGGCTCCAGCACGCAGGAACGGCCGGCTTCGAGGAAGTGCATGTGGGCATGACGCGTAATCAGCCCGCCGATATCGAATTCAGCCGAGGTGTAAAAGCCGCCATATTCCTCCGCCATCGGCTGGCGCAGCAAACGATAGGTGCCGACCACCGCCGGGCGATTGGCGTTCTGGCCGTCCTTCGCGTCATGATCGAGCACGAGAAGATGGTCACAGATGGCGTCATACGAATCGACGTCGCGGCGCGCGAACAACCGTCCCGGGTTGGCGATGGCCGGACCGTCCTGGTAGAAAACGCGATAACGTAATTTCTGCGCCTGGCGCACTTCGGCGGCGGTCTGCGCCAGCCGCACTTCCAGCGCGCCCATGCGCCCCAGGCTCTGCGTCGGGTTATGCACGCGCGCCGCCCAAGCCTGCAAACCGCCATAGGCCTGCAGCGCTGAAATGAGACTGGGGACCGCCGGTCCGGCTGGTGAGGGGCGGAACCGTTCGAATAAATTGCGCGGCGGATAAAGACTATCGCGGCGTGCCATGGGGGATGTGGCTCCTTTCGGCGCGAATTAGGCCATAGGCCGGCAACTCAGGCGACCGACTCAGTGAACGGCGTCAGCTTCCCAGACA
>Ga0207933_1001934_pt1 | contig 14314 bp, 13 predicted proteins | sample NGESurdeep092012_4_FD_184488 | JGI IMG/M metagenome (GOLD analysis project Ga0207933, IMG submission 184488) | Arctic peat soil microbial communities from Barrow, Alaska - NGEE Surface sample F53-3 deep-092012 (SPAdes) | ecosystem: Environmental > Terrestrial > Soil > Wetlands > Peat ... | reverse complement strand
ATCTATCACTGGGGTCTGGCGCACGGTGATCGAGAAGCGCACGTCATGGTCGTGACAGGCCAGCACCACGTACTTGGAAAAGGAACCCGAGTCGCAGCGCAAGGTGAGAGCACCGGACGCCCCGGCGCGGCGCACCCGGCCCACCGTTTCGCGCACGAACCTCTGAGCGCCGCGCTGAGTGTTGGCCGAACCTTTGCGAAAGCGCAGGTGCAGCACCTCGCCGGTCTCGGCGCGCGTCGCTAGGACCGGGTGAAAGCCGAGCACCTTGGTGTAGCCGTAGGAGGCACCCTGCTTGTGGGTGCCGTGGACCTCATTATGCCGATATCGGCATAACTGCGTTTCTGCCGACATCCCCGTTATGCCGCGTGCTGCGAGTTATCCCTGGTCGCTCAACCAAGCGAACTGAACGACGCGGCATAACGGGAGCCCCGCGTCATCCTTGTTCATTCAACTACGGACGCGAGGAGCAGTGATGACAGCGAGGTTGGCGGTGCATGTTGTGGGTCCCCTGGAGCCCTATCGGGATGGATTTGCGGAGGCGATGGGATTGGAGGGCTATAGAGACGGGCCGGTGGGACTGCATTCCCATCTGCTCGCGCACCTGAGCAGATGGTTGCTCGAGCGGGATCTGGGAGTCTTCGATCTCACGCCACCAATCCTCGAAGAGTTCTTCGCTGAACGGCGCGCCCATCGTCGGTGGCTTACGACGACGCGCTCCGCTCAACCCCTGCTTCGCTACTTGCGAGCGGTGGGCGCTGCACCCGAGGAGCTGGAACATCAGCCGGCTACGTCGGCGGACGAGCTGGTCGGGGCCTTCGAGCACTGGCTCGTCCATGACCGGGGACTCGCGCCGATGTCGGTGGAACTCTACGTTCGCTGGAGTCGCCATCTCACGGCATCGTGGTGGCGAGACGGCGCGGTCACCCCCGAAAATCTCGATCCCACAGCGATCATCGCTCTCGTGCGTGATGAGGTGGGGCGGCTCGCTGCGCCATCGGCGCGCAACTTGCTCAGCGCGCTGCGCGCCTTCCTCCATTTCTTATACGTCACTGGCCGCACGAGCCGGCCGCTCACGACGGTGGTTCCCGCAGCAGCGATGTGGCACCGACAGAGCCTTCCAAGAGCGGTGCCACGCTCGGTCGCCGAGAACTTGCTCGATAACTGCGACATGGCGACGCCGATCGGTCGTCGTGACGCGGCAGTACTGCACCTCCTTGTTCGCCTCGGCCTGCGAGCTGGAGAGGTCGCCCGGCTCGATCTCGACGACATTGACTGGCGCGCCGGCGAGGTGATCGTCAAAGGAAAGTCACGTCGGCCTGACCGGCTTCCGCTTCCGCACGACGCTGGCGAAGCCATCGCTGCTTACCTGCGTGACGGGCGCCCCCAGGTCAGCGAACGCAGGGTGTTCCTTAATTCGACGGCGCCCTACGGGGCACTCTCGCGCACCGGCGTGCGCTCGATCGTCTACCGCGCCTGCGATCGTTGCGGCGTTCCCCGCTTCGGTCCGCACCGGCTCCGCCACACGCTCGGCACCGAGACGTTGCGGGCGGGAGCTTCTTTGCCCGAGGTGGCACAGCTTCTGCGACACCGCAGCCTCGACGCGACCGAGATCTACGCGAAGGTCCACGAGGCCGCGTTGCGCGAGCTCGCCATGGCGTGGCCGGGGGTGGTCCGATGACGAGCACATTATCGACTCGCACCGATGAGTATCTGGCGCTGCGGCGCTCTCTCGGCTTCAAACTTTTCACGGGAGGACGGCTTCTTGAAGGCTTTGTCGCCTACCTCGACGAGCAGGGTCTCACGACGGTGACCATCGAGGCGGCGCTTGGCTGGGCGACGGCCCCGAGCGGCGCAAGCCGTTCCTGGCACGCCCAACGCCTCGGGGTCGTGCGGGGCTTCGCCAAATACCTGCAAATCTTCGACACGTCCTGCGAGGTACCGCCCCCCGAGCTGTTGGTGTCCCCGACGCACCGAACACGGCCTTACCTCTATAGCGAGGCTGAAGTCGTGGCACTGATGCACGCGGCGCGTGCGCTCGGGCCCGAGCTTCGCGCAGCGACCTACGAAGCGGTGATCGGTCTGCTCGCTGTCACCGGCATGCGCGGGGGCGAGGTGATCCGACTCGATAGAAAAGATGTTGACCTCGACGCAGGAGTCGTTACCGTCGTCTCGTCGAAGCTCGATCGCACGCGCCTGGTGCCGCTGCATTCCAGCACCGTCGAAGCGCTGGACGCCTACGCGCGAAGACGCGAAGAACTCTGCCCGAGCCCGAGGGACCACTCGAGCTTTTTCCTCTCCGCCGCGGGCACCCGGCTCGTCCATCAAAGTTTCGATAAAACCTTCGCCCGGCTCGTGCGTGATGCGGGCGTCGGGAGCCCGCCACCTTCTGGCCGCGGCGGGCCGCGTCCGCACGATTATGCCGATGTTTGCGTTATGCCGATGTTTATGAGAACGTCCGTTTAACGGCGGTGAGTGCCCCAAAAGTGTCGGCATAACAACACGCTGCGCTTGCGGCGATGATTGCCTCTTTCAACGACAAGGAGGCAATCATGGCAAGAGCAACAAGCAGACTGAGCCGGGTTCTGGTGACGGGGCCGCTGACCCCGTTCGCGGAGACGTATCGTCGGGAACTCCTCCGGCGTGGTTATACGCGAAGATCGGCGGTGAACGAACTGCGCCAGGTGGCTCGCCTCAGCCGTTGGCTCGCGGATCGCGAACTCGGCGTCGAGCGACTCGACCGTGAAAGGGTCGAGGAATTCAGCGCTTTCCAGCGAGCCGACGGGCGGCACCGCGCCCAGTGGTCACGGCCCGGATTGCGGTGCTTGCTCGAGGTGCTGGACGTGCTTGGCGTGCGCGAGCACGAAGCAGAGCCCCCCGCTCTCTCGCCGATCGAGACGCTGCTCGGTTCCTTCGAGCGCTATCTCCTGAGTGAGCGCGCACTCGCGTCAGGCACCGTGCGCGGCTACGTCGACCACGCCCGAAAGTTCCTCGACGGGCTTTCGTCGGGCACCGCCCTCGAAGAGGTGACGGCGGCCGACGTGACCACCGCGCTGTCGCGCGTCTCGCAGGCGGTCTCGGTCGCTGCGGCCCAGAACTTCCGGGCAGGACTGCGGGCCTTTCTCCGATTCTGCTTCACCGAGGGGATCGTTACCGTCGACCTCTGCGGTGCAGCCCTCGCCGTGACCGGGCGACGGCGGGTGTTCCTGCCCCGAGGGATCGAACCCGCTCAGGCGCGCGCGCTGCTGTCGTCCTGCGATCGAAGAACGGCGCTCGGACGACGCGATTTCGCAATGCTGGTCGTGTTGCTTCGCCTCGGTCTTCGTGCCGGCGAGGTGGCACGGCTCCGTCTCGACGATCTCGACTGGCGCGCGGGAGAGCTCATAATCCGCGGCAAGGGCTCGCGCCTTGATCGGCTGCCCATGCCCGTCGAGGTGGGCGACGCGATCACCGCCTATCTGCAACGCGGACGAGCGAAAAGCGACCATCGAGAGGTGTTCTTGCGCGCGAGAGCGCCGTTCGAGCCGATCGCGACCGGCACGGTTGGCTCGACCGTGCGTCGGGCGTGCCGGCGTGCCGCAATCGCCGAGGTCGGCCCGCACCGGTTACGCCACACGCTCGCCTGCGAGATGGTGCGCGCCGAGGTCCCCCTCGTCGAGATCGCCCAGGTACTGCGACACAAGAGCCTGCAGTCCAGCGCGATCTATGCCCGAGTGGACCTGAACACGTTGCGCAAACTCGCCGCGCCATGGCCGGGAGGTGCGAGATGAGCACCCTTAGCCAACACGTCGAGGAGTACTTGGCACTGCGACGCTCGTTCGGCTTCAAGCTCGAACGCGAAGAGCAGTTGCTCGCACAGTTCGTTGCCTACACCGAGACCGCTGGCGAAGAGCGCCTCACCAGCGAGCTGGCGATCGCCTGGGCGAAGCAGTCGGTCGCGGCCTCAACCAACGCGTGGGCCAAGCGTCTCGGCATCGTGCGCCGCTTCGCCGTCTATCTGGCGACGATCGACACGGCCACCGAGGTGCCACCGTCGGGCGTGTTTCCAACAATCCGGCGCAGACCCACCCCTTGCCTGCTCTGCGAACGCGATGTCGAGCGAGTTCTCGCCGCCGCGCGAGAACTCGCCTCGCCGCTTCGCGCGGCGACGCACGAGACGTTGTTCGGCCTGCTCGCCGCGTCCGGGATGCGGATTGGTGAGGCGATTGGCCTTGCGCGCGGCGACGTCGATCTCAAGTCCGGCGTCATCACGATCCGCCACGCGAAGTTCGACCGCACGCGACTCGTGCCGTTGCACGAGAGCACCACCGCGGCGCTCTCCCTCTACGCAGCGACACGTGAGCGATTGTGCCCGCGGCCGCGTGCGGACGTCTTCTTCTGCTCTTCGGCCGGCACGGCATTGGATCGTTCCGACGTCGGCAAGACCTTCCGCGCGATCACGACGACGCTCGGACTTCGCACCGAGACGACTCGTCCACGCGTGCACGATCTCCGGCACGGTTTTGCCGTTCGCACGCTCGTCGACTGGCAACGCCGGGGAGTGAGCATCGACCGTCACCTCGCCACGCTCTCGGGCTATCTCGGCCACGTGGCGCCGTCTGACACCTTCTGGTATCTGTCGGCCGTCCCCGAGCTGATGGAGCTCGCCGCTAATCGGCTCGAGGTGCGTTTTGGGAGTCCACGATGAGCACGCTCGCTGCATCGCTCGAGGCGTTCTTCACCGATCGGCTGATCAGCCAGCGAGCGGCAAGTCAGAACACGATCGCCGCTTACGCGCTGACGTTCCGACTGCTGCTCGGGTTTGCGTCAGCTCGTAGTGGCACCGCGCCGAGCAGGATCGACATCGCCGAACTCGACGCGCCGCTCGTCGCGGCGTTCCTCGAGCATCTCGAGCTCAAGCGCAATAACACTGCGGTGACGCGCAACGCGCGCCTAGCGGCGATCCACTCGCTGTTCTCCTACCTGGCGCTGCACCACCCCGAGCACGCTAGCTCGATCGGGCGCGTCTTGTCGATCCCAAACAAGCGAACCGAAGTCAATCTCGTCACTTACCTCGACCAAGATGAGGTGGCCGCGCTCCTCGCGGCCTGCGATCAACGGCGATGGAGCGGACGACGCGATCACACGATGTTCGCGCTCGCGATCCAGACGGGGCTTCGAATCTCTGAGCTTGTCGGGCTCGACTGCGAGGACGTCTTTCTCGGTCGCGGCGCCAACGTGCACTCGTTCGGCAAAGGCAGGAAGGAGCGACGCACCCCACTCGTGCCGAGCATCACCCAGGTCCTCGAAGCCTTCCTCGCCGAGCGGGCTGGAGCGCCGAGCGACCCGCTCTTTGCGACGAGTACGGGAAGGCGCCTCAGCCGAGACGCCGTCGAGCACCGACTCGCTCACCACGTCGCGCTCGCAGAGACGAGCTCTCCATCGATCAGGGCGAAACGCGTCACCATGCACACGCTCCGGCACACTGCTGCGATGCGCCTATTGCTCGCGGGAAACGACGTGACGGTGATCGCGCTGTGGCTCGGCCACGAGCAGCTCGCGACCACGAACATCTACCTGCACGCAGACATGCGCCACAAGCAAGAAGCGATCGACCGCGTCACCCCACTCAACGTGAAGCCTGGTCGCTATCAGCCGCCGGATTCGCTCATCGCATTCTTGGAGGCGCTCTAATTATGCCGACGCTTTTGGGGCACTCACCGCCGTTAAACGGACGTTCTCATAAACATCGGCATAACGCAAACATCGGCATAATCATGATTAAGCCGACATCGGCTTAACCACGACCTGAGGCACCGCTTTGCCGTCGAGACCCTGGTTCTCTGGCATCGATCCGGAGCCGACGTCGGTGCGCTTCTGCCATCGTTGTCGACCTATCTCGGCCACGTGAGCCCAGCGTCCACCTATTGGTATTTGTCGGCCACGCTCGAGTTGTTCGAGTTGGCGAGCTCGCGGGTCGAGGGGATGTCACGATGAGCGAGCTCGCACCCACACTCCAGGCGTTCTTTCTCACTCGTCTCGGCGACCAGCGCCAGGCCAGCCCGCGCACGATCACCACCTACCGCGACGCGTTCATCCTCCTGCTCAGCTACGCCCGCACGCGGACCGGCAAGGAGCCGTCGGACCTTGACTTCGCGGATCTCGACGCGAGCTTCGTCTCGGGATTCCTCGACCACCTCGAGCGCGAGCGCCACAACAGTGTCCGGACCCGCAACGCCCGTCTCGCCGCCCTGCGCTCCTTCTATCGCTTCGCCTCCTACCGGCACCCCGAGCACGCCGAGCTCATCGCGCGGGTGCTCGCCATCCCCGAGAAGCGCTGCGACGCGAAAGCGATGACCTTTCTCGACCGGCCCGAGGTCGAGGCGCTCCTCGCTGCTCCGGACCAGGCCACCTGGGCTGGGCGCAGAGACCACGCTCTTCTCGTCGTGGCACTTGAGACCGGTTTCCGACTGTCTGAACTGACGGGGCTGCGCTGCGACGACGTCCATCTCGGACCCGGTGCGCACGTCACCTGCCGAGGCAAGGGGCGAAAGGAGCGGGCCACTCCGCTACGGCGAGAAGGAGTGGCGGTGATGCGGACGTGGCTCGGCGAGCGCAAGGGCGAGTCAACGGACCCGTTGTTCCCGTCCCTTCGATCGAACGCGCTCAGCGCCGACGCCGTGCAGCGCCTGGTTGCCAAGCACGTGCGCCGCGCACAAGAAGGTTGCCCGTCGCTCGCCAAGAAACACGTAACCCCCCACACTCTCAGGCACACGTGCGCAATGACGTTGCTCGAGGCAGGAAACGACGTCGCCGTGATCGGTCTCTTTCTCGGTCACGAGAAACTCGAATCGACCCAGGTCTATCTCCATGGCGACATGGCGATGAAAGAGCGCGCCCTCGCACGCACCGCAAAATCTCGTGGTGGAAGACAACGCCGCTACCGCCCACCCAATGCACTACTCGCATTCCTTGAGGCCCTGTGATTATGCCGCGTCGTTCAGTTCGCTTGGTTGAGCGACCAGGGATAACTCGCAGCACGCGGCATAACGGGGATGTCGGCAGAAACCTCACAGATCGTGGAGTCGATATCGATGGTCACGGGCGCGTCGCCGGGACCGGCCCCGAGAGCCCAGGCACGAGTGAGGAGTTGTTCGGTGACCGCGTCGAGTTGACGTACGTGACCGAAGGTGAAGCCGCGCAGGAACGTGCCGAGTGTCGAGGGCGCCATCACTTTGTGCGAGAGCACCGAGGCCGTTGAACCCGAACGCAGCACGTCGGCGTCGTCGATGCAGGTTCCTCCGACGACGAGCGAGTGCACCAGGGTCGCAGCCCGTCGTCCCGGGAACGGCGCGATGGAAATCGTCTCGTCACAGAGCTGCTCGACAGCGAGCTTCTGGCTGAGCAGACCAACCAGAACGAGGCCCGCGTTGGCGACGGCGTGGTCATCGTCGAACATCACCGACAGGTCCGAGGTAGTGTGCAAAGATTGCATCGAAAAGGTGTCCTTTGAATTAGGTGAATCGGTAGAGTAGAGACTCCAATTCTACCTGATGGAGACACCTTTTTCGCGTGTGGTCAGCCCTTCAGACCGGCGTTTTCACGGTGGGTCCAGGATTAGTACGGGCAATTTTCTCGGCGCTGGGCCGGATTGTCTGATATGTCGATTGAGCGAGTTTTGAGCCAGTGGCCCAAGTGGGTGAACATCGCCAAAAGGAATTTGTATCGAGACAGATCTGTTGGTCACATATATTGTCAGTGAAATTGCTTACTCGTCCCCTAACCGCAACTCAAACCCCTCACCATCGGCCTCTCGAAATTGAATAGTGACATGACCTTGAAACGAGCCTGGGTCTAGCCAATTGTCTAGCCACGACGTCAAACGTGCGTGGACTTCAGTGGACGTTGGTGGACATTGCACTTCGTCCGACCAACAAATCTGGACGCTGACGGACGTCCCTGGACGTTCTGGAAACACTCTCAAGGTGCCGGGATCGAGACCCGGGCAGCCCACTAAAGCCCCGTGCATGAAGGAGACTTAATCATGGGGTCATCGCCACCCGATTAGGTTGGTGAAATGAGAGGAAAAAGATCGAAGTGTGATTTCGAAGACCCTCGGTCAAGATCGAACCCGTCCATTTGCCAAGTCAGTTAGCCTTCCTGGTTACTTAGGATTTCGCCGCCGCTAAACGAAGGGTGACGGTTGTCAAGAGGCGGCACTGCCACGGCGAGGCATGAAGCGACAGAATTGCAAGCGACTTCTAAGGCAAATCCCAGTTGAGCGGGGAGGAGTACCGACGTCCACGTTGTACCCGAGTCACTGCTCGACCAGATCGACGCTTGGGTGTTGTTGAAGTGGGTGTTGGCGGGCTCGCCGCCATTCAGCAATTCTCCAGCGACCCAACACGTCGACCCGCTCGTACAACTAATGGAGTTGTAGTTGTTGATCGCCGAGGGACTTGTCGAAGTCGATGGCGACTCGAACGTCCAGGAGACTCCGCCGTCCATCGTCATCATGATCTGCTCTGTTCGACTAGGCCAACGCACCCCAGTGGTAACAGCCGCGTAGCACTGCAGCGTCGTAGGGCATGTCAAAGTCGAACGGCCCAAGATGCCTATTGCGGGCGCGGGGGCCCAAGAGGAAAGCCACGTCACGCCACCATCGTTGCTTCGCCAGACCAGCACGTTCGCTGTCTGTCCGTTGTTGACCACCGAGTGGACGACGGTAGTTACGCCGACACAGACACTCGCAGTGGAGCATGACAACTCAACGTCTTGAGAATTCGACCAACCGGGAGATTCATCCAAATTCATCGACCAGGGCAACACGCTGGACGTCCAAGTGGCACCGCCATCGTCGGTGCGCATAATCACCGCGCGGTACACGCCAACATCATCCACTCCATTGACGGGATCCTGCGGCTGATCGGAGGGAACCGAGGCTGTCGCGATGCAAGACGTCGAGCTGAAACATTGCAAGTGTGTCCATTGGCCTTGGACATTCACCAGAGTGCTGTCCAGAGCCGAATCGATGCCAGTCACGGGGTTGATCGAGACCACATGACTCGTCCATGTTGCGCCACCATCAGTGGTGGACAGAATCGACTGGACCGTCCCTACCGCAAATGGGCTGCCCGGTGATCCCGACGGAGACTTCACGACTCCGATTGAACACACCGACACTGTGGGGCAGGAGAATGACGTATTCGGAGTGCCCGCCGCTGGCATCGACATCGCCGTCCATGAAGTGCCGCCATCGACCGTCTTATAGGCCGTAGTCGGAAGCGGATTTCCGGCACTGTCAAAGGCAAACTGCGATTCGAGGTAACAGACCTGACTGGTGGGACACGTTACGAGGTTGAACCCCGAGGGGCTCGCTGGCGTCAATGAGAAATCGCCTGTAGAGGCACCAGCGTTCACCACGCCAAAAGCACGGGTAATGGAGGATGACAATGAGGGTGAATTGCTGGGTCCTCGGACGCTCATAACAGTCGAGACGCCGGCGATGAGGAGGACGGCGGCGGCGACCGCAAAGACGCGGCGGGGGTGGGTCCACGTCAATCGGGTGCGCCGTCGCTCGCCATCAAACGTGGGGTGTGCGCGACCTTGGGCCGCCACGATGTCGCTCCACGCGTCATCCATCAAACGTGGCGGCTCCTGCGTCACGGGGTTGGCGTGGCGGATCAGGTCGGAGAATCGGTCATTTGGCATTGGGATCTTCCTTTACGCGATAGACGTGGCGCGGTACAACAATCGAACGCTCGAACTTCTGTAGCGCTCGGTGATAGCGAACATTCACCGCGTTGTTTGAAAGCCCGAGCACTAGGGCGATGTCCTCTCGCGGTAGTTCGTCCCAAAGGACCAATCGAAGGATCTCCTGATCGGACTCGCCAAGAGTCGCCATCGCCGAGCGGACACTCGAACCGTCAAAATCTTCACCAAACGGAGCGGCGAACTCCTCTAGCACGGCCGAGAACGCACGCTCGTGTTCGCGACTCTGCTTTCGTCGAGCATTGGCGACTTCGAAACTGGCGATGCGGATGAGCCACGGCAATGACGGGTTGTCGACAGTCGAGTACTTCTCCCAGGCCACGATGAAGCTCGCCGATACGACATCATCGACTTTGGACTGGAGAGTTCGACGAGCGACGTATCGCCAAATGCTCGAATAGTTCTCACGAAAGAACGTCTCGAAGTCACTGGAGAGCGTCTCGTCAGGCGAGGCCGGAATGTTTGCCATCACCCTCTTTACGTCGCGTCGTATCCCCAGAGTTACTCAAATTGGGCTTTGACCTCGAAATTGCTGGTCGAGTGGCGATCCAGGGGATACCATCAATTCAATTGACACGCGATCATCGCTGTCAGCCGCGTAGTTGTGTATCACCTCGGGTCAATAGTTCTGGCTGGCTGCAACACAAAGGCGAGGCGAACTTGCCCTGAGGGGCACCGCCTCCTCACCAGCAAAACTGTTTCTACTCCAGGCCGCTCCACCGACATCTTCCACGACGATCCCGCCTGTCGTGGAACTCGCCCCGGAAGTTGAAAGAATTACCAGTAATGGCCGCAGGGCGGCGAATAGGAAGCTGACTACAGAGGGCGATCGTGAGAGACCTGCCCGGCGGGTTCGGGCGAACAGGCGCCGGCAGGTCAAAAGTGATCGATTTCGGACCAGTAAAGAGTTGTCGCGCGCACGGTGGTTGTCACACTTCGCTGTTGAGCGGACATTTAGGAGTTAAAGGGACCTTCGGCTCCCGGGGTGTTAGGAGAATCGTGGACGATTTTGAAGAGATGTTGCGGGCGAGCGCCCCGCCGGTCAGCGTTGAGGGCGCGGGAACGGCGGCGCGGCAGGTCGCGGCGGCCGTGGCGAAACGCTATCGACCGCGCCCGAGGCGGCTGGCGCGGCGGACGGTCGTGTTCGTCGCCGTTGGCGCCGTGCTGATCCCGGTTGCTGCAGCGGCCGCCGTGCTGGGCTTCACCGCCGAGACCGGCCACTACGGAAAGCCAGGGTTCACGGAGAACGACACGTCGCAGTACATCAACATGTGTGCCTCCGACATCGGCCAGTACGTCGCCACGCTAGAACCCACAACAAGCCCGCTGCCTCCAGGAATCACCTGGGACGCGCTAGCGGCTAAGTTCATCGCCATCTTCCGCCCCGACTGCCCACCGCAAGGGCCGGGCTCACTTACTCAGGTCAGTACGATCAAGGTAGATCTACTCGCCTCGAGCACCTGCCCATGGGAAAACTGGATGCTCACCGCCCCTCTGTCGTCGCAGGCCGCTGACCTAACACGCGTGGACGGGGTTCTCGCTAATAACCAAGTGACCGAGCATCAAGTGGATCCGCACGGCACGCCGGACTGGCAGCGCCTACGAGATCAGTACTCACACGCTTCACAAGCTTTCCTGGATTACGACTACCAGGTCAACTGCCTCGGGCGCAACACCGCGGCCAACCCGCCCACGGTTTCGGACCCGAACCAGTGATCGGCGACGAGCGGCGGCTGGAGGACCTCGCCGAGGCCCATGGTCCGCGCGTCCTGGCCTATCTGGCACGGCGCACCAACGACCCGGCCGATGCGGCCGACGTGTTTCAGGCGGTCTTAATGACAGCGTGGAAGCGGCTCTCCGATGTTCCCGACGACGATCAGGCCGCGCTGGCATGGCTGTTTGGCACCGCCCGCCGCTGTCTCGCCAATGACCGGCGGGGGCGCACGCGCCGACTGCAGGCCACCGAACGACTCCGTAGCTCGATCCGGGTCGCCACCGCCGAGGTGGTCGGCCTCACACCCGGCGTCACTGGAGCGCTGATGGATCTCAGTGATGCTGACCAAGAGCTACTCACGCTCGTCTACTGGGAGGACCTCACTGTCGAGCAAGCCGCCCATGTCCTCGAGATGACCCCCGTAGCAGCGCGCAAGCGCCTCGAGCGTGCCCGAACCCGGCTGAGGATTTACCTGGAAAGACCTCGAGCGGAGTCAGGCTGCGAACCCGCATAGTCGGCCTACCGCCCTCTTGTACTGAACAGGCCTGCGCCGATCTCAACAGATCCGATGATCGGCGTCGACCATATTCTTCCGAGTATTCTTCTTTGGGTGTAGCAATCGGATTCTTCGTGGACAACTTCAATAGATTGACCGTCGGACGCGTGCCCCTTTTCCACGATCTTCGGCGCTCGCACTCTCCGGCTATTTTCGCAAGATTCCCGCAATCTCGCCAACGCTGACGTTTCATTTCCTGTAGTACAACCGCCTCAATCACAAGTCGACAAGGCGTGTAATGGCGAGTTTTCTAGAATTACAACGCTTGACGGTATATCGGTTGACGTAGTAACGTAGTCGAGTATGAACTCAACCTTCGGCGATTTAGGACACTACGCGGGCCCCGCCACACTGATCCTTTCAAGCCTGGCGGGCGGCTCAAAGCACGGTTACGCACTGACGCAAGATATCGAAGACTTCTCGGGCGTTCACCTCCAGCCGGGCACTCTCTATGGGGCCATCCAACGTCTTGAGAAGCAGGGACTCATAGAGCCCTTGGACGACGAGAGTCGTCGCCGGCCCTATAGGTTGACCGCGCTCGGTGCTTCGGTGCTTCAAGACCACCTCAAGGCTCAACAACAGGCGTCGAACGTCGGTTTACAGCGACTTTCAACTGGAGGGTCGATCGCGTGAGTTCCATAGACGACGACGCGAAATTCGAAATGGTTGGTAGAACCCCCGACGAGACACCACCTCTGGACCCACGTATTGCGGCGAGGGTTTCTCGACTTCTGCGTTGGTACCCCAGCGATTGGCGCGAGCGCTACGGCGAAGAGTTCGAAGAGGTCCTCGCTAGCTCCATAAGTGACGGGAAGGGAAGCCTCCGGCTTTCGCTTGATGTGGCACGAGAAGGCGTGACGTCACGGCTGAAGAGTGCCGGCTACGTGGGCCGCTCTGCCCCAGTATTGGAGCGGGCGCGCGCTTCAGTTATCACGCTCTTCGTAGCAATTCTTGGGTTTCTTTCCAGCACCGCGGTTCTTGCGTACTACGTCAAAGGTTGGCAGCGAACACCGGTATTGGAGTCCCTCTCCAATGCAGAGGCGACCCTTTCACGATCGACGGCATTCCACACTTACCAACAGACAATGATGTCTCCCACCTACCGGAGATTGCAGTATTTAGCTGTCCGGTCTCACAACCCCAACTCTCAAGCGTGGAAGATCTACTACAAATTTCAGACGAATGCGCAGACGACGCTCAACAAATCAGACGCTGGTCGTGCGTACCATCAGGCGTTGAGTTTTCACCCCGCAACCGGAGCACCGGTGGTTTTCAATGACATCTCTCATATCGCCACCATCGTGGCGATTGGCTGTATTGCGATCGCGCTCATTTTCGTCGCCGGAGCAGCGGTGCGTATTCAATGGCGAGTCGAACGAAGGCGAATTGTTGTCCCGCTTGGTTTCCTCAGCACGTCCGCAGTTTCCTTCGTCCTCGGCGCGGCCGCGTACCAGGCCTTCCAAAAGATCCCACTCGGACAGCCCGGCAGTGAGTTGCAAGCGCTGAGGTGGCTGCTTGCTGGGAACTTCCGATTTTGGCCGGCAGTGGTCTTCCCATTATGTGCCCTCGCGTCAATCGTGTTCGCTGTGATTGGTGGCGTACAGCTAATGCGACGTGTTGACTTCTTACCCAGAACGTACCGTCTGCAGGGATTCCTCGCGGCCGTGGCTGCGGGAAGTCTTTGCGTTGCCGTCATCTCCACCCTGCTGTGGGTGACGACGCTCCGCTTGGAGGCGTCCGATTTTCTTACCGCGAAGGATGGGGGCGTCCTCGGTACTTCGCTCCTGCCGGTGCTCTCAATTGTCGTAGTCGTCATGATTGGGACATCCTGGACGGTCGTGGTGGGGTCGGCTCGGTGTTTACGTAGCGTTCGTGGTTCTTGAACGAAACCCAAGCCACCTCAGTACCGTTCTCGATTTATGGGGCACGCCAAGACATTCTGGAGTTTCAATTGCGACGCTTGTGTTCGAAGCCGCCTTCTCCACTGAAATCAATTTCCCTGAACTCTCGAGTCATTAGTATTCAAAACCGTGTCGAACGTGGAGGAATTGAAATCGCCAAGTCCATTGAACTTTCCAGCACAACCTCAGCACAACAATTACCGTGAATGGTCGGGAATCGTGGGTAATGTACTAGGTCTCTGATGCCCTTCGAACTGGGCCATTTACGAACAATTACAAGGAATACGGGGTTTCCGAGGCTCTCCTGACATAACCGTGGGTTAATTCCGGCCGGGGAGCACAGGTTTGTGGCCGCCCAGACTGAGCATGGCGAGAGCGATGAGCGCGTCGGGTGAT
>Ga0207933_1001933_pt1 | contig 14314 bp, 10 predicted proteins | sample NGESurdeep092012_4_FD_184488 | JGI IMG/M metagenome (GOLD analysis project Ga0207933, IMG submission 184488) | Arctic peat soil microbial communities from Barrow, Alaska - NGEE Surface sample F53-3 deep-092012 (SPAdes) | ecosystem: Environmental > Terrestrial > Soil > Wetlands > Peat ... | reverse complement strand
GTTCTCCTCAGCATAAATGCAACTGCAAAGCGTGATATTCCTTCGCCACTGCAATTCAATCATGAAATTGCTGCAGTGCCGCTGGTGTCCGGCGGCTATCAATTCGTGGACGTGACATCGGCTTTTAACGCTTACGGCGAACTTCCGCTGAGTATTCAGGGCGGCTTTGCGCTCATCGTGTTTCCAGACGGCCGCAACGAGGAAGTCACGCTTCCAAGCGATTCGCCATCGTCCAATGTGCAGACTACCGTTCTGACAGGCATGCTCTCGGCAGACGGAAAGTTCAACGGTACGTACGCGGAATCGGTAACCGGATCGATCTCGGCGGGTATGCGGGCAACGTTCGCTTCGCCGCTCGATTCGGCACAGCGCGCCGACGGTGCGCGCCGCGTGGCGCGCAAGTTTTTCGCGAGTGGAGACGGCGATTCGCTTTCGGCATTCAATGGACGGGATTATTCCGCGCCTACCCGTATAAGCGTTCGGATAAGCAATGCGAATGCAACAACCACTGCTGGATCGGTAGAGTTGCTGAACAACCCGTTCTCGAATTTCGCCGGAATGGCAACCGCAGCTGATGATATCGCTCGTTTGCCTACGCGCCGTTTCCCTATTGACGCGTCAAAGATCGTGGGTCGGCAGACAGCCATTACGGAGATGCACGTGACGCTTCCTGAAGGCTGGCACGCGCGACTGCCCGCGAATATTACGGCGAACAGCGTATTCGGGAGTTACACCACGACTTACACGCAGGAAGGCCAAACGCTGGTCATGAAACGCAAACTCGTGGGTGGAACGGGCATTTTCATGCCGACCAGAGTAAACGAGCTAGTTGCATGGCTGCGCGCGATTGGCCGAGACGATGTGAAGTTCATCGTTCTGGACAAGCCTGCGAGCTGAAAGGGAGAAAAAAAGACAGTTAGCGTTCAGCCGCATCCGGGTTGTCCGGAGATGACGTCACTGCCGCGCCCTCGGCGACTAGTGGCGCGACGAAGTTGAAGCTGTCGAGGGTAAGGCCGTGCGCGGTTCCACCTCCAGCTCCGCTGGTGAGGTCCGCATCGAACCGCGTAACGGAGCAATTGGCCACTTCGTTCTCGCGGTCGATTCTGAGGATTTGTTCCTCCGTGAGACCCTCGACTATGTAACGCATGCACAGCACTACCACGGAATGGGCGACCACGAGGATTCGTTCACCGTGATACTCGCGGCACATCATCTCGAACGCCCCTCTGAGCCTGAGGATGACGTCGCACCAACTCTCGCCGCCCGGGGGCCGATGGTAAAATTTCCCGAGCGAGGTGCGAACGGCGGCCTGTTCAGGAAAACGCTCGAGGATTCCGTAACGGGTGAGGCCGTCCAGGATACCGAACTCCTTTTCCCGGAAACGTTCGTCTATTAGCAGCCTCGTCGCGCCGCTCTCGTACTGAAAATTGCCCAGAGACTTGATGATATTGGTTGTCTGGCGCGCCCGCACGTATGGGGAGGTAAAGACGACGGTAGGACGCTGATCGAGCGGCAGTGCACCGAACCAGTGTCCAAGCGCCGTAGACTGGCGCTCGCCCAGCGGGGACAGGGGGACGTCTACGTCTCTGGAAGCGGTCCGGATGAACAGATCACGCGCGGCGTTGGCCCGGTTACGCGCCACGTTACCTGCAGATTCGCCGTGGCGGACGACGAAAAGGGTTCCTGGCCCTGCAGAGGCATCATTCATTCTGTAAGGACCACGAGGGGAAGAAGTGGACATGGATAACATCTATATTATTACGCGGAAACCAACTACGTCATGCGCATTCCAATAGAGACATTCAGACTGGAGAACGGGCTTTTTGTAACGTTCTCGGAAGATCATACCGCCCCCATCGCGGCGGTGAATTTATGGTATCACGTGGGCTCGGCAAACGAGCGGCTCGGGCGCACGGGGTTTGCTCACCTGTTCGAGCACATGCTGTTCCAGGGGTCCGAGCATGTAGAAGCCAACGAGCACTTCGAGCTTGTCCAGCGCGCTGGTGGCACGCTGAATGGCTCGACCTGGCTGGATCGAACCAACTATTTCGAGACGGTTCCGTCCAATCAGCTTGGCATAGCCCTCTGGCTGGAAGCTGACAGGATGGGAGCGTTGCTTCCGGCGATGACGCAGCAGAAGCTCGATACGCAGCGTGATGTCGTCTCGAATGAGCGGCGGTGGTCGGTGGACAACCAGCCATACGGAACGTGGTGGGAAAGACTACCTGCGCTAACGTATCCGGATCCGCACCCGTATCACCACTCACTGATTGGATCCTTCGAGGATCTGAAGGCAGCCTCGCTGGACGATATTGCGCAATTCTTTGCGACGTACTACACGCCGGATAACGCCGTGCTGACAATTGCAGGCGATTTTGAACGGGCTGAAGCAAAGCGGCTCGTGCAATCGTACTTCGGCGCGATCCCGCGCGGCAAGGGCAAGCCGCCTCTGCCAGACATGACGCTCCCAGCCACCTTTGGCGGAACGTTGCGAGAGGTAGTAATCGACGATGTGAGCCTTCCGCGATTGTATCTTGCGTTTCGGATTCCGCCATTTGGCAGCAATGAGTACTACGCTGCGTCGATCGCCGGAGCGGTACTCGGTATGCGGAAAGGCAGCAGGCTTCAACGCACGCTCGTGCGGGAGCGCGAGATAGCGACGGACGCTACCGCGTTCACCTTTGACCTGTCAAAGGGTGCTGACATTCTCGTTGCAGATGTGACCGCGCGTCCCGGCATTGCACCGGAGGTTCTCGAACAGGAGGTGGTACGTGAGATAGATCGCTTGCGGATCCACGGTGTAACTCAAAGTGAGGTCGATCGAGCGGTTGCGCTCATAGGGACCGATTTTGTGGTTTCGATGCAGCAAGCTGGCGAGCGCGCGGATCAGCTTTCGCGCTTCGCGACCTATTTTGGCGATCCTTCTCTCATCAGTGATCAGATGCGCAGGTACCGATCCGTCACAGTGGACGATGTCAATCGCTTCGCGGCCACGCGACTTGGCGAGGACAATCGCGCGCTTCTGATGTATATCCCGCGCGAAGGCGGTGACGAAACCAGCTCCGAAGACACCATCGACAACGATGCAGCGCTGGTGACGGCATGACCACTACCATAAGCATTGCGAATCGCCCAAAGCCCGGGCCGGCGCGTGAGTATCATTTCCCCGTGTTCGAGCGGACCACGCTTCCCAACGGTCTCACATTGATCATTGCGCCAACGCACAGTCTGCCAGTAGTCACTGTGTTTGCCATCGTTGATGCGGGCGCCGTGACAGAGCCAGTAGGTCACGAAGGTGTTGCTCAACTTACAGGCCGAGCGCTCAACGAAGGAACGCCGAAATACGATGGCGAAGCGCTAACCGATTACCTGGAACAGCTCGGAACGTCGATTGGTGGTGGGGCCGACTGGGATTCGGCATCGCTTGCAATGACCGTGCTGAGCGACAATCTCGATAACGCGTTTGTTCACTTTGCCGAAGTTCTGATTACGCCAACGTTTCCCGCCGCGGCGATCGAGCGGCTCAAGGGCGAGCGGATTGCAGAACTGATGCAGATTGAATCCGAGCCGCGAGAGCTCGCGGACGAAAAGTTCGACGAATACATCTACGAGCGCACGTCGCGCTTTCGTCTGCCACTCGGCGGCACGAAAGAATCGGTTGCAAGGTTGACCAGAAGCGAAGTAACAGCGTTTCATCGCGCGCGATTCCGTCCGTCGACGACAACGCTGATCATCGTTGGCGATGTGGACTCCGGTGTAGCCACGAAGATGGTGGAGGGCGCTCTGGGCGCATGGACAGGTGATCCGGCGCCCAAGGCAACGGCAAACGACCGGCCAGTGAGGAACTCGCGCGCTGTAAGAATCGTCAGGAAGGAAGATGCGCCTCAATCCGAGGTACGGATCGGACACGTCGGAGTGCCGCGCACGCACCCTGACTATTTCTCGATCACTGTGATGAATGCGGTGATGGGAGGCCTGTTTTCGTCGCGGATCAACCTGAACCTGCGCGAGGCGCATGGTTACACCTACGGCGCGTCGTCGTCGTTTGACTGGAGGCGGGAGGCTGGCCCGTTCGTCGTAGGCACCGCCGTGGCGAGCGATGTCACCGTACCCGCGATCAGGGAAACGCTCAAGGAAATCGATCGGATGCGAACCGAGCCGATCAGTGAAAGCGAGCTGTCTCTGGCGACCAGTTACCTGGAAGGCGTTTTCCCGATCCGGTACGAGACTACTGCTGCGATTGCATCCGCGCTCGCGGCGCTGACGGTTTACGACCTGCCGGCAGACTGGTACGACAGCTACCGCACGCGAATGAGCGCCGTAACGGTGGATGACGTTCTGACCGCTGCACGCGCACATGTACATCCGGAGGCGTTACAGATCGTGATAGTGGGCGACACGGAAGCGATCCGCGAGCCACTCGAAGCACTTGCGTTTGGGCCTGTAGATGTCGTAAGCCCCTGAACACGAACCCATCGACCCAATGACCGATTCGCTGATTGCGTCACATCGCATCTACACCGGTAGAGTGGTATCACTGGATGTAGATCAGGTTCGCTTCCCTGACGGAACTACGGGCGAAATGGAGATCATTCGGCATTCCGGCGCCGCGGCGATCCTGCCGTTCATCAGCGATCCCGCTGGCGAAGATCCGCAGGTCATGCTGTTGCGCCAGTACAGGTACGCGGCCGGCGGCTATCTGTATGAGGTGCCAGCGGGCAAGCTCGAGAAGGGCGAAAGTCCCATGGATTGCGCGAGACGCGAGTTGAAGGAAGAAACTGGTTGCAGCGCGCAACGCATCGAGCCCATGTTCAGCTTTCTCACCACACCAGGGTTCACGGACGAGCTGATCCATTCATTTATGGCAACGGGACTCACAACCGGAGAGAAGCATCTCGATGCTGATGAATTCAGCGAGGTTGTGACCTTCAAGCTGTCACAAGCGCTCAAGATGATTCAGACGAACGAGATTCGCGATGCGAAGACGGCGCTGATCATTCTGTACGCGGCTGGCTTCAGCGTCCGGCTTTAGTGCAGCGCTTCCCCGCTTTCACAACGTTGGCGGCAGTAGTTGGCGGAACACTCGGCTTTCTAGCACGACCTTCGATTCCGATAATTGGCAGACTGCCGCTGGATGCCGTTCTCACGAGAGCGTCCACGTACCACGGACTGGCGTCCGGCTACATACATCATGTCGCAGATAGATCGCTTGCCATACTAGTGCTGGGTGTCGTGGTCGGCGGATTGATTGGCTATTTCGCAGATCGTGCCGCATCCACACTTGGCGGAGGGCTTCGATCGTGTCCTTATTGTGCGGAACAGATCAGAGCGCACGCCCGCATTTGCCGATTCTGTGGAAAGGAAGTCAGTCAGGGTAGCATCTCCTGACTTCAGCCGCCAAACGACTTGGTTATCCCGGTGCCATGGTATGACGGCGTTCCGTTGAGTGAGGGGTGGCTGTGCTATGTTGAGGCAACCACAGTGTAAACACCGAGCCGCGCTTCAAGCGACTCTCCACGGTGATATCGCCACCCATCATCCTCGCGAGATGGCGACTTATCGACAGACCCAGTCCGGCGCCGCTCTTCTGACGTGTGTAGGGATTCCCGTCGTCCGCTTCCAACTGCGTGAACGGTTGAAAGAGTTTGCCGATTTTGTCTTTATCTATCCCGATGCCGGTGTCTGACACGCGGATTGCCACGTACGACAAATCGAGCGCGAGTATGGAATCGTTTTGTGGCGCATTTGACAACAGACTGGTAACAGTTATCTCGCCGCCGGCGTTGGTGAACTTGACGGCATTGGAGAGCAGATTTGCGAGCGCCTGGTGCACGCCACGCTCATCACCGCTGAACGTCGATGCGCGCTCGTCATTGGCATTCACACGAATTCTGATTTGCTTTGACGCGGCTTGCGGCTCTACCATCGCGACTGCAGCGTCTATCGCGGAGCGCGTGTCGGCGCTCGTGGCGCGAAGCTCCATCGTGCCCGATTCTATTCTCGACAGATCGAGTACGTCGTTTACCAGTGCAAGCAGATGACTGCTACTGGTGCGGATACGTTGCAGGCTCTCATGCTGTTTTGGCGTGAGCGGGCCAGAGATTCCGAGATCGAGGATGTCGGCGTAGCCGATGATGGCGTTGATCGGTGTCCTTATCTCGTGTGACATCGTAGCGAGAAAATTCGATTTCGCCTTGCTTGCGGTGACAGCTACTTCCCTTGCCTGATCCAGCTCGTCGGCCAATCGGCGTGCTTCCTGAACCTGGCCGGCCAGCTTGGCCTGTGCAGCTGCGACTTCACCGGCCATCTCGTTGAACGAAACACCGAGTTGGCCAACCTCATCCTGGCTGGTAACAGCTACGCGTGCTGAATAGTCGCCACGCGCCATCAGCGTAGCTGCATCGTTGAGATCCAGCAATGGTCTTACAGTGCGGCGGATAAGCAGCCAGGATATCCCAGCAGCAACGACGAGTAGCAGCAGGCTGAACAACGTAAATCGGATGAGCAACGAACGCGCGCCAGAGACGACAGCAGACTGATCCACTTCCAGCACCAGTGACCATGGTGTGCCGGCAAGCGGCGCGGAGGTTGCGAGCACCTGCCCGTGGCGCGTACGAACATACGTCACCACGTTCGCAGTGTCTCCAGCTCGCATGGCCGAAAGCGTTGCCGCCGAAACTGGTTGCGCAACCGGGATGCCACCGAGCGAGGTCCAGAAATCGTTGTCCTGATTGCGTAAGTAGGCGGCGGTGTGGTCACCGATGATGCTGTTGATTCGCTTGTCGGCACCCGGACGCTGCGTAAGGCGCACCTGTTCCGCTATCCAGCCAACTCGTGCGCCGCGGCTACCGAGCACCGGAACCGTTATCCAGTAATAGACACGGTGATCGCGACCTTCGAAGAACGGGAGAAAATGCGCGTTGCCGTCCACCGGCATCGCAGTTTGCGGAACGCGACCGCCGGGAATCGAAACAGTTTGTGGCGAGTCACGCGAAGCCAGCGGTGCTTCAGGCTCATTGCCGATACTATGGAGCAGCGTGCCGTTCGCGGACCAGAGCTCGATCGCAAGCGTTGAATCGGCCGGGAGCGGCGCGAGCTTGCGTAGCTCCGCCGACGCGTCACGTCGCTCAGCCGGCGTAGTTGAAGGCGGCGCGCCTCGTGCTGCCTTGCCGGCAATTTCCAGTACAGCTGGAGACTCCGCTACATCCCGGAGGAGTTTGTCTCGTTGGTTTGTCGATTCCCTTGTGGTCGAAACAAGCTGGCGCGCTACTGTTTCGATGCGCGAGCGAGCCGCGACGAGAGCTGTCTGCCGAACCTCGCGGTATGCGAGCACGACCGCAGTAGCCAGAGTCGCGACGAGAATGGCCGCAACCAGCAGTGGGAGCTTCCGCTCCAGAGACAAATCGTGAATTGGGGAGCGCGGCACAGTAGCCGTATCGCTACCTCAGTGAGGATATGGAAGCAGACAAGCTAGCCGGCCCAGCACTGATGGGAAAGCCGCGTGCTCTCAACTTAACCGATGCTGCTATAACGGCGGTGATTCACACCCGCTCGTGTCAGCGCCAGCTCAATCCTCTGTGGTAAGGCTTACGTCTCCGTGGCCAGACGACAACCGCACTATGCGCCCTCCCGTACCGAGCGTACCACGTTCTGAATCGCTGTTCCCGCTAGCATCGGGATCAACAGGACGGAGCGGAAAGTCGGACGACACATGACCATGACCGGTGTAGAGGTCCACGTCGCCACTGAATGTTCGTGGCACGGCCACGCGCACATTCCCGTGAGCCGTCTCGAACATCATGTCGCCACCACCAGTCGTGGGGGCCGTCGCAAGCTCGACGATCACATTGCCGTGCCCGGTCGTTGCACGGACAGCACTCGCACCCGATACGTGGATGTCGCCATGGCCGGTGCTGGCAGTAACCCGGGACACAGCGTCGGTGATATCGACATCGCCATGTCCAGAGTTCGCCGTCACCGGCCCGGTCGCGTTCCTGATGGAAATACCGCCATGCGCGGTCTGCGCGATAACGTTAGTGCCCACGTCCGCGATCTCCAGATCACCGTGCATCGTTTCTGTCTGGATGGCAACGCCGGCGGGAAGCTGCACGACCACGTGCATGGCTTGGGGCCGCCAGTCGCCGTTCCACCCGGTGTTATGCGAGATATTATCCGGATCGCAGCGAGGCATATCGTCGGTGATGGCGCAGACTGTCACGTCTGAGCCGATCCGTCGCGTTACAAACCTCACGGGCTCAATTCGGGCATGGTCCCAGGACCAGCCATTCGTCTCCGCCTCGGGTGTCGCGCGGATCTCTATCGTGCTTCCAGTGGCGCGTTTCACCTCGATGGTGCCAGCCAAATCCCGAATTCTAAGCCAGGCCCCCTTGGGCACGGATCCGGACCATGAAAAATTCGATGATGTGTCGAGAACTGCCGAGGCACGCAGGGAAGGCGCTCCAGCGGAAGATCCGTTCAAAAGCGCGACCGAGGCGACAACCAATGCAAGCTGTATCACGTAATGCTCCAGGGAGTGAGCGAGTTGGGCTCGCTATCTGCTTGGATGCTTTCAGGCTCTGGATGGTTTCAAGTCCAGAATGTTCCATCGACCGTTAACGCAATGGATCCGACCGGCGTCTAATGGACGTATTTCCAGTCAGGCCGCGTATATCCAGCCAATATGACGCGACAGAATGGCAGACAAAGAACCTTGCAAAGATCCTTAAGTGCTTGTGAGACAATGGTTTAGCGGATTTGCAACAAGACAGGCAACCCGGCACGTCTGGTGCTTGTCTAACTCGTGGGCGAAGAACCTGTCCGGGGCAACTTCGCATGGGTCGGCCAATCGCCGGCTACACCCCGTTGAACAGTCGTCCTAGAAAAGGGGACTTTATGGCCACTACAGCTCGTAAAACCATGCCAGCTCTCGCCCGTGTCGAGCTCGTCGGATCGACAGTCCGCGAACGCCTTCGCACGGCTGAAGATTCTGAAGTCGTTTCGGCGTTTCTCAACGGCGAGGAGCGTGCTTTCTCGGAACTCGTGGAGCGCTATCAGACGCGCCTCCTGAACTTCATCTATCGGACCATCGGTGATCGGGAAAAAGCCGAGGATCTGGTCCAGGAAGTTTTCATTCGCGTGTATCGGCATCTGCACCGGTTCGACCGCACCAAGAAGTTCTCGACCTGGGTGTATACGATTGCCTCGAATCTCGCCAAGAACGAGCTTCGCAATCGGTCGCGGAACCCGCTGGTGCTGTTCCAGACGATCACGAAGAACTGGCAGGACGAGGAGCGTCCGCTCCAGTTCGAGGATCCTGACAACCGCCCCGACGATCTCTTCCGGAAGCGCGACATCCGCGAGAAAGTCGAGGAGGCAGTGGCCCAGCTTCCCGAGCACCACAGAAACGTTTTTGTTCTCCGCGAGCTCGAGGGCAAATCGTACGAGGAGATCGCCGAGATAACTCATACGAACCTGGGCACGGTGAAGTCGCGCCTTAACAGAGCGCGGAACAGCTTCGCCGAGATAATCGGCCCCTGGCTGGGTTAGACCCAGGGCCGTAGCCGTAGCTGTCGCCTGCAAGGCGACACACGACCCGGCAGTCGCGCTCACAGATCTGCTTTTTCAGGCGCGACTGCCCGTGGACTCCTCTGGCTGCGTAGCGCGGCGGGAACTATTATTGACGCCGCCCGGTATTCATTTACCAAATGCGCTGTTCAGAGTTCAGAGATCTCCACTGTTCCTTTGTAGACGACACCCTGGCGGGAGTCGAGCTCGTGCGGATGCAGCAGCACGCCGCTGTTTGTGCCGAATGTGCTCACCTCGACGCCAGCGTGCGACGCTCGCTCATGGTTGTGCACAATCTGCCGCTGATCGAGCCCTCCTCTGACTTCTCGTTTCGATTGGATGAGCGGCTGCGTGAGTGCCGTCTCAACCAGAGCAACGCCTCTCCTGGCAGGTTTCGCGTCGTTGCTGCGTTCGGGGCTATCGCTTCCCTGATAATGATGGGCTACGTGGCTGAAACAATGAGAGCTGCGGACCATAAGCAACCGGACATTGTGCTCCCACCGGCGGTCGCCATGGCGATCCCGCCCGACACCACGCCAGCTCCTTCGATCGTTGCGTCGGTTTCGGCTGGGATGCCGATCTGGCCTGCCGCCCTGCTCGTCGAACAAGGCGGTCTCCAGACGGTGAGTTACACGCAACCTCGATAGACGCCGCTCGGCGAAATTAGATTTTGGGCATGGCAACAGACGCTGCCCTCAAAACGCTCCGTGACGCCATCAAAAGACGGCAGTTCGACGGGGCGTATTACGTATATGGCGAGGATGAATACCAGAAGAACGACGCCGTCAAGCAACTGGTAGCCGCCACGGTCGATCCTGCGACGCGCGATTTCAATCTCGACACGCGCCGCGGTGCCGAGCTGGATGCGGAGTCGCTCGGATCATTACTCGGGACGCCGCCGATGATGGCGGAGCGCAGGGTCGCGATAATTCGTGAAGTTGGCGCACTAAAGAAAGATGCGCGTGTCGCGCTTGACCGATACCTGAAGAATCCGTCGCAGGATATCACAGTGATACTCGTATCAGCGCCCGGGGCAAAAAGCGACAAGGCGTTGCAGATGTCGACCACGCCGATGGAATTCAGTCCGCTTGATGGAAGTCGCGTGTCGCGCTGGATTGTGCATCACGCAAAGTCGGCTATGGGCGTCGAGATCACCGACAGCGCAGCGGATCTGTTGCACGAAGCGGTGGGAAACGATTTGTATCAGCTTGCGTCGGAACTGGACAAACTCGCGAGCTATACGAACGGCGCAATCGTCACGGAAGAGTCCGTTAGTGCAGCCGTTGGGATCCGTCGTGGCGAAACCGCCGCAGATTTTCTCGACAAGGTTCTGGAGCGTGACGCCACCGGGGCTCTGGAGTTGATTCCGCACGTGCTGGCGCAGCCCAAGACGAGCGGCGTGAGCATGGTAATGGCGCTTTCGACGCAGATGCTCGCGCTGGCGTGGGGGCGATGCCAGCTTGATTCCGGACTACCGCAAGGCCGTCTCGAAGGCGAGTATTTCCAACTACTCAAATCGACCGGCGCTTACCCGGCTCGGCCCTGGGGCGGCGCAGCGCGCGCCTGGGCTCTAGCCGCTCGGGACTGGAAGGTGGCCGAATGCGACAGGGCGATAGCGGCGCTATTGACGGCTGACGTCGCACTCAAGGAGAGCCGGGTGTCGACTGACCAACAGATCCTTGCGACGGCGGTCCTCGCCATCTGTTCAGTATCAGAGCGCCGACGGGCCGCATAGACAGTTCCAGTATCGAGCCATCATAGCAGCATTCACGCGACAAAAGAGCAGATAAATGCATTACTCCAGGATACTGAAGGTTTCTATGTTCGCCGGCGCGGCGCTGTTGTGTGTTTCGCCTGTGGCTGGCGCGCAGACGGCAAAGGATTCCGCGGCGTATCTCCGGGCGCAGGAGATGGTGGCTAATGGGGATGCGGTGGCAGGCAGACGTATTGCCGATTCCGTCGCTGCTGCGGCACCTGTCGGTTCGGCGGCTTACGCGGAGGGGTTGTACTGGCAGGCGACTCTGGCGAGCAATGCCCGGGATTCAGAGCATGCGTACCGGCAGATCATCGTGGATTACCCGCTTTCTGGCCGCGTAGCTGACGCGCTTCTCCGCCTGGGGCAGCTCGAATCTGCGCGGGGCGAGAATGCAGCCGCGCTGCAGCACTTTCAGCGATTGGTGCTGGAACATCCACTGAGTCCGTTGCGTGCAGAGGGGAGCTACTGGGTTGCGAAGATGTACTTCGATGCGAACGACGCGGCACATGGGTGCGTCGCCAATGCGGACGCACGCAGCAGTGTTCGCGCATCGAACGTCGAGCTCAAGAATCGAATCGATTTCCAGCAGCAGCGTTGCCGAGGCGTGACGCTCGCGACAAACGACGCACCGGCGCCGGTGGCCGTACCCGTCGCGGTGCCAGTGGATAAGGGACCGCCGCCGCAGGCGCGGAAAGTAGCCAGCGCACCACGGGCGATCGCGAAGAACACAGTAAAGGCCGAAATTCACGATACCGCCGTGGATCACATTCCGGAACGCCGCGCAGCGCCGCATACAGATGTGGCGCCCGCCCCGCCGATCAAGCCGACGGCGATTCCGTCCAGGGAGGTCGCAATGGCAGCTCCCGTTGTGGCCCCAAGCGTGAAACCAACTCGCGTGCCGGTTGACACGCCGCACATTGCGCCTGCGGCCACTGGTGGCGTCGTGTCACGCCAGCCTACGCAGGAAGAAGTCGATCGTGCGCTTGCCTCGGCGAAACAGTCCAACCTGATCAAGCCGCCCACGCCGGCGACTACTGCACCAGTTCCGGCGACGAGGGCAACGAAAGTAACAAAGGCAGCAAAGGCAGCAAAGGCAGCAAAGGCAACGGCGTCGAAAGCGAAAGAGGCGTCGAAGCCAAAGCGCTCACACGCGGCGCCGGCTGCTGAAGAAAGTGGATCGTCGAGTGGTGCATACTCGATTCAGGTCGCGGCGTTCGGCGCGAAGTCTCCCGCTACGCTGCTTGCAGCCAAGCTGCGCGGCCGTGGATACAGCGCGTATGTGTACGGGGCGTCGGCTCCGTATCGCGTTCGCGTGGGACATTTCTCGACTCACGCGGTGGCGGCTACCGAGCTCGCGAAAATGAAGGCCAGGAAGATAGACGGATTCGTGGCAGAGCAGTAAGGGCGTGGCGAAGTCCGCGGTGGCCACGCCACTCATGCAGCAGTACCGGGATATAAAGGCACGACATCCTGGTACGATCCTGTTCTTCAGAATGGGCGATTTCTACGAGACCTTTTACGAGGACGCGGAGCTGATCGCACGCGTCCTTGGTCTCACGCTCACCTCGCGAAACAACGGCGGCGCGTCGCAGGTTCCACTGGCTGGTGTACCGGTAAAGGCCGGTCCGGATTACGTGCGCAAGCTGGTCCAGCTCGGCCACCGCGTCTCCATCTGCGAGCAGGTCGAAGATCCCAAAACAGCAAAGGGAGTCGTGCGTCGCGAAGTCGTGGAGACAGTAACTCCTGGCGCGGCGTTTTCGGACGATCTGTTGGACGGTTCGCGCAACAACTTTCTCTGCGCGATGACGATCGACGCGCGGACTTCGGCGGCGAACCCGTCCAAAAAGGTCGCGCAGAGAGTGGGTATCGCCGCGATAGATATTTCGACTGGCGAGCTAAGACTGATCATCGTCAACGTATCCGAAGCCGAAGCGATGCTCGCGCGACTGTCTCCGCGCGAGATCGTCGTACCGGACGAACTGTTCCCGGAATCGAGCGCGATACTGGACACGTTGCTCGTCTCGCGACGCCCTCAGTGGGAATTCGACGCAAAGATGGCGGTCGACGATCTGCAACGCCAATTCGGGGTGCAGTCACTGGACGGCTTTGGTGTGGAAGCGTCCGACGAGATTGCAATCGGCGCGGCGGGCGCGTTGCTGCGCTATGTGCGCGAGTTGCAGCCATCTGGAGTTCCGCACCTCCGGTCGCCTGTAATCGAACGAGGCGGCGGGACGGTGCCGCTCGACGAAATGACCCGCCGGAACCTCGAGCTCATCGAGTCGTTGCGTGGCGGATCTGGCCAGGAGGGAACGCTCATCAGCGTACTCGATCGCACACTGACGCCGATGGGGGCGCGGCTGTTGCGGCAATGGATTCTCGCACCGCTCTCCGATGTGGCCGCGATCGACGCCCGTCTCGACGCGGTGGCTGCATTCGCCGGCGATGCGATGACACGCGCAACGATTCGCACCGCGCTCGACGGAGTGCGCGACGTGGAGCGCCTCGCGGCCAAGGTCGCGGCGAGCAGAATCACTCCACGCGAACTGCGCGCACTCGGTGACTCTGTGGCGCGCCTTCCCGACGTCGAGAGTGCCGCGCGCAGAATAAACGGCGACGCACTCGGCGGCGTGCTCGGGAATTGGGACAGTTGCAGCGAACCTGGCCGCGACATCATCGATCTTCTGGTCGAACGCCCGCCGGTCGTGCTGGGCGAAGATCCAACGGTGCGAACCGGATTCGATAGGGATCTCGATGAGCTACGGTCGCTGCGCGACGGTGGCAAGGATGGAATCGCGCGCATACAGAGCGAAGAGCGTACGCGCACTGGAATCAGCTCGTTGAAGGTGGGCTACAATCGTGTTTTCGGCTACTACATCGAAGTGACGAACACGCACGGCCACAAGATTCCTGATGATTACCAGCGGCGTCAGACGCTGACCGGTGCGGAGCGTTATGTGACGCCGGCGCTCAAGGATTATGAGGAGCGAGTGCTGT
>Ga0207933_1001932_pt1 | contig 14317 bp, 12 predicted proteins | sample NGESurdeep092012_4_FD_184488 | JGI IMG/M metagenome (GOLD analysis project Ga0207933, IMG submission 184488) | Arctic peat soil microbial communities from Barrow, Alaska - NGEE Surface sample F53-3 deep-092012 (SPAdes) | ecosystem: Environmental > Terrestrial > Soil > Wetlands > Peat ... | reverse complement strand
GGATAGAGGGTCGTATGTGCGTATCGGCATCTACGACGTGAAGGAAGGGCAGTAACAGCCGTTGCCGAAGAAGATCCGCGTCTACGAGCTCGCACACGAGCTCGGACTGACCAACAAAGAGGCGCTTGACCTCTGCCTGTCCCTCGGGATGGGTGTCAAGAGCCACTCGTCGTCCATCGAGGACGCCCAAGCCGACCGCGCCCGTAGAAAGGCCGACCGGGAGGGCCTCCGCCGCCCGGTCCAGCCCGAGGAGCCGGCACCGCCGGCGAAGAAGGCCGGCGCCACGAAGAAGGCCGCGGCGAAGGCCGCCCCCGACGCGTCGCGCGGATCTGACCCCTCCTCGACCGGCGGCGCACCCGCCTCCGAGGGGGGCGGCGACTCGTCGACCCCGGCACCCGGCTCTCCCTCCACGCCCCCCATCAAGCGATCGGGAGCCCGACTGGTCACGAGCCGACCGGCCTCCGAGCAGGTGGCGCCGGCCGCTCCCCGTCCGGCCGCCCCGGTCGCCCCGTCGCGTGCGCCTATGCCGGCGGCCCCCGCCGCCCGCGTGCCGGCCCCGGCCCCGGTGGCACCCGCACCTCAGCCCACTCCGGCCCCGGTGGCTCCGGCCGCCGCCTCAGACCCCGCCCCGGTCGCCGCAGCGTCGGCTCCCGCCCCGGCCCCGGCGCCGTCGGTCCCCACGCCTCCGTCGGCTCCCCCCTTGGCCGCTGCCCCTGCTCCCGCACCTTCCGCCCCGAGCGCACCTCCGGCGGCTCCGCCCTCGGCACCGGTGCACGCGCCCACCAGCGCCTCGGGACGGCCGATCCCACCGCCGCCGGGAGGTCCGCCCCGGTCGGTCACCGGCAAGCCCATCCCGCCTCCTCCAGGAGCGGGAGGACGCCGTCCGGCCCCGGGTGGCTCGCGCCCCGGGGGATTCGCCGGTCGTTCCGGTAGCCCGAGTTCGTCCGCGGGTCGTCCCGGTGGGGCCACCCGTAGCGGAGGACCCGGCGGCGGTGGGTTCGGCGCCCGACCCGGTGGCGGATCGAGTGGTGGTTACGGCGGTCGTCCAGGCGGCGGACCAGGTGGCGGTCCGGGCGGCGGTCCGGGTGGCCCCGGAGGACGAGGTGGACCGGGTGTCGGTCGCGGCCGACCCAATCAGCGCCGCCCCCGTCGGCGTCGCCGGAACCTCGAAGAGCTCGAGCCGACCCAGCTCACCGCCTACGCCCCCTCGACCGCCCCGGTGCCCGACACCGAGGTCATCATCGAGCGCGGGTCCACCGCCCGTGACCTCGGCCCCAAGCTCAACCGTTCGGCCGGCGACGTCATCCGCTTCCTGCTGCTGCAGGGGGAGATGGTCACGGCGACCCAGTCCTTGACCGACGACATGATCGACCTGTTCGCCGCCGAGCTCGGGGCCGAGGTGCGCCTGGTCGACCCGGGTGAGGAGCGGGAGGCCGAGCTGCTGGCCAAATTCTTCGATGACGATGACGAGGAGGAGGACGAGGCCGACCTGCGGCCCCGCCCGCCGGTGGTCACCGTCATGGGCCACGTCGACCACGGCAAGACGCTGCTGCTCGACAAGATCCGTTCGGCCAACGTGGTGGCCGGTGAGGCCGGCGGGATCACCCAGCACATCGGGGCCTACCAGGTGGAGTGGAACGACCACCCCATCACCTTCATCGACACCCCGGGCCACGAGGCGTTCACCGCCATGCGGGCCCGTGGCGCCGAGGTCACCGACATCGTGGTGCTGGTGGTGGCGGCCGACGACGGGGTGATGCCCCAGACCGTCGAGGCCATCGACCACGCCCGGGCGGCCGATGTGCCCATCGTGGTGGCCGTCAACAAGATCGACCGTGAGGAGGCCGACCCCAACCGGGTGCTCCAGCAGCTCTCCGAGCACGGTCTGGTCCCCGAGGCCTGGGGCGGCGACACCATCACCGTCGAGGTCTCGGCCCTGCAGAACCTGGGCATCGACGACCTGTTGGAGCAGATCGTCCTGGTGGCCGAGGTGGAGGAGCTGGTGGCCTCCCCCGAGGGGCGGGCCCGCGGCGTGGTCCTCGAGGCCGAGCTCGAGATCGGCCGGGGCCCCGTGGCCTCGGTCATCGTGGAGCGCGGCACCCTCCGGGTGGGCGATCCCATCGTGGCCGGCGCGGCCTGGGGCAAGGTCAAGGCCCTGGTCGATGACCACGGCGAGCAGATCAAGGAGGCACCCCCCTCCACGCCTGTCCAGGTGCTGGGGTTCTCCGAACCCCCCGAAGCGGGCGACGAGTTCCGGGTCGCACCCGAGCTGGCCCAGGCCCGGACCATCGGTGAGGCCAGGGCCCACCGCTACCGGGTGGCCGGGCATGTTCCGGCGGCCACCTCGGCCCTGGGCGGGGCCAAGCTGGAGGACCTGTTCGAGCAGATCCAGCGGGGCGAGACAGCCACCCTCAACCTCATCCTCAAAGCGGACGTGCGCGGCTCGCTGGAGGCGGTCACCGAGAGCCTCCGCAAGCTGGAGCGGGACGACGTCAAGCTCAGCTTCGTCCATCGGGGCGTGGGGGGGATCACCGAGTCCGACGTGGAGCTGGCCCAGGCGTCGGCAGCCACCATGATCGGGTTCAACGTCCGCCCCGACCGGCGGGCCCGTGAGATGGCAGCCAAGGCCGGTGTGGAGATCCGGCTCTACGAGATCATCTACAAGCTGCTGGAAGACCTCGAGGCGGCCATGCTCGGGCTGCTGTCCCCGGTGTACGAGGAGATCGTCACTGGTGAGGCCGAGGTGCGCCAGGTGTTCCGGGTCCCCCGGATCGGCGCCATCGCTGGTTGCTACGTCCGGGAGGGCGTCATCACGCGGGGTTCCAAGGTCCGGTTCCTCCGGGAGGGCGTGGTCATCTGGAAGGGGGCCATCACCTCGCTCAGGCGCTTCAAGGACGACGCCCGCGAGGTGCAGGCCGGCTTCGAGTGCGGGATCGGCCTCTCCGACTACCAGGACCTGAAGGATGGCGACATCATCGAGACCTACGACGAGCGGGAGATCCCCCGCACCTAGGACCCGGGCCGCCGGCGCGGGCGGTCCGGTCGCGGGTGGCCGGAGGGAGCGGAGGTTCGGTGTCAGGTCGTCGGCATGACAATCGGGGGACCGCCCCCTATGCCCGGTCACTGCGGGTCAACCAGGTGCTCCGCCAGGTCCTGGCCGAGGAGCTGGAGCGGCTGGCCGATGCCGACGAGCGACTGCGCCTGGTGACGGTCACCGAGGTGGACACGTCCTCCGACCTCCGCCACGCCACCGTGTACCTGAGCTCCCTGACCGACGAGTCGACCGAGGCACTGGCCGAGCGTCGGACCCAGCTGCAGCGGGTCCTGGGCCGACAGGTCCGGATGAAGCGGACCCCCCTGCTGCAGTTCGCCGTGGACCCCGCCGTGGTGGCCGGGGGACGGGTGGAGGACGTGCTGCGGAGGATCCGGCGCCAGGAGGCCGAGCCGGGGGGGACCGACGACGCCGACGGGCCGCCGCCATGAGCCCCCCCGGGGCCGAGGTGGTCAGCGGGCTGGTGGTGGTGGACAAGGAGGCCGGCTGGACCTCCCATGACGTGGTGGCCCGGTGCCGGAGGATCTTCGGCCAACGTCGGGTGGGCCACGCCGGCACCCTGGACCCCGATGCCACCGGAGTCCTGCTGGTGGGCCTGGGACGGGCCACCCGGCTCATGCGGTTCCTGACCGCCCTGCCCAAGACGTACGAGGGCGAAGTGGTGCTGGGTACGGCGACCTCGACGCTGGACGCCTCGGGTGAGGTGACCGGGACCTGGGACATGGAGTCGGTGGGTCTGGCCGAGGTCCGGGGGGCGGCCGAGGCCCTGACCGGCCCGATCGAGCAGATCCCGCCCATGGTGTCAGCGGTCAAGGTCGGGGGCCAGCGCCTGCACGCCCTGGCCCGCCAGGGCATCGAGGTCGATCGGGTGGCCCGACCGGTCACCGTCCACCGCTTCGAAATCTCCCCCGGGCTGACGCCGGGGGTGTTCCGGGTGGAGGTGGAGTGCTCGTCGGGCACGTACATCCGGGTGCTGGCCGCCGACCTCGGTGCGGCCTTGGGCGGCGGCGCCCATCTCCGCAACCTCCGGCGGACCCGGATCGGATCGTTCACCGCGGAGGACGCCCGCGTGGTGGACGAGCTGACCCCGGCCGTGGTCCTCTCCCCGGCCCAGGCCCTCCGCGATCTCGACCAGGTGGTGGTGACGGCCGATGTGCAGCAGCACATCTCCCGGGGTCTGGCCCTCGACCGTGTGCCTCTCGGTGTCACCGGCCACGGCCCCTGGGGCCTGGTCGACGGTGGCCACCGCCTGCTGGCCGTGTACGAGGCCACCGAGACCGACCGCATCCGACCGGCCGTGGTCCTGGAGGCGGCCGGATGACCGGCGGCCCGGGCCCGGGGCCACGCACGGGACGACACGGCGGCGGCGGTAACCTTCCCCGGTGATGGACATCGTGACCGACCTCTCCACCTGCGTCCCGCCGGACGGGGGGTCCGCAGTGACCATCGGGGCCTATGACGGCGTGCACCTGGGCCATCGCGCCCTCCTGGCCGAGCTGGCCGACCGGGCCCGGGCCGACGGTCTGACCACGGCGGTGGTGACCTTCGACCGGCATCCCGCCACCGTGGTGCGTCCCGACTCCGCCCCCCGTCTGCTCTGCGACCTCGACCAGAAGCTGGAGCTGTTGGCGTCGGCGGGGGTGGACCGCACCGTGGTGGTCCACTTCGACGAGGAACGGGCCAACGAGACGGCCGAGGAGTTCGTGGACACGGTACTGGTGGGGGCGTTGGGAGCCCGGTTGGTCGTGGTAGGGGAGGACTTCCACTTCGGCCACGGCCGCAAGGGCAACGTGGCCCTCCTGACCGAGCGGGGGGCCACCGCCGGCTTCGGGGTGGAGGGAGTGTCCCTGCGTTCCGACGACGGGGGGGGTGTGTGGGGCCAGCCCATCTCGTCGACCCGGATCCGCAGCCTGGTGGCCGAGGGCCGGGTGGAGGACGCCGCCGAGCTGCTGGGACGACCCCATCAGGTTCGCGGGGTGGTGGCCCACGGCGACCAGCGGGGCGGCCCCGAGCTGGGCTTCCCCACGGCCAACGTGGCCGTGCCGGCCGAGATCTGCCTGCCGGCCACCGGCATCTACGCCGGATGGTACGAGCGTCCGGACGGGTCCCGGTGGCCCACGGCCATCTCGGTGGGGCGACGCCCGACCTTCTACGGGGCCGATGGCGAGCTGCTGGTCGAGGCCCACCTGCTGGATTTCGCCGGCGACCTCTACGGGGAGCGGGCCCGGGTGTCGTTCGTGTCCCACCTTCGAGACGAGGTGGCGTTCGACTCGGTGGACGAGCTGATCGCCCAGATGGCCCGGGACGTGTCCGTGACCAGGCAGCGCCTGGGCACCGGCGCCTGACGCCGGGCCCTTGCCGGCCCTCAGCGGGCCGGGGCCTCTCCCAACAGCTCGGTGCGGAGCTCCCGCTTCAGTACCTTGCCGGCCGGATTGCGGGGCAGGGGCTCGGCCCGGAACCAGAAGCGCGAGGGGACGTTGAAGGCGGCCAGGCGCTCGCTCACGAACCGGGCCAGCTCGTCGGCCCCCACATCCTCGCCGGGACGGAGCACCACCACGGCCCCGACCTCCTCGCTGAGCACCGGGTGGGGCACCCCGATGACGGCGCAGTCGGCCACGGCCGGGTGCTCGAACAGGGCGGCCTCCACCTCGACGCAGTAGACGTTCTCACCACCCCGGATGATCATGTCCTTGGCCCGGTCCACGATATGGACGAAGCCCTCCTCGTCGATGCGGGCCACGTCGCCGGTGTGGAGCCAGCCCTTGGTGAAGGACAGCGCCGTCTCCGTGGGCCGGTTCCAGTAGCCCCGCACCACGTTGGGCCCCTTGATCCACAGCTCACCGGTCCGCTCGGGGTCGACGGCCTGGTCGGCCGGCGGCTCTTCGCCTGCGTACTCCTCGGGCACCACGGCCACATCGCACACCGGGGCCGGGGGGCCCACGCTGTCGGGCTTGCGGACGTAGTCGTCGCCGGCGTTCATGGTGGTCATGGCCGAGGTCTCGGTCAGGCCGTAGCCGTTGCCCGGGGCACCGCCGGGAAAGTGCTCCTTGATCCGCCGGACCAGGTCCGGCGGGCACGGGGCCCCGCCGTAGGAGATGGACTTCACCGAGGAGGTGTCCCGCTTGGCGAAGTTGGGGGAGTCGATGACCTGCATGACCATGGCCGGTACCCCACCGAAGATGGTGATGCGTTCCCGCTCGATGAGCTCGAGGGCCCGCTCGGGGTCGAAGTGGTGCATCATGACCAGCTTGCCCCCGGCCGCCGTGTTGGTGACCAGTACGGCGTGGCACCCGGTGGCATGGAACAGGGGCACCGACAGAAGGTTGGCGTTCTGGACCCCGCTGGCCACGTCGGCCACCGGTCCAGTCCGTCGGAGGGATCCGACGGTGGACACGAAGAACAGGTTCATCAGGTTGGACACGCTGTTGCGGTGGGTGCCGACTGCTCCCTTGGGTCGGCCCGTGGTGCCCGAGGTGTAGAAGATGGTGGCGTCGGCATCGGGCTCGATGGCCACGTCGGGGAGCGTGCTGCCCGCCGGCAACGCTGCGGTCAGCTCCCCGAAGGGCACGACCGGTACCGCCACGCCGCCGGGCCGTTCGACGGTGGACCCCTGAGCCGGGCGGCGTCCGCCGTCGGGGCCGGGCTCCTCGCAGCACACCACGATGGACCGGAGGTCGGGGAAGTCCGCCAGGTGGGGGAGGACCCGTTCGCGTCGCTCCTCGTCAACGAAGACCACGGTGGTCCCCGAGTCGCTCAGGCCGTAGGCCAGTTCGGCCCCCGTCCACCAGGCGTTGAGGGGCACGACCACGGCCCCGGCGGCGATCGAGGCCCAGAAGGCCATCACCCACTCGGGCAGGTTGCGCATGGCGATGGCCACCCGGTCGCCGGGCTGCACCCCGAAGCGGTCGATGAGGGTGCGGGCCAGGCCGGCGACGATCTGGAAGTGCTCGGCGAAAGAGACCCGCTCGTCCTCGTAGACCAGGAAGTCCTTGTCGCCGTGGAGGGCGGACAGCTCGAGGACCGACCGGAGCGTGGCCGGGGCCGACTTCCATGTGCGGGTGGGTACCCCCCGGATGGTCAGGGTCTCCATCTCGAAGCCCTGGCCCGGAGCGGTCAGGGATGCGGTGGCCTCGGCCAGGGTGGGAGCCGGAGCGGTGGTCTCAGTGGACTGATCGGACGGTGGGGCCATCGGTGCTCCTCTCGAGGGTGGCCGGGCTCGCGGCCTCGGCGTGGGGGTGGCGGGGGCATCGGCCCAGCGGCACCGTGACGGCGGTGCCGGTCCAGCGCGCCGACGGCACTAGCCGGCGACCTCGCGGAACAGGTGGGTGCGGTAGTAGGCCAACTCGGCCACGCTCTCGCGGATGTCGTCCATGGCCCGGTGGCCGCCGGCCTTGGTGGGTGCCCCCTTCATCAGCTCGGGGAACCACCGGCGGCCCAGCTCCTTCACGGTCGAGACGTCCACCGACCGGTAGTGGAGGAACTCCTCGATGGCCGGGAGTTGGGCGGCCAGGAAGCGGCGGTCGGTCCCGATGGAGTTCCCGGCCAGGGGCACGGTACGAGCCTTGGGGACGTGGGCGCGTATGAAGGCCAGGGTGGCGTCACCGGCCTCTTCGAGGGAGAGAGTGGAGGCGGCGATCTCGGCCAGGAGCCCGCTCTTCGTGTGCATGGTGCGGACGAATTCGTCCATGCTTCCGAGCTCGTCGTCGGTGGCCGACACCACCAGGTCGGGCCCCTCGGCCACCACCTGGAGGTCGTCGTCGGTGATGAGGGTGGCGATCTCGACGATCACGTGGCGATCGATGTCCAGCCCGGTCATCTCGAGATCCATCCATACCAGCACGTCGGTGACCCTATCCGGTGCCGGGCCACCCTCGGATCTGATGGCGTTTCCGGGGGTGTTCGGGCGGTGGGTCGGGGTCGCCGGAGACCGCCCGGGAGCGGTAGCGTCCCAGGCGGGGAGAAAGTGGAGGAGTCCGGTGACCCCGGCAACGCAGAACGGAATCGACGGGGCGTCGGACGGGAGGGCCATCGTCCCTCCTCTGGATGGGTCCCCTGGGGCTGGGTCCGGTGTGGGGGTACGGGTGGTCAGGCTCGATCCCGATCTGCCGCTACCGGGCTATGCCCGACAAGGGGACGCCGGAGCCGACCTGGTGGCCCGGACATCGGTGACCCTGCCGCCGGGTGGCGGTCGGGCCGTGGTCCCCACCGGCATCGCCCTGGCCATTCCGGCCGGCTACGCCGGATTCGTCCAGCCCCGCAGCGGTTTGGCCCTCCGACACGGGGTGACCTGCCTCAACACCCCGGGCCTGATCGACTCCGGCTACCGGGACGAACTGGCCGTCCTGCTGGTCAACACCGACCCCGAGACGCCCTACGAGGTTCAGCGGGGCGACCGGATTGCCCAACTGGTCATCCAGCGGGTGGAGACGGCGACGTTCGTGGCGGTGGACCGGCTCGATGACAGCGAACGGGGTCAGGGTGGCTTCGGATCGACGGGGCGGTGACGGACCGTGGACCGACTGACCGGCCTGGATGGAGCATTCCTCGCTCTCGAATCGCCCTCCACCCACCTCCAGATCCTCGGGGCCCTCATCTTCGATCCTTCCGGAGTGGAGGGCGGCGTGGACTTCTGGGCCGTGCGCAGCCTCATCGCCGATCGCCTTCCTCGGGTGCCACCGTTCCGGCAGCGGTTGGTCGAGGTCCCCTTCGGGCTCCAGCACCCGGCCATGGTGGACGACCCGGACTTCGACCTCGACTATCACGTCCGGCGGGTGAGCCTGCCCGAGCCGGGCGGTCTGGGTGAGCTGGCCGATATGGTGGCCGACCTGGCGTCGAGGCCGCTCGACCGGGGTCGACCCCTGTGGGAGTTCCACGTGGTCGAGGGGCTGGAGGGGGGCCGTCTGGCCATCGTGCCCAAGGTCCACCACTCGATCATCGACGGGGTGTCTGGAGCCCAGGTGATGGCGGCGTTCTTCGACCTTTCCCCCGTACCGGCACCGGTCCCGCTCTTCGGACGACCCCCGGGCGTGGCCCGGGGGGAGCGGGCCGAGGAACCGCCCCGGGGGGGCGACCCCCGGTGGACACCCGAGCCGCTGCCCGGCGAGGTGGAGCAGTGGCGGAACGTGCTCGGCTCGCTCCCGGCTCATGCCGACGCGCTGGTGCGGACGGTGTCGAGGAGCGTCAGGACGGCCCGGGCCCTGAGCGGCCGGAACCGGGAGGAGCACGGGCCGTTGCCTCCGACCCCTTTCGCCGCACCCCGCACCTCGATCAACCGGGCCATCTCGCCCCAGCGGCGGGTAGCCCTGGCCGAGCTTCCGCTGGCCCACGTGCGGCGGATCCGGGAGGTGCTCGGCGGCACCACCAACGATGTGGTGCTGGCGGTGACCTCGGGGGCCCTGCGCTCCTTCTTCGCCGCCCGGGAGGAGCAGCCCGAGACCTCGCTGGTGGGCATGGTGCCGGTGTCAGTGCGCACTGAGGAGGAGGACGGGACCTTGGGCAACCGGGTCTCGGCCATGTTGGTCTCGTTGGCCTCGGGGGTCGTGGACCCGGCGGCCCGGTTACAGCGCATCGGCGAGGAGTCCCGAACGGCCAAGGAGCAGAGCCGGTTCCTCGACGCCGAGGTGTTCGCCGGGTGGGCCGAGGCGCTCGTCCCGTCATTGGCCACCCGGTTGACCCGACTGGTCACCAACTTCCGCCTGTTCGACCACGTGGCGCCGCTCTTCAACCTCATCGTGTCCAACGTGCCCGGTCCGGACTTCCCTCTGTACCTGGCCGGGGCGCGGATGGTAGCCATGTACCCGTTGGGGCCGATCATCGAGGGGGTAGGCCTGAATGTGACCGTCTTCTCCTATCTCGACTCCCTGTACGTCGGCGTACAGGGGTGCCGGGTGCTGATTCCGGACCTCGATACCGTGGCCCGGGGGATGGAGGAGTCCCTGGCCGAACTGGTGGTAGCCGCCAACCGGCGCGACCGTCCTGTACCCTGGTGGCACGCCGAACTCCCTGCGTAGCGGGGCTGTCTAGGTGAGGCGGGGCCGCTCCAAAGGGGTGCGGTCCGTCGCTCGTCGTGCCGTGGATGATGGGGGACCGGGGCTCTCGGTTCGGGAGGCCCGGGTCGGTCAACTGCTAGGGTATGTCCCTCACGCGGACGTGGCTCAGCTGGTAGAGCATCACCTTGCCAAGGTGAGGGTCGCGGGTTCGAATCCCGTCGTCCGCTCGAAAAGAAATGCAGGTTAAAGCTAGTTTTAGCGAGCGCCGAGTGGAAGAATCCGCTCGGCGCTCTACTATTGTGCTCTACTATCGCATCATGTCGGGTACCCAAAAGCCTTCAGAATCCGGTGCGGTCAGGACGGTAGAGCGCCGTCGCCAGCGGGGGAGTGGCGGGATTCTGCAGGTCGGCGATCAGGTGTGGCGAGTCGATGTGGAACTCGCTCGTGATTCGGTGACAACGCGTCGGAGACGAGTGTCTCGGACGGTGCGGGGGACCCGTGAGGAAGCCGAGCTGGCACTGGCCCGGCTGAAAGTGGCCGGGCACGAGAAGCGCCTGCCTTCGGGGGGGACCAATGCCCGTTCGGTGTCTGGCGCGTTGGCGCTCTACCTGCAGACGGCAGAGAGCGGGTCGCTGGAGCTAGCGCCGAGGACCGTAGTCACCTCCAAGTCGGCGATCAAAGTGATGGGGTCGACGGAACTTCCTGACGGCCGGAAATTCGGGGCGATCCCCTTGAGCCGGCTCACGTGGCAGGACATCGAACACCTCTACGGGGCGATGCGAGTTTCCGGACGGGGGGCGGAATGGATTCGCCGCTGCGCCACCGTCCTGACACGCGCACTTGACCTGGCTCGTAAGCGGGGGTTGATCGATGCCAACCCCTCCAAAGACGCTGTGCGCCCCAAATCGGTGCGGAAGAAGCCGTTTGCGCCCAGCGAAGCTGAGGTGAGGAAGGTCCTCACGACCGTGGCTGCAAAGGATCCGCAGATGGCCAACCTGGCTACGGTGCTCGCAAGTACGGGTATGCGTACGGGTGAGGTCCTCGGTCTCCAATGGGCGGATGTGCAACTGGAGGCGGGTGAGGTACATGTGGCTGCGGCGATCACTGACGGGGGACCAGGGGTGGGGGTGGTACGCAAGTCAACCAAGCGGGCCGACTGGCGAGACGTTCCATTGACAGGCGCCGCTTTATCGGCATTGCAACGCCAGGCCGATCGCTATGAGAAGTTGTTGGGCCAGCCGGCTCCGCCGACCGCCTACATCTTCGGCGGTAGTCCAGACGGAGTTGACCCGCTGCGTCCGGACGGACTGAGCCACGGCTGGGCGCAGTCTCGGGGTGAGTCGACGTTGACCCTCCTCGATCTCCGACACTACGTGGCCACGGCCATGCTCGATGCTGGCGAGTCGTACCGCACAGTGGCCGACATCCTGGGCAACAGCGAAGCGACTCTTCGGCTTCACTACGACGGTCGAACCGGTATCGAGAAGCGCAAGGCAATCACGGCGTTGGAGCTATGAATTTGGCAGAATGATCATCTGCCGGTCAGGTCGAATGAGTGCTGAGGAGTTTCATCCGACACCGATCGACGTCGGTGTCGAGGAGGCTGGAGAGGTCACCACCGATGTGACCTCCTGTGAAGACTGGACTCGACGCAACGGGGTCAACTTGGTCAGACGCTTTGGCCGGCTTTTCAAGTGCGACCTCATCGGTCCAGTGGGTACTGCCGAGTGCCCTTGATCTGGTGTGTCCTCAAGCGGTCGACGCAGCGTCATCGACTCACCGAGGAATTGCAGTGATCCCTTGAACCCGCCCACCTAGGCCACAGGGCGTGGGCTCGGCCACAGGCGGCGTTGCCCGGCGACGGTGCCCTACATTTAGCTGCTGCGGCGGTGGAACGCCGTGTCCTGCGAACTGGCGGGAGTTGCGCTCAGGGTCGTAGAGCGGGTGTAGCTGCTGGCTTGGGCGTCCGCCGCGTCAGGTAGCTCTCGTTTCAGTGAGTTTGTGGAGCACTAGACCGCGCCGGGCTTTGAGGGTGTCTCGACGCTCTCGGTGAGCTGGCGATCCTGGACGGGCAGGACGACCTGGTGGCAGGCTCTGTCTCCATGAGGTCGCATTCTGGGACATGGCCCTGACATGCCACTTTCCATGCGACTGTGGACGGACAACTCCGACCTGGCGGATGAAGCACTTGCGCATCCCTTCGTGCGGCACTTGGGTGACGGCTCGCTGCCCCGCGACGTCTTCGCTAGGTATGTGGCACAGGACGCCTTCTTCCTCGAATCATTCGCCCGTGCCTACGCTCTGGCGCTGGCTCGCAGCCCCGACAGAGCCACGATGCTTGCGTTGTCTGATCTACTCACTGGGGTCCGCGAAGAGCTCGGGCTGCACGCGGCGTACGCTGCCCGATGGGGCATAGACATGGCCGGTGTTGAGCCCGCACCAGCCACCCTTGCCTACTCTGAGTTCCTGCTCGCGACTGCTGCGACGGGCGGCGTGGGTCTGGTGTGCGCAGTAATGACCCCCTGTATGCGGCTCTACGCCTGGCTCGGCACGGCGCTGGACGCGAACGCCGCGGGACCGTACGCGAGTTGGGTGCAGACCTACGCCGCACCGGACTTCGAAGCCCTGGCCTCGCGGTTAGAGCGGCTGCTCGACGAGCACGCTGATGATGGGTTCGCGGTGCGAGCGGCCTATCGGCGGGCAATGGGCCTAGAGCTGGCCTTCTTCGACGCAGTGTTCCTGCCTGAGGGCTACTCCGGACAGAGCTGACGCGCCGGTGCTATCCGAGTGTGTGCCATCCGCCGGGGACCGCACCATTCCTATAGTCGTGCTCGCATTGGGCTCGCCCTTGACGAGATATTGAGCAGTTTGCATACTTCCCCAGCACCAGAGCCACATCCGAGGACACCCGGTGTTTGTTACCGGAGCAGACGATCATCACCGAGGAGGGATCCGACCACGGGACGGTGTTGTCGGTCAATGTGTCGGATCAGCGATAGTCCAAGAGGAGTTTCTCCATGAACACCCGTCGGTACCCGTCTTCGGTCCGACGCTCTACTTCGACGTAGCCGATGTGGCCGTAGATGGCGCGAGGTTCTCAACCATGACCTCGTTTGTGTAAAGAGCGAGGCGCGGAAGTTGCAGGCGGGTGGCTTCTTGCTCAGCAAATTCCATCAAGCGACGACCGAGACCGGTGCCTTGTGCGGAGGGATCGACGGCGACATTTTCGATGAACAGGCTGTCGTCAATGTGGACGAGTGAGATGACACCCACCACGGGCTCTCCGGCCACCCAGACGTTGCCCGCTTTGACCGCGGCGTTGTAGTCGCGACCCATTGGAGCTGGGGGCCGGTTCATCCGATCGAGCTACTTCTCATAGGCGGCTGCGATCAACGCCCGGACCGATGGCAGATCTGATGTCGTAGCCAACCTAAGAGGGGGGATCCGATCGGACGCTCTCATTGACACATCATTGCCGATTGCGGCTCCAAAGCTTCCGCCGCTGTGTGCCTGCTCAAGGATCGTCTATCGGGGCGCGCCGAAGGCACTTCGCAAGCGACAGGAGGATCGTCAAAGGGGGGTTCGAGATGCTGCCATCATCATCAACCGGTCCCGGGGACACGGAGCGAGGCGAGTGTCGGGCCGAGGGGAGCAATCAGCTACGGGTAGCCCTCTGCCAGCTCCTCAGGTTGGCTCGGCCGTACTGGAGTCGATGGTTTCGGGTTCGCCTGATAGCGGGGTATGGTTCCCGTTCCATCACACGTGCACCGAAAGGAAACTGATGAATCGTCGAGAACTGATTCGCGCCGTCGCCGCCCAGGCCGCTCAGGACGTGAAAGACGTCGAGTCGGTTCTCGCCGGCCTGACCGACGTCGTCACCGCTGTCGTCTCCAAGGGCGAGCCCGTCATCATCCAGGGATTCGCCAAGTTCACCAAGATCAACCGGGCCGCTCGCATCGGTCGCAATCCCCAAACGGGCGAGCCCGTCAAGATCAAGGCCAAGACGGTGGCGAAGGCCACCGCGATGAAGGCGTTCCGTGACACCGTGATGGCACCATCGACGGCTCCCCGCCTCGCTCGAGGTGTCTGGCCTACCTCGTCGGACCTCTTGGCCAAGCAAGCCGAGGAACGCAGGGAGCCGGTGGCCACCAACGACCGCCGGCCCACCGCAAAAAAGAAGTCCCCGGCCAAGAAGGCCCCGGCCAAGAAGGCCCCGGCCAAGAAGGCCCCGGCCAAGAAGGCCCCGGCCAAGAAGGCCCCGGCCAAGAAGTCCCCG
>Ga0207933_1001931_pt1 | contig 14317 bp, 16 predicted proteins | sample NGESurdeep092012_4_FD_184488 | JGI IMG/M metagenome (GOLD analysis project Ga0207933, IMG submission 184488) | Arctic peat soil microbial communities from Barrow, Alaska - NGEE Surface sample F53-3 deep-092012 (SPAdes) | ecosystem: Environmental > Terrestrial > Soil > Wetlands > Peat ... | reverse complement strand
CAGTTTGATTTTGTCTTTGACCAAATCCAAAAACTCAATCGCGTCGAGTTCTGGCTGGCCGTGGTGCTTGCGGATCTCGTTGAACGCGGCCTTGAGAAAATAAGTGCTGTTCACGCCGGGAATCTCAACGGGATATTGGAACGCGAGGAACAGACCTTCGCGCGCGCGTTCCTCGGGATCGAGGTCGAGCAGATCCTTGCCGCAATAAAGCACTTCGCCGCCGGTCACGTCGTAACCGTCGCGGCCGGCCAGCACGGCGGCGAGCGTGCTTTTGCCGCTGCCGTTCGGGCCCATGACGGCGTGGACTTCGCCGGCGTTGATGGTGAGGCTGACGCCCTTGAGGATTTGTTTGCCCTCGACGCCCGCCGAGAGGTTTTTGATTTCTAATATCGTTTTGCTCATTTTTCTAAATTCTTTTTTAACCACGGATCAACACGTTTTTTGGGATGTTTTAATTTAAATATGCGAACATAATGTGAAATCAACTTGTCGACGGTGAAGACGTAGTAAAATTCGAGATCAATTCCAATTTTTAATTCACCACACTTTTTTAAGAATTCGGACGGAAGATTATTAGATTGAACCCAGAATGGTTCGCCAGTTTTGTCAAACCGCATACAATAACCAAAGCTCAGACACATATCGTCAGCTTTTTTAATTCGCTTTATTTCCGTGAAATGCTTTTTAATAAATTTAACCGCCACTTTAATTTGCGCGGCCAAGTCGTTATTGTTTTTTGGCCCGATGTCTACGGAAAATCCAGAATCCTTAAACACAAAATCGCCACCTTTCCGTTTTACGACATCACCAACATGATGAATTCGGTATGGCTTCAAACTGATCTTCGCTAGTTCAGCCTCTGGCCGAAACTTTTTTCCACTAACGTGAAATATGACTGATGGCATGTTGTGGGTTTTTAATCCGTGTTCAATCCGTGGCTAAAATCATCCAACACTGCCTTCGAGGCTCACGCCCAGAAGTTTCTGCGCTTCGACGGCGAATTCCATCGGCAGTTCCTTGGAAATGGATTTCATTTTATTTTCCCGGCGGTTTGTCGCGCAAAACCATTTCGTCTTCCGTTTTTTCAAACGGCGCTTCACGAAATTTGTATTTGCCGCTGCGTCGCATTTCTTTTTCCAATTCCATGTAATGCTCCACAAGACGACGCGGGTCATGGCCGAATTCCGCCGAAATTTTCCGGCGAATTTCACGGATTTCATCAATCAATGGATCAGGTGTCATAAATCATTCGTTTGCGCTTTTGCCGAGCAACTCCAACGGCGTGATAATCATCGGAACGTGCAAGCCCAAAAGCGCATTAACGCGCCGGATGTGGCCGGCCTTGTTCGCATTGGCCAGATGCTCGCAATTCCACGTCAATAAAATATCAGCTTTGTGAGAGGATGCCAGTGCCAGATGAATCGCGTCCGTCGCGGGATTGCTCGGCATGACAAAATGATTGAGATAAACTTGGACGATGTCCGCAATTGCTTTGCTGACTTCAAGAATTTCGAGTTCGCCGATTAACGTGAGTTTTTTGGATTTATCAGGATGATTTCCTTGTGACAATTCATCCATGACAGACGCACCGGTCACGAGGTCGTAGTGAAGGCGATAATTGTCCCACCATTCGCGCGTCCATTCTCTGCGCGCAACGGTTTTCGAATCGGAGCGCCGTTCAAAGTAGGCGCTCGGAATCGTTGTTTCAATATAGACGGTTTCCACAACTTAAAATTATCCCACGCTGCCTTCCAAGCTCACGCCCAGCAGTTTCTGCGCTTCGACGGCGAATTCCATCGGCAGTTCCTTGAACACTTCCTTGCAGAAGCCGTTCACGATCATGTTGACCGCGTCCTGCGTGGCGAGGCCGCGCGCGTTGCAATAAAAAATCTGGTCCTCGCCGATTTTGGAGGTCGAAGCCTCATGCTCAACGCTCGCCGACGTGTTCTTCACCTCGATATACGGAAACGTATGCGCGCCGCACTGTGAGCCGATCAGCATCGAATCGCACTGCGAAAAATTGCGCGCGTTCGTGGCGCTCTTCTGGATTTTCACGAGGCCGCGATAGCTGTTCTGTCCGTGCCCGGCGGAAATTCCTTTTGAAATGATCGTGCTGCTCGTGTTCTTGCCGATGTGGATCATCTTCGTGCCGGTGTCGGCCTGCTGATAATTGTTCGTCACGGCGACGGAATAAAATTCACCCACGGAATTGTCGCCGAGCAAAATGCAGCTCGGATATTTCCAGGTGATCGCCGAGCCGGTCTCGACCTGCGTCCAGGTGATCTTCGAGTTCTTGCCTTTGCACAGGCCGCGCTTGGTGACGAAATTGTAAATGCCGCCCTTGCCGTTCTCGTCGCCGGGATACCAGTTTTGCACGGTCGAGTATTTTATTTCACCGCGGTCGAGCGCGACGAGTTCCACGACGGCGGCGTGCAACTGATTTTCATCGCGCATCGGCGCGGTGCAGCCTTCGAGGTAGCTGACGTGCGCGCCTTCGTCCGCGATGATGAGCGTGCGCTCGAACTGGCCTGACTTCGCGGCGTTGATGCGGAAGTAAGTGGAAAGCTCCATCGGACAGCGCACGCCTTTCGGGATGTAACAGAACGAACCGTCGGTGAAGACGGCGGAATTCAGCGCGGCGTAATAATTATCCGTGTGCGGCACGACCGAGCCGAGATATTTTTTGACGAGTTCGGGATGGTCATGCACCGCCTCGGTGAACGAACAAAAAATGACGCCTTTTTCCGCAAGCTGTTTGCGGAACGTCGTGCCGACCGAAACGGAATCAAAAATCGCGTCCACGGCCACGCCCGCGAGCTTTGCGTGTTCGCGCAACGGAATGCCGAGTTTTTCGTAAGTCTCCAAAAGTTTTGGATCAACTTCGGCAAGACTTTTCGGCGCGTTGGCTTTTGGCTTGGGCTGGGAAAAATAGGTGATGTCCTGGAAATCTATTTTCGGATATTTCACGAACTGCCAGGTTGGTTCGGGCATCGTGAGCCAATGGCGAAACGCCTTGAGCCGCCATTCCAGCAGCCATTCCGGCTCGTTTTTCTTGTGCGAAATCAGGCGGATGGTGTCCTCGCTCAAACCCGGCGGCGTGGACTCGGTTTCGACATCGGTGACGAAGCCGTATTTGTATTCCGTCTTGACCAAATCTTCAATTGTCTCGGTGGCTGTGGGCATTTTCTAAAATCGTGAATTGTTAAATTGTTGAATCGTGAATCGTGCGCGTCATTTCTGTTTCTTCGCGCACTCCGCGCAGACGCCGTGAACCGCGATGTCGTAATGATCCACTTTGAAACCTTTCGGCCGCGGCATGACCGTGGAATCGGTCGGCAAGGCGACATCAAAAACTTCACCGCACGCATCGCAGTAATAATGGCAATGCTCCTCCATGTTCGGGCAAAACCGCGTCGCGCCGCGTTCGAGTTGGACTTGCCGGACGAGTCCGCATTTCACGAGCGCATCCAAACAATTATAAACCGTCGCGTGCGAAATCTCCGGCATCGTTTTTTTCGTGCGGATGAAAATTTCCTCCGCCGTCGGATGATCGCGCTTCTGCATGACCACGTCATAAACGTGTTGTCGCTGCGGCGTGAAACGAAAGCCGCTAGTGTTCAGCCGTTCGCTGAATTCACTGCCCAATTTTTTTTCGACCATGTTCATCGCAAGGGCAAAATAAGCATGAACCGAAGTTGCGTCAAGATTTAGAATAATTCTAAATTAGGGCGTAGCGGCTGCTCGGCAGAGAGCCGCTGTTTGAAAGTCTGGCAAATCTGCGGCGGTCTGCCGACGCGCCGCTACGCGGTTTGGCTCATTTGCCGGCTGAAGAAGCGGCGTGCAGATATTTTATACAAATTTGGCCGCTGCGGTGTCTATTTATTGGGAACGCAAAATGACAAATCTATGAAAACAACAATTAAATTTGTCGCATCGCTCGTTTTTTGTATTGGCCTGACCGTGGGCTGCGGCAAAAAACAGCAGCACGTTTTTTCGTCGCTCAAAGATTCGGCCACCGTCGCGCAATTGAAATCTTTTGCGGCTGAAAAAGAGGCGCAGGCGAAAGCATCGGCCGAGGCTCATGGGCAAACGATGCCACCAGAGTTACAAAAATATTTTGACGCGGCTAAACGAGGTGACTGGCTGGCGGTCAGCAATCAATTCAACAATTTTGTGAATCCAAATTCCGGCCAGACAAGCCCGCAAATGCGCGGAATGCCTTGGGAACCTATGATAAGGGAAGCATGGGGCGCGCTTTACTTTTTCGGCGCGGGCGATGAAAAGTATTCCGCCGCCTTCGGCAACGACATCATCAAGTCCATCCCGCCCGGAAGCATTTATTTCGGCGGCACGGATCCGGGGCGTTTCGTCATCACGGCGATGCAAAAATCCCAGGTGAATGGCGATCCATTTTTCACGCTCACGCAAAACGCATTGGCCGATGGGACTTATCTTGATTATTTGCGTTCAATGTATGGGGACAAAATTAAAATTCCAACGCCGGAAGACTCGCAAAAGTGCTTTCAGGATTACACGGAGGACGCGCAACGCCGGATGCAAAATCATCAACTCAAGCCGGGGGAAAATGTCAGACAGGATTCAAACGGCCACATTCAAGTCAGCGGACAAGTCGCCGTCATGGAAATCAACGGGCTGCTGGTCAAAACTATCTTCGACAAAAATCCCGACCGCGAGTTTTACATCGAAGAAAGTTTTCCGCTCGACTGGATGTATCCATATCTCGAACCGCACGGATTGATCATGAAAATCAACCGGCAGCAATTGCCTGAATTGTCCGGTGAAATCGTTCAGCGCGACAGCGATTACTGGACAAAATATCTGACCCCAATGATTGGCGGCTGGCTGGACAAGGACACGCCGGTCAAGGAAGTAGCCACGTTCGCGGAAAAAGTATTTGTCAAAAAAGATTTGAGCGGATTCACCGGCGACCCTCAGTTTGTCCAAAATGAATATTCGTGCAAAATGTTTTCAAAATTACGAAGTTCACAAGCGGGCCTTTACGCATGGCGTGCGCAGCATACCGCTGATGCTGCGGAAAAAGAACGCATGACCGACGCGGCGGACTTTGCCTTCCGCCAAGCGTGGGCGCTTTGCCCGTATTCGCCTGAAACCGTGTTGCGTTATGCGGATCTATTGATGAGCCAGAGCCGCCGGGCTGACGCGCTGCTGGTTGCGGAAACGGCGGCAAAAATGCCTGAAAATAGAGGCAACGATCAATTGAGCGTGCTCGTGACCGGATTGGGGAAATCCCAAAATCAATGATTTTGGAGTTGTGACTCCATGCTTCGGACTTGCAAAACTTGATTATGGAATGAACGCCCCCATGCCGCGCGCCGTGTAATCCGTCGCGCTCGCAGCGTCCGTTTTGAAGAACAACCGCCCCTCGTCAAGAATCCCGAAGAATTTATCGCCGGCATAAAGTCCATGCGCGCCGAACATCGCCCGCGCGCGCAACTCCGGCAACGCGCCCAACTGGTCGAGCACAAATTCTTTGAACGAGTCGTCAGGCATGATCAAGAAAGCGCGCTGACGTGCCGCCATTCAATTCTTTTTCGGAGCTTGATCTGTCTCGTAGATAACGGCCTGATAGAAAACGATGTCCTTGTAGCGATCCTTCGGCAGGCCAAACAGGCATGAAGCTTCTTGCTCGGAATCGCCGGGTCTCAATCCGTTGGGGCCGGTATGACCTTGGCCGGTCGCGCCGACCAGTTTCTTGTCCTTGTCGTAGAATGCCACATAATAACGAAACCACATCGGTTTGCTTCCCGTATTCTTGACCGTGACACCGGCAAAGACCGTTTCCTCGCCGAAAAAATTGCCGGCATACCACGCGCAGTCTGCCTTCAACACATCGCCGAACTCCTGCTTGAAAACGCCATCATCGTAAGCGTCTTTCGCGAATTTCAGTTGGATGTTTCCTTCAATTTGCGCCGCCTGAAGCGAGACGGCAAAAAACATTACGAACAAAGTTTGCAGGACGAGTTTCATATTTTGCAAATGAGTTAAGGGTTGGGTCGAAAGAGTAAGCGGTAATATAAAGTCTGACAAGACAGTTTAGTTTACCCTCTCTGCGCTTCTTTCGCCCAAGTGTCTTTCAACGTGATCGTCCGGTTGAAAATCATCGGCTGGCCGGGCGAACCAGACCGTGCGGCGCGGCGGGGAAAAGTTTTCGCCAGCCGGACAAGCTGTCCGACTTTCCGGGTTTTTTCCGCGAACGGTTCGCGCGCGAGTTTTTGCCGCATTTCCAGTTTCATGGCAGCTTCAATTTATGCCGTTGCAGGATTTTTTCCAACTGCATTTTATCAAGGTCGGCCTGTTGCAACATTTGTTCAATGCGCGACTTGTCCTTCGCGCGACCCACGCTGGCGGCAATGGCCACGATGTGTTCGGCGCGGAAAACTTTCGCCGGCACGCCTTCAAATTCGATGCGCTCAGCCTCGCGCACGGCTTCCTCAGTGAGTCCGCCAGCGGCGAGAAACTGCACCGGAAATCCGCGCACCAAAAGATGTTCGCGCTCGACCTGCCAGCCTTGGGCTTGCAAATGCGCGTAGATGGCCGGGATGCCAGCGGTCAAACCTTTGTCTGCGGGGATGAAAAAAATGTCCGCGTCGTAGGTGGTGAACGGCTCGACGTAATAAATCGCCGCCAGCGCGCCGCCGAGCGCCCAATCTTCAATCAACTTCGCGGCGACGAGGCCATTCGCCGCGCGCAACACCTCGGCCAGTGGGATGTTGGAAGATGGTTCGTTGATGGGCATGGCGGAAATTCTACGCGCCCTTCTGCGCTTCCTTCGCCCAAGTGTCTTTCAAAGTAATTGTGCGGTTGAAAATTGATTTTTGCGGGCTGGAATCTTTGTCCAAAGTAAAATAGCCGATGCGCTCGAATTGATAACGCAATTCCGGCTTCGCGTCTTTCAAACTCGGCTCGCATTTGGCGGTGATGACTTCGAGCGAGCGCGGGTTGAGGACGGATTTGAAATCGCGTCCGTCCTTTTCCGGCTCGGCTTCGGTGAAGAGGCGGTCGTAAAGGCGCACCTCGGCGTCCAGCGCGTGCGCAACACTGACCCAATGAATGGTTCCCTTCACTTTGCGCGCCGCCGTGGCTCCGCCACTCTTGCTGTCGAGGTCGGCGGTGCAGCGCAGTTCGGTGATGTTGCCGCTGGCGTCCTTCACCACTTCGTCGCACTTAATGACGTAGGCGTATTTCAAGCGCACTTCGCCGCCGGGTTTCAACCGGAAAAATTTCGGCGGCGGAATTTCCTGAAAATCGTCGCGCTCGATGAACAGTTCGCGGCTGAACGGAATCTTTCTAATTCCGATGGGATCGTTTGGGTCGGTAGGGCGCGTCACTCCGTGCGCGCCGTCGGCGGGCAGAGGACTGTCCGCCCTACCAGCTTCGGGATTGTTGACGGCGTCGAGTTCTTCGATTTTGACTTCAGGAAAATTCGTGATGACGACTTTGATCGGACGCAGCACGGCGAGCCGGCGCAAAGCGCGTTTGTTCAAGTCGTCGCGGATGGCGTGTTCCAAAACCGCAACGTCCGTGAGTCCGTTGAATTTTGTGATGCCAATGTTGTAGGCAAACGCCCGGAGGGCGACCGATGTTACGCCACGACGCCTGATTCCGCTGATGGTCGGCATACGCGGATCGTCCCAGCCGGTGACGAGTTTTTCTTCGACGAGTTGCATGAGCTTGCGCTTGCTCAAGACCGTGTAACTCAAATTGAGCCGCGCGAATTCATATTGTTTCGGCAATGCGCGCGGCAACCCGAGCGATTCGAGAATCCAATCGTAAAGCGCACGATGCACTTCAAATTCCAAAGTGCAGATGCTGTGCGTGACGCCTTCGATGTAATCGCTCAAGCCGTGGGCGAAGTCATACATCGGATAGATTTTCCATTTCGCGCCGGTGTGATGATGCTCGGCGTGGCGGATGCGATAAAGAATCGGGTCGCGCAGCCAGATGTTCGACGACGCCATGTCAATCTTCGCGCGGAGCGTGCGCGCGCCGTCGGGAAATTCGCCGTCGCGCATACGGCGAAACAGATCGAGATTTTCTTCCGGCGTGCGATTGCGGAACGGCGAATCTTTTCCCGGACGATCCGGCGCGCCGCGATAAAATTCCATGTCCGCCGCCGACAGATCGCAGACGAACGCTTTGCCGCGTTCGATCAATTGCTCCGCGTAATCGTAAATCTGGTCGAAGTAATCGGAGGCGTAAAAAGGTTCAAGCGTAGGACAGGCGTCGCGCCTGTCTCTGACTATTTCATTTGAAGATGGAGACAGGCGCGACGCCTGTCCTACGACGGGCGGCAGAAAAAAATCGCGTTTGCCGTCGCCGCTGATGGTTTCGGACGTTTTGCCTTTTTCTTTCAGTCCAAGATTTTTGTCGGCCCAGCCGGAGATGAGCCAGTTCACGTCGGCGATGATCGAATCCACATACTCGACATCTTCCTTCGCCGGGTTGGTGTCGTCCATTCGCAGATTGCAAACGCCGCCGAACTCGCGCGCGATGCCGAAATTCAGGCAGATTGATTTGGCATGGCCGATGTGGAGCCAGCCATTGGGTTCAGGCGGAAAGCGCGTGTGGATGCGCGGATATTTTTTCTCGGCGACGTGCTTCGCCACGATGTCACGGATAAAATCAGACGGCACTGGCGGCGATTCTTTGTTTTCCAAACTCATAAATTCCCACGCAGGCTATCAGATGAAAACGCCGTTGTCCAAACGAAGCACGAGTTTTGAGACGGTCAAATTGGTCAAATGAGTGTCGGATAAATTCCCGATGTTTTTTTATGTATGCAAATGCTTATTTCCGGCATTGGCATTGCAGGCACGACACTCGCTTACCGGCTTTCAGTTTTCATCGCTGACAAACGCGCCAATCTTTTCCATAATCCGACCATGGAAAACGCCTTCAAAGTAATAAATCCCGATTTTGATTTAAGCCCGATGACTGGGATGACCCGGCAACATTACATTGACTGCGCCAGATACATTTTGGAACGCGCGTTCAAACACGTGAAGTCGTTTGACCAGCCCATCGTGTTTCCGACCATCCCCGGCAGCAAGTCGTATCCGCAGCCGGACGACCCGCCGTGGCGCACGCGCGCGCATGAGTGGGAGGCGCTGGAACGCACGTTCAATCTGGCCGCGCCGCTGATGCACGTTGACCCCGAAATCAGCATCGGCGGCATCAAGCTGCGCGACTACTACTGTCATCATTTTTACAACGCGCTGACGCCGGGACATCCAAACAGCCTGCCGATGCCGGAGGATTTGCCGGATGCGACGTATCAGTTCACCTGCGAATTTGGCGGTTGGACAAAGACCATGCTGGTCATGCCCGATGTGCTTTGGCCGCACTGGACAAAGAAGCAGCAGGACGAAGCCGCCGACGCCATTTCCAAATGGGCGCATCACCGCACGACGCAGAACAACTGGCGGCTGTTCAACATCTGCGCGCTGTCATTCCTGAAACTCAAAGGCTACGCGATTGACGATGACCTGTTGAAAAGCCATCTGCTGTGGATCGCGTCGTATCACGCGGGCAACGGCTGGTATCTTGAGCAAAGCTACAATTATTATACCATCAGCCTGTTTGTGGTCTATGGCGCGATTTGGTGTCGCGCCTTCGGTGACCAGCATTATCCCGAGATCGCCGCCGTCTTGGAAAAGAGCTTCGACGAACTGTTCCAGACCTATCCGAACTTCTTTGGCCGCGACGGTTTCATCAACATGTGGGCGCGCAGCATCTGTTATCGGCTTTGGATTTCCGGCGGCTTCCCCGTGTCGTTCCTGCTCAAGTCCAAACCGCTCGATCCCGGCTGGGCGCGGCGGCTTTGCTCCGGCTCGATCCTCCAATTCACCACGCGCGAGGATTTTTACGTGAACGACATTCCCGCGCTCGGCTTTTACGGACATCGGGAGTTTGCGATCCAAAATTACAGTTGTCCGGCCAGCCCGTTCATCATGTTCCTGCCGTTCATCGCGCTGGCGCTGCCGGAAAATTCGCCGTTCTGGACCGCGAAGGAAAATGACGGCACGTGGACAGAGCTCGGCAGGAAATCAAGACGCACCGTTCTCGAAAAGCCGGGAATGGTTCTGGTCAATCACGGCGGCAGCGGTGCTTCCGAGATAATTTCCGGCAAGGTCTATGACGACGATCACAACTATTCCAAGCTCGTCTTCAACACCCATTTCCCGTGGGAAGACCACAATCCACAAGGCGGCACGTCGCAGGAATACAGCTTCCGCAGTCTCGACCCGCGCGATTTGCGCGGCGTGGACATCAACTTCTATCTCACCGGCCGTTCCGTGGACAACGCGGCGTCGAAAAACAGAATTTACACGACCTCGCAAAGCATCCTGTTCAACGGCGTGCGCGACGGCGTGCTTTACCGGCAATTGCTCATGCGAAAGCCGCCGAACAACGGCGTGGGCTACATCATTGACCTCGCGGAAATCACCGTGCCTGGCGGTGTCATCCGCGTGGACCGCTGCCGAATGGCGTTCGAGCACGAACTCACACTCGGCCATTTCGGCCTGCCGCACGTGGACGGCACGAAGGCCGTCGTGCAACAATTTGAAGACGGACAAAGAAAGGTTTTCACTGCGTCCATCCCCGGAAGACAGGTCGCGTTCATCGCCTATCACGGCTGGGACAGCGCGCAGGTGCAGGTGCATCGCGGGTTCAACGCCGAGGCCGATGAAAGCACCGTGCTCGGAGCATACCGCAAACGCACGGCCAGGAATCCCGCGATGGACCTGCTGATTTCCGTGATGCTGCACAAGACGGACGACAGCGCCTGGACGACGGATGATCTGTCACCGTTGAAGAACATCAAGCTGATGGATGTGATGCCATCCGGATCGGTCATCGGCGCGGAAATTACCCTGGCGGATGGCGTGAAATATGTCGTGGATTTTAAAAATGTTGACGGATTCAAGTCCTGCTGATTATTGTAAATAAATTTATGATAACCCGCCAAAAACTTGTTAACGTGAAATCATCCCTGAACGGAATAAAAACTGTGACAATGATTGCGGTCTTGGCCATCGCCATGTCCATTGACGATCAACCTTCACTGACTTAAAATGAAGTGGTGGCTGGGGGCGGAATCGAACCGCCGACACAAGGATTTTCAGTCCTCTGCTCTACCGACTGAGCTACCCAGCCAAACACATTGCAAACACTGTCGTTTTGTTGGCTTGATGAATCCGTCTTTTTCTCATTGCATCCCGCCGTTGCATCCCTTATTGTGTTTCTGCTATGAATACACCATCCGAAATGACAACGGCGGGCACAAAATCCAGTGACCCGGAAACCATCTGGAAAAAACGCGCGGAGCACTTGGTCCACCATCAGCCAACCCGGACATTCTACGCGCGGTTGAAAATCAAAGGCAAGACGATTCGCAAGAGTCTCGGCACCGATGTTTTCACCACGGCGAAGCTCCGGCTGCCGGACGCGCTCAAAATGATTCGCAAACCAAAGGCGCAGGCGGGCACGTTTGCCGACGGGCGCGTCCAGTTTGAAGCCGAGACGCGCAACAAGCATGAGTTGGCGGAATTGTCCCGCGTGTATCGGCTGCGTTGCGTGGATCGGATTGTGCGCTCTTGGCCGGGCTTGGACAACCGGCGGGTGGACACCATCACGAAGGCCGAGATGGACAAATGGGCGAAGGAATTTTCCGACCTCTACGCCCCGCAGTTTTTTAATAATTCCCTGAATGTCTTTCGTGAGATTCTTTCCCTTGCCGGATTGAAGCGGGACGACAATCCCGCGTGGCAGGTCAAACGCCGTGGCATCCCGCGCAAGCCGTTGAAACTGCCGACTGCTGACCAGTTCAACCAGTTGGTGAATGTGATTGCGACCAGCGGCGCGGCACAGGCGCGGGACTGCGCGGACTTGGTTCGCTTTCTCGCGTTCTCCGGCTGCCGGATTAGCGAAGCCAAGCAAGCACTTTGGCAGGACGTGGACTGGAAAAATAACGAGCTTACGATTCATTGCCTCAAACGCCGCGCGACAAGCGATGAAGTGCGCTCGCGTGCCATCCCGCTGGTTCCGGCCATGCGGCAATTTTTGATTCAACTGCATCGTGACCGGCAGCCGAAACCGGATGATGCCATCTGTGAAGTGAACGAATGTCAAGGCGCGCTGACGCGGGCGTGTAAAATTGTTGGTTGCGCCCGGCTCACGCATCACTCGCTGCGTCACCTGTTCGCCACATTCACGATTGAAGCCGGGATCGATATTCCATCCGTGAGCAAATGGCTTGGACATTCCGACGGCGGCGCGCTGGCGATGAAGGTGTATGGACATTTGCGGCGCGAACACAGTCAGCTAATGGCGCAACGTGTCACCTTTGGCGCGCTGCCAGAACCGGCAAACGTCATGCAGTTGACAAAGGAAATCAGCGCATGAAAACGATCACCAAGAAAAATACAGTGGTGGGCTACCAGTTCACCGATGCCAACGAACGCGAAAAATATCGCCGCCGGAAATTTGAGGGGCGGACGGTGCAGCATTTCACATTGTCGAACGTGAGGGAACTGTGCCGACTCGCCAGCAATGGAAATCAAATTGCCCTCGCGCTCGCATGGAGTGCCGCAACGGAGCTATCGCAGACTATTCTCAAAATTGCCAGCACGCCGCCATTGGAGCGCGTCAAACAGCCGAGGAAAATGATTCGTATTAAACGCATCGGGCGCGTGAACCACTGGCGACGGTTGAAGGGTTTGAAAAAAATCGCCCGCCGCTCGCTCTATATGCCATCCGTGCTGTCGCGCTCAAAATCATTTAACAACCTCATGGCGCGGCTCCCGGAAAAATTGAACCTGTCGAAAAATCTTGCCGCAAGTAATCAGCCAAATTTGCGTCTCGACAGTCCGACAACGCGCTTCACGGTGGAACTCTTTGAACGCTTTAACGACACGCGCACAGGGATTCAGCAATTCGCCAATGCTTACCGCAACCAGCCAGACCTGAAAAAAAAGTTACGGCAGGGAATGAAGGTTTCCGTGCCGGGACGCAAAACGCCGGTGAAGTGGAGTTGCCGCACGTTGGATGATTACTTGGTGAAGCATCTGGATTTTTGCCCGGAAGATTTGAGCCTGTTGGAACTTGGCCGGCTCGGTAGTGCAACCTATCCCGACTGGTGGAATAAAGTTTTCAAGCCGCACCTCGAAAAAGATTACGCGATGCACTTGCTTCGCGGCACTCCGCTGCATCGTCAGCTTTGCGCCGCGTTGGACGTGAAGGCCAGCGACCGGTTTCACGATTCCAAGATCAGAGAAGAATTGAAACGCCGCTGTCAGGATGCTCTTGAACGTCTCGCAAAATCACTCGACCCCTCAAAACCCCCGCCGGAAAACAGGTAGCCGTCCCATTTACACGGCAGATAGCGTGCGCCATTTTGAGCGCATGAGAGTTCAAAACGAAACTGAAAAACCGGCAGCGAGTCCGGTTCCAAAACTCGCATTTTCGATGCGCGAAGCGGCGTCCGCTCTTGGCGTCTCTTACATCACCGTCCATCGGCTGCTCAAACGCGGGCTGCTCAAATCATCCAGCGCACTTCGCACAAAAATTATTTCACTGGCAGAGATCGAAAGGTTTCTCAAGGAGACGGCGCAATGAAAACTTTTTTGCCCTGCGAGCCTTTACCACCGGCACGCAGCGGCAACGGCGCGGCAACCGCGTTTCACGATGCTTGTTGCCGTGCCGACATTTGAAAAAAGCCGAACAGGACACCCAGCCGGATTTAACAACGACCCGGCACAATTAACAAAATCAAATCGAAAAATATGAAGACCGAAATTAACGAAAACCAAACCAGTCCCGTCGCCGATTCACCCGAAGTCACGGAGTTGAAGGCTCAAATTGAGGAAGCGGAAACTCGGTTGCTCTACGCTCATCTTCCTGCCGCAGTCTCGACAGAAATGGATGCACTTGTGAAAGAAAAAATGCGCGCCGGATTGAGTAGGGAGCAAGCAATTGAGTGCGCCCGGCGACAAATCAAGTCCGCATCAATCACGGTTGAACGTGACGCCGTGGTGAAGACGGCAGCGGCAAAAGTGGAAAAGGATTTTGAGGGCAAAGACAAGCGCAGCCCGGAATACAAAGAGGCCAAAGCCGAAGCCGTTTCCAAAGCCCTCGCCGATGGAAAATTTCACGAACGATTTGTTGCGGCGGGATCGCTTCACTTGAACCCGGCATGAGCGCAACCGCAACCAACTGAAAATTATTTATGACCAAAATCACATCAGTCAAAATCCGAAATCGGATTGAGCAATTC
>Ga0207933_1001929_pt1 | contig 14332 bp, 13 predicted proteins | sample NGESurdeep092012_4_FD_184488 | JGI IMG/M metagenome (GOLD analysis project Ga0207933, IMG submission 184488) | Arctic peat soil microbial communities from Barrow, Alaska - NGEE Surface sample F53-3 deep-092012 (SPAdes) | ecosystem: Environmental > Terrestrial > Soil > Wetlands > Peat ... | reverse complement strand
AAATTATGCTACGCAAAAGAAGTGTAATCGAATGTGTGATGGATAGCCTGAAAAATATATGCCAACTGGAACACTCAAGGCATAGGAGCATTCATGGATTTATTATCAACGTTTTTTCAGCAATTGGTGCTTATCACTTCCTGCCTAAAAAACCTTCCTTAGCCAGCCATTTTGAAACTGATAATTCTAAATCTTTACAACTTTCCCTGTAATTTTGTCTCGCTTATCTCGAACTCACGTTAATTAAGAATTTCCAATGGTATTTCGTTTGAAAAAAATTATTATATGTTATAGAAAGGTAATTAAGAATCTTTGAGGAGAATAAGAATTTAACTTATTTGTTCGTTTACTGCAAATTGTAAAGCTCTAAATCTTACGGAGCCAACCTTTGAAGTTCCCATTTATTATTTTTATTAAGGCTATACTGTATTCTATCATGAAGCCTTCCCGGCCGGCCTTGCCAAAATTCTACCAGGTAAGGTTTTACAAGGAAACCTCCCCAAAAAATGGGCCGGGGAATATTTTTTGTTCCAAATTTATCATTGTATTTTTTAAAATTCTCCTGCAGGAAGCCTGCATTATCAATTACCCTGCTTTGTGGGGAACTCCAGGCGCCAAGCTGGCTTTCACGCGGCCTTTGTGAAAAATATTCATCACTTTCCTTTTTGCTTATTTTTTTTACTGTCCCTTCAATACGAATTTGCCTTTCCAATTCTTTCCAAAAAAATACAAGCGCAACAAAAGGATTATTTTTTATTTCTTTCGATTTCTGGCTTTCGTAATTGGTAAAAAAAACAAAATCATTTTTATGGATGCCTTTTAATAAAACAATTCGGGCGGAAGGTTTTCCCAATTCATCGCAGGTGGCTAATGTCATTGCGTTAGGTTCTTCAATTTTAGAATCAATTGCTTCCTGCCACCATTTTTCAAACTGTTTGATCGGATCCTTATTGACATCTTTTTCCTGTAAAGATTGCAACCTGTAGACTTTCCTCATCCCAGCCATCGAATTATTATTAGCCATTTGTATTTCTTTGTCAACAAATTTAGCGAAGAACTTTTTGAAGCAATAATAAAAACGCTTGTAAAAAAGCGTTGACGTGAAAAAAAAATTTAAAAGAAAAATAAAGGAAGGCTGTTACAATGAATTTTTAACCTAGGAAAAGGTTTTATTTTGGTTTACCATTTGTTCAAGATTGGCAATCATTTTTGCCTTTTCTTCTTCATAAACAGCAAGTCGGCTTTCCAATTCCTGCAAACGCGAAATCCCGGCTTCCAGTTCCTTTTCCTTTCTATGATATTCTACTACCTGTACCCTTAAATCATCATTTTCGCTTTTCAAACGTACATTTTCGCTTTCCAGGTTAGAGTATTGGTATTTTGCGTTTATCTCTGCAGCCAGCGTCATCTCTAACTCTCTTTCGCGTGTTGAAGCGGCTTCCAGTTGCCTTTGCAAAACCCCAATATTGTTTTGCATCGATTGTAAATCGTTTAAGCGGGCATCATAATCACTTTTAATGCTACTCCATTTATCATTATTTTCTTCAAAAGAATTTAATTTTCTTTCTGTTTCTTCCAGTTTTTGAAGCGTTAAATCCAATTCATTTTCTAATTTTTCTTTTATTTCATTTTCTTCATAATACATCTCCTTCCAATCTTCATCATCATCTTTTTGAACAACAGGAGAAAAACTTTCAAGTTGCGTTTGATGCTGCGCTTCCAGCGCTTTTATCCGTTCCTGCATTTTAGAAAATTGTATTTCGTAGAAAGATGAATTTTCTTCTACCTTTTGTAGTTTATTTTTTAAATCCCAGATAGCTTCCGGCCTTGCGGAAGTTCTTTCAATAGGAGATTCTTTTTTAAAACTCAGAAAATTTTTTTTATCAGCAGGCAGCATATCATAGCTGCTTACAATTACTTTATATGCAAAAATAAAGCAGGCAATTAAAACAACCAGGGAAATAATCCACCAAATCCACATACAATGGTTACTTAAAAATGTTACAAAAGTTTAAAATTCCGGGGGGTTAAATGTGAATTTTTTCAGAGGATTAATTTCCGCATTTATGGCGGAAAATGGATATAGGTTTTTTATAAACAGAGCCTAAAGTAATACAAATTATCCAGTTACCAAAGTGCCAACTTTTTCGCCGGTTATTACACGTAATAAAGTTCCAGGCGTATCCATATCAAAAACTATAATCGGAAGTTGGTTTTCCATGCATAAAGTGAATGCTGTCATGTCCATTACCTTTAAATTTCTTGAGATGCATTCAGAAAAAGTGATAGTTTCATATTTGGTAGCTTGTTTGTCTTTTTCAGGATCAGCAGAATAAATTCCATCTACCCGTGTCCCTTTTAAAATTACATCAGCGCCAATTTCAATTGCCCTTAACGAGCCAGCGGTATCGGTTGTAAAATAAGGATTGCCTGTACCTGCACCAAAGATTACCACTCTTCCTTTTTCAAGGTGCCTTATCGCCCTTCTCCTTATATACGGCTCAGCAATTTGTTCCATTTTTATGGCACTTTGTAGCCGGGTATAAACGCCAACTCTTTCAAGTGCACTTTGTAAAGCCATCCCGTTTATAACTGTAGCCAGCATCCCCATATAATCGCCCTGGGCACGCTCTATACCGGTTTCAGCCTCATTCATTCCCCTGTAAATATTTCCGCCTCCAATTACTATTGCCACCTGGACGCCTAACTCAGTTATCAGTTTAATATCCTGCGCATATTGAGAAAGTACATCGGAATCGAGGCCAAAATTTTTATCGCCCATTAAAGATTCACCGGAAAGTTTGAGAAGGATTCGTTTAAACTTAGGAAGCATATGTTGATAGCTGTTGTTTTTTTAAAATCGTTGCAAGATAATGGATAAATCTTATTTACCTCCTATGCTTTTGGTATTTTAAAAAATCAAAATTGCTTTTTTATATCATGCCTCAAAAAGATTAATTTTTTAATTTGTCTTTTGTAAAAGCGGGTTCCATTTTATTAAAAAGTATCCAGCAAAGTATAGAAAAAAATACACCAATAAGACTGCCAACTGCTACATCAGGCAGAAAATGCTGGCCCAAATAAATTCTGCTATAGCCAACTAAAGTGCCAAATAAAAGTAGTGGGATTGAAAATTTTTTATTTTTTATGGCAACCGCCAAAATCGTTGCCAATGCAAAAGCAGTAGCAGTATGGCCGGAAGGAAAAGAATGAAAATTATGCAGCGTTACATGATCAATAAAATAAGGGTAATCGCTATTTTTAAGCAACATGGCTGGCCTGGCTTCATAAATAAAAGCCTTTAATACCTGGGCGGCTATCCCAGATGTCGCAAAGGTTGCAAATACCATGAAACTCAGGAAAGGTTTTTTAAATAAAAGTAAAATGAGGCATATAATAATCGGGAAAAATCCATTGCCGAGATAAGTAATGCCAATAAAAAAGTAGTTTAATAAATCAGAATGATATGGATTTAATGAAATGAAAACTGCTTTTTTAGTATCAGTTGTTAGTAGAAAAATGGCAATTATGAGTAAAAAAAAATAACCAAGAAAAAAAGTTTGGTTTTGTTTATAAACAAATTTTAAAGGCATCCACGTTTTATTCATAATTTTTAAAATACAAAGCCTAATTACAATTCATTTTGAAATCAAACTGAAAAAAGGCGCCAAAATATTTCTGATAATAAATTTTCTCTGATTTCCAATGTTAAGAAATTATTATCAACCACAAAATAAAGAATTTACAATTATTGTTACTCTATTTTTGCCGCTATGGGAAATTCAATATTGAAATTTTTTCTGCCAAAAGATAAAGTGTTCTTTCAATTATTTGAAAATGTATCAGAAACCGTTGTGCAAATGGCAGAAACCCTAAACAAATTGGTGCATGAAAAAGATGTTTCAAAACGGGATGTTTTAATAAAACAAATATCAGACCTTGAACATGTAAATGATGACCATACTCACCGCATATTTACTGAATTAGGAAGAAATTTTATAACACCTTTTGACCGCGAAGACATTCATTATCTCGCAACGTCACTCGATGATATCTGCGATTATATCCACTCAGCCGCTAAAAAAATTAATTTTTATAAAGTCAATCCTGATAACGATACTTTCAGAAAAATGGCCGAACTCATATTAAACAGTTGCATTGAAGTACGTAAAGCGGTTATTGAATTAAGGGACATGAAAAACCTGCGTAAAATAACTGATGCGATGGTTGCAATTAATAGTATCGAAAATCAGGCTGATGATGTATTTGATGTAAGCATTGAGGATCTTTTCGAAAATGAACCTGATGCAAAAGAAGTAATTAAGAAAAGAGAGATCTATCAGGTGATGGAAATTGTTACTGATAAATGTGAGGACGCTGCCAACGTGATTGAATCTATTATTATAAAATATGCTTAATTAAGTTGAAAGGCCGAACGCCTAATGCTTGATGCTGAAAGCACCTTCAGCCTCCAAAAAGTAAATTATGTTTATTTTTCTTGTTGCCATTGTTGTTCTCGCGCTCATCTTTGATTATATAAATGGGTTTCACGATGCCGCCAATTCAATAGCAACGATAGTTTCAACAAAAGTGCTTACGCCCTTCCAGGCGGTAATCTGGGCAGCAGCATTTAATTTTATTGCATTTTTTATTTTCAGGGAGCATAAAGTGGCGGGCACTATTGCCAACATTATGTCTGAGCATATTATCAATTTTAAAACCATTATTGCGGCTACCATCGCGGCCATTAGCTGGAACCTTTTAACCTGGTATTATGGCATCCCTTCCAGCTCTTCACATACGTTAATTGGTGGGCTGGCGGGCGCAGCCCTTGCGGCGGGTGGGCTGGCAGGTGTTAATACTCATCCGGTTTTTATTGCATTAATATTTATGATTTTGTCGCCGGTCATTGGTTTGTTGTTTGGATTTATAATTACAGTAATTACAGTAAACATTGCAAAAAGGTCACGCCCTTCAAAAGCAGAAAAATGGTTTCGCAGGCTTCAGTTGCTTTCATCTGCGTCCCTCAGCCTTGCACATGGCGGCGGCGATTCTCAAAAAACAATGGGGTTGATTTTAACGGCAATATGGTTTTATGAAAAAAGCGTTCACGGGCTTACTTCTTCAATTGAGCAAATGTCGATGCCCGAGTGGTTGCCTCTCGCCTGTTATTCCGCCATCGCTTTAGGAACCATGTCGGGTGGGTGGAGGATTGTAAAAACCATGGGGACACGCATTACCAAAGTAAATGCGTTAGAAGGTTTTTGTGCTGAAACCTCAGGCGCTGTTACTATTTTTCTCACCATCTTTTTTGGAATTCCAGTAAGTACTACTCATACACTTACCGGCGCTATCGTAGGAGTTGGGGCAACCAAACGCTTGTCTGCAGTGCGTTGGGGCGTTACCATTAATTTGGTTTGGGCATGGATCCTTACGGTACCTGTAAGCGCCCTTGTAGCCGCCGTTGTTTATTATATCATTCATTTTTTTTCCTGAAATAATTAATTCATATCATTGAATTTTTGTAATCAATTTTCTATTACTTTGTAAGATGGATAAAATATTAGTAACAGGAGGCTGCGGCTATATTGGAGCTCACACGATCGTTGATTTAATTGAAAATGGATTCCAGCCGGTTTCTATTGATAACAATTCAAAGTCTACCACTTCGTTGCTTACGGGCATCAAAGAAATTACGGGCGTCAACGTTAAGAATTATAAAGTGGACCTTGCCAATTTTGATGATACGTATGCCGTTTTCCAGGAAAATACTGATATCAAAGGCATCATACATTTTGCAGCTTTTAAGGCCGTTGGCGAATCGGTTGAGAAACCACTAATGTATTTTGAAAACAATTTGGCTTCGCTGGTTAATATTTTAAAATGCGCCAAAGAATTCGAAGTACCTCATTTTATTTTCTCCAGTTCCTGCACGGTTTACGGAAGCCCCGATTCAATTCCGGTGACAGAAGAATCGCCTTTAAAACCAGCCGAATCGCCCTATGGCGCTACCAAACAGATGGGTGAAGAAATTGTAAAAGATGTTGCAAAAACCGGTGGCTTAAAAAGTATTTTATTGAGGTATTTTAACCCGGTTGGCGCTCACCCTTCCACACTGATTGGCGAATTGCCTTTAGGAAAACCTGAAAACCTTGTGCCTGCTATCACGCAAACTGCCGTGGGAAAAATAAAAGAACTTACGGTTTATGGCAATGATTATGATACAAGGGATGGCTCGTGCATCCGCGATTATGTTCATGTTTGCGACATAGCGCATGCGCATACACTTGCTTTGAAACATTTAATGAAAAATAAAAATGACACTACTTGCGAAGTGTACAACCTCGGAACCGGCAATGGCGTATCAGTTTTAGAAGCCATCCGCTCTTTTGAAAAGGTAAGCAATCAAGCATTAAATTATAAAATAGGCTCTCGCCGCCCCGGCGATATAATGGCTATTTATGCAAATAATTCTTTAGCAAAAGAAAACCTTAACTGGCACCCAAAATACTCTTTAGACGAAATGATGTCAACTGCATGGAAATGGCAATTAAAACTAAAAGCCGATGAAACGTTGCATAACAACATTAACTTTCAGATGAATTAAACTCCTTCCTTATTTCCTCGAAATAAAAATCACTCCTATTTATTGCTTTACTGTATTTTTAATATCCCGCAGCTCGATAAAATATTAGTAGAATTAAAATGAATTTATTAATGAGGATTGATTTCAATTCTAAAATGGCATTACGCACAAAATCAAATTATGATTATGATCTCTTTTGAAAAAGCTGACAAAAGCCACGCTCATTTACTTTCTGAAATTGCAGGTTTAACCATAATAGAATCACATGGGCGCAGTGCTAAACCAGAAGACATTAATTATTTCATTGCACAAAAATATAATCCGGAAACCTTCGCCGGGGAATTAATCAATCCCAAAAACAACTATCATTTAGCTTATTATCAAAATCGCCTCGCAGGATTTTCCAATATTATTTTTAACTTTCCCTACGCAGAAAGTAAAATGGAAGACGTTGCAAAGCTCGATCGTATCTTTATTTTAAAAGAGTTTTACGATTTAAAATTGGGCTATCAATTATTTGAATTTAACAGGAATCTTGCCAGGGAATATAACCAAAAAGGCATTTGGTTATATGTATGGAAAGAAAATGAAAGAGCCATTAAATTTTACAAGAAAAATGGATTTGAAATTATTGGCCACTTTGATTATAAGATTTCTGAAACCCATTCAAACCCTAATTATCAAATGTTTCTAAAACTATAAATTCATCCTATCAACATCAAAAGTAATTCCAGGAAAAATATATTTATCCGGTAATCAACTTACGGCTACCTTCACATACTTTCATTTATTCTTCACTGGATTTATAAGCTTATCTAATCACTCCAAACATCTTTCACCAAATAATTATACAATTTATTGGAAACTATTTTCAATACCCTTATTGATAGTTTTATCAGCGATAAGGTAGGCATCGCTGAGCATTTTTTGAATGAATCATTGGCTGCTCATCTCAAAGAAAACCTCACCTCCCTTTTTGCCCGGAATAAAATGCAGCTTGGCGGCACAGGCAAAAATGCAACAATAGACCACAATAACCTTGTAAGGGGAGATAGTATTCACTGGCTCGACAGGGCGCATAACGATGTACATGAAAATAGCTTTTTTAGCCTGATGGATCGTTTTGTAAAATACCTGAATGAAAACTGTTATACTGGAATCAGCAGTTATGAGTTTCATTATACATTATATACACCGGGCACTTTTTACAAAAAACATATGGACCGCTTTCAGAATAATGACAGCCGCAAATTTTCAATGATTATGTATCTCAATTCAGAATGGGCTGCCGGAGATGGCGGGGAACTTTGTATTCATCACGAAGAAGGATTGCAAAATATTTCACCTCTGAATGGGAAGGCCGTATTTTTTAAAAGTAATGAACTGGAACATGAGGTGCTGATGACACACAAGAACCGGATGAGCATTACAGGTTGGTTGAAGGGTTAACCGGCCCAATTTGCGAAAGGAAGTAGTAAAATAAATAATGCGATTATTCAATTGCGTTTTCATATTCATCAGAATAAAAATCACACCTATTTATTGCTTTACTGTAATTTTAATATCCAGGTACGGCGGCGGAAAATATTAGTTGAATTATGTTTCAGTTGATAATTATTTAACCTCACAAGATAAATAATCGATTCAATTATTTTAATCCAATGTATAATTTCATAACAATATTAAGCGGCATACGCCATACAAAAAGACAAGGCTAATTTGAACATTATGAGAAAAATAATTGTTGCACTTCTATTGACTTTTATTATTGTAAGAGTTTCATTTGGGCAAACAGGAACGGTGATTCATCAAAGATTTTTAGCTTCATCTATTGTTGGAAATCGGGCTGGTGAAGATGCGATGCGGAGATTAACGATCTATCTACCGCCCGGATATAATCAAAGCAAACAACATTATCCTGTTATTTATTTTCTACATGGCATGTATGGAGAAGATAGTGCAACAATGGCTGATTTAGAAATAAACAAATTACTTGACACAGCAATTTCCAGCAAACATATAAAGCCCGTAATATTTGTACTTCCCAATAGCTTTACAAAATTTAAAGGAAGTTTTACCACCAATTCAACATTAACAGGAAACTGGGCTGATTACATCGCAAAAGATGTTGTTGATTATGTTGACAAGCATTTTAGAACTATTCCAAATAAAGATAGCAGAGGTATTTCCGGCGCTTCAATGGGTGGGAACGGCGCTTTAAAAATGGGAATGCTTTATCCAGATGTTTTCAGTTGTGTATATGCGAATACACCTGCAACATTAAATTGGTCTGATGGTATTAACACAAGCCTTGATGCATTTAAGATAATAAGTGAGGCTAAGAGTGACAGTGATATATTCAGCAACAATGCAGCTACTATTATGGTTGATTTAGCCAGAACCTATTCTCCTGATTTAAATAAACCTCCTTTTTATGCAGACATGCCATCATATTATATTGGTGATAGTTTAGTGATTGACACAAGCGTTGTAAACAAATGGACACAAAATTTTGCAACCAACATGATTGAATCGCATTTAACTGCGTTAAGAAGTTTGAAAGCTATCAAAATAGATTGGGGGAGAAACGATGCTGGCAGGCATGTTCCTGTTACTTGTCTTGAGTTTAGTAAAAAATTAGAATGGTACGGCATAAATCATTTTGCGGAAGAATACTTAGGTGGCCATGCAGAACATTTGGAAGGCACAGACGGAAGAATTTACACAGAAATACTTCCTTTCTTTGACGCCTACTTAAATTTTGAAAACAAATAATCGGAATGCAACACGATTGCTTTCATTTTCACCAAAATAAAAATCACACATATTTATTGCTTTACTGTAATTTTAATATCCAACTATCCGCGCGAAAGTATTTATTAGAAATAATTTTCTGTTGAAAAATTAATTAACGGTACACAAGGAGGCCAGCTTGAGAGATTGGGAAAATTTATGAAAAGCATATTTTTATAAATCTCCGTTAGGTAACATCCTGATTAAACTAACCATTGAGAAGCGCTTCAAAACCTGTAGCTTATTCACTATTACTTCAAAACTGTTTTAATGAAAAAAAGTATCGTTCTTTTACTTATCACAATCCTGCTTGCAGGGGTATCTCAGGCACAGCATAAAGTAATTAATTCTTTCGCTGATTTCCCTGCCATCAATTATTCAACAAAAGAGTTGAAAACAGGCGATGAAGAAAAAACAAATGCCTGGATGAAAAGCATAGCTGCTTCAGAATTGAAGCACATGGACAGTGTTTCAAAAAATTTCAGGATTAACAATGAGGATGTAGCATTCACCTATGGTATGAGAAAATTATTTTGCAATTTTATTTTGGCTGATTGGAAAAATGCTGCCTTCGCCGATACCGTCTTACGGAGTTTAGAAACAGCTCCTGCGTTTAAAAAAGCAGGGTTAAGCCAGCTTTCATCGTACGCAAAAGCATCTATGCAGGATTCAAAAAAGTTTAATGAAAATTTCATTCAGTTCTTCAGGGAATCTATGAAACCTTTAACCGAGGATGAGAAAGAAATGTATATAGGCTATATTATCAAAATGTCCAGAGATGCACCCAATACTTTTGATAAAACCATAAAAAAAGTTACTGCCAAACCACTTATTGCAGATACATCTACAGGCATGTTTACCCTTTTGAGCAATTATGTTTATGCAAAGGTAAATCCTACCCTGACGGACAAGATGGCGGCCTACCTTAATGAAGGTATTAAGGGAAAATTTACAAGAGCAGATACCTTACGTGGAACCATAAACGCAGAAAGGGCATGGTGGAATGTGTTGCATTATGCTATAACTGTAAAACCCGATTTTGCAACCAAAAGTATTGTTGGTATTAACGATATTCATTACCAGGTTACCAGCAGCAACTTTCCATTGTTCATGCAAATTGACTTGCAGGAGCCACTTATAATTGACAGCATTCTTTTTGAAACCCAAAAATTAAATTTTACAAAAGATGGCAATGCGTGGCATGTTGCTGTTCCTTCTCAAAAAAAATTATCTATTAATGATGTAACAGTTTATTATCATGGTACGCCACGTGAAGCCGTTAACCCGCCATGGGATGGCGGATGGATTTGGGCCAAAGACAGTACCGGCAGCCCGTGGATGAGTGTTGCCTGCCAGGGAATTGGGGCCAGCATTTGGTATCCGTGCAAAGACCATCAAAGCGATGAACCGGATAGTGGCGCTTCAGTCAGTATGATTGTTCCCGATACATTAGTTGGCGTGTCTAACGGCAGGCTACAGTCGAAAACAAATAATAACGATGGTACGGAAACTTATATCTGGGCAGTTGTAAACCCCATCAATAATTATGACATCATTCCTTACATTGGCAAATATGTAAATATCAGCGATTCATTCGCAGGTGAAAAAGGAAAGCTGGATGTGAACTATTGGGTATTGAACTATAATCTTGCTAAAGCCAAAGCACATATGGTTCCTGAAGTGCACAGGATGTTGAAGTCGCATGAATACTGGATGGGGCCTTACCCTTTTTATGAAGATGGCTATAAAATGGTTGATGCCCCGCATTTGGGAATGGAGCACCAGGGCGCGATTGCGTATGGCAATAAATATATGAATGGCTATCTCGGCCAAGATATGTCTGGTTCGGGATGGGGGCTTAAATGGGATTATATAATTGTGCATGAAAGCGGTCACGAATGGTTTGGCAACAATATTACCAGCAACGATATTGCAGATATGTGGGTACACGAAGGCTTTACCTGCTATAGCGAAACTTTATTTACAGAATATTATTATGGTAAAAAGGCAGGCAATGAATATAATTATGGCCTGAGAGCCGGGATACAAAATATACTTCCTGTAATTGGTTATTATAATGTAAATGACGATGTGAGCGTAAGAAATGGTGACATGTATAGTAAGGGCGCCAACATGTTACACACCATACGCCACAGCATGAACAACGATTCTTTGTTCAGGGAAATATTGCGAGGATTGAATAAAACATTTTATCACCAAACTGTAAACTCATCACAGATAGAAAAATATATCAACGATCAAGCATGGTTTAATTACAGTAAAGTTTTTGACCAGTATTTAAGGAATATACAAATACCACAACTGGAAATTTATTTCGCTAATGATGGAAAGAAAGTTTCTTACCGCTATACGAATTGCATTGATAGTTTTAACCTGCCCTTGGTTTTAAAGAACGGAAATGAAAGCCTTAAAATATTTCCGGTTAATGAATGGAAAACCATTGACATCACTGAAGGCCAAAAAGTATTTTTTAATGCGGATGAGATTGAGAAGATGTATTATATAGGTGTGTCAAAGGTGGATAAGAAAGTTTAATGGTGAAGTTGAATAGCTTCGGCTTAAGTTTTCAATCTCAATAAAATAAAAATCACTCCTATTTATTGCTTTACTGTGTTGGAAAAACATGGGCGGTGCGTAGTATACTTTTTCGTGTAACCATTACTGTGCTACGCTTTAAATTTTATGTTTCAATTCCCTTGGTTTTCCGCCGATGCGCCAATGCTCTTCGATTTTTTCCAAAGCAATACCTTTGGTTTCAGGAATATAAAAATAACCCCAGATGATTCCAATAATACCTATCACTGCATAAAACCAAAAAGCTCCTGCGGGATTTCCATTATTAACCGGTTGCATAGAAAAGGAATTCTTACCGGCATCATAGATTTTCTCATTTGTAAAGATTTCCGATCCTGAAGGCGTTAACAGTTTTACAATTTTAAAAAATGTAAAAGCGACTATGCCGTTAAATAGCCAGTTGGACAAGGAACCAATGGAAGAACCAATTCCCCTGATGCGAAGAGGAAAAATTTCTGAAATGATTAACCAGCCAAGTGGGCCGAGGCTGATAGCAAAGAAGGCAATATATACCCAGACAAAACCAATGGCCAGCCATTTTCCCATTTCACCTAAGCTGCTGTGAAATTCAAAAGCGAGCCCCAAACCAAAAAGAGAAATGACTATGCCGATTAACCCGATAAAATAAAGTTTTCTGCGGCCTAATTTGTCAATCATAAATAAAGAAAGAATGGTAAAAAGTACGTTCACAACACCCACACTCACCGCGCCCCAAATTCCCGCACGTGCTCCTTCAAATCCGGCAATCATAAAAATTTTCGGGCTATAATAGATTACCGTATTAATCCCAACAAATTGTTGGAAGAACATTATACCTACAGAAATAATTAATGCTTTTCTGAGCCATGGACGGAAGACTTCCCGGAAATTAGGTTTCTCTTTAGCCTTCTCTACTTCATCTTTCATGCGTTTCATGGATTCTTCTATTAGCGAAGGTTCTTCAATTCTTTTCAAAATTTTGAGGCTTTCTTCTTCACGGCCTTTACTCATAAGCCACCGCGGAGTTTCAGGTAAAAAAAACATTCCTATCAACAAAATAAATCCTGGAATAATGCCCGCGTAAAACATGGGGCGCCACGATTCAACATTATTGTTGTTGGCAAAAGCCAGGTCACTTAGGTAAGAAACAAGTATGCCTATTGTAATGAGAAGTTGAAACAACGACACCAAACGCCCGCGTATGTGGCTGGGAGAGATTTCGGCAATATATAAAGGAACCGAAAAGGAAGAGATACCAATAGCTAAACCGATAAATAAACGGGAAATGATTAACAAAGTTGGATTGGGAGCCCAGCCAGACCACGCTGCACCTATAACAAAGATGATAGCTGCTGCTAATATGGTTTTCTTTCTTCCGAAAATATCTGATAACCTTCCGGTAAACATAGCCCCGATTACCGCACCAACCAATCCTGCGGTAGTAATGTTTTCAACCATACTGTTGCTTAGTTGAAAATCCTGTTGGAAAAAAGGAATGGCGCCGGAAATAACTCCGGTATCAAATCCAAATAAAAGGCCGCCGGTAGCGGCGACTGCTGCGATGATGACAACCAGGTTTTTGTTGTATTCTTTTTCTTTCATGAAGGAAAGTTACTAATTATTAAAACATATAAAATAGTTTTATTTACTAAAAAATAAATTTATTGTAATTGCTTTAATCTTTAATGCTATAATGAATAAGATTTTCGATCCAGCTGATAGCATTCTTGAACAATTACATTTTCCCCTTTTGTTTTTTATATTTATCAAAATAAAAATCAGCCATATTTGTTGCTTTACTGTATTTGTAAAATATGTTTGAGATGGGTAAAAACCAACAGCAGTTTAACTTCTAAAAGTTAGAAGTTTGAAATTTATTATATTTCCGCCATGAAATATTTATTGACACTAATCATTTCTTTTGCTACTATTTTCAGCCGCGCACAGATCGTCAATGTCGAATCCCAAAGGATTCAAAGTGACACTACGGGCTGGTTAGGAAATTTTGGCGTTTCATTTAAGCTCGATAAAAATAAAGTGCAGGTTATTAATTTAAATACCAACGCACAAATAGAATATAAAGAGTCGAGGAGCCTTTACCTCTTTTTAATGAATTATGATTTTTTGCAAGGGGCATCTCAAACACTTCAGAATAATTTATTTTTTCACCTTCGCTATAATTATAAAATAACGTGAGTTCGATATAAGAAGTATATAATTCATTTATTAAGATTAATAAATAATTACAATTATATTACAATGTAAATCAATAATATGTAAGCATATTTAGTATATTTATAGTGCAAACAATAAAAACTAAAAATATGCTTACATCAGGCCAAATTACAGAACTTTTCTTTCTTATTGATGAATATTGCC
>Ga0207933_1001927_pt1 | contig 14346 bp, 11 predicted proteins | sample NGESurdeep092012_4_FD_184488 | JGI IMG/M metagenome (GOLD analysis project Ga0207933, IMG submission 184488) | Arctic peat soil microbial communities from Barrow, Alaska - NGEE Surface sample F53-3 deep-092012 (SPAdes) | ecosystem: Environmental > Terrestrial > Soil > Wetlands > Peat ... | reverse complement strand
GCTGAGGATGTCGCAGCCGTCGGTCTCGAAGCATCTGCGGGTGTTGCGGGATGCCGGGTTTGTGGAGGCGCGGGTGGAGGGTCAGCGGCGGGTATACCATATAAGAGCTGAGCCCCTGCAGGAGGTCGATGCGTGGCTGGAGCCGTTTCGGAGGTTCTGGACGAAGCATGTTGATGCGCTTGAGGCGCATTTGAACCGCATGGAGAAGGGGAAGATGGATTCCCGCTTTCGCGGGAATGACAGCGTCGGAGCTAAGGGCAACATGGATTCCCGCTTTCGCGGGAATGACGGCGGCCGCAAGAAATGACTGCTCGCGCGAATTATCTACCCGGCCCAGCGACTGGCGCTGAAGTGCGGAAGGATGGTGACGAGTGGACGCTCATTCTCGTTCGGGATTTGCGTCAGCCGCCGGAGATGGTGTGGCGAGCGTTGACTGAACCGGAGCAGTTGCGCGAGTGGGCTCCGTTCGATGCTGATCGAAATCTCGATACGACTGGTCCTGTTATGCTCGCGACGGTTGCCGCGCCCAAGCCGCAGGTCTCGGCGTCGAACGTGACGCGCGCTGACGCGCCGAGTTTGCTTGAGTACAGTTGGGGTGAGAACAAGGTCAGATGGGAGTTGAAGCCGCACGTGAAGGGTACGCGACTCATCCTCTGGCACAATATCGACCGCAGATACATATCCATGGGCGCGGCGGGTTGGCACATCTGTCTTGATGTGCTTGACAGGTTCCTTGCAGACGAGCCTATCGGTCGCATTGTTGGTGGCGACGCAATGAAGTTCGAATGGCAGCGCCTGAATACTGAATATGCAAAGCAATTCGGCGTGAAAGCTGAGAGCGCGCCGCCACAAACCGCAACTTGAGCCGAGTCAATTGACATGAAGATCAAAATCACCAGCATCTACGTGAACGACCAGGAGAAGGCGCTTCGGTTCTACACGGAAGTACTCGGCTTCGTGAAGAAGTCGGATTTCACGCAGGGACCGTTCAGATGGTTGACGGTTGTGTCCGCCGAGGAACCGGATGGAACGGAACTACAGCTTGCGCTGAATGACAATCCTGCTGCGCGTGCGTATCAGCAGGCGATGTTCGAGCAGGTACAGCCGGCAGCGATGTTCTACGTGGATGATGTGCAGCACGAGTACGATCGGATGAAAGCGCTTGGTGCGGAATTCACGATGCCGACGACAAAGGTGACGGGTTCGACGATTGCGATGTTGAACGATACGTGCGGGAACCTGATTCAGATCGAGACGCTCGACAAGTGGGGATGATGAGATGAAGAAATCAGTCGCGAATTCAAGTCAGTCGGCGTCGGAGTTGATTTCGGAACGGATCGCGGAACTTGGCGACTGGCGCGGGAAGACGCTTGCGAGGATGCGCAAGCTGATCAAGCAAGCGGATCCGGATGTTGTGGAGGAATGGAAGTGGATGGGCACGCCGGTGTGGTCGCACGACGGGATTATCTGCACCGGGGAGACGTACAAGGACAAGGTGAAGCTGACGTTTGCGAAGGGGGCGGCGTTGGAGGATCGGGCGGGGTTGTTTAATTCGAGTTTGGATGGGAGGGTGAGGAGGGCGATTGATATTGGGGAGGGGGAGGAGGTTGGTGCGGGGGAGTTCAAGGAGTTGGTGAAAGAAGCGATTGAGTTAAATGTGGCGGGGAAGAAGAAGGCGGTGAAAAAGAAAGCGACGGCGAAGAAGGGGAAGAGTTGATGCAATCGTGATGAGGTGCGCCGTGATGATGCGTATTTCGAGATCGAGATCGCGGGTTGAGAAGGTTCAGCAGGGACGATGAGAGTGTCGCTAGTTGCTGTTTTGTTGCACGGTAGAGTTCTGAAAGTTCCTCAATCCGTGCGCGTTCTCAGCTCACCACGCCGATAATTCACCGATCGCAGCGCGGTATACGTCAACACGATTGACACGCGTGTGGCAAAAAAAGAAAAAATCGGAGTCCATCAGATCCAGCCGACAGGTAGTTGATCGAGTGGAGGGTTGTTTTGATGCGTGGGTACTGAGACAGCGACGAGTTGCTGTTTTGTTGCACGCTGCGAGGAACCTCCCATACAACAACGGTGGATCTCCTAGCAACAGCAACAGTGTGTTATAGCGTAGAAGAGTGAGCCTTGCGAATATGAACGCGGTCGCCATCTTATGCTGCACCAGCGTAGTTCGTGAAACGGAATTTGCCGGCTAACATACGGATCAACCGCACTGAGGCTGCTTGGACGGTCAGATGGTCCCGGGTTTGTTTGCAGTTGGCGGTGTATTGGTCGGTAGTCTGATTGGTTTGCCATTCAAGTGAATCCATCTAACCAGTTCAACCGACCATCAATGTCGTCGCGCTCAGATATGAAGTTCCGTTGCTAGTGGTTTCTAATCATTCGTGAACCGGAGATGCTGAGTGCATATTGAGTTCATCGAAATCGCAAACTTTAGAAAATTGTTGTCGGTGCGTGTCGATCTTTCGACGACAACAACTCTTTTCGTCGGGGCGAACAATAGCGGCAAGACGTCGGCGTTGCTCTGCATGCGCCGCTTTCTATCGCCACGCCGCTCCTCCTTTGAGATGTACGACTTTACTCTCTGCCACTGGCCTGCGATCATTGCGCTCGGGGAAGCTTGGATCGCCGCGCACGCCGCTGGGGAGCTGGTCGATCTGGTCGTCGACCCTTGGGTTAGTATCCTTCCGACGCTTGATCTGTGGCTGTATGTCGAGACGGGCGAGATGCATCATGTCCGCGAGTTGATCCCTACGCTCGATTGGCAAGGCGGCAGGCTTGGCGTCCGGCTGCGGTATGAGCCCAAAGATTGCGAGTTGTTGTACCAGGACTTCATGGGCGCGATGAACGACGCCAACGCGATGAAGGTAGCTGCAATTGCCGCTACCGCGGCGGAGCATCCGGAGGGTGATCTGCCTTCGGAGCCTCCCAAGCTGACGGTCTGGCCGCAGAATCTTGTCGACTTCCTTAGCAAGAGGCTCTCCACACACTTCACAATCCGTGCTTACTCACTGGATCCTGCGAAGATCGATGCGCCCGATAAAACGCAGGCGCGACCGCAGGCATTGCCAGCCTCGACACCGCCCATCGAGGGTGATCCATTGAGCGGCCTTATTCGAGTCCACGACATTCCCGCACAACGTGGATTTGGTGAGGAACGACGTGGGCAAGATGACGAGGACGCTCCTGCCGCGGCGACGGGAAGCCCTTTGTCGGAGCAACTTAGAAGCTACTATGCCAAGCACCTTGACCCGACCAAAGCACCCGATCCGAAGGATCTCGGCGCACTTCAAGCGATCGAGGCTGCGCAGGATGCATTCGACAAGCGGCTGACCGAGAGCTTCAAGGCCGCCTTCACCGAGGTCGAAGGCATGGGCTATCCCGGCGTAACCGACCCACGCCCGCGCGTGTCAACCCAACTGAAGGCGATTGACGGTCTCAACCATAGCGCGGCAATTAGCTTCGAGGTTGATGTAATCGCTGAGGATGGTGCGCCCACGCCCTTAATGCGATTGCCTGAAGCCAATAACGGGCTCGGCTACCAGAATTTAATCTCGATGATCTTCCGCCTAATGAGTTTTCGCGACGCGTGGATGCGCGTCGGGAAGGCCTCGAAGGGCGTGACAATCACGAGAACTGAGCCACTGCACCTAGTGCTAGTGGAGGAACCCGAGGCCCACCTCCACGCACAGGTCCAGCAAGTATTCATTAAGAAGGCTTATGCTGTGCTGCGCGAACACGAGGACTTGCGCGAGAATGAAAAACTGCGCACCCAGCTCGTGATCAGTACGCACTCCAGCCACGTGGCGCATGAGAGCTCCTTCGCATGCCTGCGCTATTTCCGTCGACTGCCCGCCGGGATGGCGGCCAACGTGCCCGTGTCAACGGTCGTAAATTTGTCCGAAGTATTCGGTCACGGCAGTGAGACGGAGCGGTTCGTCACGCGCTATCTGCGCGCCCGTCATGCCGATCTATTCTTCGCCGATGCCGTCATTCTGGTGGAAGGTCCAGCTGAATGCATGCTGGTGCCTAACTTCATTCGTGCACACTACGACGAGCTCAACCAATGCTACATCACACTGCTTGAGATCGGCGGTAGTCATGCACATCGTCTCAAGCCGTTAATTGACCACCTCGGGTTGCTCACGCTGATAATCACCGATATCGATACTATCGACGATGAGGGCCGGTCGGTACAGCCGAAGAAAGGGGCCAATCAGAAGACCAATAACACGACGCTAAAAACTTGGGTGCCGAGCGTCGAGGATGTCGATTCGCTAATGGAACTCGGCTTCGCAAACAAGATTCTGCGAATAGACGGCGATCCGTTGTTCGCCGTTCGTGTCGCCTACCAGAAGCCTTTGGCCGTTACTGCGTCACCGTCTACTCCTCCAGAACCGGCCTATCCCTACACGTTCGAGGATGCGCTCGTGCTTGAAAATCTCGTTTTTTTCTCTGCGCTCGCGGGCCCCGGTCTTGTGCGCAAATTCCGGGAAGCAATCGCTTCGGACGGTGGAGTGACGGCAATGGGAAAAGGTATGTACGACGCACTCAAGACAGGCAAGAAGGCCGAGTTCGCGCTCGAAGTTCTCGAAGCTGAGAAGTTCGAGGACATCACCGTGCCCGGCTACATCGCCGAGGGGCTCGAGTGGCTCCTCCAGCAGCTAAAGAAGAAACGGGCTGAAATCCTGCCTGAAGTGGATCAGGCCGGCCTGTCAAATCATCCCGATTAGGCCGAAGCGTGAGCGCTACAGACGACACGTTCGATGCCGCGGCCGACGTTACAATATTGGGTTGCCTGCGCCTTGGTAGTCCTCGAAGCTTTTTTCTATACGCAGGCGCGGGCTCCGGCAAAACACGTTCGCTCGTAGAAGCCACTCGCACACTCTGCCGCGAGCAAGGTCGGCGCTTGTCTCTAACTGGACAGAAGATCGGTGTTATTACCTATACTAACGCAGCGTGCGATGAGATCAAGCAGCGACTTGAATTTGACCCGCGCGTCGAGGTTTCTACGATTCATGCGTTCGCTTGGTCACTGATAGCCGGGTATGACGCTGACATACGGAAGTGGCTAGACACAAGACTACTCCAGGATGTCGCCGACCTCACAGCGGATCAGGCCAAAGGTCGGGGTGCCAGCAAGGCCGCCGCTGACCGCGCCCGCTCAATTGAGAGCAAGTTGCGTCGCCACGCGGGGCTCGATGCGATCAGGCGGTTCGTATACAGCCCGACTGGTGACAACCGAACGCATGATGCCCTTAGCCATGCCGAGGTGATCACGATGACGGCCGACTTCCTACTCGCGAAGCTTGGTCTACGGCGCCTCCTCGTCACCCGTTTTCCGATCTTACTTATCGACGAGAGCCAAGACACAAATCGCGCGCTAATGGATGCAATACTCGATGTCGAAGCAGCGAACCACGCTACTTTCTGCGTCGGCCTCTTCGGGGATACGATGCAGCGCATCTACGGCGACGGAAAGGATCGTCTCGCCGAGGCGATTCCGGAGAACTGGGCGCGGCCACGGAAGCAAATGAACCATCGCTGCCCGAACAGGGTCATCGAGCTGATCAACAAGATTCGCCATGACGTGGATGAAGAGGAGCAAATCGCGCGAAGCGACGCTGACGAGGGCGTTATCCGTCTGTTTGTTGTGCCACAAGTGACCGTCGACAAGAATGCGATGGAGGCCGAGGTCGCCGCAAGAATGGCCGCGATCAGTGGCGATCAGAAATGGGTCGCCGGATCCGAGGCTATAAAGACGCTGGCTCTGGAGCATCGGATGTCGGCCCATCGCTTCGGGTTTGAAGCGTTCTTTGCGCCGCTTTATTCGATCGAGCGCATCCGGACGAGTCTCCTCGAAGGGTCTGGTGCTGGCATTGGTCTATTCACACGAGAGATCTTACCGCTGGTCGCGGCACTCCGTGCGTCGGCGCCGTTTGAAGTCGCCGCAATCGTCCGGCGTACGTCGCCGCTTCTCGACCGTAAGGTGCTTGAGGAGGCCAGTCAGAATCAAGCCGAAATTCTCAGCAACGCTAAAACCGTGTGCGACGGCCTGCTCGCGCTGGTGGCGGCTGCTAAAAAACCTTCAGCGCGCGACGTATTGGGTTACGTCGCCCGGAACCACCTTTTCGTAATCCCTGATGTGCTAGCCCCGTTCGTCGCTGCCGACGAAATCGTGGACGATGACGAAGCGACGAGTGCGGAAGAGGAGGTCGATGGTAAGAGTGAACTCGGCGGTTGGCGCGAAGCGCTTAATGCGCCGTTCGATCAGATCGAGAAATATGACCGGTATGTGCGCGGTCTGTCACAGTTTGACACGCATCAGGGCGTTAAAGGACTGGAGTTCGCGCGGGTCATGGTCATCGTGAGCGATGAGGAAGCGCGCGGATTTATGTTCGCGTACGATAAGCTTTTTGGCGCGAAGCAAATGAGCAAAGCAGACCTTGAAAATATGTCGGCTGGCAAAGAGACAACGATCGATCGTACGCGGCGCCTCTTTTATGTCACCTGCAGCCGCGCCGAGAAGAGCCTCGCGGTCGTCTACTACGCGGCTGATCCCTCGTTTGTTCGGGATGCCATCGTGAGCAGGGGCTGGTTTAAGCCCGAAGAGATTGAAATTCTTGCACAATCAACGAACTAGTCTTCCGCAAACGTTACCCCAGCCACGCAGGACTCGTGGCACGACACACTTTCTGCTCTGGAGGTGAGATGTTGACTGCACTTGAGCGGGTCAACATGGCATCGGTGACGCACCTGTGCGTTTGAACGAAATTCGGGGGCAGATCTTGCGCGGCGCACATTGACTTGGCGCACGGCTTGACCCCCGTGACTATTCACGGTTCGGGGTCAAAGCTTGCGCGATGCACACTGCGTCGACGCACGGCGCAGGACTTGGCACCAGTATTCCCGTGAAGATCAAAGTCACCGGCATCTACGTGAACGACCAGGAGAAGGCGCTTCGCTTCTACACGGAAGTATTCGGTTTCGTGAAGAAGTCAGATCTCACGCAGGGTCCGTTCAGATGGTTGACGGTTGCGTCCGCCGAGGGGCCGGATGGAACGGAGTTGCAGCTTGCGCTGAACGACAAACCGGCAGCGCGTGCGTATCAGCAGGCGATGTTCGAGCAGGGACAGCCGGCGGCGATGTTCTATGTGGATGATGTGCAGCGCGAGTACGATCGGGTGAAAGCAGTTGGTGCGAAATTCACGATGCCGAATTTGCTGTTTTGTTGCACGCTCGGGTTTGCGGTATAACATGGCACCGTCATTGAAGCAAGCGTGGCCCCTTGCGGGGGCACGCAACTCCGGGCTACCTGAGTCCTATGGACTTCGAGCAGCAAGCACATGTAGCTTACCCGTGTGTTCACGGAGCTAGGCACAGACCACGCGCTTGCAGGTTAGCTATAGCATTATACGGCGTAACCGACTTCTCTTAGCGCCGTGGCCCCGAGGTCGCCATTATTCGCCGTACCCAAACAGCCATCATGCCAAGTAAATGAGATACATTGACAGCGCGACGCGGAAGCCGAATGAAGCAGTGGGTACCTGGCTTGCGAGCATTTCGCCAACTGATGTGAACGCGCTTCGAATCCAGTCCGGCTATTTTGCAGCCGAGCCGCTCGGCATTCTGCTTCCTGTGTTTGAGCACCTTCGGGCGACCGATGCTCCGGTGTCGATTGTTATCGGCTCGAATGAGGCTGATACAGCAGCCGAGGACATATTCACCTTGCTTGACGTGCTCGGCCCGACGCGCGACAACCTGAAGATCGGGATCGTGTATCTGGCCGGAGGAATCTTTCACCCGAAGGTGTATCACGTTGAACGGTCGTCGCAAGTGTGTGCGTACGTAGGCTCGGCCAATTTTACAGGCGCTGGCATCGGCGGACAGAACGTCGAAGCCGGCGTGATCATGCAATCCTCCGAGGGAGATTCCATCGATGTCCTAGATCGAATCCGCGACACCATCGATAGCTGGTTTGACGGCCGGGAGGGTCTGCACCGAATTAGCTCCGCAGCGGATGTAGTGAGTCTCCAGAAGGCCGGAATTCTCACGGACAAGGCGACGCAGCGTCGCATCCGTGCAGCGGTTCGTGAGCGTGTAACCCAGCCCGGCCCGAATGGCTTTCGCGTCAGGCGACTCATCGCATTTCCGCCGCTGCCTGGCGGTCCGCCAACTGAAGTCTCTGACGGAGATTCTGCGGATCCCGGCGAGGGCGCTGTCGAAGACATGCCACGAGCCAAGCCGGCAACAAAGTGGACGTTAGTATGGCGGTCGAACGGTTTGACTCGACGCGATCTCAATATTCCAACGGAGTCGGGCACAAATCCGACGGGGTCGATGGGCTTAAAACGCGGCGATTGGGATGAAGACATCGATCACCGCCACTACTTTCGCGAATCGGTTTTTGCGTCGTTAGACTGGACCACCGATGGAGCCGGGCCCCGTGAGACGGCGTCGGCGGATGTCGATTTGCTGATAGGCGGCATTCCAGTGGCATCATCGCGTGTCACTATTTCGCACAATAGCGATACATCAAGCCGGACGTACGAGCAGCACAACTTTATGACGTCGCTACGCTGGGGGGCTTTGCGCGATTACGTGGCCGTCGATGAACTGCTGGGACAGGTACTTCGTATCGAACGCGAAGAGCAAACCGATGCATTCGCGCCTAGGTTTCGTATCAGGGTTGATCCTGAGTGAACTGAGCTAGCCTACCGACATCACATCCTCTGGAAGCCACTCATCCTCAGCGACCGATGCATCAACAAGTTCTTCAGGCGTGCGATGCCGACGCCGTCGCAGTCGCCAGGCCGCGGACTGAAGATCCTCGATATCACTGCTGGCAACTCCTATCGCGCCAAGAACAGCGATGTCTTGTTTGATGAATAACTGTTCGGTGGAGGCTCCTATTCGCACCAATTGGTCGAGCTCATCCAGATGCGTTCGTCCAAGCGAAACTAGCGGCACCAGCAGTCGATTGATTTCTGAAGGCACGAGCTCTAGTACTCCTCCGCCGTAGTGTCTCCCTTCGAGCTCCGCGCTGAGCGCGGTCAGTGAGTTGATGAAGCAAGAGACTAACGTCTGAGTCGAATGAGACTTGGGGAAAACCCGATACGCTGTGTCCGTTGTGAACGCATCGATCTCATTGAGGATCAATCGCGGAAACTCGTGACTCCTCTTGAGCATCCCGATGGGACTCGCGAAGACTGACGGAACAGCATACCAAGGTTCGCGCACTCGGCACTTGAATCGTGTATGAAGTGCCTGGGCCTCGCCGAGAGCGATGTAGCGCTTCGCGCCGCGGCCAAGCATCGAAACATGCTCGGCGGTGAACCAGATGAAATTTGCTGGCAGTCCCCGAGCGCGGTTGGCGAAGTGTTCCGCCTCATCATAGACTACGCCGGACACATGCTCACTTCGACCAAACATCGGATGAGCATAGGTGCTGAGATCGAACTCCGCGACGGTGTCATCAGGCACTAGGAAGAACTTGTTCGCGCCAGTCACGATACCGACGGCGACGCTCGCAATCTCTGTGAATCGGTGAACGTTCGAATTGTGCCTGAGTCGCTCAAGCAGACGTCGCTCCGATGCGGACAGGAGCGCAAAAGTCCACTTCGAGGGTATTTCGTCGGAGCTGACGAAGCTCACTGCATCAAAGAGCGAAGCCGGAGAATGCTCTAGGAACGCACGACCCTGAACCCGAGCTATGCCGAGCGTCCCAGGATTGCGGCGGCCCTTGGGCTGCGAGTGTTTCTCCGCGAGCAGCAGCACGACGCCCTGCAGCGCGCCTTCGAACCAAAGTTCTTCCGGGTCGATGATCTGAACGCGAGAGCACTCACGCAGTAGGAACGTCCTCGCCGTTTCCGCATGGATGACGCTAAGTAATTCCGACGGCACCACCATCGCCAGACGCCCCCCAGGACGAAGCTTCGCGATGGCGGCCACGATGAACGGCACCCACGCGTTTGTGTGCTTCGTAAACCGCAGCGAATGCGCTCGAATGATCCGCTCGGCGCGCTCCTGAGACTCAGGACTCAAGTACTGGTAGCGGATATATGGAGGGTTTCCAACGACAGCATCAAAGTTGCACCCAGAATCGAGATTCTTAATCACCCACCCCAAGAAGTCAGCGTCGTTGACGCGGCCGAGGCCCTTCCCAAGCTCTATCCGGGCCTTCGCCGCCTCAACCCGATCAATCTCAAAACCCGTGATCTCGGGAGCGGAGGTAGGATCAGCATTGCGCAGAAGCTCACGGATGAAAATGCCATCGCCACAACTCGGCTCGAGTACCCGCGTTGGTTTGATCTCCCGAACCCAACGAATCAGGTACGCCGCGATATCCGGGTCCGTGTAGTAGCCGCCGCGAAGCTTTTCAGCGCTTTCGTCTCGCATGAACTTCATCGTTTCTTTCCTGAGCTTGGGCTAGCGCCATATTTGGACGCCTGATTTTCAGCGACGCGCTTGGGATACGATGTGCTTACAGCTAGGAATCGTTCCGCTTCGCGAAGAAACCAAGACTTCATAGTCATGCCTGATTGGGACAATGCGTCGTGCAAGTTCGCTTTAATCTCGGGGTCGAGCTCGATGACGACGCGTCCGGAGTCTCCTCTAGCCATGCGGTGTATGTTATGTGATGTCACATGCTATGTCAACCCTAAATAACCTCCGGAAATCAGCTTTGTTCGATGTTGAGTGGCCTAGAGCGGAGTTCGGGGTCACGTCTTGCCCCTGCGCGGTCAAACCAACGCGCGGCGTGGCGAAGGCTTGCAACGCTGTTGAGCGGTCGAAGAGCATTCGCGCGGCCCAAATTTCCGCGTGGACGTACGACAAAATTCGTGCGGGACCATCGGGTTGGCAACGTCGTGAAAATCAGGAGAGCTAGGGTCAGATCTTGCGCCGCGCACATTGCGCGCGCGCACAATACGGGGTCAAGTCTTGCGCGATGCACACTGACTTGACGCGCGGCGCAAGGCTTGACCCTAGTATTCGGAGATCGAGGGTTGAGCATGTTCGGCAGGGACGATGCGCGTGTTGCGAGTTGCTGTTTTGTTGCACGCTAGAGTTGGCGGCTTACGACGGCATTCGTAATCGAAGCAAGCGCCGTCAACATGGCTCCTTGTGGAGCCGGCAAACACGGGCATCTTACTAGTGCATGCCCGCACCGTTATTGATGCAGATCCTTGCAGTCCGACACGCGTTGGGCAGACAACTCGCGCTACATTCGTCAACCCTGACCCCGCGCCGTGCAGCTCTCACAGCTCTCAAGCCAGCCGAATCTCAAGCTCGCGTGGCGGCGCATTACGACTGGGGGCAATCAGCAGTACAAGCGATTGTTCCGGGGGCTCTACTACGCATACGAGGTTGCTCTGGAAGCGAACCTCAGCGACCTGAGACAGCGTCTCTTGGGCGGAACCTTTGTCGCGCAACATCCAGAGCGCTTGTACCTTCCCAAAGCATCCGGCCTGCACCGCCCGGTCACGCTTCTTGACCTCGAAGATCAGATTGTTCTACAGGCGTTTGCAAATCTCGCTGCGGCTCGCATGCAGTCGCGTCGCTCGCATCTCCAGTTCCGCGTCGTGTTCAGCAACATTCTCGAAAAACGAGATAGTCTGTTCTTCTTTCGGCGCTGGCAGGAGACCTACGCTGCCTTCCAGGCTCGGATTGCCACTCACTTCCGTGCGGGTCGCCGGTGGGTCGGTGATTTTGACCTCGCAGCGTTCTACGACACCATATCTCACGAACTTCTTCTGAAGACGCTCTATCCCCGAACGACGAGCGATGATCTTCAGTGGATGGCCAGTTGCCTGCGCACTTGGAGTTCGGATGCGGCCGCATCAGGGCATGGCCATGGCCTTCCGCAGGGACCACTCGCATCCGACTTTCTAGCCGAGTGCTTTCTTGTCCCGATCGATGAGGCCATGCGCAATTGTAAAGGGTACCTCCGTTACGTCGACGACGTTCGTCTCTTCGGTAGAACGGAGGACGAAACGCGGTCGCATCTCATCTCGCTTGAGCGATTTTGCCGCGAGCGAGGCCTGATCCCGCAGACGGGCAAATTCGCCCTCAAACAGGCTCGGAGCATTGACGAGGCGATGGGCATGCTCCCAAGCATCGCTGATCCGCAGCACGACGATGGTTCAGAGAGGCTGTCACTTCAGGAGGCCCGGAGACTATTTTCATCCGCCGTCGCCGGACGACCCATGCGCGTAGTGCAGAGAACTCCTCTCCGCTACGCCTTGTACCGAGCACCGACTGATCGCATGCTGCTTTATCAAACGCTAAGGCTCGTACCGCATTACCCCGAGCACTCCGACGCCTTCTTTGCTTTCCTCGGGCGTTTCGGCTTCCGGCGCGCGATCGAGCGCCTCTGCTTAGATCTCGTTCGCAGCAGTCCCTACGCATACGTGAGGGGTGAGGCGTGGCATATCCTGGCAAGATATCGCTCGGCGGGTCACGTGCCTCCGGCTCACCTTGCATCTGCGTTGACCCAACGAGCAATAGGGGTAGCTCGCAAGACGAGTCCCTCGGGGCTGGCAGAGCGCTGGGGCGCCTGCCACTTCTTGTGTGCGGTCGAGGAAATGACGGGCGCCAAGTACAGTCGCTTCGCGAAGTACCAGTCGACACTACTTCAGGCGCTTCTGGCGCCGGCCCTACCAAGCTCCGCGTTCGCTCAAGGTGAAGCCGTGGAAGACTACCTAAAGCGCTCACGTCCCGAGGCTGGTCTTTCCGTGTGTTCGTCGATTCACCAGCGGCGGCTTAAACTTGCGACCTTCGGTCTCAAGTCGTCTCGTCTGCCCTCGCAGGTCGCGAACACATTGCGAGAACTTGGCGTGATTTCTGGTAAGTCAATTGCCGTCGACCCGATCGCGGAGATACTCGAGAGGCGGTACATGGTGCCGCGTGAGAAGTCATGGCGTGACTTTCTCGGTGCGGAATACGTTCATGCTCTCGGCCTGCTAAAGCAAGCCGAGGCAGTCTTCGCTGGTGGCCGGTCGTTTTGGCTTGTCTGCCAGAACGGCTTCAATCAAACGATCTTTCTGGCATTGCAGAGGCACTTCGCGGCGACGGCTCACGCGGGCACCTGTACCACGACGAACAAGGTTGGTCAGCTCACCGACTTTGGCGTTACCTTGGAGGTTACGGGACCATTCTCGGTGTCGTGTCCAACAATCGCGGACGTCTTCCGGGACATGAATGCTCGACGCAACCGCTTGCCGGTGTCCCATCCGTACGAAAAGAAAACGTCCGCTCAGACTCAATATCTGCGACCGCACGAAGCTCGTGATCTAGTCCAACAGCTACGCGGCGCCTACACCGCCTTCATCGCGCTTATGCCATAACCTCGGTTGACATGACGTGCTTTTACGATCCAATCCGGAAGCGCTCGACCGTAGGCTACTTGAGCGCTATGGACTTAGAGCAGCAAGCACATGCAGCTTCGCCGTGTGTCCACGGAACCGGGTACAGGCCAGGAGTCCGGGGTCAGACCTCGTACCATGCACAGGCCGCATGTGCGTCGTGCAAGATCTGACCTTCAGTTGAGACGTCGGTTGAGCGCGGACGGTCCGCAGCGCTCACTACCGCGCGCATTGTTCGACGCCGCGACCGCTGCAACTGAGTCCATTCCCGAATCGCGCGCGTTGCGAATCAGCCAACGCCACCAGTAAGGCCGGACCATGCCTTCTATCGATTCCGCGCGGAGCGTCCCGGCGCTGTTCAAGAGTCTGGTGGCTCAGCCTCTCGCGCGATTCTTCGCAGGCTTGCAGCAAAGTGATCGGCGCACTCTCTACGTCATGCTTGCAACTGCGGTCGTGTTGGGGTTCCTCATTGCGGCCGTTTTTACGGGGAATCGCGCAACTGCTTACCGCGACGGTTGATAACCCTTGTGGATACGACGATCGTACGCATCTTATACTGCATGCTTGCAACGTTTTTAAAGCAGAGCGTTGCGGTCTAATACGCATTAGAGTGACAACGGAGGCCTGACGTCGGACCAGAATCGCTTTTACTCGGGCATGCTCGCAGGGATGCTGCTGATGGTGGCCGCGTCCGGTATCCACTGGTTTATCGCGCCGATGAGCCACCCCAACGCGACCGCGCTGCAGCGCAATGGGGTGATCGGGCTGATCGTGGTCGGCGCCGCGGCGGCAGTGTGGTTGATCATTCGGGGGCGCCCCCGAAAGTTCGCGGAGCCTGCACTCTGAAACTTCGATGAACATCAGCCAGCACATCGTTCAGGTGTGCCTCTTTCTGATCGCCGCTATCTCAATCGTCGGTGGCTCGTTGCAGTTCTATCTCGGGCAACCCGATACTTCGCCGCGCCTCGACAATGTTCAC
>Ga0207933_1001926_pt1 | contig 14351 bp, 16 predicted proteins | sample NGESurdeep092012_4_FD_184488 | JGI IMG/M metagenome (GOLD analysis project Ga0207933, IMG submission 184488) | Arctic peat soil microbial communities from Barrow, Alaska - NGEE Surface sample F53-3 deep-092012 (SPAdes) | ecosystem: Environmental > Terrestrial > Soil > Wetlands > Peat ... | reverse complement strand
TCAGCTACTATTTTTTCATTCTTAATATTAATATTTTTTTGATTCTTTTTTGAAAGGATGATATTATCTGAAACTATTTTTTCATTCTTAGTATCAATAATTTTTTGCTTTGATTTTGCAATGACAATATTGTCAGCTACTATTTTTTGATTCTTAGTATCAATATTTTTTTGATCCAAAATGCTTTGACTTTTGTCTGCAATGCTGATAATTGCTTTTTCAACCCCATTATCATTTTTAAAAACCGCATAGTTGATTTCGCAGGGAAATAGTTGGCCGTCTTTTTTTATGCCGTTTAGTATAATGGATTTTTCTGCTACAGTCTGTTGTTTTAGTAATTTTTTAAAATTACTTTCCGTTATATCAAAAATGTCAATCTTGTTTTTAGTCAATAATAACTTTTTCGAATAACCAAAAAGTTTTGATGCAGCCTTATTAACCATTATGATATTTCCGCTACTTAAAGTAAAAACGATATTCGCAAGCGAAGAATTATCAAAACCAAGCTGTCCCAGATTGGCTCTATTTAATGAGGAACCGGATTTGGGCTTTCGGCTCCGCTTTTTATTATACAGGATTTGGGGCATGTTACGCATATATATGTAAAAACATTGCAAAGTACCCCAATTTTGCAATGTCATAATGCAAGTTACGTTTTTTTTGGTATAAGGCAAATATGTTTAAATTATAAGATCCCCGCTGCCCTGATGTTTCCGCCTCGGCGGACACGTGTAACTCAGGACATTTTATTATTTGTCTGCATCACGGTTTCTTATCTCAAGAAACATTTTTAAAAATATTTTTAATTCATTCCTCACGAATCTGTTAATAGAAAGTGGAATCTTGCCAAAGATTATTTGAGTTATTATTATTCATCTGCGGGATTTTATGAAACCCGAGTGGATGATCCGATAGCTATTGGATTTTGGTTTTTAAATGACATGTCTGGTGTTCAACTAACCGGGGCACAGGCCTATTTTAAACGAAAGTGGTTGGTTTGTAACGTAGTTCAGCAAATCGAACATTTTTGATTGTTTTTCGAAAAGTTGTTTAAAAATCCTTTGATTATATTCGGTGATAGCCACAGACTTTTATATACAAAATTTATATTTGAAAACTAATTATCAGTTATTGGGACTATTCCCACACAAAATAATTCTTCTCTTTAAAAGTTTATAATATATTTGAAAAGCGGTAACAGCGATTGTGCGAACAGTAATTCTGTTTTTTTTTAATTTAAAGTACCCTTCTGATATATGCCCCATCTTTTACTTGTTGACGATCATTTTATTATAAGAAGAGGATTAACACAATTAATACAAAATTTTCTTGCCCACACTGAGATTGATGAAGCCTATGACGGAGATTCCGCATTTGAAAAAATAAAGCAAAATGAATATGACCTTGTCTTAATGGATATCAATATGCCTAATACGGATTCCTTTGGTCTTTTAAGTAATATCCTTTCATTTAAACCCGCTACAAAAATTATTATGTTTAGCATGAACGCCGAAGATGTTTATGCAAAAAGATACCTGAAAATGGGTGCTATGGGATATTTGAGAAAAGATGCGTCCGAAAGTGAAATAAAAAAAGCTATTGGTATGGTGTTAGACAATAAAAGATATATCAGTTCCGAATTAAGCGAGAATTTGTTAAATGATTTACAGTCAAAAAATGCTTCGGTAAACCCATTTGATAAACTATCGCCCCGGGAGTTTGAAATAGTCCAGCACCTTACCCATGGTGATTCAGTTGCCGAAATCTCCCAAAAGTTAAAACTTCATACCTCTACAATCGGTACGCATAAGGCCAGGATCTTTGAAAAACTACAATGCCATAATATTATTGAACTTAATAAACTGGCTAATGCCCATAACGTTATTTTCCCTTCTTAGCCTACTATAGGCATGTAAAAAATTTTCTATAGGCAAATCCTATACTTACTACAAACCTGCATCCCGCTACTTACTATTTTTGCATCCTGTTCAATTATTAACAGGGTCACTAACTACCCATTTAATGATTGGAAATCCAATTCTAGCATTTGTTACTTATGAAAAAACAAGCGATAGTCCTTTTCTGTCGCTTGTTTTATTTATACCAATCCATGTTTTTACAATTCGGGGGTAATTAATTTACTACAAACAAATCCTTTTCTTACTACAACCTGCCATAGAACTACCTGCTATTTTTGCATCCTGTTTATCCGCTAATCCAATGAATGATTTAAAACTTCAATTTTGAAGTTGCTAACCGTTTATGAAAACATGAGGCTGTCTCAAAAGTAGGCAGTCTCTTTTTTTTATGATAGCATTTTCGCGTTAAGTGAATTTTTGTGAGATAAGGCTAGATGCAGCGATAAATAATTAAACGCTGATTATCTATAATGTATTTTTTGTGAGCGGCATCTTATAATATAAATTTGCCAGATAGAGGTCAATGTAATTCGAAATTATCTTCATAAACATCAAAATGAAAAACCATATTCAAACTTCTTCCAACCTATTAATAGTTTCAGAAATCCTTTATTGCCTTATTCAATTTAAGAAAATTATAAAAGATAATTTACTGCCTAAATTCTCAAAACCCCTCTCTCAAATCTTTAAGAAAGACAAAAAAATTTTTCGCCTGTCTCATAAAACATTGCTGCTGAAAACAAATAATCCGGTTCTTATCCAACTACGAATATCCAGTACATGCATGATATGGAACGCCTGAATCAATCTATTAAGAAAAATCATTGAAACGCACCTCTTCATCAATTTTTATTAGCTATGTTTTATTTTTTATCTTTGGATTCGTGCTGATAATTATCCTTTAAAGAAAAGCGTTTTCGTTTTCTATTCTATTCCTGCAAGATATAATTTTTGAAAAAACCGGTATATAAACGTATTCTTTCTGTCTAAAAAATATTTACTTTACGCTTTACTTTCAACTGAATTTTAAACCATGGCTACCAACAAAAAACATCCAGGCTGAAAAGTAGGACGTTTAAGTAAAATGCAGGGCTTTAAACCAGAAGATCCTGTTTTTGAGCCAGGTGTACCAGAGGAATATCTATATGTTTGAACAAAAAGAAACTATTGATTAAGGCCTAATGAAACAGATAACAAAAGTGTAGTACTTGCCAGCGAAGGAGAATAGAAATTTTAATAAACAGAAGGTGATTATATAAGTGAAACTGCAAATAATCATGAGCAATCTGGCGATCTATTTTATAAGCCGGTTTTCAACCATTGGCAAATGGTAAAATACAACGAAAGTAATCAAAAATTGACGGCAACGAGTGCGGTACGTGGATAGAGAATAAAGATGCATTATTGAAGAAATAGAAGGGATACGAATAAAAAAAATGCTTAACAATAATTAGTTATGAACAAAAAAAATAACAAAGAAAATAAGAACAAAGTTCAAAAAGAACAGCTTAAAATTTTAATTGTTGATGATAATTCTTTTTTAAGGGATTCTTTAAAGTACTTTCTGGAAAGCTTAAGAAGTTTTATTTTTGATATAGAGCAAGCTGCTTCCGGCGAAGATTGGATATTCCGGTGAAAGAAAATAATTTTGACTTAATATTGATGGATTATAGTATGCCTCCCGGTATATCAGGCACTGAAGCAATTAAACTTATAAAAAAAATAAAGCCTACGGTGAAAATCTTGGGTGTTAGCAGCCATACTGAGAACTGCGTGGCAGAGGATATGATAAATGCCGGTGCAAACGGTTATTTTGTTAAAGACTCTGATAGGCAAGTGATGGCAGAAGCAATAAAAGCAGTACTGTCTGGAGAAGTCTATTTCAACAAGGAAATTATGTAAAAGCTGGAGAAAGATAATTCTTAAGCTATAAGTTAAAAAGATTTATTCCGTTGCTCTTGTCTGCAAGCGTATTTGATTTTCGTAATCAAGGAAAAAATGGCAAGCCTTAAATAGTGGTAAATGCGCCAATTGCGATAAAAAAAAGTTGTAAGTATTCGATTATGCAATTTTTCTTTGTTTCAGACAGAGTAACAGGCAGTAACATTTATATCGCAGGTATAGAGGATGATATGGTTTTTCAAAATGGAATTTATTATTTTCTCATTACCAAATGAAAAGCCTCCCAATAAAGTATAGTGTGCGAGGCAGCCTTTGGTAAAGCTGATCTGGAAAGTAATCTATATGTATGCCTTGAAGCCAAAATATTGTATTAGTTCTGACCAATTAAACTCACACTTGATTTGTTAAGAAGATATTTCTTATTTCTCTGTAAATTGAGTGAAAAACTATTAATTGATTTACGAGCCAATACTAATTCAGAAAATCAATTTGATAAATTATCGTCCCTGGAGTTTGAAATTGTCCAGCATCTTGCTCATGGTGAGTCTGTAGCCGAAATATCTCAAAAGTTGAAACTGCATACATCAACAGTTGGTACACATAAGACGAGAATTTTTGATAAATTACAATGTCATAATATTATTGATCTTAATAATAAGCTGGCAAAAGTTCATAAATTTATTCTTACTTTTTAAGAATTGATTCCTCTTTTTTGTCAGACGTTTAACATCGCCAATGGGGCTTTGGTAATTAATGATAACGTAATTGTACGTTATCCTTGTAAGTAATTTTCTACAGACAATTCATTCATTTACTACAAATTGGAGTTCGTGTCCTCTTTACTTTTGTATCAGATTTACACAATATCCAACATCCAAAATCCAATTATGAAATCCCTTACGAATCTACCCGACCAGCAACTTATTCAGTTGTACCTGGACGGTAATGCTGAAGCACTTTCAACTCTCGTTTATCGCTACAAAGACAAGCTTTACACTTCAATTTATTTGTTGGTAAAAGATAAACACCTGGCAGAAGATTTTTTCCAGGATACTTTTTTCAAAATTATTGACACTCTTCAAGCAGGTAAGTACACAGATAAAGGTAAATTTTTACCGTGGGCAATGAGAATCGCACATAATCTTTGTATTGATCATTTTAGAAAAGTAAAACGTATACCTTTCATTAAAACAAGCGATGGCCTGGATATTTTTCAAGCAATTAATTTTTCGGAAGCCGGCGCTGACGATCGTATAATGCAAGGCCAAACTCACGACTTGGTAAGAAAAATGATAGAGTTACTTCCGAAAGATCAGCAGGAAGTAATTGTTATGAGACATTATGCTGAACTGAGTTTTAAAGAAATTGCTACATTAAAAAACTGCAGCATAAATACAGCTTTAGGACGTATGCGTTATGGCTTAATGAACCTAAGAAAAATGATCGCTGAAAAACAAATTGCATTATAAGGTGATTAGGAAAAAATCAAGCTATTTATACCCTTGAAAACAAAAGTGATAGTTAAATGCAGCCGGTTTTTTATTAGAAAATTTACTACCTCCATTTCATTGCTATACTACTCATAATAATAGATAAATGTAGAATTTTACACTGTTTAATTTTAAAATATCCGAACTGAAAAACACAATATAAAAAAAACCAATTTCCATGAAAAACAACCTATTCAAATATTCAGTATTAATATTTTCAATTTGTCTGTTTTCTACAAAAATATTTGCGCAGGAACCACCTCCTGGTCCGGGAGGTGATCCATTGGATTCTTCTGTTTATATGGATTCAACAACTGAAATTGTGCCGTTACAACAATTCCCAATTTATTTTAAAAGAAATAATGACGAAAGTGTTGGAATTTTTGGAGATGATTCACAGATAAGATTAAACTTTAATCAGCAACCTGCAATTCCACTCGTTGTTACAAGGTTACAGTCGTTTTCTTCCACTGGCAACCTATCTAAAGCAGATTACAGACGTTTAAAAAATATTAGAACTAATTAAAATCCCTTTGAATATAATTAAAGCTGCCGATCTAAAAGCATTAAACGCATTAAGAAAACCCTGGCCAATGTTTCTACTTGGAAAAAATGTTTTACGGAATACGGTTTGATTTACAAAAGGTAGCTAAATTATTGGTTATTAATATCTATTTAGTTCTGGCGAGGCCACAGAAGAATATTCTAAAATTTTTAATACCGGCAAATCCGGCAGTGGCGCCATTCAGGTAAAAGTCTCTTCCAGCTTTGGAAAAATAATATTGGGAGAGGCCACGCCGGAGGATATGAAAGAATCCTGGTCAAAATCTTTAAAGCCTTAATTGAACGAAGTATAGTAGCAAATACTCTTGCAATAAGAAATCAATTGAACAAAATCTTCTTCATCGGGATATGTAATTTAAAATCCTGTAAACAAGCCCGCTACCGACTATTAATTTGCAGGAAAAATATTTTTATGTTGCAATTAGAATTGCATCCTGCATTATATTTCACAAGTAATGATCCATCAAATCAAAAAAACACATTGGTATCTGTGATAATAATTCTTATATAAACTGCTGCAGTTGTTTACGAAATTCACCGGGCGGCTTTTCTGAAAAGAAAGCAGCATCATTTATTGAAATCATCTCTTTTGCGAGCCCCGGATAAATAAGCCTTTCAAAGCGCACAGGTTTTTCTTTACCCAGGTAACGCCCTGGCTCTTTATCAGCGATATGAAAGCCTCTTTTCTTAAACCCGATGTTGAATTTGCGGTAAACATAATCGTTAATAATTCCTAACTGTTTTGCCCTGCTGAAAATGGCCGAAACAGAGATTCCCCAATGCTCTTTGATCAATACCAATTCTTTTTGATAAAAATGAAACCCCTGCTGCTGCTGACATCCCCGCCAACAGCCTCTTCGTTCCATATTCCACCTTTAAAAATCATTGAAATGTGTAAGAAAGTCAAAGTTTTTGATTCCTGTCTCGTAAAAGCTTGCTGACGAATATTTATAATTTTCAGGTACAATAGCCAGGTTCCCAATGTGGCTGGCAGAGATTAAAATGTGTGTAATTTAGTTTCTGCCGGAAGAAGTTTTTTGTCACTCATTTAGTCCAAGCAAATAAAAGTTTTCTGATGCAAGTCTCAACTTGTGCCTTGTAAAAAAGTCATGAATTTAAACAACATGAAATTGTTAACCATGCTAAGCAGGAAGTTGTAAGAGGTGGCTTTCATACTAATTCAGTAGAAGGATTTTGGGGCTATTTAAAGCGTTCAATCTTTGGTATCTATCACCAAGTAAGCCAAAAACATTTGCAGCGTTATTGTGATGAAAATGGATTCCGTTATAATACCAGAAAGCTAACAGACCCGCAAAGGTTTACTCTTTCATTAAGTAAGATAGAAGGTAGGTTGGATTGGAAAACTTTGACTGGTAAAAAGTAATTTTTATTGTAAATTGCAGATCTACAAAATAGAAAAACCAGCTTGGCGAAACTGGCTCTATTAAAATATTTTTAGATTATCAATTACTGATTGTGAAATTACTTAAAAATAATTAGAATGGAAAATATTTTATCTACTGGCAAGAAAGAAAAACTTACTCCTAAACAAATATTTCAAATGCAGGAAGATTTAAAAAATGGGTTCCCTAATAGTATGCCTTTAATTGACCCAACTGGAGAATATATCCGCCAATTTCAAATTAAGATAAGTATAGAACTCTGGTGGAAAGCAATTAACCATTTTTTTAGTTAGTGATGGTGCGTAATTTACAAATCTAACCATTGGCGGTTTCTCGGTTAAAATTGTAACTACAACATAAGAATCAAATCTTTCCTCTTGCTTTTCCATAATATCCTCAAAAACATTCAGCCTAATAATAATTTCATTTCTTATTTCTTCTAATATAGCAATTAGCATAGGATTTATTTCTCGTTCTTTAAATCCATCTCGTATTTCAAAGTCAAAGAATATTCGCATAATTTTATTTATGAGAATGTAAAATACAAAATTTTGTACCTTGTACCAATGGCAAAGAAATATACCAAATCAATTAAGAAACTCCCAATTAAAGAAAAGCCTTTACATCTCAGGATATCACCAGGAAACTTGCAAACCTTAAGGAAGAATGAGACTATCCGATATACTAAGATAGGAGGTATTATTTTTTATAAATATGAAGATATTGAGGAGGTACTGAAAAATATCAGGAGGGCGTGATGAGATGCGCATCAAATCCAAGTTGTCCCTCAATTAGACCAAGCATAAAAAAGGTTCTTCCTTTTCTTTTACTTTATCAAGTATTACCTGGTTATGTGTCCACGGAGTGTGTGCAGCAGGGTGCTGCACAATTATAAAATTCGGTTATGCTTCTCCACAAACCCTCATATATTTCAAATTGCGAACAGAAACACGTTCATATCAGGAAACTCCATTCTAAGGCCAAACGTTAGCCAGTCAATAATTTTATCTCTCCAGCCTTTATTCTTTTGTACTTAAGTCTAGTATTGCCAACCTCCCAATAAATCGAAACAAGCTCAGTATTTATCTTCATAAAGGACCGTCCGTTTTTGCTGATACAACTAAAGAAAGGAAAATTAGTTTTCAAGCGAGGTTTCACTTATGTCATTTTCTTCCACCGTTTTTAACATGCTTGTGCAGGGGAACTTTTATCAAAGGTCGGTCAAAGATCTTTGACTGATGGTGATAGATGCAATGATTAAGCACATCGAACTTTAATACCTGCCTGAGGCGTGTGTCTTGGCATTTTTGAGTAGGGGATACTTTCGTCTTCCAGCACATGTTGTACAATTTTTGAAGCGTCGGCTTCCTTGTGTACCAGGCGGCGTGCATAGCGTTTCATCAACAAACTGAAAGTTATTTCTCTTTTCAAATGTGGCTTAGTTTTTCGCATAAGAAATATTTTTAAAATTATAAATCAATTTCCAAAGGCACACCAAATGCCTAAGGAAATCATTACTTTCTGTCCGCGTCTAATTTAGTATTTTTTAAGCAAACAAAGAGTGCTTTACAAAGACAATTTCAAAATGACCCATCTTAGCGCAAGCTTTATAGCAAAGATTCTGCTAGGTAGCCATGCTTGGGTTTCAATGGAAGCGATTTTTTGTGATTCTCGTACGCTTGTTCGGACATACTGCCTGATAAAACCAAAAGAAACGGCATCCAAAAAAAATTTATGATATAGCAGTAAATATCGTGTCATACGGCTGTAACTACTCTTTTATAACACTTGTCCTTTTTGAAACGAAAGATGCCTTTTACCTTCCTATGCAAATAGTGATACCCCTTAAACTTATTATAAAAAGACCTGAGAAAACCTGTCCCTTTCCTATTGAGAATGACTTTTTAAGTCTGATTCTGTAATTATCAGAAGATGTTCTAACAGCGGTAAATAAGTATCATTGTTCCCTTATTTTACCCGGTTGTCTATTGGCCGAGCATATAATTTAGTGAACCGGACAGGTTTAAAAAGTTAGATTGGTTTTATAACCTGAATACCCATTTTATAAAAAATAAAAACAATAGTATTTAAAAATAATGGCAGTTCAAAAAAAAGGCTTTATAACTTATAAACGTGATAAAAATAAAGTAGAGAGTAGCGGCGATACGGAAAATGTAAAATGGCAAATATGGTTCGACCTGATTTCAAGTGCGTTTAGATGGCTTATTTCTTTAATAATACTATTTGTTATAGTTCCAGTTCCGAAATAAAATATATACCTATCCTGTTGAAATGTATTAAACATATTGCACCCTACCTGACTCTTTTTGTGGTTGTGGTGAATTGGGCACAGATATTTTTATAAGGATAATATTTATGAGTGGTTCAGCTATATAAAAAGATCCTGATTGCAAAACTTTTTATCCGCCTTGCAAATCTTTTTTATCATATCGGGTATTTTTTTTGATATATTATTGTGATTTGGGGGGAATTGGATTTTGTTTATGGAAAATAAGGTTGCCTCTAGCAAGCAAAATACAGGGTACTAATTAATTTTGACTTATGATAAAAGCTACAAATAAAGACAGAGATAGAGTGATAGACATTCTTGCAGAATCGTTTAATGATAACCAGAGTGTGAATTATATAGTCAAACAGGATCAGAAAAGAAACCAACGAATAAGAAAGCTTATGGCCTACTCATTTGATGTTTGCTACTTATATGGAAGGGTTTATTTAACCGACGATAAAAGTGGATGCGCATTGATTTTATTTCCTGATAAGAAAAAGAATAACCTTAAAACAATTTTGCTGGATATAAAATTGATTGTCTCATGCATCGGTATCTCCAATATAAAGAAAGCAATGAAGCGCGAGTCGAAAATAAAAGAACTGCAACCAAAGAAATTGATGTATTATTTATGGTTCATTGGCGTAGATCCAGATCAACAAAATAAGGGGATCGGAAGCTCCCTAATCAAGGAAGTAATTGAGGAAGCCCATTCCCAACAAAGACCTGTTTACCTCGAAACCTCAACTTTAAAAAACATTCCCTGGTACGAGAAATTTGATTTTAAAATTTATAATGAACTCAATCTTGGTTACCCGTTATTTTTTATGAAGAAAGAATAAATAATCAGGTTTAGATATGTTGTTGCCCGGAACGCAAATGTATATTATCACATTTATTTTTGTGAGCATAGAAATAGTAATTTTTTTCTACCTACTAATTTATAAGCTAGCAAGGCCCGATGATACAACCGCTTCTCTAAACATCATTTTAATTGCCTTATTAATAATATATAATGTTACCGGCGGTTTATTACCCGATCCCAATTTACCCGGCTCCGTTTTTATCCAGGAAACAATTGCATACGGCACAGGATTTATAACACCTTGTTTTTTTCCTTATTATGTTTACAAAGCTTTCAGGTTAGAGAAGATGAAATTTCATGCCTACAGAGGTGTTTATTTATGTTTACTATTACCGTATTTCCTTTTTGTTATAGTATATGCCGTAACAAACAACCTGGAGATTGCAAAAAATTTATTGGTTCTTCCGGTACTATATGCGTTATGGATTATTTATTCTATTTTAAAAGCTATTAAATATAAATACAGAAATAATTTCAGCAGCAAAGAATCTAAAGAAGAAGTTACCGTTCTTTTTTTTAGTATCACACCATGGATTGGCTTACCCATTGTCAGTTATTTTAACCTGAGCCAGTCTATAGAAGCTTCTATAACTAACCCGGGATTTTTGCTTTTATTAGCGCTTCAGGTTAACAGGCATATAAAGCAATTGAGAACAGAGCATCAAAAATTAATTGATTCTGAACTACAATTATTAAACTGGAATACGAACCTGCAAAAAGAGGTAAATAAAAGAACAAGAGAACTCGAAATAATCAATGAGCAACAAACCAACACTTTTGTTAACCTCGCTCACGAAACAAAAACACCGCTCACATTAATCAATAATTATCTCGAAGAATATATAAACAGGAATGTGAATGTGAAGAACTTTCTGTCGTAAAGAAAAATATAGAAAAGCTCTCAAACGATATTGTCAATTTTTTTGATATAGAAAGATTCAACAAAGGAATCCCAATTTACAATCATAAACAGGTTTCAAATGTAAGTGAGATACTTAAAGACAATTTGATACTTTTTAAAGAATATGCAATAAAAAGAAAAATTAAAATCAATGAAAATGTTGAAAATAATTTATTCGTTTGTGGCGATCCTGTTTCAATAAATCGAATCGTCATTAATCTTATTGAAAATGCTATCAAATTCTCAGAAGGTGATTGTACCATAGAAATTATTTTGAAAGTTCACAATGAAAAAATTATTTTTTCAGTTAAAGATTGGGGAATCGGCATTTCTCCTGAAATGCATGAGAAAGTATTTAAGCCATACTATCAAATTTATAATGAAAAAAAAAGTATTCAAGGCATGGGCTTAGGATTGCCCATCGTAAAAAAAGTAATAGAAGATTTAAATGCCGAAATAATAATTGAAAGTAATCCTAAAAAAGAGCCAGGAACAAAAATTTCAGTAATACTCTCCAAATATGAAAAATCTGAAAATGAGATGGTACCTCATAACAGAATTGAGAAAATAATATTGATTAATAATGAAGAAATAAAACAGGATCCGGATTTTGATCAACCAGACAGGCAAACCATTTTGGTTGTAGAAGACAATATTAGTATGGTTAACTATCTCATAAAAAAATTAAAGGAAAAGTATAATATATATGCGGCATTAAATGGCCATGAAGCCCTTAAAAAAATTAAGAGTAGTAACTTATTACCCGATCTGATTATCTCGGACGTCATGATGGATAAGGTTGACGGATATGAATTTATAAAAATTATTTCCGGGTATCCTTCTTATAATCATATACCTCTCATATTTCTTTCAGCAAAGTCTGCTACCGAAGATAGATTATATGGATTAAGTCTTGGCGCTATTGATTTTATTCAGAAACCTTTTAAGGTAAATGAACTGCTTCAAAAAATAGAATCCGTTTTAATCAATGCCGGTAAACAAAAGCAGGCAATACTAACCTGTGCATTTAATAATTTAAATAAACATGAAAATTTCAGATTAAAAAACTCTGGTGATGTATTTAATCAAAATTGCGATTTCTATAAACTTACTTCCAGGGAGAAAGAGATTGTAAAACTAATCTGCGACGGAAATACATATAAAGCGATTGGAGAAACCTTATTTATTTCTGAAAGAACCGTTACCAAACACGTTCAAAATATTTTTGAAAAACTTCATGTATCTAATAAGATAGAATTAATTAATAAGCTGGAAGCTGCGTAAATTTTACAACATAATCTTCAACTAATTATTTGGCGGCCTGCTTTTCTAAGAACGTTTAATCCTGAAAATACGCATGTTTACGTATAGAAATAGTAGCAATTGCTTATAGGTTCCTGCTAAAATGCATATCAAATTTGTAAAAGGAAATCTCATTATTTCTTTAACCGGTTTTATATGCATTTAATTCTTCAATACTGGAATACTTTAATTCATACAACCTTACTGCCGCCAAGGGAATGCCAGTCTGTGTTAACAGATGAGTCTATTGAAAATTTCATCAAACAATCAGAGGAAGAACAGGATAAAGTCCGTACTTCATTTCTGGAAGGCATGCTGAAAAGATCAAAACTGAAGGATAAACAACAATGGGTACGAATAACCCAGGCCATGCTGATACGCCTAATTGACAAATTATATAGCTACACTCAATCAAAAGAGATAGATCATAAAATTTTTGATTTATATAAAATATTAATCGGCCACCTTGAAGATACCTTAAATTTTATAAAGGATTTTTTCGGAATCTATTTTGATTATGATGAAAGAGTTCCTGTCACTTACCTTATTATTTCTCTTAAGGAATTAAGCTGTCAGGTAAAATTGCTTCAGAAAATAGTGCAACATTATAAACCCTATATACAAGCATTGGCTGAAATTCTCGTCAATAACTTTAATAAATTTTGCCTTGAAAATAAAAATGGGGCAACTTATAATCAATTGGAATATCAAAAGGATTTAATGAATCATTTGCTGACAAATAAAACGATGGCATCAGAAGATTCGATCAGTGAAGTTTTGTTTTATTTTAATTATAATGATCATGATTATATAGCATACCTCAAAGAAAAACTGAGTAGCTTAACTGAATCTTTGGATACTATAAAAGAAAAGATCGCAGCCTTGCGTTTTGAACAAAAGACGTTTAATCAGTTGCCAAAAAAACTCATAGGTAATTTAAATTCAAATACATCTTCACTTATAGATCAGATGAACCAATGGATTGAGGAGGAAATAAAATTTCTCGAATCAGATCCTGTCCAAAATGGAACAATACAATCAATAGAAACAGAAAAAATATATGTTCATGTTCCCTTTAAAGGATCAGAAATTTATTTGGTACATAAAGCTTTTATTGATTCCGGAGGCGCTCCTGGTGAGACTTACAAGAGCCTCTTTGAGAAAACTGCTTCACACCTTACCAATAAAAATCAGAAAGGATTTAGCACTGAGAGCTTACAAAAAAACAGTGACAAAGTAGACTACGAAGCAAAAGAAAATGTAAAACGTTTTTTGCAAAAAATGATTCGAAATATTGATAGCTATTAAATAGCCGGATTCACCTTTAGTTCCCCTGGCTTCACCCGAATGGCTTTTATGCAGATGTAATTTGCATCAGTATTTGAAACGAGAAATTTATTTGTGAATGTAAAAAAATACAATAAATGTTGACACAGATTTCATGGAGCAGTTATATTGTAACCGTCCTTCTATTATCAGCCGTTTATTATTTATTTATCGGATACTGGTATTACCGTGATGACCTTTTGAAATTAGTTTCAGGTAAAAGAGTAACCACACATGATTTCGTTTCAACTGCTTTTAGTCAGGAGCCTTTAGAACAATCATTTTCAGATGAGGTTCGGGCTTTCATGAATGAAGCAGGGAAAAATAAAATGAGTAAAAAAGATATCATGAAGTCATTACAATTATTATTCAAAAAATATCCCACTTTA
>Ga0207933_1001925_pt1 | contig 14356 bp, 11 predicted proteins | sample NGESurdeep092012_4_FD_184488 | JGI IMG/M metagenome (GOLD analysis project Ga0207933, IMG submission 184488) | Arctic peat soil microbial communities from Barrow, Alaska - NGEE Surface sample F53-3 deep-092012 (SPAdes) | ecosystem: Environmental > Terrestrial > Soil > Wetlands > Peat ... | reverse complement strand
CGGCAAAATGATTCGCTCTACGATGACTCGAGAGGAGGTGAGCTAGGGAAGAGCACTCACCAGCACAGCATCACGACCAGTGTTCAACTACGTCGGAACAACTGTGCAACTTCGTCGGAATACGCATTCACGCTCCCTCAATGCGAGATGCTTGACGACCGTGCCGTGATTAGCGACTGCGAGGTAAGTAGAAGATCCCTGCGTCGAAGGTGTCCTCCTGGCAAACCCCTGGAGCATTTAATGCCGTTCAGACTCGGAATCGATTCGATCGAGTTGACGGAGGTGATCGGCGAGTCGCACGGCGAGAATAACAATGAGGAGTGTGGAGTTTGCCTGTCCGGAGGTGACGAAGGTAGAACTGCTGACCACAAAGAGATTCTCCACGCCGTGAACGGCGAGATTTTGATCGACAACACCATCATCTGGATGAGCGGACATTCGCGTGGTGCCAATTTGATGGAAACCGCCCCCCGCACGAGCCCCAATCTCCGCGGCGATGTCGTCGTGTAGGTACTCGACTTGACCGAGACCACTTTTGCGGAGATAGTCGTCCCAGCATTGGTGCGCCGCAATCACTCCGGCGATGTCATCGTCGGTGAAACGAATGTCGATCCGAATCTTGGGCATGCCGAGCTCGTCGCACGCCTCGGCCAACGTGATGCGGCTGTCACGATGTGGTCGGTGCTCACCGTGGTACTGAAGGGGGTACGTGTTCTGAGGGTCGTACACGAAGAAGCCCGGGCTGCGCCGTCGGGGAATTATGCGACGCAATCCGAATCCGAAAATGAATCGAATGGTCGTGACTGGTTGGCGAAGAACGTTCTTCAGATGGCGCCGTACGGGGCCCTTTTCTGTTCCCCCGTAGGGCGCGCCCGGTATGCGTTCGCCGGTAAGCGAACGGCGCTGTGCGTCCGGAGCGACGTACTTTCCAAGAGGAGACAACAGCACGAGATACACGAAAGAAAGGATTCCACTCCTGTGCTCAGGATCCGCCAACTCCGGATTGGCGAGCCACGCCACAATGTTCGGTAACTTGCGCTCGTGCTGGAACTCTCGAGAGAAGGAAAGTCGGCGACGAATGTAGACACCATCGATGTCGCGTTCGTAGTCGTAGAGCGTTTTACGTGGCGGCGTGGTGAAACGCACGTTGGCAACGACGCCCTCAAGATGGCCCATGTACCACCGACCGAGATGGTCCGAGTGATTGCCGATGGCCGTTCCGTCGGGTCCGGTTGAGGCAAGAAGGAGGCGGGTGCTTTCCAGTCCGCCCGCGGCGACGACGTAGCGTCTGCCACGAACCTGAAGAACATCCCCGTCCAGAGTTTTGCACTCCAGATGATCGACGTGGTTCTCGCCCGGCTTGCACACAATCTTGGTGCAGGTCAAGCCGACGACGAGGCGAACGTTCTTGGCGTCCTCAAGTTGACCACGGTACTCACTGCCGAAATCAGTAGGAAGCGACCAACGTTCGAGGTCCGTACTCCGAATATCGCCATCCACAAGACCTGGAACGAGCATTTCGTGAGCATGGGGCGTCTTCGTCGCGTCGAAGACTGGTCGTCCGCACACCATCCATGCGCAGGCTCTTTCGTGGTAGGGGAAGACGTCGCCGTAGGAGATTGGCCACTTGGCGTCGCCGATAAATGATCTGAAGTCGAAGTCGATGGGATCGTAGGGAACGCAGCGCCCTCCCCAGATGGTTGATGTTCCTCCTACTTGTCGTCGAGTGGCGATTGACATCGGAGCGTGCAGTTCGGGGTCCAACTCCGCAGCATCGCTAAGCGCCTGAGTCCTCTCCGAGAAGGTCTGAAGTCCGCTTTCGATTAGGAGGACTTCGCCTCCTGAGCGCGCCAATTCGAGCGCCACGACAATGCCGGCCGGTCCCGCACCGATGACAATCGTGCCCGAGAACCGAAACTCGGGGCCAGTTATTTCCGCTGCGTCGACGATCACTGTTCATCCTTCGGCGAGGCACCAGTGGTTTTGAGTTCACGAGCGACGAGTTCTCGGAATTTCTCAAGAGAGTGACTGTCTTGGTGTGCGACGTTGCTCAATGTTGCCATCGTTCCCTGGATACGCTCCGGCCGAGTCGTACTGTAAAGCACGATGCCCGAAGAATTGGCGCGGACGGCGTCCATCATTAAGAAGCCGGCGATGACCTCAGACTTTGAGCAATCGATGCCCACCGTGTCACTCCAGAGGCGCGTGCGCTCTTTGCTCGCCGTGACGTGCGCCATGATCGTAGGGAGCGCACGGCCCAGAACGCCGAAGCTGATCAGATAGTCGCAGGGTGCTGGTGGAGAGAGACACTCGTCTTCTCGGAATATGTCGTCGCGAATCTGGAGTACGGAAGTCGGTCCCGGGAGTTGCTTGACAACGGCCGAGATCTGATCAGATTCTCCCGCGACACCCCAGGAAAGTATCTTGCCAGCGGATTTAGCTCGTTCGAGAATTTCGTACACGGCTTCCAGATGAGTGAGCGCCGGCGATGGATCATGGAGGAGTAATAGGTCAAGGTAGTCGGTCTTTAGATGACGCAAGCTGTTGTCGAGACTTCGTTGCGCGGCCTTCTCCTCGAACGTATCTTTATATAGGAGTGCGCCGAGTGGACCTGACGTGGGACTCGCGGCGCTTGATTGGGCTCGTCGCTGAAGTAAGGGCGACGATTCGAGAATCATCCGCACGGGGCCCTGAACTCTTCCCAGCGTCTTCCCGAGTGGCGTCAATCCGATCCCGACTTTCGAGACGAGGCGAATGTCATCGCGGCGTCCTTTAACGGCACGCCCTAACTCGCCTTCAGCGAGACCAAGCCCGTAGATAGCTGCCGTGTCGAAATGTGTGATGCCAGCGTCGAGTGCCGCGTCAAGCAGCCGCTGACGCTCCTTCTTTCTTGCCTCACGGAAGATGCCAGCCGTCCCGAATCCCAGGCGTGACGTTCCAGCAGTAAACCAGTCTTGTTCTACGTCGTTCACCGAGGCTTCCTTACGTGCATTCTTGAGTCAACTCCGTGGCGAAGTCCAAACCGTTGCCACCCCAATGAGTGACGCACCGGTCCAAGGGCGCTGTTCCTCACTGCATTTTGCCGATTGGGTGAAAGGCGAACATGCTCAACCCAAGTGACCAGACGAACTGAGAGCGACGTCAAATCGAAGGCAGCGTGATGTACTTCGTTCCCAGGTCAACAATGGACTTCGGGCCCCTTTCGTCGCGCACTGCTGATAGCACGTTGGCGACACAACAATTTAGCGGTTCGCTATAAGTTATCTCAGTCAGAAATCCACAGACACGTGATGAACTCCGTCTTACCGTAAAGCTCGCGAAGTAGCACGCGGCGAGGTTGTCGGCAACTCACTCTCGCCGTCGCACGAGCATCACCACGGAGGCCTCGACATCTTTGAGAGGTTACGTTTATGGACCAATGGTGGGCCCATCAACCTGGGGTCCGTCGAAATTTGTTGTTAGTCGATATCGACGTATTGAGATCGGCAGAAAGAAGGCTCCCAAGAGGACCGAAGAGGAGAGTGCGGCAATGCCAATCGAGATTATGCCGTAGCGCCCAATTAAAAGAAAGACGACGCCGAAATAGATCACGGAGCTAGCCAAATCTCGCAACGTCATCCACCACACTCGTCGATCCAACCAAGCGAACGCCCCGTAAAAGATGGAAACGGCACCCATGGGAAGCGAAAGCAAGAGCATCCTAAGAAGCGTGATGCTATGCGCGGCGTATTCGTTTCCAAAGAGTCGGAGGATGAACGGAGCAAAGATGACGCCAATCAAGATGCTCGGCACCAGCACAATGCTCATGACCACTATTGCCATGTTGGTGTGATGGCGCAACCGGTGAGGCTCTGAGGCCGCTTCGACAACAAAGGATTTGAACACACTCAAAAGGAACGTAGAGAGACTGCTCGTGATGACGGCAGGTACGTAGTAATAGGCGTTTATGATCGGACCGAGCCGCTCGATCACGATGAGGGTCGTGATCGAGGGGATGAGCAAGGTAAAGAGCAGCGTGGCGTACTGGGCCCCCGCGAGGAAGACCAGCTCTCTGGTTCGAGGGAGAGTTTCGGCCGGGGACGCGAGCTTCTCGTGTTCGGGGATACGTTTTCCGAACAGGTACCAGTTGACGGCAAGGAGTGTCAAGATCACTGGCGCGGTGTAGGCCAAGAAGATACCCTGGCGTGGCCAAACTGCAATGAGGGCGGTGAGGAGCGCGAGTTTCATGATCGAAAAGAGAATGTTCTCGACGGGCACCCACTTGGCAGCGCGTATTCCGATAAGAACTGAATCTTGGAGCGCGAAGATCGTCCAAAACACGACCGACAAAATGAATAGTGAACGCCACACAAAAGAGGACGGCAAGAAACTGCCCGCCAAACCTGAGAACGCGTAGATGGACGTGACGACGAGGCCAAAAGCCACGCACATCACGTAGGCGCGGATGACGAACCTTCTCGTCTGTGCGCCGGCGACGGGAAGGAATCGCTCGAATATCGTGCCGAAGCTCAGTTGGGCAAAACTCGCCAAGAGGATCATCGCGGTGATCTCTGCCGATGATCGTCCGACGTCAGCGGTCGTCGCGACGTGAGCGGCGACACCCCAAAAGACGACGCCGAGGAGGGCCGTGCCGCCCGACGAGATCATGAGCGCGACAGCGGATTGCACGAGACGAGAAGAGAGGAGTGGTCCCCCAACACCTAAAAACGAGGTGGCTTCCGCGCGCTTCCTCATGGGCTGGGGCTCTCCATGGTAGTTGTCCGCTGACTCCTCAGGTGCCAATCTTCGCTCCCCAAGAAGAAACTTTGAAGTCTAGCCACCGTGGCAATTCCTTGTGTTGCGGGTGCAGACGCTGTGCCTCGAACGCGACCGATGGTGACTACTTTAGCAAGGCGAAAACTTGACCGGTTTCGGTACGCGAAGGGTTAGTGGGTGATGCGTCGCTACTTTGACTTCCCGCGGCGTTGATAGAAACGTTAGAAACGTTGAGAGAAGCAAGTTGCTCATTTAAATATTGCTTGACACTATTCGCCCATCCGACGCCCACCGCAAGGGCGCGCGCGCGGCTCGCCGCACCGTCAACGTATCCGGTCAGCGTCACAGTGGAATAGCCATTCGCCGCGATCGTTTGGGACAATCGGCGAACACTTGCTTGCACCGAAGGCGCAAGCGCGGATGAGACGCTCGCGAACGTGCCAACACTTTGCGCTTCGGGTGACGTCGACGAGTACTCGGCTATCCAGTTGACTTGGGTGGATTGGGGAGATTTCGGACACGCGAAACCGGCTGAACACCAAGTCTGTTGTTGCAGGTGGAGGGTCATCGGCTGGTGAGGAATAATGGAAGGGTCCGTGATCGAACCCCACACTCTCCCATCGACGGTGTAGATGAATGACGTGGGTGTCCAAATGACTCCCCACGTATGCCAGGCGGTCATATTGATGTGAATGTTCTTGTGAATCTGATGATTCTGAGTGGTGTAGTGGAACGTCGCCTGTGACGCTGTCGTGACGCCGTAGGTTTCCTCGAAGTCGACCTCGGGCGGCCAACCAGCCACCGGCCACAACATTTCTACTTGAGTCGGGCCATATCCGGTCAACCTCGAGCGAACGAAAAACGCTCCGTAGGTGCGGGGTTTGCCGCACTCGCATGTGCCACCGGTCACCCACTCGTTGTTGAAGCGTGGATCTTGAAAGGCGTTTAGTTGGAGCATGTTGTTGCTTACGGTTACGTGGTTGGTCGCCCACCGTCCGCCTGGATCGCCTGAAGGTTGTCCGGAGAAGACGACCCAACCCGGGGGAAGTGATTTGCCAACGAAAGTTGTGACACTGGCCAACTGATAACCCGGAATGCTGCTCGTCGTCGGCGGACCAATGCCTGACGGCTGCGCGGAGTCAGGAACTCCGACCGAGTATCTCGACACCGATTTGCTCGACCGAAGCAGTGCAGCGGAAGCCGACTGAACATTCGAGCTTCGAAGCGACACCGCTGTTGAGGTCGGCGTTGCCAACGTGAAAGGTGAGATGACAGCTGCAATGAGAAGAATTACCCCGAGGCCAGAGGTTGCGTCTCGTCGAATACGTGTTCGAAGCGACCGGGCTCTGGCCGACATGGTTTGAGTACTTGATTGCTCATGCACCGGATGAATGAATCTTCTCGCGCCCTTGTGCAATGTGTTCCCTCTTCGTGGACGCCCGTCGAATCTGAGGGACGCTGGTGACTCAGCACACTTTTGTTAGCCGATTGGATGAAACGACAATCTTATATAAATGCCAAGATTGGGCTCCTTCTTGCCCGTTACCAGGGGTTACGTGGATACTTCGTTTAGGAGACTTGATGAGTCAACGACTCTACGAAGCAGCGTGCCGGCGGTTTGATAGCCCGTACGATGATTCGCCTCGCATGGCGAAAGTTGATATAGACGCATCGCACTACGAGCGCGACGTGAGTTCGTGGCTACCTCGATTGGCTATTGGTTCGGTCGAAGACTCGCACTTTTCCTTCGACAATTGTCATTTGCGCGAGTGCTGTCCGAGTCGGCGCTGTTGTCTGGACTGAAGCCAGAGAAACGGCAGGCACCCAGCGCACGTGATCTCTTCGAACGCCACGAGATGCCAAAGACTTAGCGTAATGAGCACTTGTGCAGCAATCATGAGTAGCGACAAACTGACCGCGATCGTCAGGCCAAATTCCAGCGCAGCGCTCTCAAGTCTTAGAAAACCCACGATGCTCCAGCCCGGCACGATGATTCCAAAAATGAGTCCGAGAAAAAGACGCACTGGTCCGTGAACGTCCGCCATCGCCATGATGAAGACCACGATATCGAGGACAATTAAGAACTGAGAAACGTAAGCGCGAATGCTCTTAGCGTCAAAGATTCCCGCGCCGCGTTGAGATACAGCGGCGAAGTTTCTAAAGGTAGTCATCGACTCACCAAGTTTAGTGCGCAAGCGAATGTACAAAGGCTTCAAGTCATCGATCCGGACCATTGAGGAGTGTGTTGAGCTGGCGGGCGCGTGCGCCGAACTGAATCGATCGAGCTTTGAGGGCAGTGAGCGCTCGCACGCGTTGTACACGGCTTCGAGGTCGCTGGGAGGGACGACGTCGGGTGTGCAATAGATCCCGGGCCTCGATCTGAGTTCGTTCGCCAATCTTGTACTTATCGCCCTTCGCTCAAGTCGAAACATCTGCGCTCCAAGTGAGTCACTCGCCAGAACGATGGTGACGTCGTCCACTCCGTAGCGGGTAGCGAGCATGTCGAGTGACGCGTAGATGAAGCCAAGCCCGGTGTGCTCGGTCGCGAGCTCTTCCAATATTGGGTCGATTGGGGGTAGGCCACTCCAATCATCGGTGCCATTGTGATGGCTCATATTCACGGGAGAGAGGACGAAAGAGAAGCCACTTGCTCGCGTCCGCGAATCTCGTGAAAGTGGACGTGCTGAGTCTGCGCGAACGCTTGGCGTCTTGGCAACACCAGTTCTACAGTAGTTGCGTACGCCCCACACGGGAGCTGTAACAAATCGCCCAGTTCTTTCGATCCGATGTTCTTAATCAAAAACTAGTGCCTCGATGGGCGCAGATGACGATGGTAGTTTTCATCGTTCGGTGGCCACGGACTCGAGGGCGTTGGCCTGGTCGAGCCAGTCGTGGGGTGGGTTGAGCCGTAGGGCGAGCTGTTGCCAGGCGGCGGGGTTCGGAAAGCGCAGGCCGTCGAGGCGCAGGGCGTGGTGTAGGGCGACGTGCACCGACGCAGGGTGGCGGCTGCTGGCGAGGAACCCGCCCACGTAGCCGCGACCCACCGCAAGGGTTGACGCGTTCGTGACCACGACCGTGGCGACGCCGGCGCCGATGGCGGTGGAGAAGGCGCGCGAATCGCTCAAGGGCTCGGCGACACTGAGGGCGGAGGATCCCGACGCGAGGGCGTCGAGGTCGCTGCCCGAGATGTCCTCACCCATGAGCTCGACGTAGTCGGCGTGGTAGCTCGCGGCGACCATGTCGGGGAGCTTCTCACCCTCGTAGCGCATGACGATGTTGAGGTGATAGTTGGGGATCCACGCCTCGGGGATCGCGTCGAAGGCGCTCAGCATCGACGTCAGGGTCTCGGCGTTGTCGCGGGGCAAAAAGGCGGTGATCCGTCGACTGGCCGAGCGCTCGTTGCGCCCACGAAGGGACAGGGCGGGGTGCGCCTCGACGAGCGGGGAGCGCGAGCCGTAGAGGGCGGCGAGTTCGGCTGCGTCACTGTCCTCGCCCACGACGACGCGGTTGGCGCCCGACATGATCTCGGCGAGCTCACCCACCGCAGAAGGGTTCGTCGTGGAGGTCGGCAGGCTCGCGCAGAGCACCACCGAGGTCACGCGGGCACTGCGGGCGGCCTGGAGGAACTGGCGAATCCAGTCGTTGTCGATGCCCGGCCAGGCGTAGGCGACGGCGACGGTGACGTCGCGGTTGATCAGCTGACGAAACATCTGGGTGCGCAGGCGTGCGTTGTCGGGCGCGCGGTAGTTCAAGAGGTTGTCGTTGGCGCGCGCGTCGTGCGCGGCGGCGAGCGAAGGGGCACGGTGCAACCCGGCCAGGGCGTCGACGGCGACGTCAACCTCGAGGCGCGTGACGCGCGCGTGCGCGGTGAGCGCGCGCACGATCTCGCCCACGACGATGCCCGGAATGGTGAGCGAGGACCCCGGACCGGCCACCACGACACCCGAGCGCGTCGCGTCGACACCGCTCAGTGAGTCTTCAGGGCGCCAAAACACGGTATCTCCTAAGCCGTTCGCGGACGATGACACGAAAGATTCGTAATCCGTCGTGTAGTGCCCTGAGATTACTCGTGCCGTGGATGCGGTGGGCCTCGAAGCAGGGGACCTCGGCGGTCTTCAGGCGCGCGCGACGGGCCCTGATTCCGATCAGGGTTTCCACCTCAAAGCCGTCGCTGTCGAGGGCGAGGGCGTCCAATCGGTCGGCACGCACGCCGATGTAGCCGTAGGTCGCGTCGGAGTAGCGCGCGCCAAAGAGCACGCGAAGCAGAAAGCAGATGCCGCCGTCGCCGAAGCGCCGAAAACGCGTGATGTCACTCGAACCGGCGCCCGCACAAAAGCGGCTCCCCTTCACGTAGTCCGCCCCGGCGGCCAGCGCGTCGCGAAAGGCCCCGATCTCTCCGCCGTCCATCGACCCGTCGGCGTCGAGGGCGACGAGATACTCGCCCGTCGCCGCGTAGAGCCCCGCCTTCATCGCGGCGCCCTTGCCGCGCTTGAGCTCGTGCACGATGCGCACGTCCGGTCGCAACACCATGGCGATGCGTTTGGTGTCGTCGTCCGAGCGTCCGTCCACCAAGATCACCTCGTGGACCCACTCGGGAATGGTGTTCAAGACGTAGGGGAGGTTGCCCGCCTCGTTGAGGGTCGGGATGATGACCGACACGGTGCCGCTTCGAACGTTCGTGCTCTTGTCAACGGAGCCGCTGAACCCCGGTTCTGGAGAATTCGAACTCATACTGTCACCCTTGCGTTCATTCCAACGTCCGAAAACGTCGATCGAATACTGCCGTTAACTACTCTTGATCCGCTACGTCGTCCGCGTGTTGCGCGTGCTCCTTCTTCACTTCTACGGAGGCGCTCACTGCTCAGTAGCTCCGTTGAAGTGAAGGTCCTATTAATTAGGCGTGTACACCGCGACCCAATTGATCTGCATCGACTCTGGGGCAGTGGGGCAGGCATAGGCCGGGGATGCAGCGCACCACGTCTGCTGTTGAAGAGCAAGGTGCATCGGAACATTGGGAATTTGCGCGGAACTACTCGACACCGTGTCCCATACGTTGCCGTCGACCGTGTACTTGATGGACGTCGGCGTCCAAACGACGCCCCAGGTGTGCCACTGCATCATGTTGATGTTGATGTTGCTGTGGTACTGGGTGTTGTTGGAACTCCAGTGCACGGTCCCTGACGTTGCGGCAGCTGATCCGTACGTCTCATTGAAGTCGATTTCTGGCGGCCAGTTGTTGGACTGGGGCCAAAGTAGTTCAACGTTGGTGGGTCCAGCACCGGTAACGCGTGAGCGAACGAAGAACGCACCGTACGTAGGTGCATAGCCGCAGTCACAGACTCCTCCGGTTGCCCACGCACCCCCGTAGGTCGCGTCCTTCCAGGTGTTCAACGAAAGAATCCCGTTACCAACCACGTCATGGGCGGAGCCGCCAAACTGCGCACCGGTGTCGCCACTGGGAGGGCTACTGTACGCATCCCAGCCTGACGGTAGCGACGACAGGTTCGTGAAGTCGACAACATGGCTCTTGGTGTAACCGGTAAGTGCGGTGGCCGAAGGAGGCGCGTAGCCGGAGGCTTCGGAACTATCGACAACACCGACCGGCCATTGCGTTGTGGGGGGCGCGGGGGGAGCGGTCGTCGTGGTGACGGGCGGAGCAGCGGTCGTCGTGGTGACGGGCGGAGCCGCGGTCGTCGTGGTGACGGGCGGAGCCGCGGTCGTCGTGATGACGGGCGGAGCCGCGAGTGTCGTGGTGACGGGCGGAGCCGCGGTCGCCGTGATGACGGGCGCCGTATTCGTAGAGACCGGAGTCGTGACTTTGATCTTTCTCAATTTCAATGGCTCGATCAAACTCACCGAGTGAGGAGGTTGCCAGTGGTTTGCAAACTCCGCAAGTTGCGCCAGGCTCCAACGTACCGACTGAGTCGTCGTAACGTAGGTAACGGTCGCGGCAGAGTCGCCCGACGCCGAAGCGTCGATGCCGATCATGCCTACGAGTAAGCATGACGTAACGCCAAGCGTCACCATCTTTGGGAAACGGTGAGCAGTGTTACCACTGATGAATTTTTTGAATGAGCCCTTGTCCATGGGCTATAAATTTTCAGCCTCAAATCACACCGCTACCTATGGAGTCACAACAAACACTCAATTCTGTTCTATACCACTTGTGACTAGGAAATATATCCCAATGACAGGGATTTAAAAGTGCCAGTTGAGCCAATTATTTGACTACTAAAGCCGTAAATTTCATGTCCGCTTTTGCCAGTGGCTCGCCTTTCGGCGCCTTGGAAAGTTGCGTCATACGCGGTTCCAATTGGTGAAATGCGGAAGGGCCGAAGCCAGCCGGCTCAAAGACGTTACGAGAGGTTTCTGAGTCACTTCGGACAGTGCCTCGTGCCGAGCAAGTCTCGACACCGAAGGCACGCTAGAACGTTCGGTCTAAGGCGTAGGTGTTCTATCTCTCAACGCTTTCGTCTAAAAGATGGTCGGGTGAGCGGCCCAAGCATCGCCGATGATGGTGTCGAGGTCGGAGTGTTCTGGACTCCACCCAAGAAGTTCACGGGTGCGAGTGTTACTTGCAATCGCAGCCGCGGGGTCGCCCTGCCGCCGCTCGGTGTATCGGACTTCGATCCCAGTCTGGGTGATTCGCTGCACCGTCTCGGCGATCTGCCTATTGGAGTAGCCCACCCCCGAACCCAAATTGAGGGTCAACTCCGGATGGTCGTCAAGCGCCGTGATGGCCCGAACGTGCGCGTCGGCGAGGTCCGTGACGTGAATGTAGTCCCTGATGCAGGTGCCGTCTGGTGTTGGATAGTCGGTTCCGTAGATCTCGAGGTACGGTCGCTTGCCCGCCGCGACGTCTAAAGCAATGGGGATGAGATGAATCTCAGGGGAGTGACGTTCGGGATGTGCCATGGTTGCGCCAGCGGCGTTGAAGTAGCGCAGTGACGCCGCGCGTAGGCGTCCACACTCCACGAGCCAGTGGAGACCTTCCTCAACCATCCACTTGGACTGTCCGTACGGGCTATGAGGTTGAATTGATCGCGTCTCATCAATCGGCATATCAACTTGATCGCCGTAGACCGCGCAAGACGACGAAAAAACGAATCGCTCCACGCCCGACTTAATCAGTGCATCAAGCAGTCGAAAAGTCGAGGCAACGTTGTTCGCGAAGAACACTTCTGGATATTTCATCGACTCGCCAGGTTCGATTCGCGCGGCGAAGTGGACGCAGGCGTCAAAGGAGCCCAACGACTGAACGAGTTCTACGTCGCCGCAGTCGCCCTCGACGAACGTCGCATTGACGGGCACGTTCTCTTTGCGACCAGAAGCGAGATTGTCGAGGGCCACGATTTCGTGTCCCCTTGCCAGCAACATCTCTGCCGTCGTTGAACCGATGAATCCGGCCGCGCCAGTGACGAGTACTCTCACGTCAGGATCCACCATTGGAGCGCGACATTGTCCGGATGGCGGCCTAGCGCGTCCATGATCACCGTCAGTTCGATCACCCGAGGAATTTAACACGGTTCACGGGTGAATACTTACCGACCGTATGCGAGCGACGGTTGATCATTTGGACCGTGGGGACTGAGGGCGCGTAGCGAGACGTCGGGACCGTGCGGGGGCGAAAGGTGAATCTGTTGTTCGTCGTGTGTCTCGAAAGTTGACTGATTCTTAGTTCAAGGTGGACCCGAGGAACGAGTGCTACGCAGCAACTCAATGGTGGACCTCAGCCAGCGTCAGAAGTTGAATTCCGATCACGGCGATGAGAAATCGAGAATCATCGTCGAACTGGTAGCGTCACCTCCGAGGAGTTATGAACCGATGCGGTTCTCTCGTCACAGTTGAAGACTCAAGGAAGCGGTGCGCAATGGCACGAGTACCTGCAGATTCGAACGCGGATGAGGGTTCCTCCCATCTCGCGCAAGATCTGGTTCAAGCCATCGAGCGTGATCAGTTTTTCTTGGTGTATCAACCGACGATTGACCTCCAGACCAATGCCTTTGCGGGCGTCGAAGCACTCATCCGATGGCGTCACCCTTCGCGTGGCGTTCTTGGACCGCGCAGTTTCATTGAAGAGCTCGAATCAAGTTCTCAAATCATTCCGGTAGGACGTTGGACACTGCAGACGGCGTGCGTCCAGGGAGCCGCGTGGCACGACCGGGGTTATCGATTCAGTGTCTCGGTGAACGTCTCCCAGCAACAGTTCGAGTCGTCGACCTTCTTCGACGACGTTGCCGACGCTCTCTTTTCAAGCCGCTTCGACCCTCCACTCCTGGTCTTGGAGTTCGCTCAAGCAACGTTGATGGTCGACCGAGAAGCTTCGGGTTCGCGTCTCACGAAACTACGAACGCTTGGCGTCCGTTTCGCCATTGACGACTTCGAGCCTGGAAGTTCGGCACTTGACGAACTCGGAGAGTTTCCGATTGATATCGTGAAACTCGACCGAGAGTTCATTGCGGGACTTGCGAATTCGTCGGAGGCTTCGTCTCTCGTTCACCGACTCGTTGAGAGAAGCGAGACTCGTCATCTGCAAGTGATCGCCGCCGGCGTCGAAGACTCCGAACAGCGAGCGCAGCTGCAAAACGAAAAGGTCCACGTCGGTCAGGGGTACCTCTTCTCTAGGCCCCACGAAGCTGATGAGATCGATCGTTTTCTCGAAGATTTCGCGATCTTCTCGGGGAAGCCTCTCTAAGTCCGCGTGAAGCGAAACTCAGGGGAGTGACGAATCGTGGCCCGGGGTCGAGGGAAGCTCATACTTCAAGAGGATAAAAGGGCCCTTTCCGATGTCTCGCCGATTGACGCCCAAGACACTCACGACGCCGTACGAAGTTCGCAGCGTATCGCCAGTCAGCTGCACCAACTCATCGCGGCGTCGATCACCGTGGCGGGAATGCGGAACGAACGCGACATATTGAAGAGCTTGGCGAGTAGTACCCGACGAGTGTTCGACGCGGAGGTCGCGGTCCTCACTCTCGAGTCCGGTCTAGAGGCACCCCTCCGAGGTGTGGCCCGGCGCGGCTGGCCCGTCACGTGCCTAGGCCAGGAGGACTTCGCGGCAATGGACGACGTCCCAGCCTCTAGAAGTACGTTCGTGCCGTGGAACGACGGGGACTGGCTCGTTGCGCCGGTACTCGAGCGACGTGATCAAGCACGGGGCGTGCTGGCCGTTCGAAGGGCCGAAGCAGAGTTCCTCACTGAGGACCGGGAGGTTCTCACCCTGATGGCCCAAATGGCCGCGACGGCGCTCGGCGCGACGGAACTCAGCAGAGAGATCGAGACCAGTGAAACGCGTCTTCGAATACTCGTGGACACGGCGCCCGCGGGCATCGTTGAGGTCGACCTCAAAGGTCGCGTCCGGTGGTGGAATCGCGCCGCGAGCAAGATCCTCGCCTGGCCCACGTACGACGAGGCTACGGCGACGGAACCCCGCTTTCCAGATGGAGCGGGCGACAAGTTGGCAGTCCTATGGTCAGAGGTCCTGGACGGCGAGGTGGCGAGTGGCCGAGACCTCATCGACGTCGAGATCATGGGACGACGTCGGGACCTCACGACCTCCGCGGCGCTGCTGCCTTCACCAGAGGGCCAGGCAACGAGCATT
>Ga0207933_1001924_pt1 | contig 14356 bp, 15 predicted proteins | sample NGESurdeep092012_4_FD_184488 | JGI IMG/M metagenome (GOLD analysis project Ga0207933, IMG submission 184488) | Arctic peat soil microbial communities from Barrow, Alaska - NGEE Surface sample F53-3 deep-092012 (SPAdes) | ecosystem: Environmental > Terrestrial > Soil > Wetlands > Peat ... | reverse complement strand
GGGCGTAGTACCGCGCAACTCAGGCGCAGCGTTTGGTGCAAACGACACCGCGCGCGCGTTCTCGAAGCGTCCGGTCAGTGTGGCGTAAACATCGCCGGCGCTGCGCGGCTGCCCGGATTTATTCAGGAAAATATTTGGATTTGCCGCAGCGGCCGCCGGAAACATCTCGCTCGCATTCACCTTCGGCTGCCGCGCCGCGACATTGATCAATCTCGCCGCGCCATCAGAGCCGAGAAAATGCGCGATATAGAGCTCGCTCTCGCTCGGCATGCGGCCGATGGAGGTAGCCAGTTGCACGGCATTGTTCTGGGTGAAGGCGCCGGCCATGGTCGCGCTCGCGCTCGGATCGCTGCGCAGCCGCAGGATCGCCGCGCGCATCCCCGGATCGGCCACCTCGTAATGTCCATCGGGTGTTTGCGTGATGGCTTCGGCAAACTGACCGTAGCCATGCGTAGCGCCCGATGATTTGAGCGTGGCGAGCCAGGTCTGATCGATAAATTGATAGAGCCCCTTGGCCGAGGAGCTCGGCGCTTGCGCCGTCGGATTGAGGTTGGATTCGATGCGGGCCGCCGTCAGCAGATATTCAAAGCTCGCCCCGGTCGATTGCGCCGCATCGCGGATGACGCCCGCGACGCGCGCCGAAGCATTGGCTATGATTGAATCGATCGCCATTTGGGCCTTCTGGTCGCGGGCCTAAACAAAGGCCAAACCGGACGCCGACAATCGCGAGCGCTGTCGATCCTGGGTAATTATGGTAAATGAAGGATTAACGGCGGAGTGGCCCGCCGAAGCGAGCGGAGGAAGCGATGGTGGACACGATCCAGCGGCATAAGCGTGGCGGGCTCTATTTCGAGGATTTCGAGGTCGGCAAGACAACCGAGCACCGCTACACACGCACCGTCACCCAGATGGACAACATGTTGTTTTCCAACATGACGCTCAACCCGCAGCCGCTGCATATCGACCGGCATTTCTGCGAGACCGAGACCGAGTGGGGCCAGCCGCTGATGAACTCACTATTTACGCTCGGGCTGATGATCGGCATTCAGGTCTCCGACATGACGGTCGGCACCACCATCGCCAATCTCGGCATGACCGACGTGAAATTTCCCAATCCGCTGTTCGAGGGCGATACCGTGAACTGCACGACGCTGGTTGTGAGCAAGCGCGCGTCGAAATCGCGCCCCGGCGCCGGCATCGTCGAATTCCATCACAAGGCCTTCAAACAGGACGGCACGCTGGTGGCCGAATGCCACCGCAACGCCTTCATCAATATGCGGCCGAAGTGAATTGATGCGCGCGCGGACAGCGGCGATCATCGTTGGCGGACTCGATTGCCTCGCAGCAGCCGTTCTCGTCGCGGTTTACCTGAAATCCGGCTCGGACCCGGCCACCAAGGGATTTGACATCGCGGCCGCGGGGGTGACGATCATCCTAGTCGCTGTGACAGCTCTGCCCGCACTGGTTCTGAGCTTCCTTCAGCGGGCTCCGCACACGGCGGTCGCACTTGCTCTCGGTTTTCCGGTAAGCTTCGTTTTGGTATTTGTCGCCGCGGTGACCGTCTTCGCCTTCAACTAATTTTGGTGCCCATGATGCGCTCTCTTCTTTTCGTCCCCGCCGATGGCGGGGCCAAACTCGACAAGGCGATGGCAAGCGGCGCCGACGCGGTGATCCTCGACCTCGAGGATTCGATCGCGCCCGAGCGCAAGGCGCAGGCGCGCGCCGCAGCACTTGAATATCTCAAGGCCACGCAAGCCAAGAAAGATCGCCCGCGTCTGCTGGTGCGCATCAACGGCCTCGATACCGGCATGACCGACGCCGATCTAGACGCGGTGGTGCCAGGCGCGCCCGATGCGATTTTGTTTCCCAAGGCGGAAGGCGGCACGACCGTCACCCATCTCGATGCGAAACTCACGGCGCGTGAAGCCATCGCCGGGCTGACCGAGGGCTCGATCAAGATTTTGGCGCAAACGGTGGAATCCGCGGCCGGTCTGTTCATGGCCGGGACTTATCACAATTCGAGCGCGCGGCTGATGGGAATGACCTGGGGGCCGGAAGATCTGTCGGCGGAACTTGGCGCCGAAGTCAACCGCGAGGCCAACGGCGCGCTCACCGAACCCTACCGTTTGGCGCGCTCATTCTGCCTGTTCGGCGCCGCGGCGGCGAAAGTGGCCGCGATCGAAACCATCCACGTTGATTTCCGCAATCTGGACGCCTTACGCCGCGACACGGAGTTGGCGCGCCGCGACGGCTTTACCGGGCGCCTCGCCATCCACCCGGCGCAGGTGCCGGTGATCAATGAAGTGTTCACGCCTACATCCGCGCAGATCGAGAATGCCAAAGCCGTGGTCGCTGCTTTTGCAGCGCAGCCTGGCGCGGGCACCATCGGCATCGGCGGCAAGATGTACGACCAGCCGCATCTGAAAAAGGCACAGGCGCTGCTAGCACGGACGAAAATCCAAGAGCCGGAAATCTAAGAGCCTTTATAAACCTTTCCCGGGTCGAAGGTCTTGTCCGCGTCGCGAAACTCAAGCCGCGCGCTACCCTTTTGGCCGAGAGGTACCGCCCGATAAAAACACGAACGCCGCCCGGTGTGGCAAGCGCCCTCGCCCACCTGCTCAACCTTGAGCCACAACGCATCCTGATCGCAATCGACGCGCAGCTCGACCACGCGCTGGACATGGCCGGATGTCTCGCCCTTCTTCCAGAGCTTCTTGCGCGAGCGGCTGAAGTACCAGGCCTCGCCGCTTTCGATTGTCCTAGCCAGCGCGTCCTTGTTCATGTGCGCGACCATCAGCACATCGCTTGACTTTGCGTCGGTGACGACAGCCGTCACCAGCCCGTCGGCGCCGAATTGCGGCGCGAAGGCCAGATTCTCTTCGATCTCGGTTTGTGTCGTCACAGCCGCCTCGCAGTTATGCGGGGCTTAACGTTGCGCCCCGCGCAGCATCGTCATGAACCGCACCTGCTCATTCACGTCTTCGCGAAATGCGCCGGTGAAATGCGTCGTCACCGTCAACGCGCCGGGCTTTGTCACCCCACGCAGCGACATGCACATATGCTCGGCTTCGATCATCACCGCAACGCCGCGCGGCTTCAAGATCTCGTCGATCGCCGTCGCCACCTGCGAGGTCAGATGCTCCTGCGTCTGCAGGCGTAACGCATAAACATCCAGCAGGCGCGCCAGTTTCGACAGGCCCACCACCCGTTCGGTCGGCATATAGGCGATATGCGCCTTGCCGAAGAACGGCATCATGTGATGCTCGCAATGCGAATTGAAGCCGATGTCTTTGACCAGCACGAAGTCGTCATAGCCGCCGGTTTCGCTGAAAGTGCGGTCGAGCACTTCGGCAGGGCATTCGCGGTAGCCCTGATAAACCTCTTCGTAGGCGTCGATGACGCGCTTGGGCGTTTCCAGTACGCCTTCGCGTTTCGGATCGTCGCCGGTAAACGCGATCAGCGTGCGCACCGCCGCTTCAGCCGCTTCGCGCGACGGCCGCGGCTCGGACGGCGTCGGCGCCGCCCGTACATGTTCTGAAAGACCCTGCTTGGGCCACGGCTTGATTATTGAACTCTTGGCATCCATAGGGCCTCTCCGTTCGACCGGAACTCACCCCAAAGGGCTGCGCCGGGAGTGTCACCGGAATGGCCGCGTCAGGAAGTCGCCTGGACGCCGCATTCCCATTCCACATGGCAGTTGGGCCATGCCGGCGCTAAAGAACCCCTTCGCGCCGTTACTTCGACACCTATATATTCGTTTTGGGCGATGAGGCAATGTTCGGTTCGGGAAAAACGGCAAAAGGCTAATGCTTAACGAGGTTTACAACGACAGAATCCTGGACCTGGCGGGCAATATTCCCCGCCTGGGGCGTCTCGATACGCCTGACGCCAGCGCGACCGCCCATTCCAAACTGTGCGGCTCGACCGTCACGGTCGACCTCAAAATGAACGGCCCCGTAGTGACCGATTTCGCCCACGACGTGAAAGCCTGCGCGCTTGGCCAAGCTTCGTCCTCGATCATGGCCCGCCATGTGGTGGGCGCAAAGCCTGCCGAACTGCGCGAGCTGCGCGAGACTGTGCGCAAGATGCTGAAAGAGAATGGCCCCCCGCCCTCCGGAAAATGGGCCGACATCGCCGTGCTCGAGCCGGTGCGCGACTACAAGGCGCGCCACGCTTCCACCATGCTCACTTTCGATGCGGTGGTCTCGGCGCTCGACCAGATCGAAGCGAAGAAAAAGTAATTATTTCGCCGACGCCATGCCGCCGATTTTAACAACCGGCAAATCCGCGCGGTCGCCAAGCGGCTTCGTGCAAGACGCGGCCAGCCGCGGCAGATTCTGCTGCGCGCCGGTATTGCCGAGGCGGATGCCGGTGACCGTTCCGGCGCTTTTGGTTTCGATCATCATCGAATGATTGCCGGCTGCGGCGAAAGCATCGATCAACCTCGCCGGCACCGTGCCGGATGCGAAAGTAACCAGTTCATCCGGCTCTTTGCGGCGCTCCGACGATACCACCTTGAGCGTGGCAGCAGCTCCCCCGACAAGCCGCATCGTGATGCTGGTAAGCGCATCCGGCAACGGCCGGTGTTCGCCGTCTTGGCGGCGCTCGACGTAACTCAGATCGTAACTGTTCGGCCCGGCGCCGCAGGCGAGCAGCAGATCGAAGTTGCCGATCTCCTCACCTTCGACGGTCAGTGGCTGGCGCCGCGCCAGCGACGCGACGCCGGCATGATCGACCACGGCCCAGCGCCGTTCGCTGATCTCGGTCGCGGGCGCGCCGTCGGTGACACGAGGAACCTGTGGTTTCGCAATCGGTGCCACAGCCGATGATTCCGCAACCGTGGCCGCCACCGGCGCCGGCGGTTGCTCAGTCGCCAGGTGCGTGCGGCGCGTTTCATCCAAGCTCAGTGCATGCATCGGCTCCCAGGGCGGAATGCGGAGTGCCAGATTAAGCAGCTCGATCGAGCCACCCATGTCGATAGTGTATTTCGCCAGCCGTCCGATGTCGCGCTGTACCAATACGAGATCCTCGGCCGAATAATTGGCCGCGGTCGGATCGTCGCGCCGGTCGCCGAGCCAGATCTGATGCACCATGACGCGCGCCTGCGGCGGCACAGTGCGATGCACGCCGCCGAGCAGCACGAAGCCGCACATGGATTCGCAATCGGCGATCGGGGAATATTTTGCGCGCGGCGTTTCTTGCTCGGCGGCGTTGAGATCGATGACGCGGCCGACCGTAGTGTCGAGGCCGAGCCGGCGGATGGCGCGCCCGAGCGCGATGGCGCCGAGCACCGACCCGCCGTCTGAATCAAGCACCAGGGTAGCACCGGTGAGATCGTGACCCGTGGCGAACAGTTCAAAATCGCGCGGCGAATCCGCGCTGATGGCGCCGCTCGCCGAAATCCAGGTCTGGCATTTGCCTATGCAAGCGTCCGCAGGGCCTTGCGTGCGCAAATAGAAATGCATCGGCATCGTGCGATCGGCGACTTCGGCCGATGCAGGCAATAGCAAACCCAGCGCCGAAAAAGCCAGCGTAAAGGCCATCGCAAGGGAGCGAGCCATACATCCCCCTTATTAGCCGCCGCGCCCTTCTTTTTGTCGTGGCCGTTTGCCACGTTTCTTGCTGGGCTTCGGCGGGTCTAGTACCCCCGGGTACATGCCGTACTTAATGCACTGCACAGATTCGGGTCTAGTGTAAAAAAGTCGCTATCGGATCCGGATTTGAATATTCGTGCAGTTCCCTCGGATTGGAACTTTCCCAGAACTTTCATGAAGACGATAAGCACATCCGAATGCGGCCTGGCGCGCCTGCCGCGTCGGTTCGGGCACGGCCTGGTGGTGTTTTATCGCCTTACGCTGGCGCCGCTGATCGGCCCGCGCTGCCGCCATCTGCCGGGCTGCTCGGACTATACCGACGAGGCGATCAGTCGCTTCGGGCTATGGGCCGGTGGCTGGATGGCCCTCGCCCGCATCCTGCGCTGCAACCCGTGGGGCACGCACGGACTCGATTTCGTTCCGGCCGCGCTGCCCCCGCGCGCGCATTGGTGGGCGCCCTGGCGCTACGGCCGCTGGCGCGGGACGAATGAGAATCCGCCATCCTAGTTGCGTCCGTGGAACTTCTTGATACTGTGCAAGTAACGCTTACCTGCGCTCGTTCGCAGGAGTGAGCCACAGGAGACACGACATGGCGCAAAATATCGCGCTGACCTTTCCCGATGGCGCGCGTCGGGACTACCCCGCAGGCACAACCGGGCTGGATATTGCCAAGGGCATTTCGCCGTCGCTGGCCAAACGCACCGTCGCTATGGCGCTTAACGGCACGGCCGCCGATCTGGCCGACCCGATCGAGCACGATGCCAAGATCGAATTTCTCAATCGCGACGACCCGCGCGCGCTGGAGCTGATCCGGCACGATGCCGCCCATGTGCTGGCCGAAGCCGTGCAATCGCTGTGGCCCGGCACGCAAGTGACCATCGGCCCGGTGATCGAGAACGGCTTTTATTACGACTTCTTTCGCAACCAGCCCTTTACGCTGGAAGACCTTCCCGTCATCGAAAAAAAGATGAAGGAGATCATCGCGCGCGATAAGCCCTTCACGAAAGAGATCTGGTCGCGCGAGCAGGCCAAGAAAACGTTCCGCGACAAAGGCGAGGCCTTCAAAGTCGAATTGATCGACGCGATTCCCGCCGACCAGTCGCTCAAGATTTACAAACAGGGCGAGTGGTTCGATCTTTGCCGCGGCCCACATATGACTTCCACCGGCAAGGTCGGCAATGCATTCAAGCTGATGAAGGTGGCCGGAGCCTATTGGCGCGGCGATTCAAATAATCCGATGCTCACCCGCATCTACGGCACTGCATTTGCCAAGCAGGAAGAGCTCGACGCTTACTTGAAGCAGCTCGAAGAAGCCGAAAAGCGCGACCACCGCCGCGTCGGCCGCGAGATGGACCTCTACCATTTCCAGGAGGAAGCACCCGGCTCCGTGTTCTGGCACGCCAAAGGCTGGACGCTGTTCCAGGCGCTGGAAAATTACATCCGCCGTCGTCAGCAGGAGTTCGGTTTCGCCGAAGTCAACGCGCCGCAACTGATGGACTCGGAACTCTGGGTCGCCTCCGGCCACATGGCGACGTTCCGCGAGAGCATGTTCCTGACCCAGCCGCGCGAGGACGATGAGCGGGTTTTCGTGGTCAAGCCGATGAATTGTCCCGGCCACATCCAGATATTCAAGAACGGCCTGAAGTCCTACCGCGATCTTCCATTCAAGATCGCCGAATTCGGCAAGGTGCACCGCTTCGAGCCCTCGGGCGCGCTGCATGGCCTGTTGCGCGTGCGCGCATTCACGCAGGATGATGCTCACATCTTTATCACCGAGGAACAGATCGCCGAGGAATCCCTCAAGGTGAACAACCAGATCCTGTCGATCTACGAGGATTTCGGCTTTTCCGACGTGACCATCAAGTTCTCCGATCGTCCCGAAAAACGCATCGGCGACGATAAGGTGTGGGACAAGGCGGAAGCGGCGCTGATGGCGGCGCTCAAAGAATCCGGCCGGCCCTGGGCGCTCAACAAAGGCGAAGGCGCCTTTTACGGGCCCAAGCTCGAATACGTGCTGCGCGATGCCATCGGCCGCGACTGGCAATGCGGCACCGTGCAGGTCGATCTCAACATGCCGGGCCGGCTCGGCGCTTTCTACATCGACGAGCATTCCAACAAAGTGACGCCGGTGATGCTCCACCGCGCCATGTTCGGCTCGCTTGAACGCTTCACCGGCATCTTGATCGAGCATTACGCCGGCCATTTGCCGCTCTGGCTGTCGCCGCAGCAGGCTGTGGTCGCCACCATCACCTCGGACGCCGACGATTACGCGCGCGAAGTGATCGCCGCAGCGCGCAAACTCGGCCTGCGCGCCGAGGGCGACCTGCGCAACGAGAAGATCAATTATAAAGTGCGCGAGCACTCACTCGCCAAGGTCCCGGCCATGCTGGTGCTCGGCAAGAACGAAGCCGCCGGCCGCACCGTCTCAGTGCGCCGTCTCGGCCAGGACAAGCAGGAAGTCATGCCGCTCGATGCAGCTCTCAAGGCGCTCGCCGATGAAGCCGTACCGCCGGACGTCAAACGTACAAGCAAGTTTGCATAATCAGGGAGTGAGAAAATGCCGAAAGGCTATTGGGTGACGTTCTACCGCTCGATCAAGGACCCGGACAAGCTCGCGGCCTACGCCAAGCTGGCGCCCCCGGCACTGGCGCCGTTCGGCGTGCGCTATGTGGCGCGCGGCATGGCGGCGGCCAATTTCGAGGCCGGGCTCAAGAGCCGCGTCGTCATCAGCGAATTCGACAGCGTCGAAAAGGCGATCGCGGCGCATGACAGCCCGGCCTACCAGGCCGCGGTCAAAGTTCTCGGCGACGGCGCCGAGCGCGACGTGCGCATTGTCGAAGGCCTGGAATAAAGGATCAGCCGTTCGCCAAACGGCTGGGAAACGGATGCTCGACCACCGGTGGCTGGTCGAGCGCCACCAGAAACCGCTCGGCCCACTGGCCAAGATCGTTCTGCGCCAGCACCCGGAAATTAGACGCATGGCGCATGCGGCGCTCATCGAGCGACATCGATAGCGCGCGGTATATGGCGTTACCAACCCCTTCCGGATCGTACGGATTGACCAGAAGCGCTGCGGTACATTCGCGCGCGGCGCCGGCAAAGCGCGACAATATCAAGACGCCCGGATCGTCCGGGTTCTGCGCCGCGACATATTCCTTCGCCACCAGGTTCATGCCGTCGCGCAGCGGCGTTACCAGCCCGATACGGGCGGCGCGGTAAAGCCCGGCCAGCGCGGTGCGGCTGTGCGCCTTATTGATGTAGCGCACCGGCGTCCATGACGCCTCGCCGAAGGCGCCATTGATGCGGCCGACCGCGCCCCCGATTGAGCGCCCGATATCGGCGTATTCCTGAATTCCCGTGCGGCTGCGCGGCGTGATCTGCAGATAGGTCACGTTGCCACGCCAGTCGGGGTAATTGGTCAGGAACCGCTCGAAGGCGTGCATCCGCTCCGGGATTCCCTTGCTGTAATCGAGTCGGTCGACGCCGATGATCATGGCGCGGCCGGATAAACTCTCCAACACCTCGGTCACGAAGGCCGAGCTGATAGCGCGCCGCGCCAGCCGGGCAAAGGCTTCGGTCTCGACGCCCACCGGGAACACGCCAATCCGCACCAACCGGTCGTCGAAGGCAAAGCTCTCCTCATCGACGCGCTTGAGCCCGCACTCGTTGGCGAGATAGCGCGAGAAATTGGTGGCATCGATTTCGGTCTGGAAGCCCACCAAGTCGTAATACCCGAGCGAGGGGATGAGCTGCTCGTGGTTGGGAAGTGCTGTGAGGATTTCCGGCGGCGGGCATGGCACGTGCATGAAGAAGCCGATTTTGTTCTTGTAGCCGCGCTCGCGCAGCGCTTTGGCGAGCGGAATGAGATGATAATCGTGCACCCAGATCACGTCGTCGGGCCGCAGCACCGTTTCCAGATTGCTGGCGAAGAATTCGTTGACGCGGAAATAACCGCCTAGGTCGCGGCGAGTGAATTCGGCGAGGTCGAGCCGGTAATGCAAAATCGGCCACAGCACGCGATTGGCAAAGCCGTTGTAGAATTCCTGATGGTCGTCCTTGCGCAAGCCGATGGTGACGTAGGAGACATTGTCCTGCTCGACGGTCTTGGCCGGTCCCGGATCTTTATCGGCGATCTTGCCGCTCCAGCCGAACCATACGCCGCCGCGCCGGCGCAACGCCGGGCGGATCGCAACCTCGAGCCCGCCGGCCCGCGTCCCGCTATCGGGTACGCCTACGCGATTGGATACTACGACGAGCCGCGCCAATAGCGGTCTCCCCAGCTGCGCGACAGCTTGATCGCGGTCAATATCAATCCCGACATTGAATAGGTTTGGGGAAAATTCCCCCACAGTCTTCCGGTCACCGGGTGCACGTCTTCCGATAGCAATCCGTAACTGTTGCGCAATTTGAGCGCGTCGATGAACATCTCTTTAGCCTCATCGCGGCGCCCCGTCTCCCACAATGCGTCGATTAGCCAAAAGCGGCAAATCAAAAAGGCCGTCTCCGGCAGGCCGAAATCGTCTGCGGCCACGTAACGCATGACGTGAAAGTCGCGTCTTAATTCGCGCGCTATCTCATTGACGGTCGATACAAATCGCGGATCGTCGGGCGCTATCAAGCCGAGTTCGGCCAGCAATAGACAACTGGCGTCAAGATCGTCGCTGCCGAAGGCAGCCGAGAAGGCCTTGCGCTTTTCATTCCAGCCTTGCTTGAGCACCTGCTCGCAGATGTTGTCAGCAATGCCGCGCCAATATTGCGCGCGATCGGCAAGACCGAGATGGGCAGCGATCGCTTCCAGCCTATGGCAGCCGGCCCAGCACATCGCCGCCGAATAAGTGTGCACGCGCTTGCGTCCACGGTATTCCCAAATACCGGCGTCCGGTTCGAGCGCGAGCTTCGCCGCCTGCTCGCCGAGCGGCTCGAGCACGTGAAACAGCGCGGCATCGCCGGGCTTGGGAAGCCGGCGGTCGAAGAACATGGGCGTCGCGGCCATGATGATGCTGCCATAGACGTCGTGCTGGTCCTGATCCATCGCAGCATTACCGATGCGCACCGGGCCGTCGCTGTTATAGCCGGCGAGGTTGTTCGCGGCACGCTCCTCGAGCGGATCGGTGTGCACCACGCCGTAGAGCGGCTTGATCTTGTCGGCGCGGCCGGCGGCCACGCTCAAAATATACGTTATGAAATCCTCCATCGTGCGCGTCGCGCCGATGCGGTTGAGCGCGCGCACCACGAAGAAGGCGTCGCGCATCCAGCAGAAGCGGTAATCCCAGGTGCGGCCCGAGCCGGGACCTTCCGGGATCGATGTGGTGAGCGCGGCAACTATCGCGCCGGTCTCCTCGAAACTGCACAGCTTGAGTGTGATTGCGGCACGGATGATCTCGTCCTGCCAGTCGATCGAGAAAGCCAGCCGCCGCACCCATTCCATCCAATAATCGCGCGTGCGGTCGGAAAATTCCCGGCATGTACTTTCGAGCGCGCCTTCGAACGGCTCGTCCGCGCCGAACACCATGTGCACCGGGCGGGTCAGCACGAACGAGGCTTCATTTTCAACATGCGAGAGCGGCGCGTCGGTGGTCAGCCGCACCGGCACGTCGTCGCGCCAGTAGCGGATATGGTTGCTGCCGGAGGAACGCGACGCCACCGGTTCGCCGTAGCGATGCGCGGGGCGGAAACGGATGGTGATGCGCGGCATTCCAGCCAGCGGCTCGATGATGCGGATGAGTTGCGGCGGGCGGAACACGCGGCCGTAGTTCGAAAAGCGCGGCGCGAAATCGGTGATGCGAACGGCGCCGCCATTGTCGTCCATTAAGTCGGTCACGACCGTCGCTGTGTTGCGCAGATATTCCGAGTTCGACCTCACCTGGCCATCAAGCACCACGTCGGTGAAGCCTTTTTCTTCATCGCCCGCGAGCAGCCGGCAGAACACCGGATCGCCGTCGTAGCGCGGCAGGCACCACCACACGATGCGCCCCGTAGGCTGGACCAGGGCCGCGGTGCGCCCATTGCCGATGACCGCCAGATCGAGATTGCTCTCGCTCATGATGCGCGCACCCGTGCCGCCGCCAAAAGCTGCAAGGCCCGGCGCACGTCTTCCGGTGAATCGAAAATACCCACCAGCGCGTCGAAGTGCCTTCCAACCGAAAACCCTTTGCCGCCCAGTTCCGGCATCACCGCGAAAACCGATTCATCGGTGACGTCGTCGCCAATGAACACCGGCATGCGGCCGATAAACGGCTCTTGCCGCATCAGCGCGCGCACGCCCTCACCTTTGCTGACATTCGGCCGCTTCACTTCGAGCATGGATTTGCCCGGTAGAACTTCCGTCACCTCTTTGGGAAACGCGGCGCGCACGGCCGCGACATGGGCGCGCACGCGCTCTTTTTGCTGTGGGGCCTTTCGATAATGCAGCGCCAGCGAATAGCCCTTATCTTCGACGACGATGCCGGAACCCGGCGTCGCTACTCCCGCGAGATCGTTACGCAAAGCCTCCGATAACGGCGACGCCGAATCGATCATGTCGCTGCCGCGCACGCGCATTTCAGCGCCGTGACCGCCGATGGCCGGCAGCTTGAGCGGCGCAAATAGCATATCGAGATCGCGGATCGGACGTCCGCTCACCAGCGCCAGCGCGCCATCGGTTGCGCGCGATAAACGCGCGAGCGAGTCCTTCAATCCTTCTGAAACGTGCACCTCAAGCGGCGAAGGGCCGAAATCGATCATGGTGCCATCGACATCGAGCAGCAACGCGATCGATGCGGCATCGAACTCGGCAAAAATGTCGGTGGCTGCATCGTTCGCAATGGTTTGCGTCGGCATAATCACTTCTAACGATTGAATTTACGGGTTGGTTCCAGTCCGTAACGCATAGCAGACGCTACTTCGTCAAAACCTCGACATCGCCATCCACACCGGTAGCGACCTTGAATTCGCGCTCGAATACCTTGCCCTCGTTGCGAGCGATGGCGCGATATTCACCTTCCGCCAGGATCACGCGCGGAAAGGCGCCGATCGATTCCTTGACCACGTCGCCGCCCGGCGTGAGGACCGACCAGGCGGTATTGGCGAGCGCCTCGCCGCCCTTCTCCGCCACCAGCTTAAGCGTGATCGCGGCGGCACGGTGGGTAACGGTGATGTCGGTAAGCTTGCCAGCCGCCACACGGATGTCAGAGCGCACCACCGAATTGGCGTCGCCGTAATTCGATACGATGTAATAGGCGCCCTCGGGCACCACCACGACGTTGCCGGTCATCAGGTGTTCCGCGATCGGTCGCCGGTCTCCGGGTTCGAACTGGCTGCCTTTGTAAACATCGAAAAAAACTTGACCTGCCGGAATGCGTACGTCCCCGACTTTACCTTCAAGGCGCAAGCCGCCCGCGGGCAGGTCGAAATCCTCGCGCACGGTCGCCCCATTCAGCGTCACCGGCTTGACCGCGGTGGCGAGCCCAAAGCCGACATGCACGATGTAAGGGCCGGCCGGAAGCACCATGGTGGGCGCCGGAGAATTTTCTTCCTTGATCAGCCGGAAATTTCCGCCTGCATCGGCCTTTGCAGCATAGATGCGCCACGTGAGCCCGCCGGTGATCTGGTCTGCGTTCTTGCCAAAGCGTGCGCTGAGCGCAAGCGCCACCTGCCCCGCCGGCACCATCGGGGGCGAGGCCGGCGCAGCCATTCCCTGCCCGTTAGCCGGCCAATCCGCTTGCGGCGCGAGCACGCCACCACCGCCCGAACCGAAGGGCTCTCCGTGCGTGGCCGGTGCCGGCGTCAGCAAACTGTTCGAGGGCGCGTTCGAAAATAAAGAATTCTGCCCGGCGCCCTGCGCCAATGCCGCATGACATGCGAGCATAGGCAGAAGCAGCGCGAGCGCGCGCCAAACCCGCCTGCGGGCGATGATGGGAAGTTTACTCATGACGGGCCGTTTTCGGCTTAAATCGAGGCGATTTCAAGCCATTAGGGCGGTTTGTCATACCGGGACCGCCATGCTAGTCGCAAACGCACTTTCAAGGACACCCAATGACCGATGCTTTGCAGCTTTTGAAAACTCGCCGTTCGGTCAAGCCGATTGAATTGAACGGCCCCGGCCCGAGCAAAGATGAAATCGCCACGTTGCTTTCGATCGCATCGCGCGTGCCCGATCACGGCAAGCTCGCGCCCTGGCGCTTTATCGTGTTCGAGGGCGCGGCGCGGGATGCCGCGGGCGAAGTGATCGCCACAGCGTTTCAAGCCAACCGCGTCGACGCCACGTCCGAGCAGATCGACTTTGAGCGCAAGCGGCTGTCGCGCGCGCCGCTGGTGATCGCGGTGGTCAGCCGCGCCGGTCCGCATGTGAAAATTCCGGAATGGGAGCAGAAGCTCTCCGCTGGCGCTTCCGCGATGAGCCTCGTCATCGCCGCGCATGCGATGGGCTTTGCGGCGAGCTGGATCACCGAATGGTATGCCTATGACCGGGGTGTGCTGGAAGATTTGGGTGTCGATGCGAACGAACGTGTTGCGGGATTCGTTCACATCGGCCGCCCGGCAAAGCCGCCCGAGGATCGCGAGCGCCCGCCGCTCGAGGCCATCGTCACGTACTATGGAGGCTAGCGCACAATCCCAAAAGGGGGCACTGGTTTCCCGCCTTCGCGAAGCCCGCTTCGGCGGGCGAAGCAAGGTCGGATAAGATCATGCCCAAGCAAAAGCGAAGTGATGTTCTACGAGCAACCAATGCCCTGGCTGGGCATTACCCTTCTGTAATCGGCTAAGCGCACGCGCTCGTCACGTTT
>Ga0207933_1001923_pt1 | contig 14359 bp, 7 predicted proteins | sample NGESurdeep092012_4_FD_184488 | JGI IMG/M metagenome (GOLD analysis project Ga0207933, IMG submission 184488) | Arctic peat soil microbial communities from Barrow, Alaska - NGEE Surface sample F53-3 deep-092012 (SPAdes) | ecosystem: Environmental > Terrestrial > Soil > Wetlands > Peat ... | reverse complement strand
GATGCCCGACAGCACGCTGCGCTGGCAGGCGTTCGACCAGAAGAAACCGTATTTCATCGCGACGATTTTCAGCCTGGTGCTCGTCGCGGGCGCGGTCGGATTTTTATTTCAGGAACTTGCCGTGACGAAGGAAAATGACATCGCGGATCTGAAGCCGAAAGTTGAGGTGTTGAATGACAGGGCCGCCCGGTTCAACCAGGCCTACGCGCAGTTACAATTGGAGAAAAGGAGATCCGAACAAATCGCCTCGTTGATGGAGGCCCGGTATTATTGGGGCGACACACTGTCGGAATTGCGCCGCGTGCTCATCCAATCCGAGGACGACATGAAGAAAAAACTCTCCACCACGAAAAACACGGTTGAGACAGGCATTTGGATCGAGCAGTTCATGACATTGTCCGGCGTCTCCGGCAGCGTCAGTTCCACTCCCATTCAAGCTGACAGCGACGCAGCAAGAACGGCTGCAATGGCTGCCTATATGGCTGCGACGAGGGCTGCCGCACAGCAGCAAACGACGGCGGTTGTCACGACCGATCAAACCAACTCCATCTCCTTGGTCTGCCGCGCGGTGGATCAGACCAGGGTCAGCGGCGACGCCTCCGCCAACAGCGAAACCGCCTTTGAAATCGAAAGCCAGTTGAAGGCGTCGCCCCTGTTCGACTCCAAGGCCACCCAGCTCACCGGGCAGATCGTCCCTGACGATTCCACCGGCACGTTCACTTTTGGCGTCACCCTTATGCCGTCCAACCCGCTGCATTTATGATTTACGATTTACGATTTGAAAACAATTTGCCCGGCCATCGGCCTGTGCCCGCAACTGCGGGACGGGCCGCAAGTCAAAAAATGAAGACAATAATTGCATGAGAGCCGCAGAACGGATTTTGAAAATCATAATTCGCAAATCGTAAATCAAAAAATTTTCAAGTGAACTGGATCAAGCGAAATAAGTTTTTTGCGATCGCCCTAGTCCTCGCCATGGGGATGCTCGGCGGAGCCGGCTATTACGGCTGGCAAAGCTGGAGCCGCAACGCCGCCGCGCTTGTCAGGCTTAACGAGATATACGCCAATTTGCGGAATCTGACCGACCAAAAACCATCACCCGGCAATGAAACCGTGGACAATGTCGCCGCCGCCCAGGATCAAACCCGCCGCCTGCGCGTATGGAACACCCAGGCCAGGAATTATTTCCAGCCCATTGAGCCCATACCATCCGCCGGCAACCGTCCCATCCGCGCGGGAGGAAGCACGGAGGAATTTTCCTTCGCATTAACCCGCACCCTGGCCCAGATGCAGCATGACGCTGCGGCCGCAAGCGTCACCCTGTCGCCCGACTTTCCATTCTCCTTCACCGCAGAGCGTAACCTCATGACTTTTGCCCCCGGCAGCCTTGGCCCCCTCGCCGAACAGCTCGGCGAGGCCAAGGCCATCACCGGCATATTATATGTCGCCCAGATCAACACGCTTGAGAACCTTCAGCGCATCCGCGTCTCTGACGACGACAATGCCGGCCAGCAATCCGACTACATCGCCGACAGTCCCGAGACAAACGATCTGGCCGTCCTGGTGCCCTGGCAGATCACCTTCCTCGCCTTCAGCCCGGAAATCGCGCAAGTATTGGACGGTTTTGCAGCATCGCCGCACGCGATCATCGTCAAAGGCATCAACGTGCAGCCCGCAGAAGCAACAGTCGCCGCACAGATGGTGCCCGAATACAACGGCTACGGCAGGTATGCCGCCACTGCTTTGCCCGGTCGCGGCATACGAGTGCAAGGAGGCCGTGCCGGCCGGGGCGGATTGGAGACCGTGCTGGACGAAAGGCTTCTGCGCGTCACGATCGAAATTGAGATTGTGAAATTAACACCGGGGAATTGAACCCATGGAATTCATAAGAAAACATTACGAGAAAATCCTGCTGTGCGCGGTGCTGCTAGGGCTGGTTGGCGCGCTCGTGATGATGGGCTTCATCATCGTGGCGGACAAGGAAAAGTCGGAAGAGATCAAGAACGGATTTTTCGGCGGCAAACCCAGGCCGCTGCAGCAGCTTGATTTGACGCGGCAAACGAAAGCGATCGAACGGCTGCAAACTCGACTGTCCCTGGATTTCTCGACGACAAACAAATTGTTCAACCCGGTGCAGTGGCAAAAGGACGTGAACGGCAGGCTGATTAAAATCACCGGCGACAATGCGATCGGGGCGGGCGCCGTGGTGGTGACAAAAATAACGCCGCTTGATCTGGTGGTGACCCTTGATTCACTGGAGACGAATGTCCAGCCGCCAGGCTACTTTGTCAGCATTCAGAACCCGGCGGCCATGCAAGCGTTTGCGCGCGGGGCGGTGAAGCATTATGTCTCCCCAGGCGATAAAGGCCCGGTTGTCACGCTGGATCACATCACGGGCGCGCCGGACAATCCGGATCAATTGTTTTTGAAATTGGCCGACGGCTCGACGGTGGCGGTGTCGAAGGGCAAGCCGTTCCGTCGCGTGGAAGGCTACTCGGCGGATTTGAAATATGATCCCGAAGGATTGAAATGGCCGAATCGCCGGGCGGGCGCCGGCTTAAAATTTGCGGGGGATGATTACAATATCGTTGCCATCCACCAAGACGAAGTGATATTGTCAGCGCAGTCAAACCAAAAAAGAACAACCTTGCGATACGCACCATGATTGTGAATACGCGGTGTTGTAGCAACAGCGCACATTTGCGACGAACCTGAACCGAACATGACAAAAGCAGTTTCCCTCTCGATTTGCCTGGTCATCCTGCTGGCATCCGCCGCGCAGTTGCGGGCGCAGACCAATGCCACGGATATGGCCATCCGCCGCGCCGTGCAAGACCAGGCCTACACGATCGTGCTGCGCCAAAAGCTGGAGGACGCGAAAGTCGCCGCCGCCAGCGGAGACTTGGCGGGCGCGGCCAAAATTTACGAGGAAGCCTACGCAGTCTCGCAGCAGATCGGTTCCGGAATTGATGTCGAAACCGCGCGGGCGATGTCCGGCCTTACCGCCACGCGGCTCACTCTCGCCAAACAGGCGCAGGGCCGGGGCGACCTGCAAGAGGCCGACACGGACATCAGCCGCGTGTTGAAAGTGGATCCGAAAAATGCCGCCGCGCTCGCCATGAAAAAGCAGAACGACGAAATGATCGCCGCGCAGGTCGGCACGGTGCCTGATCGCCAGACGACCGAACTAATCCCTGCCATGCAAAATGATAAAACACAGGCCGCCACGCTGGTGCGGGATGGCAAGCTGCTTTTCGAGATGGGCAAGCTGGAGGAGGCCAATGTCAAGTTGAACGAGGCGTTGAAGCTGGATCCGGACAACGAGGCCGCCTTTTATTATTTGAACCTGGTCCAACAGGCCGGTTACAACCGCGGTGAACACGCGCACACAACCGCCACGACCACCATGATGACAGACGTGGAAAAAGATTGGGTGAAGCCCCCAGAAACCGTCACGGTGCCGTCGGTGCCCAATCCCTACGCCACAAACCAACTGATTTACACCGGCCCGGGACGGACGGAAATCATGAACAAGCTTGACACCTACCGGCTTTCAGTTTCATACGATCCGGCCGTTCCGCTGTCCGAAGTCATCCGCGATTTGCGCCAGAAAATACAGGCCATGGATCCGAGAAAAAAGCCGGTTAATATCAACATCAACAACAATCCGCCCCCTCCACCGGCAACGGCAGCGACAGGGCCGGGCGGTCTTCAGCCCGGGCTTGGCGGTGCGACGCAGATTGATCCAACCACGGGATTGCCGCTGGCACCAAATCCTGCCGGCGGCGGCGGCGGCGGCAGCGGGCCAACAGACATCGGGTCGAGTCTCGTCTCGCTGACTTTGGACGATGTGCGTCTGGCTGACGTGCTGGATGCGATTTGCAGTGTTGACAATGATCCCAATCATCCCGATCAGCGCATCAAATACTCGATCACGGAATCCGGCATCTTTTTTTCGGCCAAGGGGTCGGATCAAGTGGCGCTTTCCGAGCGCACGTTCAAGGTGGATGCGGACACGTTTTATTCAGGCTTGCAAGGCGTGACGGAAACTTCTTTTGGCAGCACCGGCAACAACAATAACAGCAGCAGCGGCGGCGTCGGCGGTGGCAACAGTGGTGGCAACAGTGGCGGCAACAGCGGCGGCAACAACAGCGGTGGCAACAACAGCGGTGGCAACAACAGCAGTGGCAACGGCAGCAGTGGCAGCACCGTTGCAATCGTGGACATGGTTGGCGGCGGTGGCGGAGGCGGCGGTGTCGGCGGTGGCAGGGGCGGCAACAATGGTGGTGGCGGTGTCGGCGGTGGTGGTGGCAGAGGCGGCAACAATGGTGCCGGCGGCGGCGGCAGGGGCGGCAACAATGGTGCCGGTGGTGGTGGGGCCAATGGTGCCGGTGGTAATGCCGGCACTGCTGGCGATGGCGGATTGAGCTTCATAAACCCGACAACTCCCACGTCCGATGTGAGCAATGCCGCCCGGAATTACTTCACAACCTTGGGAATTGACATGGATAATCCTCCGGGCAAGTCCGTGGTTTTTAATGACAAGCTGGGATTGCTGTTTGTGAGGGCCACGGATCAGGATTTGGACACCATTGAGCGGGTGATCCAGGCGTTGAACCAGGTGGCTCCGCAGGTTCATGTATCATCCCGTTTTATCGAGATGCAGCAGACCGACAGCAAGGCGCTCGGCTTTGACTGGTATCTGGGTCAATTCAACCTTGGTAACAGCGTGGTAGGGACGGGCGGCAGTTCCCCGTCGCTCACCGTGCCGACATCGGCGGCCAATCCGTTGGGCGCATTTCCCGGCAATACGGCTTCCAGCATTGTTGCGTCTTCGGCAAATGATCAATTGATCACCGCCGGACTGCAAAACTCCGCCCCTGCGCTGGCCACATTCACAGGCATCCTGACCGACCCCAATTTCCGCGCCGTCATCCACGCCTTGGAACAGCGCAGCGGGACTCAAACGCTGGGCGAGCCGTCGGCGACGACGACCAGCGGACGGCAGGTCCAGATGCGGGCCACAAAATTGATCAATGTCATCACCGGGTTTAGTTTTAACAACGGAACGGGTGCAAATGGCGCAACTGCCGCCACGGCTTCAGGAACAACCGGCGGCACAGTCGTTAACCAGGCCGGAGCCTCTTCAGTCAGCCCGTCCACGGAACAGATTGAAACGGGACCCACCTTGGATGTAATTCCTTATGTCTTGTCTGACGGCTACACGATCAATATGGCCTTGATCCCGTCGGACACCGAGTTCAGCGGGTATGACACCATTTCCGCCACCGAAATTCCGGGTTACAACCCGGGTGCCGCGCTGGCTGGCATCGCCAACGGCACCACGCTGCCCGTGGCTCTTCCGGATTTCACCGTTCGCCAGGTTCTCGCCTCCGTCAATGTCTGGGACAACCAGACAGTCGTCCTCGGCGGCTTGATCACCTCCACGGTTCAGACATCAAAGGACAAAGTGCCGTTTATCGCCGATCTGCCTTTTGTCGGGCGCCTTTTTCAAAGCCAGTCCAAGTCGGAGACGAAGGACAACCTGATGGTTTTTGTGACACCCACGATTGTGGATCCGGCGGGGAACCGCGTCCATTCGGACGACGAACTGCCTTTTGCGCAGACGGCCATCCCGGTGCAGCCGGTGAAGTAGTTGCAGGTTGAAAGTTGAATGCGTGACGTTCGTGGGAACACCTGTAACCGCTCCGTTCAACATGAAACTTTTGATTGTTGACGGCCATGCTTATGCGTATCGCGCGTTCCACGCGATACGCGGATTGCGCTCGCCGTCGGGCGAGCCGACGAACGCCATTTACGGCTTCGTCAAAATGCTGGCGAAGATGCGCGCGGCCGTTGCGCCGACGCATTTGACCGTGGTGTGGGACGGCGGATTGAACGCGGAACGCATGGCCTTGATGCCGGAATACAAGGCGCAAAGGCCGGAAATGCCGGATGACTTGAGTCTGCAACTGGACGGCATGGTGGAATATTTGAAGGCGGCGGGCGTGGCGTCGTTTTGCGGTGAGGGTGTGGAGGCGGACGATTATATCGCCTGCCTCGCGCGGCACGCGGCGGACGCGGGCATGAAGGTGGTCATCGCCAGCGCGGACAAGGATTTTATGCAGTTGGTGTCGGCGCGGGTCGGGTTGTTGAACCCGGGCGACAAGAGCGAGGCGGTCTGGACGGACGAACAGGTGCGCGCGAAGGCGGGCGTCGGGCCGTCGCAAATAGTGGACTGGCTGGCTTTGATGGGCGACGCCGTGGACAACATTCCGGGCGTGCCCGGGGTCGGGCCGAAGACGGCGGCGGACCTGCTGCGGCAGTTCGGCTCGGTGGAAAAATTGTTCGCGCGGCTGGATGAAGTGAAGTCGGAGAAGTTGCGCGCGTCGTTGCGCGGTTCGGCGGACGCGGTGCGCCGCAACCGGGAGATGGTGCGGCTGCGGGACGATTTGCCGTGCGAGTTTGCGCCGGATGATCTGGCCGTGAAACCGGCGGACGCGGTGCGGCTGCGGGAGTTGTTTGGACTATGGGGATTCAAGGGAATGCTCGCGGCGCTGGAAGAAGCGGCGGGCGGGACGCGGGAGCAGGCGGTTTTGATTTAGAGATTGGTTTTGAAAATTTGCGAATTGAAAAAATGAATTTGAGAAGCTGGATTGGAAATTTGCCGTCGCCGCTGTTTTTTCGGCGGTGGCGGATGCATTTTTCAGCAAGATTTTTTGGACAGGATGCGCTCGCGCGGTTAGAGTGTGCCAAACCAATTTTTATGCCGTTGTTGTGCGCCCGCAGGGCTGTTGTTTCGTTGTGCTTGGGGTTGCTCCTCGTGATTCCTTCCGCCGTTTTTTCGCAGACGAATTATTACACGACAAACGGGACTGAATACGCGGCGGTCGGTTCCCTGCCGGGCGACCAGGTTTTTCCAGACGCGGCGGTGACGCCGTCCGGCGGATTTGTCGTGTGGCAGGACAACGCCACCGACGGCAGCGGCTGGGGCGTGAGCGCGCGGCGGGTGGACGGCACGCTGTCCGGCACGCTCGGCACGTTCCGCGTGAATGTCACAGGCACGAACGACCAGGAAAATGCGCGCGTGGCGCTGTTGAAAAATGGCGGCGCGGTGTTTGTGTGGCAGGGTGGCCTTAAAGGGTATCAAAACATTTATGCGCGTTTTCTCACCTCCAGCAACACATGGACGACGACCAACGACGTGCTGGTCAACGCATCCACGAATAATTTCCAGATCAGCCCGGCAGTCGCCGTGCTGAAAAACGGCAACGTCGTGGTCGTGTGGAGCAGTTTTGACGAGGCGGGATCCGATAGTTTGCAGGATGTCTATGGCCAGGTGTTTTCGCCGACGGGACAGAAGATCGGCGGCGAGTTTTTGATCAATCAATTCACGTCCTATAACCAGCGCACGCCGGCGGTCGCGGCGTTGCAAAACGGCGGGTTTGTCGTGACATGGGTTTCTGAACAACAAAACAAACAGGCTGTTTTGCCCGGCACCACCAATACCGCCGCCGTGCTCGCCGCCACGACGACGCCCAGCGCGGACATTTATGCACGGCTTTACAGCGGTGACGGCACGGCCTCGGGCGGCGAGTTTCTGGTCAATTCAAATTCCAATCCTTCCGCGAATCCGAGCGTGGCGGCGGCTTCGGACGGCGGTTTCCTGATCGCTTGGGACGCTCATGATATGGTGAACACCACCAATGGTTGGGACATTTATGCGCGGTCATTTTCAAGCAATGGCGCTGGCGGCGCGGTCGCGCTTGTGAATACGCACATTTATGGAGATCAATATGCGCCGCGCGTCAGTGCCATTGGCACGGATTATCTCGTCGTGTGGACGAGTCTGGGACAGGACGGTTCGCGCGAAGGGGTATATGGACAATTTTTGCACGACGTCGCGCCGGTGGGCGGCGAGTTTCGGGTCAACACGACGACAATCGGGCAGCAAATGCAGCCGGTCGTGACGTCGGACGGCGCAGGCCAGTTTTTGGTGGTCTGGACCACTTATACCGGCAGTCCGTATAGTTTTGATTTGTTCGCGCAGCGTTACATCAACGTGGCGGCGCTGGTGGAGCCGATGGCCGCGCCGTTTATCTATGCGCCGTTTGTGGTGAGCAACGGCGTGTATCAGCCGCAACTGGTGGTTTCATGGCCGGTGTTGCTGGGAATTTCCGTTTCCAATTACGAAGTTTATGTGGACGGCGCGGCGACGCCGACGGGAATCACGACGGGCAATCAATGGACGATGACGGCGGCGAACGGTTTGACGGCCGGCAGCACTCATTCGTTCCAGATTGATTATGTGACAACTCTTGGATCGCGCTCGGCGCTCTCACCGTCCGCCAGCGGAACGACATGGAGCGGGTTGAACTACTATGGCATTCCGTTTGAATGGATGGAGCAATACTACGGTGACAATTTTTCCAACTGGCCGACGAATGTGAACGCGCCACTGACGCGCGGCGGTTTGAATCTGCTGCAAGTATTCCAGAGCGGCGGCAACCCGCTGGATCCCGGCACATGGTTGAAATCCGTGCTTGCCAGCACGCCGCAGGGAATGTTCCTGACCTGGAACACTCAGCCGGGGGCGACGTATCAGGTGCAGGTGAAGACGAATCTGATGGCGGCGTGGAGCAATCTGGGTGCGTCGCGATTCGCGGCGGGCGCCACGGATTCGATTTATGTCGGGGGCAGTCCGGCGGGTTATTACCAGGTGGAACTCATGCGTTGATGAAGAATTTATATGCGGCGATTGATTAAAAGATTTTTGTGGGTCGTGCTTCTTGCGACCGGCGTGCAGGCCTCATGGGGCTTTGCACTGCTCGGTCCGATTGGCAACGGCGGCGATTCGTGGCAGACGGTGGCGCTTGGGTATGGTTTTCCATACATAGATGAAAGCAGCCTGACTAACCCAGGCGGCCCGGTGTTTTTGCAGGACATCGGCGGGCCGAAAAATATCGGCGAGGGGTATCGGCGCAATGCGCGGACTATCTATTACACCTATGACGCTAATTTTTTGGGCTTCTTTGGTTCAAATGGCGTGGTGGCGGTGGATGGCGCTTTTGCCATCATGAACAGCCTGACCAATGTTGACAGTTACACCAACGACCTCTCGAATTATTTTCCGCCGAACTCGCAGCAATTCAATTATGAGGCGCAGTCGCTCTACCTGACGGACATCAAGTCGGTGACGTTGCACCTGCTGGTTGAACAGATGGGGCTGGCCGATCCAGAACGTTTCAGTTGGACGCTGGCTGAACGCGCTACGGGCCCTGTTTGCCCGACTGACAACATATACTTGGTGCTACAAAGAAATTTTGCCGAAAGCCCCACCGCATTGAACCAGCTTCAATATTCACCGTATGTCAATGATGTGCTTTACAGTTATTATATTGACGACCTTTGCCCCCCGAATAATCCCGTGGCTTACACAATACCGTTTTCTGTGGATCCGCTGGCCCAGGAATATACGTCCGTGGCGGCGAATAATGGCGATGAGTTTGGCGGGTCGCAGTTCAGTTTTGGCGGCGGGTTGCAGGTGGGTGGATTTTACACCGGCCTGACGCGGGATGACGTGGCGGGGTTGCGATACCTTTTAACCTCAAACAACGTCGTCCGTGAAACGTCCGCAGCCGGAAGCCTGCTGATGACGACGAACATCGGCACGCCGGCGCAGGAACAATTGATCACAACCGCCGACTTGAGCGTGCTGCTGGCGGCCGCCTCGACCAATACCCCGGCTGCACTCCAGGCATTGTTTCCAAACGTGGTGGTGGCGAGTTCCACGTTCAATTTTTCCGCCGTCTGCACGCCGAACGTCATCGCGTATTTTACAAATTACAATGCCGCACCGTATGGCAGCGCGCAAATATCCGTCGTCGTGACGAACGGCACCATCTGCGTTCCACAGACCAATTATTTTGACGTTTTTGCCAACGTGATCACCAACGGCAATCTCGCCGGCAATCCCAACATCATCAATCTCGGCGGTTACGCTTTGAACTATTCCCCGAACACCGCCGCCACAATGGTGACGACCACCTTGGGTCCCCCGATCGGTTCGCCGTATGGCAGTCCGGTGGTCACGAACTCCACGGTTCAGTCTGTCACACAGGCAGGCGTGCCGTCGGGCGAATACTTTGTCATCCCGACCAACCAGTGCGGATGGGAGATTGTCCCGACTGCTGGATTTCCGATAGCCAACCAGCCAATTTACACCACCAACATCATCGCGTCGGCCACCAACAACGCCACAACGTCGTCCAATGGCGTCGTCACCACCAACGCCACCACCGGCTTTGTCACCACGCAAAGCATTGTCACATCCTTCACGAGCCACACTTATGTCGTGGAACCGATTTTTTGTCCGTTTACCCCCACTCCCACAAATTTGTATCAGGGCGTTCAAAACGTGAAATTTGTCTATGCCCCATATGATTCCCTGCTTAGCCAGAGGTTCAACCCCATAACAAATTATTACACGATGGTTATGGTGACCAACAGCCAGCTGGTAACGCAGTATTTTCAGCGAGTCGTCACGCAGCCGGACATCCTTTTGAGCGCGAATAATTTTATCGCTGGGAACACCTTCAACGGATCCGCTTCGCGGAACATCAATTTTGATACGAACAATGCCCTGGCCGGTCTGGCCGGACCCGGGGTCATCAATTCGTCGGTGACCTTTAACTACAACAAGATTGGCGACGCTTTCAGAAACGGTCCTCTTACAAGCTTTCCCACCGCCACATTTTTGAGCGAGCTGACGCAGCAACCGACGCTTGCCTGGGCGTCGTTCGACAGCTCGACCAATGATCCGGTGGTTTATCCCAACGGCACGAGCATTCAAAATTTGGAAAATCAGATTCTGGTTCAAATTTCCCCGACCAGTTTGCCAAACGGAACTAATGGGGTATCTTATCCGGCAACAACATTCGTGGCTTCGGGCGGCTCGTTCCAGCCGCCGTTCACATGGTCGTGGACGCCGACGGTGGGGGAAACATTGCCGCCGGGTTTGACTTTGTCGTCCGGCGGAACGCTTTCGGGCACGCCCACGCAATCCGGCACATTTGACATTGTCATTCAACTAACCGATTCTTTGTCACGGACTGTGCAATGGGACTACTCTATAACCATCGAATGAACAGCGTCGCGCACATGAATAATCCCGCAAGGCGGTTTGAGAATTCCATGCAATGCCTGTGGCTTTGCGGGTTGATGTGCCTGCTGCTGGCGCGGTCGGCAATGGCGACTGATGCGCTCTGGCCGCCAGCGGATCAACTGGGTCAGGTTTTCAACTATACTATTCCAGGCAATCCTCCGCCAATAATTGACGCCGCTGCTTTTGACAACGAAAACCAATTTACGATAAATGCCTCGGCAGGCGTGGCCAATGCCGAGATTTTTAAGACGTGGAACACCGTCAACTACACCAATAACGGCTTGATGGTGGCCAACAGCCCGATTTCGACCAACGGTGTATTTATTTCCGAGTCTCCCGGTTGCGGCTTTGATTTTGACACGGTGACCACCAATGTGATTCCGGAACGGATGGCCGGCACATTTTACAATCCGGGAACCATCCGCGTCAATTCGGTCACTGATACCGGTGACACTTTGTCTTCATTGGCGACCGTTGGAATTTTCAAAGTTTGGGCGACCAATATCGTGAATCCGGGAACTGTTGCCGTGGGCGTGGATGGTTTGCTGCAATTCACCGGACAGAGCGTGAATCTCGCGCGCAGCCAGCTTTCGTTGGAGAATCTAAACACAGAGTTGAATGTGCTCACCAATCTCAATCCCGGAGTGACGTTTTTGGTTCCGTTGAATTTGAGTGTTCTGAACACGCCTCTCCCCGCCGCTGTCGGCAGCGAGACAAATTTCATTGATCCTGCGGTTGATTTTTCAATTCCCAATACATTCTCGCCATATTTGGATTTGCAGAACGCCACGGCTTATGTTCAGACCAACGCGATTTCAACGAACCAGAACCTTGTGCGGGCGGTCTTCATCAGCAATCCAATTCCCGGTGTCACGAACAACGTCTATTTTGATTATGGAGACATCCTTGTTCAATGGGTTGGAAACTATGTCAATCCGGCAACGGGTCTGCAGACCAACAATTTCATGTATCTTGAGGATGACTTTGGCGAAATCACCAACCTTCAACTCGCCGGTGTCGGCGGCGGCCCGATAAATTACAACTGGTTTGCGAACTGGCCGCTCATCCTCGGCCCGCCCGCGCCGTCCGGCCTGCCGATTGGCACATTCAACAACGGTTTAATCACCAACGATTTTGCATACGAAAGCGTGCAGTTGATTGCGACGACGGTTGCCACGAATGCCAGTTTGCAAAATCCCAGCGGCGCGCTGACTAACCTGACCGGACGCATCCAGATCAACGCCAGCCACGACTTGGATTTGAGCCTTGCCCAGATTTCCGGCCCCAATTATATGTCGCTGACCGCCACCAACCAGTTCAATGGCAGCAGGGGCGCGGCGATTTTCTCTCCGTATTCCGACTTCAACCTGGGCGTGACCAACGGATTTTTGAGCATCAGCAACTTGCTGGCTCCATCGGTTCCGAATTGGAACGGGCCATGCCAGGTGTTCAGCGCGCGATGGCAAACCGTGGATGCTACTGGCGTCACCAACATCTACCATGTGCTGCTGTTGAACAGCGACGCGGTGCCGACGACGACACCGACGGTGCAGGATCTGATATTGCACGCCACAAATCTGGTTGTCAGCGACACGTTCAACATCATCAGGAAATTGTCCATTGACGCGACGAGCCTGACGTTGACGACGAACTTGGACACCTCTGGCATCGGTTCGCAGGATGGTGAATTGAACTGGTTTGGCCCGACGGCCTTGAATTCAGTTCAATTTCCCAATCTGCGCTGGGTGACCAACAATGGCGCGATTCGCGCTGCAAACCTCGCGGTGTTTGGCAGTTCATGGGCTAGTGGTTATGGCGCGTTCATCAACAACGGTCTGCTTGCGGATCAAGGCACGACGATTTATGCGACCAATTTCTTGAGCAGCGGGGCCATTTCAAATGGCGTGGTTGGCTCGTTCAATCTGCATTCTGCCACCACGGTCTTGACCAATGGCGTCATTGCGGCAGGCGGCGATGTTTCCATCACCACCGGCAGCTTGCTCGCCAGCAACCTCGTTTTGCAGGCCGGCCGCTCGTTGACGCTGTCTGCGACAAATCTTCTGACCGACGGGATTGTGCCGGGTTCAACGAGCGTGACCAACGGCAATATTTGGACGGTCGGCTCCGCTGCCATAAGCAATGGAAAAGGATTAAGCCTGCCGGTCAATCCGACGAATGGCGACCTGCTCGGCACCACGATCACAAACATCGCGCCTGCAAACGTAAATTTCACCATCACTTCTGCGGGCAACGACAACGGCGTTTCCACAGCCGGTTTCACGCACAATATGGCGATAGGCCGGTTGATTTTAGACGGGAAGAATCCGAGCAGTCTTTTTACATTCAACGGCGCTGGCGTGAGCAACGCCATTTATGTGGACTATCTTGAATTTGACGACGCGGCTACGAACGAAACCAGTTATAATTTCCCCGGGCTGTCCATCAACACGAACATCACGGTTTATTTTGCGCAGGCGATGTTGAACGGCGTGTCCGTGGCGGAAAAAATTGACAACGCCAGCAGATATAATGGCAGAAACAACGGGCGGCTCCGATGGGTTCCGGCTTACGCCGGGCATTACAGCTCGACGAACATCGTCTATCCCGGCGGCGTGACCAACACGGTCAATGCGGCGCTGGCGCAGAGCACGGACATTGATTCGGACGGGGACGGGATTCCAAACGCCAGCGACCCGACGCCATTTTTTCTGGCGAGCGATTTGAATTTTACGGAGACGCTGACCAACGTGCCGCCGAAGTCCATACTGCTTTCATGGCAGACGGTCCCCGGCGCGACCAACTACGTTTATTACACGACCAATCTGGTTTCGACGGCTTGGCCCACGCTGACCAATTTCATTTCGCCGCAGCCGGAAGGGTCGTCCGCGACGAACGTCTCGGTGCTGGATTCGGTCAATCCGGCGCAGCCGAAGTTTTACAAGGTGACGGTGCAGCCGTGGCTGACGTATCCGTATTAGCGGGCGGCATGATGCTGAAGATAATTGACAGATAATTTTTTGGTTTATTTGATGAATGTCCGGCGGGGCACGCCACGCCGGAGCCGGTGGAAAAAAATTGTGAAAACGAACATGCAAAAATTCGCAGGCCGTAAATTGTGCGGTCTTCTGCGGGACGCCGGTCTGGTGTCGCTGGGGTTGCCGTGCCTGTTGCTTGGCTTGATGGTCAATGTCGCGT
>Ga0207933_1001922_pt1 | contig 14360 bp, 15 predicted proteins | sample NGESurdeep092012_4_FD_184488 | JGI IMG/M metagenome (GOLD analysis project Ga0207933, IMG submission 184488) | Arctic peat soil microbial communities from Barrow, Alaska - NGEE Surface sample F53-3 deep-092012 (SPAdes) | ecosystem: Environmental > Terrestrial > Soil > Wetlands > Peat ... | reverse complement strand
GATCGCCGGCGGATTGAATGTGCGTCAGTTTGCCGTCTGCGTTCACGCACGCGACGAGCGCCGGCCACGCTTTGCGCACCGCCGGTTCAAATTTCGCGCGGTCGAGCAAACCCTGATTTACGCCCCACGCGAGGCCGTAAGTGAACAGTCCGGAACCGCTGGCTTCGGACATCGGAAAATTTTCCGGGTCGAGCAAACTCGCGCTCCACATTCCGTCCGGCTGCTGGCACGACAAAATTTTTTCCGCCATGTCCTTGAATAATTTTTCAAAACGCGGACGTTCGGGATGATTCATCGGCAAGTATTGCAGGCAACGGACAATTCCGGCAAAAACCCAGCCGTTGCCGCGACTCCAAAAAACTTTTTTTCCGTTCGCCTCGCGTTTGTCAAAAAAAGTGCTGTCGCGAAAAAATAAATGTTCGTTCGTGTCGTAAAGATAATCCGTCGTGCGCCAAAAATTTGTGAGCGCAAAATTCATATAGCGCTCGTCGCCAGTTGCCGCAGTTAATCGTAACCACGCGCCTGGAGCCATGAACAGCGCGTCGCACCACGACCACAATTCCTGACCGTGTCCCGGTTGCGAAAAATCGAGACTCTTCGTCGCGGGCGGATGCGCCAAAATCCAGTCGAAGCGTTCGCGCATCGGCGCAATCATATAATTTTCGCGATAGAGAAAATAAAGTTCCGTCCAAACCTGACCGATGCATTCGTCGTCCGCGTGATACATGCGCCCGCGATAAGCCGGAAGTTCCCAGTGATTTGTGTCGCCTTGCGCGCGCATCGCGTCACGATATTTTGCGTCGCCGGAAATTCCCGCGAGCGCCATCATGCCCACGTCGCCGACGGCTTGAATCCAGCCGGTCGTGCGATTGGTCGCCGGATTTGCGAGTTGCCAATCGCCGACGCGCTGCATGATTGTCAAAATAGTTTGCGGCGTGAAATCGGAATTGGTTTGCGCGCGCGCAGAAAAATTTACGGCGAAAAAAATAATTGAGGAAAAAATAAACGGGCGGAAAAAATAATTTTTCATGCGAATGAAAATCCGATAGCAGAAGCGATTTAATTGTCGAAGAAAAACGTCATTGAATGTCTGTTTGTGTCAAATGTTGCATTTCAATTCCTGCAAGAATGAATGGTCCAATGCCTTTCAAATCATTTTTCACAATCGGCTCGCTGACATAATAATCAAAACTGCCGTCGCGCGAACGCCCTTTTGAATTTGTAAAACCGAGTCCGGCGACGGAACAACAATTCGTCAGCGACCAATTGTTTCCGCTGTCCGCAACAATTAAATTTTTTATGATTCCGGCAAAACCCTTTTCTGCAAATGCAGAATAATTTTCCGGCAAATAATTTTTATTCACGCCTTTGGCCAGCGCATAAACAAACATCGCCGACGCCGTCGCTTCCAAATAATTTCCTTTGCGACTGCCCGCGTCCATGACCTGCCACCAAAGTCCGGTTTTTGCGTCCTGAAATTTTATGGCGCTCGCACAAAGTTTCTGAAAGCGCGAAAGGATTTCCGCGCGCGCCGGATGATTTGTCGGAAAAAAATCGAGCGCGTCCACGAGCGCCATTGCATACCAGCCGTCCGCGCGCCCCCAAAAATTTGACGAGCAGCCCGTTAGTGGATTTGCCCACGGCTGAATTTTTGCCGCGTCCCAGGCGTGAAAATACAAACCGGTTTTGGTGTCGTAACAATGTTCGTCAATCAAGTGAAATTGTTTCGCCACGTCGTCAAAATCATTTGTCTCGCCAAAATTTTTTGCGTATTCCGCATAAAAAATGTCGCCCATATAAATTCCATCGAGCCACATTTGATTTGTGTAACGCTGTTTGTGCCAGAAGCCGCCGTCAAAAGTTCGCGGCTGGGAATTCAATTGCGCGCGCAAAATCGTCGCGGCGTTTTTATACTTTTCGTCGTGCGTGATTTGCCAAAGCGCGAGAATTGTTTTGCCGGAATTCAGCGCGTCGAGTTGAAATTCTTGCGGCTTGTAAGTTTGAATTTTTCCATCCGGCGAAATGAACGAACCAATTACTTTTTCAGAAAAATTTTCGCAACACGCGTCGTGCGTTTGCTCGCTCAATTTCAAAAGCGAAAGCGTGAACAAACCGACCGTGTAATCCCATTTTGTTTTACCGCCCGGTTTCCAAACGAGCGAATCATCGAGCCGCGAAATTTCCGAATTTGCAAGGCGTTGCGACCATTCGAGCGGCGTCGCGCCGGAAAATTTTTGCGGCGCAGCAAATGACGGAAAAGGCAAAAAGTAAAAGGGAAAAAGTAAAAGATTGAAAGCGACGCCAGTGAATTTTTTTTTCATTTTGCCTTTTAGTTTTTAATTCAACGTCCAAGCCAGCCGCCGTCAATGTTGAGAATCGCGCCGTTCAAATAATCCGAATCGCCCGACGCCAGAAAAACGCAGCCGCCCGCGATGTCTTCCGGCTTGCCCCAGCGATTTTCCGGAATGCGATCCAAAATCGCTTTATTGCGAACCGCGTCTTCGCGCAACGCTTCCGTATTTTCCGTCGCGATATAACCGGGCGCAATGGCGTTGACGTTGATGCGTTCGTGCGCCCATTCGTTCGCGAGCGCTTTGGTGATTCCGGCGATGCCGTGTTTGCTCGCCGTGTAAGCGGAAACAAAAATGCCACCTTGAAATGAAAGCAGCGACGCGATATTGACTATTTTTAACCGGGAATTTTCGGAAGATTTTTCGCGGCCTTGCGTCAACCACCATTTTGCCACCGCTTGACACAAGAAAAATGGCGACGATAAATTCGTCTGCAAAACTTCATTCCAATCTTTTTCCGAAAAATCCACGGCAGCCGCGCGACGAATGATTCCAGCATTGTTGATCAGCGCGTCAATTTTTCCCGTTCGCGACAAAATATCTTTAACGACGCCGACGGCTTCTTTTTGCGAGCCGCTGGAAAGGTCGGCCTTGATGCTGACAAATTCGCCGCCCGCCGCATTCACTTGCGCGACCGTCTGACCCAAACTGCCGCGCGCGATGCCGACAATTTTTGCGCCTTCGCGCGCGAACGCGACACAAATCGCCCGGCCAATGCCGCGACTCGCGCCAGTGACGATGACTACTTTATTTTTGAAACGCATAATATTTTTAGCCACAGATGAAACACAAATTAAACACGGATTGGAATTTTTCATCTGTGTTCACCTGTGAAATCTGTGGCTACTTCAAATCCACCGGTTTCACCGCATCCATGTCATCGAACGTTTGATTTTCGCCGGCCATGCCCCAGATGAATTTGTAATTGCCGGTGCCGACGCCGAAGTGCATGGACCAGTTCGGTGAAAGCGCCACGTCGTCGTTGTGCAAAAACAAGTGACGCGTCTCCTGCGGTTCGCCGAAAAAATGCGCGAGCACTTGCGCGCCGAGATCGAAGTAAAAATAAATTTCCGTTCGCCGCCAATGCGTGTGCGGCGGAAACGAATTCCAAACGCTGCCGGATTCGAGCGCGGTCAGGCCCATCACGAGCTGGCAACTTTGAATGCCGCCGGCGTGAATGAATTTGTAAATCGTGCGTTTGTTCGCGGTTTCGACCGCGCCGAGATTCACCGGCGCGGCTTCAGACGATTTCATCATCGCCGCCGGATGCGCAGAATGCGCGGGACAACTTAAAAAATAAAATTTCGCCGGATTTTTTTCGTCGCTGCTTTCAAACGAAACTTTTTTTGTGCCCATCGGCAAATACGCGCAATCCATTTTTTCGAGCGCAAAAATTTTTTCGTCGGCCACAATTTTTCCCGCGCCGCCGACGTTGATGGCGCCGAGTTCGCGGCGTTCGAGAAAAAACGCGCGTCCGGTTTCGCGATGGTTGGGAAGTTCAATCGGTTTGGCGGGCATTGCGCCGCCGACGACGAGCCGGTCTAAATCGGTGAAGCGCGCATTGATTTCGCCCGGCGCAAAGAGATTTGAAACTTGAAAGGCTTCGCGAAGTTCTTGCGTGTTCATGCGGCGCAAATCCTGTGGGCGCGGCGTGCGATGAATCGAATTTTCAAACATGCGGCGATTGTAAATTTTATTTTTGCCGCCGGTCAATTTGAATCCACGACGTTTCATAAATTTCCAATTCAATTTCGTCGCGCAAATGTTTAGCTTGGCGGCGTGACGGAAATAAAAAATGGCAGTGCGCGAACTGCGAAACTTCGCAGTTTCTGGCTTATGTTCGTCGTTGAATTTCAAAATGCGTTCAGTGACAACACGCTGAAATTTCTTGTCACGTTTATCATCATCGGTTTGGGATTGTCGCAGGAAAAACGTGATTCGCTGGTGCCGCTCGTCGGCGCGGTCTTCGCGCTGCCGTTCATTTTGTTTTCGATGGCCGGCGGATTTTTTGCCGACCGTTTCAGCAAACGCAGCGTCGCCGTCGCCATCAAATGCGCCGAAATGGGAATCATGTCGCTCGCGCTGGTTGGCTTTTGGCAGCACAACCTTCCGCTGCTGCTCGGCGCGATTTTTCTGATGAGCACGCACAGCGCGATTTTTGGCCCGACGAAATACGGCATGTTGCCGGAACTGCTGCCGGAAAAAAAATTGTCGTGGGGCAACGGCATTTTCAGCCTCGGCACTTTTGCCGCCGTCATCGCAGGAACCGTTTTCGCCGGAACCCTTTCGGACATGTTCGGAAAAAATCAGATGTGGTCCGGCGCAATTCTTATCGCACTTGCATTGTTTGGCTTGTCGCTGTGTCTTGGCCTCGTAAAAATTCCCGCCGCCGATCCGCAGAAAAAATTCCGCGTGAATTTTCTCGGCGAGTTTGTCACGCAATTGAAATCAATTCATGCCGACCGCGTTTTATTTCTCGGTGTCATTGGCAACACGTTTCTTTGGTTTCTCGGCGCGCTGTTGCAGCCGACGATTCTTTTTTACGGCAAGGACATTTTGCATCTGGACGACACGCACAGCGGTTACTTGCAGGCCGCGCTGGCCATCGGCATCGGCATTGGCAGTTTAATTGCAGGATTTTTATCAGGCGGAAAAATCGAATACGGTTTGATTCCGCTGGGCATGGCCGGCTTGACGCTTTTTGCCGCGTTGCTGGCGCGCACTGGCCTTACTTTCGATGCCGTGGCGGTGAACCTGGGATTGCTCGGTTTCTTCGGCGGATTTTACAACGTGCCCGTCAACGCGATCATCCAGCACCGGCCCGACGTGGGAAACAAAGGCGGCGTCATCGCCACGTCCGCGCTTTTGTCGTGGATCGGAATTTTGCTGGCGTCGGGAATTTATTATCTGCTCGCGGTCGTTTTACATTTGAAACCGCCGCAAATGTTTCTCGCGGGCGCGGCGCTGTCGTTGCTCGGCGCGATCTACTGCGTGAAGCTGATGCCCGATTCGCTTGTGCGCCTGCTGCTGTGGCTCGTAACCAAAACCATTTATCGCATCCATGTCGAAGGCCGCGACAATATTCCCGAAAAAGGCGGCGCGCTGTTCGTTTGCAATCATGTTTCGTTCGTGGACGCGCCGTTGCTCATGGCTTCGACCGACCGCAAAATCCATTTCATCATTGATAAAAGTTATTACGAACGCCGGTGGATCAAGCCGTTCACAAAAATTCTTGGGTTGATTCCGATTGCCTCAAATCTTGGGCCGCGCGAATTGCTGAAATCTTTTCATACCGCCAGCGAAATGATTCGCGCCGGCGAAGTCGTCTGCATTTTTGCCGAGGGCCGGATCACGCGCACGGGCGAACTGAATGAATTTCATCGCGGCTACGAACGCATCCTGAAAAATGTCGCTGCGCCGATTGTGCCGGTGGCGCTGGTCGGCGTTTGGGGCAGCATTTTCAGTTTTGAGCGCGGGAAATTTTTCTGGAAATGGCCGCGCCATTTTTTTTATCCGGTCACAGTGCGATACGGAAAAAATCTGCCGCCAACGACCACGCCTGATGAAACGCGTGCCGTTGTGGAAAAACTTTTGTCCGCAGATTTCGCGGATTAACGCAGATTTGGATTTGAAATTTTAATCTGCGTTCATCTGCGCAATCTGCGGATGAATCACAGCGGCAAAACTCCGGGCGAATTTCTTTTTCGTCGCAATGCAAAATGGCGACGCTGCGTTCGACGCCCAACTTTGGTTTGCCGGAATAGCCAGGGTTGAAAAATAAAATGCCGCCAATCGTTTCGCAAAAGCGCTGGTGCGTGTGGCCGAAGACAACGACGTTTGGCTTTTCCCGCGCGAGGCGCGCCCGCAATTTTTCTTCCGGCGCGCGCGGATTGACGATGTGGTGGATGAGAAATTTTCGCGCGGCGAGTTCGATGATTTCCGTTGGCGAAAATGGCAGGCCTAAATCGGTGTTGCCGAGGACGGCGGTGAGCGGCGCGATTTGGCCGAGTTCAAACGCGATGAAAGCGTCGCCGAGATCGCCCGCGTGCAAAATATGCCCGACGCCCGCGAAAAGTTTTGGAATTTGCGGGTCGAGAAATCCGTGCGTGTCGGAGATGATTCCCAGTTTCATGTTGCAAGTTGAAAGTTGCAGGTTTTTGAATTCAAAGTGAAATAAATTGCAGAACTTGTCACTTTCAACATTTAACGTGCAACCGAATCACGCCTTCGCCTCTTCGGGTTCGGCTTGCGTTTCCGGTTTGGATTCTTCGTCGCGTGCGCCGGCGGTTTTATCGGCGGGCGATTCAGCGGGCGCGGCCAACTTCGCGGCGGCGACGAACAGCGCGGTGAAAAGTCCGGCGCTCAAAAGCGTGTTGCGAAAAAATTCCCACGTCGTCGGGTGCCAATCCGGATGCCCCACGGTCAACGCCTGAATCCAGCCGGCGACGTTTTTGAGGTAAAAAGGGTCTTGCCACCACGTCAGCGTGTTGGTGACGAGGTAAAAAATCATCGCGCCGAGCAGGCCGCCGAACAGTAGCTTGAAAAATGAAGCGCGCGGCCCGAACCATTTGCCGAGCGCGATGAGCGCCGCGAAGATCGCGTAATTCAGCAGCAGATAAAATCCCAGCGGCGCGACATGATAATAAAAAATATTCAGCAAAACGTCCGTGACCATCATCGCGCCCAACGGAAGCCACCAGGCGAGATGTTTCGGAAAATAAACGCCTGCGCAAAACATGAACGCATACACGACGCTGAAATTTTGCGGCAGCAAACCGGGAATCCGCGACCCGGCGAACACGGCGACGAAAATCAACGGCAGCCATTTATTCCACTTTGCTTTCACGCCGCCAGCATAATCCGTCGCCAAAGAATGACAAGCCGTTGAAAAGAATTTCTGCTTTTTTTCCTGCGTTTCGTTTCCGCTCTGGCAACTTGCGGTTGGCGTGGAAAAACTTTTTGACATCCTTTTTGAAGACGCCGCCTTGCTCGTCATCAACAAACCGGCGGGACTCGTTTGCCATCCGACCAAAAATGGCGAATGGTCCAGCTTGATTGGCCGCGCGCGCCTTTATTTGAAACCCGAAAACTCGAAACCGGAAACGTCTGGCAAACCTTCAACTTTCAACCTTCAACCTTCAACCCATTTGATCAACCGGCTCGACCGCGAAACCAGCGGCGTCGTTTTGATCGCCAAAAATTCTGAAGTCGCGGGCGAACTCGGAAAAATTTTCGAGAGCCGCGCCGTTCAAAAAGAATATAGCGCCATCGTTCATGGTCGCGTCGCGCCGGAGCAGGGAATGATTGACGCGCCGCTTGGCAAAGATGAGCGCAGCCTCGTCGCTGTAAAAGATTGTGTCCGGCCCGACGGCGCGGCGGCGCAAACGGAATTTTTTATTGAGCGCAGATTTTCGCGCGGGGTGAAAGAATTTACATTACTGCGAATCATTCCGCGCACCGGGCGCAAACATCAAATCCGCCTTCATCTCGCGCATATCGGCCATCCGATTGTTGGCGACAAACTTTACGGCGGCGACGAGGATTTATATCTCGCGCTCGTGGAAAACCGCCTGACGCCGGAGCAGCGCGCAAAATTAATTTTTGAAAATCACGCGCTTCACGCCCGCGCGCTAAAATTCCTCTGGCGCGGCCAACAAATTGAATTTTCCTGCGCACCCGAACCGTGGTTCAAAGAATTTTTATCCGCAGATTACGTCGATTGACGCAGATAAAAACCGCTTTGCTCAAAATCTGCGGTTTTCTGTGTAATCTGCGGATGATTTTTTTCTCTGCGTCTCCGCGTTTCTGCGGTTAAACTCCCGCCGTGCCTGACATTCCCCAAACCATGCGCGCCGTCGTTTATCGCGGCGTCAATGACCTGCGCGTCGAGACCGTCCCCGTGCCGCGCCTCGGCGCCCACGAACTGCTCGTCAAAGTCGCCGTCTGTGGCGTCTGCCCGACCGACATCAAAAAAATTCAATACGGAACCGTCCCGCCGCCGCGAATCTTCGGCCACGAAACCGCCGGCACCATTGTTAAAATCGGCGGCAATCGCTCGTCACTCGTCACTCGTCACTCGTCACTGAAAATTGGCGACCGCGTTGCGTTGCATCATCACGTTCCCTGTTTGCAATGCCATTTCTGCCGCCATCGCGCGTTCGCGCAATGCGAGACCTACCAACGCACTGGCATCACCGCCGGTTTTGAACCTGCCGGCGGCGGCTATGCGGAATACGTTCGCGTGATGAAATTTGTTTTGCCCGGCGTCGTCAAAATCCCCGCGCGCAATTCCTTTGCCGAAGGCGCGATGCTCGAACCCGTCAACACCGTTTTGAAAGCCATCCGCCGCTTGAATTTATTGCGCGGCGACCGCGTTATGGTCGCCGGACAGGGGCCGATTGGCCTCATGTTCACGCGTCTGCTCCACATCGCTGGCATGAACGTCCTCGCCACCGACCTTTTGAAATCACGGCTGCAACTCGCCAAAAAATTCGGCGCCCAATGGACAATGAACGTCTGTAGGAGACGACGTGAGGAGTCTCTGACTAAAAACGGAAAAAAACAGAGATTCGTTACCTCATCTCCTACATCGCCTTTTGACGCAGCAGTAATCGCCGTTCCCTCCGACGCCGCCGTTCAACAAGCCTTCCAGCTCGTGCGCGGCGGCGGCCAAATCTTATTATTCGCGCACACCCGGCGCTCCGCGCCAGTCGAAAGTCGAAAGTCGAAAGTCGAGGGTCAAAACTCTTCTGCTCTCGACCTTCGACCCTCGACCCTCGACTTTACTTCCATCTGCCTCGATGAAAAAGACCTCATCGGCAGTTATTCTTCCGATTTCACGTTGCAAGCCGAAGTCGCCCGCCTCGTTTTTTCCCGCCGGCTCGACGTGCGCCCGCTCCTCACCCACCGTTTTCCGCTCGCCCAAACCGCCCAAGCCATTCAACTCGCCGCCCGCCCCACCGAAAACTCCTTAAAAATTATGATCGAACAATTTGACACCCTAAACGGTTCCATTATGCTTTAAGCAATGGCTGAATACACCCTTAAGAATATTCCTGAAGAAATCTATCATCGCGCCCAATCGGCGGCGGAAAACAGCCTGCGCTCGCTCAACCAGGAGATCATCTTCCGCCTGCGCCGTTCTTTTGACGCAGAAGACGCCCGTGCCACTGCGCTCCATGCCCGATGGGTGATGGCAGCCCTCGCTTCCGGGCCGGCCAAGGCCTTGGATAAAGCGGATATGGACGCCTCGTTTGCGCAAGGCGTCCGTCGTGCCCAAGCCCGTCGAACGGCCAAATGAAACTCGTCTATCGCCCGCTTTATTTTTCCGACCTTTCCGAATGCGCGGACTACCTCTGCACCGAAGCTGGCGAAAAAGTCGCCGCCGACTGGTATCAAGCCCTTAAAAAAAGCCTCGATCACATTCAACGGGTGCCGGAAATCGGACGCATCCGCCATGACCTGCCCCTGGCGGGCATCCGCACGTTGAATTTGCGAAAATACCCAAATTACCTCATTTTTTATCGCCTGGAAAAAGGCGCCATTGAACTCTTGCGCCTCCGCCACGGCATGATGAATTTTCCCGAACTGTTTAACGAATGATGTTTGCCCGCAAACCAGCATCCTGCCGCCGTAACTGCTGCTTGTCCGCCCCCATTGTTTGGTAGGAGTCGAGGTCACGAGACTCTAATTTTTCTTCAGGTTCTGGGTAAGGGCAAGTTCCACCTCGTCTTCATTTTGCGTCTGGATTGAAACATCTGCCCGCGTCAATTCTTCTTTTCTTGCAACATTTTTACCGTGCGCTATAATGAGCGTATGAAGACTCTCACCATCACCGAGGGACGCGGGCGGCTCGGTTACTGGCTCAAAAAAGCGGCGCAAGGCGAAGACGTGGGCTTTATGTTTGAAGGCAAAATCGTGGCCTTGCGTCCCGTGGAAATCATTTCGGCGGACTATGCGCTTCAAGAATATGGTTTGACTTCCCATGAAATGGCGGCGGTGGAAAAACGCCTCGGCGCCGAACTCAAAACCGCGCGGAAACGCCGTGAATTGACGCCGTTCACCGGGAGCAAAAATGATTTCCATTGAACTGTCCCGGCGGTTCAAAAAAATTGTGCGCCAGGCCGGCCGCGAAGAAGAAGTGTCTGCCACCTTGAAATCAGTGATGGCAGGTTTTGGCCGTCCGCATCTGCACACTGGATTATCCATCAGGAAACTTGGCAAACACCTTTACGAATGCCGCACCACGCTCGCCTGGCGGCTCATTTTTGAGGCGCGCAAGGGCGTCCTCATCTTTGATTTTGCGGGCGGTCACAATGAAGTGCAAAACTATCTTAAAGGCCAGGGTTAAACCTTAATGCGGGGGACGAGTCCCCCCTCGTCCAAAGCCTGCAAGGCTGTTCCATCGTAGCCGGGGGCAACGCCCTCGGTCTGGTGAATTGATTTTCCTTCGCCCTGTCAGGGCAAACCAAAAAGAAAGTTTGGCCTGCCCTTTCAGGGCGAATCAAATTTGGATACTCATTCCGGGGCGATGCCTCCGGCTACGATGGATCAGGCCGTTGGCCTGAATGTGCCAGGGTTAACTTGAAATGCTATAAGGACACGTTCCACCGTGTTCCCTGGCCTTTTCCCATTTTCAACCGGGAATGATCTTTTTTCCCGATTATTGCCTCTTTCGATGCTTAAAAATCCGCGTAATCTGCGGTTAAATCCGTGCCAATCCGTGAAATTCGTGTCTGCCTTTGACAAGTTTATCCGCAGATGGCGCAGATTCACGCAGATTTTTTCTTTTTATAGCAAATCACAATAACATTGGCGCACATTGCGCAATTGGCGACGGCAACAGGGTGACGACACCCAAAAAATAAGTAGCCTGAAAGGCTATTCCATCGTAGCCGGGGGCAACGCCCCCGGTATCGTCAATGGATTTTCGTTCGCCCTGTAAGGGCAAACCAAACACGGCTTGGGATAGGGATCGCCCTTTCAGGGCGCATGAACATTGGATATTTATTCCGGGGGCGATGCCCTCGGCTACGATGGTTCAGGCCGTTGGCCTGAATGTGCCCATGTTGATTTGAACCGCTATATCTGCGATAATCTGCGTCATCTGCGGATAAAATTCGTGTAAAATTCGTGAAATTCGTGTCTTATTCCGGCTTCTTCAAAGAATAAATCCGTGCCAATCCGTGAAATTCGTGTCTAAAACCCCTTGCCTGCCCTCATCTTTCCTGCCATTCTGGCCGCGGCCGGGCTGCCCGGTGAAAAATGTTCAAAAATAATTGAAAAAATAATTGACACCATGGCCGGGGTTTGAGATATTGGTGCCACACACGGAACATTAAACAACAACACTAAACAAAAATGAGAACAAAAACACTACTGATTGCAGCCGCCGCGCTCGTGGCTGGAATCGCAACCTCAAACGCGCAAGTTTATTCACAAAACGTCGTCGGCTATGTCAATTCGGCAACGACGGGGGGACAGTTTGCACTATTATCCAACCCGCTTGATAATGGAACAAATTCTCTTTCTAGTCTGTATCCAACAGCGCCTAACGGATCTCAGGTTCAAGTTTGGAATGGGACTGGTTTCACAGTTGCAACCAAGCTTCCTCCGGGCTGGTCACCTAATTTGGTAATTACGCCAGGTGAAGGATTCTTCATAAAATTGGCTTCAAATGCGACAAATACATTTGTTGGCAGTGTTGTAGCTCCCATTGGTGGTAGCGTTACTAATAGTTTACAAGCCGGAGTTTTCACCTTAATAGGATCCCCAATTCCCTATTCAGATACCTTGCAAGGCACGAATTTGAATTTGAGCCTCGCAAACGGAAGTCAGGTTCAAGTTTGGAACGGATCTAGTTTCACAGTTGCGACGAAGCTTCCACCCGGATGGTCACCCAATTTAACCATCAGTGTTGGTCAAGGTTTCTTTGTCAAATCTGCCACCACTACAAATTTCGTTCAACATTTGCCAGCTCAATAATCTAAATAACAATCCAAAAACAAATTAAATAATTAAATAATATGAAAAAAACAGTAATTGCATCGGTTTTGGGAGTTGTGGCCTTGGTAGCCACGGTTTCATCTTCCTATGGACAGGGGACGGTAGTGTTTCAAAATTATAGTTTTGGCGCAGATGCTTTGAATGCGCCTGTCACATTTGCGAGCCCCGGACTAGATGGCACCTCTGCTGTTACTCCCGGCGAAGATGTTGGGTCAACATTTGTAGCGGATCTTTTGTATTCGCTTAATGGGGGTTCAACCTATACGCTTTTAACTCAAGCAAATGCTAATCAAGCTGCCTACCCATCTGTATTTGGATTTTCTGCAGCAGATGGCGACACTGGAAACTATGCGGGTGACTTCTTTGGTAATGGTGTTACTATACCAGATTATAGCTCGGGTGCGATTACATTCATCGTTGAGGCATATAATGGATCAAGTTATGCAAATTCTACTGGCGTCGGCTTCTGGAGGGGACAGTCATCCGCCTTTACCATGCCTTCAATTGCTACTGGAACCCAACCTGTGCCTGATTTTGTCGGTTATCTGACTCCTTTCAGTGTTTCAACACTTGCCGTTCCAGAACCGACCACACTGGCTTTGGCTGGTTTGGGTGGTTTGGCCTCGCTCGTCGCCTTCCGCCGCAAAAAAGCGTAATCGCGTCAGTTTATTGTTTCTTCTTCACAGAGCCGCCCCTCCGGGCGGCTCTTTTTTATTTTCTTTATTTCCTATATTTCCGTAGCAGCGGGCGTCAGCCCGCTCAAACCTTTCCCCTCTTTTTTTGAGATGATCAAACTCACGTTCGATGCTACGAGAAGGTAGCAGCGGAACGTCAGTCCGCTCTTTTTGAAATGATCGAACTCACGTTCAATGCTACGATAAATAGGTAGCAGCGGAACGTCAGTCCGCTCTTTTTGAAATGATCGAACTCACGTTCGATGCTACGATAAATGGGTAGCAGCGGACGTCAGTCCGCTCTAACTTCTCTTTAGAAATGATCGAACTCACGTTCGATGCTACAAAAAATAGATAGCAGCCGACGTGCGTCGGCTCTATTCTTCCCCTCATGCAAGTTGAGCCAGATCGTCTTTCCGGTCAGGGAACGAACCGCAACTTCTATCTTCCCCGCTTAAGCCGCGAACACTATCAGAGCGATGCCGTCATCCATTGGACGATGACGATTGCCTTGCGCGGCACTGGCTGGCTGAACGAACTTTTTCATGCCCGCTTTCGGGAAATAATGCTGCATGCCGCCGCGCGCGAAGGTTTATTCTGCCCGGCCTATTGCCTCATGCCGGACCACATTCATCTGCTCTGGATGGGATTGCGGCATGATTCCGACCAGCGGAATGGTATGAAATTCCTGCGCGAGCATCTTGGCGCAACGCTGCATCCCCACCGCTTTCAACATCAAGCCCACGATCACGTCTTGCGGGAAGAAGAAAGAAGACGAAACGCCTTCGCAAGAGTCTGTTTCTATATCCTGGCAAATCCGGTTCGCGCGGGATTGATCAAAGAACCGGAGCCGTGGCCATATTGCGGCGCAATCATTTCCGGCTATCCTAAATTGCACCCGCTGAATGAAGATTTCTGGCCGAAATTCTGGAAACTTTACGTTGCCGCTTGCGCCCCGGACGCGGGAAACCAGAAATTGCCACCGCGAAATGTGTAGGAGACGAGGTAACGAGTCTCAAATTAATCCCTTTTCAATAAATCCTGAACCCGAAGGAAAAAGTCAGATCCTCGTCACCTCGACTCCTACCAAAAAAACCGTAGGAGACGAGGTAACGAGTCTCAAATTAAATCCCTGTTGAATAAACCTGAATCCGAAAGAAAAAAGTCAGAGTCTCGTCACCTCGTCTCCTACAGAAATAACCTAGGAGACGAGTAACGAGTCTCAAACCAAAACAATAAAATTCAGATTGAGGCTCGTCATCCCGTCTCCCACAATTTATTTGCGTTTATGACGTTGTGATTTAGGATTTGCATATGAATGTGACTTTAA
>Ga0207933_1001919_pt1 | contig 14364 bp, 14 predicted proteins | sample NGESurdeep092012_4_FD_184488 | JGI IMG/M metagenome (GOLD analysis project Ga0207933, IMG submission 184488) | Arctic peat soil microbial communities from Barrow, Alaska - NGEE Surface sample F53-3 deep-092012 (SPAdes) | ecosystem: Environmental > Terrestrial > Soil > Wetlands > Peat ... | reverse complement strand
CATCGTTAGGACCCTCCTCGTGAATCCATGAGCTTGGCGGAGCGCCAAACACCTTGCCCGCATAGACGATTCGGGGGGCGTCTGACCATCAATTCTTACCGATAAATAAGGCTTTTTCGCAATTTCCGTGGGGATGGTTGACTTGGGGAATAGTGGGCTGTAACGCGTGCGGACGCCCGCGGGGGCGTAGCTCAGTTGGTTAGAGCGCTGCCCTGTCACGGCAGAGGCCGCGGGTTCGAGTCCCGTCGCTCCCGCCATTTAATCAATGACTTAGCCAGTGTTGCGGCGGGTCTAACGGCCACGTTCGGGGCCCGATTTCATGCTCGTAGAAGCCCCGATCCTCGGCGTCAGAGCGCTCTTTTTCGACGTCTTCGGAACCCTGGTCGACTGGCGTACATCGGTTGCCCGGGAGACCGAAAAAATCCTCGATCCTCTTGGGTATAACCTAGACTGGACCGCTTTCGCCGACGCCTGGCGGGGCGAATACCAACCCGGGATGGAGGAGATTCGCTCCGGCCGGCAGTCTTTCGCCAAGCTCGACGTGTTGCACCGGCGCAATCTCGTGCGCCTGCTGCCGCGCTTCGATCTGCAAAATCTCTCCGACGAAGTGCTCGACGACATGACGCTGATCTGGCACCGGCTCGATGCTTGGCCGGACGTGCCGGCGGCGATGGCGCGGCTCAAGAAGAAATTCTGGCTGGCGCCATGCTCGAACGGCAACATTTCGCTGATGGTCGATCTCGCCCGCCGCAATACGTTGCCTTGGGACGCGATCCTGGGATCGGAAATCGCCGGCGACTTCAAACCGAAGCCGGTGGTCTATCTCGCCGCCTGCGCGGCGTTCGATCTGGCGCCCGCGCAATGCATGATGGTGGCCGCACACAGCAAAGATCTCGAAGCAGCGGCGAAACTGGGATTGCGCACGGCGCACACCGCGCGGGTGGACGAGTACGGTCCGAATACCGGCGAGCCGGCGCCCACGGTTAAGGTCGACTCTGCGGCGAAGAATTTGTCCGATCTGGCGGATCAGCTCGGCATCTGAACTATTCAGTCATGGCAGGCCTGTCCCGGCTATCAACGCCCTGGGAAGAAGAAAGGCGTGGATGCCCAGCAAAAAGCCGGGCATGACGATTGAGGGGTTCTGGTGGTTGCTAAATTCACCATCCCGAACTGAAGGCAAAGTGTTCATGCGCATAGTCACTGCAATCATCGCCGCAACATTTGTGATCGCCTTCGCTATCACTGCCGGTGCGCAACAGCAGCTCACACCTGAGCAGCAGACAATCCTACACACCACAATAAATGCTGAGGGATGGTTGACAGCCGAGGAGCACAAGAGGTTTTGGGCCCCTATTTTGCCTCAGCTCAAGAATCCGGAAGCCGTCGGGGCGTGGCGGCGCACGATGGATCGATTTGTCGGACTGAGCATGAAATTCCAGCTCGAAACCTGGAAAAGCCTTCAACTCAGCGAGCACGAGGGCCGTATTGTCAAAACTACGGAATATGAAGATGCCAAGCACGCAGTACTGGCGGACCCGCTTCTTGGCGCGCAATCCGGCATAGCAATCCAAAACGCGGAAGGCATGTTTCAGGCGGCCGCGACCAAAAGCGCCTTTAGTACGGTTCGAGGGCCAATGTATCTGTCCGCCGATATGATCGAACGAACGCTGAGTGGCATCGAGGGCTCGTTCTGTCGGATACACCGTCTTGGCGAGCCGAAATGGAAGGATGAGGCGACGGAATACAAATACCCCGCCGCGCATCTAAACATCCTCAATAGCTGCCCCCTAGCTGTGGAGCAATCGCAGATAACGACACGCTGGCTTACGGTGTTTCTGACCACGCGCGTATCCAAATTGTATTCATTCCCCTGCGGGGCCGTTGGCTCGATCCGGTCGTGTCACTTACCATGATCGCTCGCTCCACACTGGCAGGCATGGGCATTACCGAGGTGCAGCCGATAGTCGCGACATGGCGGGATCATAAGACAGCAATGGCGAGCGGATCAGCAAGGCTCTCCCAAGGATCGATAAGCGTATCTGTGCGCGTGATAGAGGGGCCAGAAGCGCAAGGCAGTTGGACAATCATGGCCATCAGCTCTCAGTCGCAGCTTGAGGCGCAAGCACTACTCGGGGCTTTAGAAGACCGCATTATACTGAAATAGGTGGGCTCAAAATGCGACCTGCATTTCACAGCATCTTCGGGAGGTTCGCGGTCCTTGCTGTGATCGTAGCCATCATCGCCGGTGGAGTTTGGTCATGGCGCACCTCGCCCTGGTATCTCGTACCGGACCAGTATTTTATCACCGTTAGTCCACAAGAGAGCGCGTCACAGCGCGACGGCAAGCCGTTCGATCTTCAATACGACTACCAGCGCAGGCTGCTTGTTTCAGGCTCAATCCCTATGCCGTTCGGTGTGGACCCCGACATTAATTCGCGCCTCATCCAGCGCGGCTTGGAAATAGGCTCGCAACTGGCCAAATTCGATGCGGACTTTTATTCCAAAAATTGCGGCTTCCCGGATGAGCAGGGTAAGCCGCGAGTAAGTTGGAAGGGAACGCGCCTCTGCAACACCGGCAGCTTGGACGGCAAACCTTGGCAGGTCGCGGTGCAAGTGTTCCACGAAAAAGTGGACGACGAGATTTCCGGTTATTGGCTTAGCCTAGAAAAGAACGGTGCCGACAAGATCAGTCAGTCCCTTCTCGTTGCCCTTGTTCTCATTGGATTGCTGGCAGCAGGCTTATGGGTTGCGAAGGGGAAGCTTGTCTGACTGGAGGCACAGGTCCTGTCACTTAGGGTGACAAGCCCGTGCCTTCCTAAGCCAGATGGCCAGGACGCGCCCGGCCATGGCGACTGAAAGTCTTCAGCCTTTATACACCGGCTCGGGCTGCGCGAAGAAGCTCGCCAGGATGTGATAGACCATCATGTAATTTTTCTGCTGGAAGCTGGCGTGCGAAATGCCGGACATGACGGTGAATTGCTTGTCGGGGTTTGGCAGCTTCTCGAAGAATCTCAACAAATCCTGCATCGATGCGATGCCGTCATGCTGGCCGCGCATGATCAGCGTCGGCACCGTGATCTTTTCTGGATCGACCACCGGTAACCGCGAGCACATGTCGACGTAAGTGCCGGTCGGCACCGAGTCATCGAGCGCCACCACCGCGTCGGCAAAAGCCTCGATCACTTTGCGCTCGGCGGTGTCGGGGTGATCGCGGTCGAACACCGAGTGAATGAAGGCCTTGTTCATCGGCCGGCGGTTCATCTTGCTGAACTCGGGCAGTTTCTTTTTGCGCTCGGCCAGCGTCGGGGAGCCTTCGCCGGTCCACACCATCGCGTCGAGCGCGAGGCGGGCCACCATCTCGGGGTGGCGCTCGGCGAACATCGCCGCGCGCAGCGCGCCGGAGGAAATTCCATAGACCAGGAAAGGGCGCTTGCCGCGCAGCTTCTGGATATAAAGTGCCGCGGCATAGCAATCGTCGGCGCCCTGTGAGATCGGCGCGTTGTTGTCGCGGTCTTTGGTCGAGCGGCCATAGCCTTCCATGTCGAGCGACCAGCAGTCGTAACCGCGGCGCGCGAAGTGATCCATGGCCGAACTGTCGGGACGCCCCGGCACCTGAAGATCGAAGGTCGGCTGGCCCGCCATCGAGGAGCCGTGCACAAAAAGAATAACGCCGACCGTTTTGGCCGGATCGCCGGCGCATTTCTCGAACATAAACAGCTTCACGCCGCCGTCTTTGGTGGTCCAATGCTCTTCGCCTTTAATCGGCGTCTTGGTCATTTCATTCATGCTGCGCCCGTATTGTTGTCATATGCCGGCTCGCCGTAGCGCACCGCGCAGCGGCTGGTCAATGTAAGCTTTCTCGACGAGTTACCTGCAATGCTCGGCATCTTTTCCCCGCGCGCCACGCAGGGAGACAGAGGCATGCTTAACAATCGCATCGTAGGATGCCTTGTCCGCGGCCGGATATTCCAAGGTCATGCTGTTTCAGATTTCATTGCTGCAACTCAATAGATATTTTTGATAGAAAATCAGCTCGCCTTTGGTGCCGGAGATGACGAGCCAGCCCGGCCCGTGTTTCTTATAGCTAACCGTTGCGTCTTTTTCTCGCTCGCTTCTATCCTCGATCGCGGCATCGTTTGGCGGCTCGTTGTAGCCACCGGAAATGGTGATGCTCGCGCGCTTGTCCGGCGACTCTAGAACAATTCCGTCGCCATTCTCAGGCTCCGGCAATGCCGTCCAGCCCGCGGGGATCTGCGCTTTCGTGCCGAAACGCGCGTTTTGATAATTTTTCCACGCTTCTGCGTGGACGTTAAAACCGCTGGCGACAACAATAAAACAAAAAGACGCAAAGCGTGCGCCGGGAAATCAAACATAATATTTCTCGCAAGATTTAAAGCCGCTGCTGCGCGGGCCGGCGGACCGGAAAGAGGCCGATCTCACGAAACTTTCTTGTACATGACCCAGACAACGAAACCCATCGCAACAACCGACGCGGCTGCAACGATCAGAAAAGCATTGGTGCTTAGTGCCATGGAGCGCTCCTTTTTGCCACGTGCGTACAATGCGCCTATTATGTCCATTCGCCCAGAGCATTGCTTAAGATTACTGCGTTTGCCCCTTCATGCCGCACTAAACACGCGGCGGGCGACGCCGGTCGTGAAACCATTCGCGATACTTGGTCATTTTGGTGCGCTGCGCTCCGGGCGCGTGCCGCTTGCAGGTCGAGGCCTCGTCGCTCTTGTCGGGCGCACCCCAGCGCAATTCGACGCAATCGTTGGGGTTATAGCCCATCTCAAGCGCTGTCGTGCGGTCAAGCACGTCCTTGAGCGAAAGCGTCCAGGGAGAGCCATCGCTGCGCGGATATGAAAACTTGTGCGCCGCGAGTTCGCTGGCCAGCACGCTCTGCAAGTCGGCCTTCACTTCGGCGACGCTCTTGTCCTTGGGCATCGCGTAGCGTCCAGGCAGCCTGGCGACGCGGTCGGGGAAACCGCGCACCACGTCGATTGCAATCAACAGGCGCAAATCGCGCGACGGCGTCGAGAAATCCTCCCAGGCGCCGGTGGTCTCGAAGATCGCCGGGCCGTCCGGCATCGGTGCTTCGCTCTTGCCGGCGATCTGGTATTTGCGTCCGTTCTCGACCGAGGTAACGCGCACCTTCACCTGCTCGTCGAGCGAGGTAATCGCATCCTTCATCGCTCGCACGGGATCGAGCGGCGTCGGCGACATCACGTCATCCATCCGATCGTAAAAACCCTCGACTGTGAGTTTCGACGGCTCAAGTGAGAAATCAGCGTACTGGGGATTTTTTGCGATTTCGGCATTGGTCAGCCGCCGCAGGACGCCATTCTCGCGCATAATCGGCCGGAAGCGCTTGAAGCCGGGGCCGCCGAGGGCGGGGTTCGTTGCGTACAGGAAATTGCCACGCCAGAAGCGCTTGATGGCGACGGTCCCGTCAGGCTGCGCATCGGCCGCGAGGAAGACGCCGGCGGCATCGGCTGTTTGCGCAATGCGCTTGGTGAACATCAAGACGTGGCCATAGGGATCGGCGTAGATGGTGCCCGGGCGCAGCGTGTCCTGCGACAGTTTCACCGGGTAGTAATCGGTGTTGTCGTCGTTGGCTGCTGTGCGCCCCGAGCCGGAATGAACGGCATCGCCGACGATCGGAATATATTGCGCGAAGGAGGCGGCGAGGCCTGATTTTTTTCCGGTGGAATTCTTGCCGGCCCCGATCGGGCGAGCGGGATCGAGTTTCTGGATATTGAACCAGGTAAAGCATTTCGGCGCGCCGCCACCGCCACCGCGCGTGCATTGCGAATAGCCGAAGGGCAGGCCCATCTTGAAGGCGAAATAGGCGCGCAAATAATAGGGCATGTCGGCGCAATCGGGATGCATGATCGTGCCCATCTCGTCTTCGCCGAGCCCCATCGCATTGAACAGCATGTTGCGCGAGCGGTCGCGCAGCACTTCATGCAGCGCTTTCCATTCCGGCGGCGCATCGAGCGGCGCATCGAACAGCTTCTGGATCCATGCGGAGTAAAGATTTTCTGTTCCGCGATTCCAGGTGTTGTGCAAAGGCCAGAGGCTGCCGGTGACTGCGCTCGGCGGCGGCGGCCGGCCGGCGCGCACGGCGATGTCACGCGTGATGCTGGCGCAATCGGGCGACGCATGATCGCGTGTTAGTCTGGCGTGCCAGATTCCCGCAGCAGGCGAGGCGACCTCGGCGTACCAAAAGTAGGGCGGTCCGCCCTGACGCTCGCTTGAATTGGCTGCGACACTGCCATCGGGTGCGATCAGCGAAAACTCGCCTTCGATTGGTTTTTCCGCTGTGAAGATGACGCGCAACGGTGCGCCCGTCCACGGCACGACCGGCGAGGGCATGAGCGCGATATCGCCTGTTTCTTCGCATGCGCCTTGCGCGCTCGCGTTAACGGCCGAAAAGGCGAGGCATGCGCCTGCGATGAGCAGCGACTTCCAAAAACGTCGTGAAAGTTTTGACGTGACCCTGTCGAAATACATTGCTGCCCGCTCTCTTGTCGCGTTATTTAATTGATCGCCGGAATCTTGTTGGCCTTGATGACGTCCGCCCATTTCGCGATTTCGGCCTCCATGAAGGCCTTGAATTCAGGCTGCGTCATGGTGACCGGCTCGGCGCCTTGTTTCTCCCAGGCCGCCTTGATATCGGGCCGCGACACGATTTTGGTGATTTCCCTGTTGAGCTTATCGATGATCGGCATTGGCGTGCCGGCCGGCGCCATGAAGCCGACCCAGAGTGTCGCCTGGAAACCGGGAACGCCGGCTTCAACGATGGTCGGCACATCGGGCAAAATTTCCGAACGTTTCACCCCGCTGGTGCCGAGCGCGCGCACTTTGCCCGCTTTGATTTGCGCAGCCATTGTGGGGACGCTATCGAACAGCATCTGAATCTGGCCGCTTAGAATGTCGGTGCGCATGCCGGTTGAGCCCTTGTAGGGCACGTGCACGATATTGACGCCGGTGAGATGCTTCAGAAGTTCACCCGCCATGTGATAGTTTGAGCCGGGTCCGGACGAGCCGTAATTGAGCGTGCCCGGTTTGGCGCGCGCCAGCGCCAGCAGCCCGGCTATGTTTTTTGCCGGCACCGAGGGATTCACCACCAGCACCAGGTCGCTGTCGATCAGCGGCGCCACCGGCACGAGGTCGCGCATGAGCTTATAGGGTTTGTGATTGAACAGCGTCTCATTGACGGTCTGCGTGCCGGATATCATCAGCAGCGTGTAACCGTCGGGGGCGGCCTTGGCGACGTAATCGGTGCCGATGGTGGTGCCGGCGCCCGGCTTGTTCTCGATCACGAAGGTCTGGTGGAACGACTTGCGCAGCTCTTCGGCGATGGCGCGGGTAAAGACGTCGGTCGGCCCGCCGGCACCAAAGGGCGCGATGATTCGAACCGGGCGCGAGGGGTAGTCTGCCGCCTTTTCCTGGGCCTGTGCTTTGGTTTGGGCGGCCGGTGCCGCGAATGTGACCACGACGATCAGCGCAAGCAGAGTCATAAAACGTCGCATAAGTGCCATGAAGATGTTCCACTATTGGCGCTTCTGACGCCGCCCGCCGCGACTATCGAGGGTGGCTCGCGGCCCTGTCAATCGCGACGATTTGGCATCGTGATTCACGCTCGTGGATGCAGCCCTTTGTCGTCTTGCCACTCATTGTGCGCTGCGCTAAGCCTCAATTGCTCCCGTCACTGAGGCTATTCCAACCACGGCAAGGGCTTTTTTGTGCGGTGTGACGGCGCCAGTTCGGGCCGCCGAGCAGTCCGGGCGGGCATAAATCCGGGTAGGACGCGCGGGACACTACGCTGAGGTCGCCGATGAGCTCATTGCTTATGGATTACCTGCCCCTGGTCGTTTTCATCGCGGTTGCGCTGGTGATCGGGACAGTCCTGCTGATCGCGCCATTCATCGTCGCCTTCAAATCGCCCGATCCTGAAAAGCTCTCCGCCTATGAGTGCGGATTCAACGCATTCGACGACGCGCGCATGAAATTCGACGTGCGTTTCTACCTGGTCGCCATTTTGTTTATCATTTTCGATCTCGAGGTGAGCTTTTTGTTCCCATGGGCTGTGGCGTTCCGCAAAATCGGGCTCTACGGCTTCTGGTCGATGATGCTGTTCCTTGGCGTTCTCACCGTCGGCTTCATATATGAGTGGAAGAAGGGCGCGCTCGAATGGGATTGAACCCATGACACTGGTCGCACCAGCGCCTACAGGGATTCTCGATCCGCGCACCGGCAAGCCGGTCGGCGTCGACGATGAATTTTTCTCGGGCGTGAATAACGAACTCGCCGATAAGGGTTTCATCATCACCGCTGCCGACGATCTCATCACTTGGGCGCGCACCGGCTCGCTGATGTGGATGACTTTTGGCCTGGCGTGCTGCGCGGTCGAGATGATGCAGATGTCGATGCCGCGTTATGACGCCGAGCGCTTCGGCTTTGCGCCGCGCGCTTCGCCGCGTCAGAGCGACGTGATGATCGTCGCCGGCACGCTCACCAACAAGATGGCGCCGGCCCTGCGCAAGGTTTATGACCAGATGCCGGAGCCGCGCTACGTGATTTCGATGGGGTCGTGCGCCAATGGCGGCGGTTACTACCACTATTCCTATTCGGTGGTGCGTGGCTGCGACCGCATCGTACCGGTCGACATCTATGTGCCCGGTTGTCCGCCAACCGCCGAGGCGCTGCTCTACGGCGTGATGCTGCTGCAAAAGAAGATCCGCCGCACCGGCACGATCGAACGTTGAGCGGAGCGGCGCGAATGGATGACATGCTCGACAGGTTGGGAGCGACGGTCAAGGGCGCGTGCGGGCCTTCCGTGACCGGCTATGAGGTCGTACGCGGCGAGTTGACCGTTACGGCGAAGGCCGCCGACATCGTCAAGGTAGCGACGTTTCTCAAGACTGACGCCGCCTGTCAGTTCATCTGCATCATCGACGTCACCGCCATCGATTGGCCCGGCCGGGAGCAGCGCTTCGACGTGGTCTATCATTTCCTGTCGCCGCGGCTGAACCAGCGCGTCCGCGTCAAGGTCATGGCCGACGAATCGATGCCGGTGCCCTCGCTGATCGGCGTGTTTCGCGGTGTCGATTGGTTCGAGCGCGAGACCTACGATCTCTACGGCGTGCTGTTCACCGGGCATCCGGACATGCGGCGTATCCTCACTGATTACGGTTTCGAGGGGCATCCGCTGCGCAAGGATTTCCCGCTCTCCGGTTTTGTAGAAGTTCGTTACGACGACGAGCAAAAGCGCGTGGTTTACGACAAGGTTCGTCTGGCGCAGGAATTCCGCACTTTCGATTTCCTCTCGCCCTGGGAAGGCACTGACTATGTGCTGCCCGGCGATGAAAAAGCCAAAGACGGGGCCAAGGGTTCGTGATGGCGGAAACGAATTTACGCAACTTCACGATCAATTTCGGACCGCAGCATCCGGCGGCGCATGGCGTGCTGCGCCTAGTGCTGGAGCTCGACGGCGAGATCGTCGAGCGCGTCGATCCGCATATCGGGCTTTTGCACCGTGGCACCGAAAAGCTGATCGAACACAAGACTTATCTACAGGCGGTGCCATATTTCGATCGGCTCGATTACGTCGCGCCGATGAATCAGGAGCACGCTTTCTGTCTGGCGGTGGAGAAATTACTAGAGCTTAAGGTGCCGCGGCGCGCGCAGTTGATCCGCGTGCTTTACGCCGAGATCGGGCGGCTGTTGTCGCATATGCTCAATGTCACCACGCAGGCGATGGACGTCGGCGCGCTCACCCCACCGCTCTGGGGTTTCGAGGAGCGCGAAAAGCTGATGGTGTTCTATGAGCGCGCCTCGGGCTCGCGCATGCACGCGGCTTATTTCCGACCCGGCGGCGTGCACCAGGATCTGCCGCCCAAATTGATTGATGATATCGGCGCGTTCTGCGATCCGTTTTTGAAGGTGGTCGACGATCTCGACAGCCTGCTCACCGGGAACCGCATCTTCAAGCAACGCAATGTCGATATCGCGGTGGTCAAGCTGGAAGACGCCTGGAATTGGGGCTTCTCCGGCGTGATGGTGCGCGGCTCCGGCGCGGCCTGGGATTTGCGCCGCGCGCAGCCCTACGAATGCTATTCCGAGCTGGAATTCGATATTCCGATCGGCAAGAACGGCGATTGCTTCGACCGTTATCTGATCCGCATGGAAGAGATGCGCCAATCCGTGCGCATCATGAAGCAGTGCGTGGAGAAATTGCGCAGCGCCGACGGGCAGGGTCCGGTCACAGTCGATGACCACAAGATTGTGCCGCCGCGGCGTGGCGAGATGAAGCGCTCGATGGAAGCTCTCATCCATCACTTCAAGCTCTATACCGAGGGCTACCATGTCCCGGCCGGGGAAGTGTATGCCGCTGTCGAGGCGCCCAAGGGTGAGTTTGGCGTTTATCTCGTCGCCGACGGCACCAACAAGCCGTACAAATGCAAAATCCGCGCACCCGGTTTCGCGCATCTGCAAGCGATGGATTGGCTGTGCAAGGGCCACATGCTGGCGGACGTTTCGGCCATTCTCGGCTCCATCGACATCGTGTTCGGGGAGGTCGACCGATGAAAGTTGGCAACTGGATCAATAACGTCAAAGACCAGCCGATGGATACGACACCAAGTGGTTCCGCCACCGTGACGCCTGCCGCTGATACGCTGCCGGTCCGTTTGTTCGCGCCACCCGGGCATTTCTATTCGCCGATCGTAAATCCAGCCGAACTCGGTGATATCCAACTCGCGGATGCAAAGATCGAGTTCCATGAAATAGCCGGGATAAAGATCGATAGCGCCGCGATGATTAGGCTTTGGAATGATGCTCGCGAATTCCTGAAAGAATGCCCATTTCCGGAAAATCAGACTGACGAGCACCGCTACTACTTCAAGAACAATTACTATTCGTTCGGCGACGCAATTGCCCTTTATATGATTCTGCGCTCCTTCAAGCCGCGCCGACTTGTCGAGGTCGGATCCGGTTTTTCGTCGGCCTGCGCGCTTGACACGATTGATGCCTTCTCGCCGCATGAAGTCTCGCTCGTTTTCATCGAGCCTTACGCCGATCGCCTTGAGGCGCTGTTGCGCAATCAAGACCAGACACGGGTGGCGGTCGTTAAGAAGCCGGTGCAGCAGGTCGATCTAAGCGTGTTCGAAGAGCTCGGCGAAAATGACATCTTGTTCATCGATTCCACGCATGTGTCGAAAACGGGTAGCGACGTCAATCACTTGTTCTTCAATGTGCTGCCGCGGCTTAAGCCCGGCGTTTTGGTGCATATCCACGATATTTTTTTCCCATTCGAATACGGATCGGGCTGGGTCAAAGGCGATAACCGCTCCTGGAACGAGGCGTATTTGCTCAAGGCATTCCTTATGTACAACTCAATGTTCGAAATCGTGTTCTTTAACGATTATTTCCGGCGCTACCATCGCGACCTCATCGAGGAGACATGCCCTAATTTCCTGAAGAACGCCGGTGGCGCGATTTGGCTGCGGCGGCGCGCGGAGTCGCAGCAATGAGTATCCATTTCGCCATTCTTGGCTCCGTCGATACCGTCTTCGGGAAGGGCCCCCGATGAGCGTGCGCCGTCTCGCCCCGCCCGAAATCCAGCCGAAGGATTTTGCTTTCAGCAAGGCCAATGCTGCCTGGGCAAAGGATCAACTCACTAAATATCCGGAAGGGCGCCAGCAATCGGCGATCATTCCGCTTTTATGGCGCGCGCAGGAACAAGCGGGGGGCTGGCTGCCGGAAGCCGCGATCCGCCATGTCTCGGAGTACCTCGGCATGGCGCATATCCGCGCGCTCGAGGTCGCGACCTTCTACACGATGTTCAATCTGGAGCCGGTCGGAAAATTCCATGTGCAATTCTGCGGCACCACGCCGTGCCGGCTGCGCGGCGCCGACGACATCGAGAAAGTCTGCCGTTCGCGCATCGGCGAGCCGGGGCACGTCACCAAGGACGGCAAGTTCTCATGGGTCGAGGTCGAGTGCCTGGGCGCCTGCGTCAACGCGCCGATGGTGCAAATCAATTTCGATTATTACGAGGACCTGACGCCGGAAAATTTTGGCAAAATTCTTGATCAGATGGCCGCAGGGAAGGCGCCGAAACCCGGTCCGCAAATCGAGCGGCAGTTATCGGCGCCGGTTGGTGGGCCGAAGACGCTGACCGACAAATCGATCTACGCTTCAAGTGCACGGAAATAAGAATGCTCGCTGACAAGGACCGCATCTTCACGAATCTCTACGGCCAGCACGATTGGGGGCTCAAAGGCGCGCGTGCGCGCGGCGCCTGGGACGGCACCAAGGCGATCTTGGAGCGCGGCCGCGATAAGATCATCGACGAGATGAAGGCTTCGGGTCTGCGCGGGCGCGGCGGCGCGGGATTTCCGACCGGACTGAAATGGTCGTTCATGCCCAAGAAATCCGATGGGCGGCCGCATTACCTCGTCGTCAACGCCGACGAATCCGAGCCGGGCACCTGCAAGGACCGCGAGGTCATGCGGCACGATCCTCATCTGCTGATCGAGGGCTGCCTGATCGCCGGTTTCTCGATGGGGGCGAATGCCGGCTACATCTATATTCGCGGCGAATTCATCCGCGAGCGCGAAACGTTGCAGGCGGCGATCGACCAAGCCTATGAGGCCAAACTGATCGGCAAGAACAATGTGAACGGCTGGGATTTTGATCTGTACGTGCATCACGGCGCCGGCGCCTACATCTGCGGCGAGGAAACCGCGCTGCTCGAAAGCCTCGAGGGCAAGAAGGGCCAACCGCGTTTGAAGCCGCCGTTCCCCGCCAATGTCGGGCTCTATGGCTGTCCGACCACGGTTAATAACGTCGAGTCTATCGCGGCGGCGCCCGACATTCTGCGCCGTGGTGCGGCCTGGTTTGCCGGCATCGGCCGGCCGAACAACACCGGCACAAAATTATTCTGCATTTCCGGCCACGTCATGAAGCCGTGCAATGTGGAAGAGGCCATGGGCATTCCGCTGCGTGAGCTTTTGGAGACGCATGCCGGTGGCGTGCGCGGCGGCTGGGACAATCTGCTGGCCCTTATTCCGGGCGGCTCGTCGATGCCGCTGGTGCCGGCGGGCGCCGATCAGGCCGACACGCTGCTGATGGATTTCGACGGCTGCAAGGACAAGAAGTCCGCCCTCGGCACCGCCGCCGTGATTGTCATGGACAAGTCCACCGATATCGTGAGGGCGATGACGCGAATCTCTTATTTTTACAAGCACGAAAGCTGCGGCCAATGCACGCCCTGCCGCGAGGGCATGGGCTGGATGTGGCGCGTGCTGACGCGCATGTGTGAGGGCCGCGCGCAGAAGCGCGAGATCGACATGCTGATGCAGGTGACCCAGCAGATCGAGGGCCACACGATTTGCGCCTTCGGCGACGGTGCCGCCTGGCCGGTGCAGGGCCTGCTGCGGCATTTTCGTCCCGAGATCGAACGGCGCATCGACGAATATACGCGCAATGCCGACGAGCACGGCGCGGTGCGCGAGGCGGCGGAGTAGGGCCGTCATGACATTCCAAATGAACGACATTCCGCTTTCAAGCCCACTCGTTGCCGAGGCTGTGGTGGGTTGCCTTCGCAAATGCGACCGTGCTCTCAATGAACTATTGATTGAAACGAAGGAGGCCATGCCGGAGTCGGATTGGAATCTGCTTAGGCGAGGTGTTGGTGAAATCCTCGGTACAAGCATGTTCGATTTGTGGGTTGCTGTTGTGAAACTACACCCACAATTTGAGAAGGATGCTTTCGGTGGACCGACGAAGGGCCAGCAATGACCAAACTCATCGTCGACGGCAAAGAAATTGACGTTCCGCCTGAGTTCACGCTGCTGCAGGCCTGCGAAGCCGCGGGCGCGGAAATCCCGCGCTTTTGCTTCCATGAACGGCTGTCGATTGCCGGCAATTGCCGCATGTGCCTGATCGAAGTGGTAGGCGGCCCGCCCAAGCCGCAGGCTTCCTGCGCCATGGGCGTCAAGGACCTGCCGCCCAACAAAGATGGCTCGCCCAAGGTGCTCAGCACCAAATCGCCGATGGTGAAAAAGGCGCGCGAAGGCGTGATGGAATTTCTGCTGATCAATCATCCACTCGATTGCCCGATCTGCGATCAGGGCGGCGAATGCGATCTGCAAGACCAGGCCATGGCCTATGGCGTGGATTCCAGCCGCTACAAGGAAAACAAGCGCGCGGTCGAAGACAAATATATCGGGCCGCTGGTTAAAACCATCATGACGCGCTGTATCCAGTGTACGCGCTGCATTCGCTTTTCCAGTGAGGTCGCCGGCGTGTCGGAGCTCGGCGCCATCGGCCGCGGCGAGGACATGGAGATCA
>Ga0207933_1001918_pt1 | contig 14367 bp, 9 predicted proteins | sample NGESurdeep092012_4_FD_184488 | JGI IMG/M metagenome (GOLD analysis project Ga0207933, IMG submission 184488) | Arctic peat soil microbial communities from Barrow, Alaska - NGEE Surface sample F53-3 deep-092012 (SPAdes) | ecosystem: Environmental > Terrestrial > Soil > Wetlands > Peat ... | reverse complement strand
CAATTTGGATGTGGAACTGGGCCAGTTGCGCGCCATCCAGGTCTTCGTGGTGGGCCAAGCACGACGGCCGGGAACCTACACGTTGAGTTCCCTCAGCACGCTGGTAGACGCTATCTTCGCCACCGGCGGTCCTTCGGTGCAGGGCTCGCTGCGGAACATTCAGCTTAAGCGCAATGGGCAGACGGTCACCGACTTCGACCTCTACGACCTGCTGCTCCATGGAGATAAGTCCAAAGACGTTCCGCTGCTTACGGGCGACGTCATTTACGTTCCCCCGGTGGGCCCGCAGATCGCCATCACAGGCAGCGTGCGCAATCCAGCGATCTATGAGTTGAAGGGAGCCACATCGATTGGCGAAGCCATGGAATTCGCCGGAGGGCTCTCCTCAACCGCATCTCTCGAGCGAGCCTCCCTGGAGCGTATCGACGCACACCGCGACCGGACGGCCGTGGACGTCTCGCTGACCGGCGCGGGCCTGCAAACGCAATTGCTGCCGGGCGATATTCTGCGGGTGATTCCCATTTCGCCGCAGTTCCAGAAGACTGTGACGCTGCGCGGCAACGTGGCCGAACCGGGCCGCTTCGCCTGGCACCCCGGTATGAAGTTGAGCGACATCCTCCCGGACAGCGGGGCGCTGATCACGCGCGACTATTGGGAGCGCAGAAATCAGTTGGGCATTCCCGGACCGGAGTTCAAGCCGGAGTATGTGGTCAATCCGGACTTCTTCCCTCGTTTAGGAGCGAACGCCGGCACATCAGCTGCCAGCAGTGCTGGGAGCACTCCCGCGTCCAACCCAGGCACAGCGGCGAGCAACGCGGCGGCCGCCGCGGCAAGCCCGAACCAGCATGCTCCTCTAAACCCTTCCCTGAACGCGCCACCGACCAATGCGGCGGGCAGGAGCGCGCTCGGCGCAGAGGAGCAAACAGGGTTCGTGGGGGGAAACCCGCCCCGCCCCCGACTGGAGATCTCGCTGCCAGTACCGGAGATCGACTGGTCCTATGCGGTGATTGAGCGCATGGACCCGCAGACCCTCACTACCTCTCTGGTTCCGTTCAATCCGGGAAAGCTGGTGCTGGATCACGATCCTTCGCAAGACCTGCTGCTGGAGCCGGGCGACGTGATAACGATCTTTTCGCAGTTGGATATCAGCGTTCCGCAGGCGCAGCGAACAAAATATGTGCGTCTGGAGGGCGAGTTCAAACAGGCTGGGATCTACAGCGTTCGGCCGGGCGAGACACTGCGCGAACTGGTGGAGCGGGCCGGCGGGCTGACCCCCGACGCTTATCTCTTTGGCTCGGAGTTCACGCGGCAGTCGACCCGGGTGATCCAGCAGCAACGGATCGACGATTACCTGCAACAATTGGAGCTTGAGATCGACCGCTCTACTGTTGCCGCCGCAGCCGGTGCGATTAGCCCGCTCGATGCCGCAGCCGGCGCCGGGGAGGCTTCGGCGGCGCAAGCTCTGGTCGCCAAGTTCCACACGTTGCGCGCTTCTGGGCGCATCGTTCTCGACATGCCGCCCAACGCCAGTGCAGCCAATGAAATTCCGAATCTGCCGCTGGAAGATGGCGACACTTTCACTGTTCCTTCCCGGCCCAGCACGGTCAGCGTAGTCGGCGCGGTTTTCAACGAAAATGCCTTCCTCTACCAGACCGACCAGCCGGTTGGCGGCTATCTGCGGCTAGCGGGCGGGTCAACGAAGAACGCCGATGGCAAGCAGGCCTTCATCATCCGGGCCGATGGGTCGGTCCTCAGCCGGCACGCGAAGAGCGGCGTCTTCGGCAACACCTTTGACGAGACGCGCTTGAACCCAGGCGACACGATCGTAATTCCCGAGAAGGTTCCTAAGGCGACGGCACTGAGGAACATCAACAACCTCTCGCAGATCTTCTCGCAACTGGCTCTGGGGGCCGCGTCAATCGCCGTGGTGCGCTAGGGTGTAAGGGAGTTTAGAGGCCCCAGAAAAACGCCCCTGCGGTTTTGTAAGATAAGGGATATAGCGGCCGTGGCCGCCCCCGCTCTGGGTCGCAGGACGGTTCGGCGACGCAGAACGACTGGATGACAACACGATGGCAATCGATACAGGCATTCCGGTCGTAGAGCGTGAGGGAGACATCGGTGAGCCGCGGCCCGTGCCTGTGTCTCGCCCAGACGACGAAGTCTCGTTGCTGGACCTTTTAATCATCCTCGCCAGCAAAAAATGGCTGATCCTCAAAATCACTGCAGTGTTTGGCATCGTGGCCCTGTTGGTTTCTCTCGTGCTGCCCAAGCGCTTTACTGCGATGGCCACGGTTCTGCCGCCCCAGCAGAATTCCTCGCTGTCATCGATGCTGGCGTCGCAGCTCGGAGGCAGTCTCGGCTCCCTGGCGCTATTGGCCGGCGGCGGCTCGGGGTTGCTAAAGAATCCCAATGACATGTATGTGGCAATGTTCAAGAGCCAGACGGTCGAAGATGCCATGATTCATCAATTCGAGCTGATGAAGGAATACAAGAAAAAGCGTCTCTCCGACGCTCGGAAGGCATTTGAAGGCAAGTTCACCATTGATGGAACGGACAAAGACGGCCTTCTTCACCTCTCCGTCGAGGACAAGAACCCCCAACGAGCGGCCGATCTCGCCAATGGTTGGGTCGACCAGTTCCGCAAACTTTCCGAGTCGCTGGCGATCAGCGAGGCATCCCAGCGCCGGCTGTTCTTTGGAAACCAATTGCAGCAGGCCAAAGACAACTTGGCCAATGCGGAGGAGGCGCTCAAGGAGACCGAACAGAAGACGGGGATGATTCAAGTCGGTGCACAGGCGAGCGCCCTGATCCAATCCGCGGCGATATTGCGGGCACAGATCGTCGCCAAACAGGTGCAGCTGCAAGCTCTGCGTTCCTATGCCACCAATGAGAACTCGAGGGTGGTCGAGACCCAGCAGGAGCTGGACAGTCTGCAGGCGCAATTGGCGAAGCTGGGCGGCTCGGGAGATGTTTCAAGTGCGGGCTTGATTCTGCCCAAGGGACAGGTTCCCGAAGCAGGTCTTGAATACACTCGCAAGCTGCGCGACGTCGAATACCAACAGACACTGTTTGAAATCCTGGCGCGCCAGTTTGAGCTCGCCAAGCTGGACGAGGCGAAAGAGGGGGCGGTCATTCAGGTCGTCGATCCCGCGCTGCCGCCGGATAGAAAGTCGTTCCCGAAGCGCGGCTTGATCACCATCATCGCAGCAATTCTGGGTTTCATCGTCGGGAGCTTTGTGGTACTTGCCGGTGCCGGCCTGGAGCGCTTGCGGCGCGATCCGGAGGCCAGCGGAAAGCTGATCTTGCTACGACGCGCCGTGGGCAGTAATCGATCCTAACTAAACGGCTTCATGGGAAGAATTCAATCTCGGCTCGAACTCGCAAAAGCCGGCCTGATTCCGTGCGCGGCGCTCCGGGTCGTGAAACCATCCCCACTTGTTGAAATAGGCAGACGCCGCACGCATATGGAGGCATAGGAGCCTAGGGTGACGATACGATCCCTGAGCGTGACTGTGGGTGATTGTCGATTCCGGCCAGAATAGAAGTCTGGAAAATGCCCCCATACGCCGGCACAGATCCACGTCTTCCATGTAAAGGAAAAAGCGATCGTCGAATCCGCCAACCTCGTCAAGAACTGAACGGCGGGTGAACATAAAGCACCCAGAGAGCACTGGCACGTATACCGGACGGGAGTAGTCAAAGCTCTTCATATCATAGCGGTCCATGTGCTTGGCGAGAAGACGGCGTAGCGGCCCTGCAGTGAAGCGTCGTAGGAGCAGATCGACGGGCGTCGGCAGCAGCTTACAAAGAAACTGGGTCGAGCCATCTGGATACAGCACACGAGGCATTACGAGGCCCACCTCAGAGGACGCATCCATCACTGTTGCGAGTTCCCGTAGGACACGGGCGCCAAGCACGATATCCGGATTCAAAATCAGATGGTAGGGAGTAATCGACCGAAGGTTACGGAGAGCGAGATTGTGCGCCGCTCCAAAGCCCAAATTGCACTTCGGCTGTAGTACTCGGGCACCGAGGCTCGATGCAAGAGCGGACGCATCTGCAGAGCCTCCATTATCGACCACCATCCATTCCACACACTCCGGGTCGCGGCTAAGTGTCTCCAACAAGACGCTTACCTGTTCAGGACGATGGTTGAAGAGAACGAGGCTTATGGTTACTCTACCCGGCACAATGCCCCCCGCACTTGCGCACCGCCTCCGCCTCCTGCCGACTCACTCCATTTCCCCAACGGGAACTGTTCCTGCAGAGCAGCGGAATCGCCCGGTTCGCCGCGTCTTCCGGAAAAGCAAAACGGCTGTAAAGCCAATTCAGGGCCCTACTTGAAGACCAAGAGCTATCGTAGGGATTAGTACTCCGCAGATGTCCTGATAGCCCGGTCAATTTCCGGCCAATGTGGTTGATCGCAAGCCGCTATTGTCAGGCATGGCCGTTGTAAATTACATAGTTTGGGTAAGTCACGTCGCTCCGCCGCAGAACCCGGAAGCCAGCACTACGCCAAATTTCATCAAAAGCTGCGCTGTAATATAGGACATAGCATTCACGATGAGCCTTGCTCAGGGAACGTCGCAAATTGGCCGCAACTTTCTCCATCACGTCAGGATAAAACGGGTTGTACATGAAGACGACTGAGGGGTCGTTGGGAAACTCATACTCCGTTACATCCTGACAGACGAGCTCCGCATTGATGGATTTACTCCTGCAGTTCCGTTCCGCCGTTTGAAGCAACTGCTGCGAAATGTCCAACCCAATAATGCGACGAAATCCGCATTGTCCCGCCAGGAGAAGAGTCCGTCCTTTTCCGCATCCCAGGTCAAGATAAGTAAAGCGCCGGGGGTCAATCGCCGCGTGCCGCATCATCAACTTCCAGGCTCGCGGAGGCGTCGCCACGTAGCTGCGTCCGCGATTCTCCATCTCCGGCAATTCAATGACGCCGCGGGTATTGACATGGTGCAGGTTGTCATAGATCAGATCGGTGATCCGATAAAGAATAAGGTTGGTTCGTGGATGACCGACACCGCTCATTCCGAAAAGACGTCCCCCCAGCTCTCTGAATAGACATTCGGTCCCTGCAAACAGGCCTTCATTTTTGAATGCCGTGCGGAACATGGCAACTTTTCGCCGGACTCTGTTCATTTGACACGCCCCCCCGATAAGACGACCGGCAACAGGATCACTGCCGGCCTTTGCGCCCAGAAAAATGTTGATATTGCATAGGGATGCCCCGCTGAAGAGCTTTTCGGACGTCTGCTGACAGGCCTTAACTGTACCTAATATCTCCGGGAATGCCAATCGGTGGCTGGAAACGAATTTGCAGTCCAGCCGCGATCACACATGCTGACGTTGTGCAGCCACTGCCTCGGAGGTTCCTGATTGAATGTCCAACACGAATGTTGCTCGCGTTCGAGTCACACCGCGCCCGGAGGCGGCCGAAATCGCATGATAGCCTGTTTCAGCGATGTCTGAAACCACGTCTCGTCAACATGGCGCTGAACCTGGAACAGGACCACCGGCTTCCTGCACCGCCGTGTCCGAAACAGCAGCTCGTCAGCTGACCATCAGCGTATGTATGGCCACCTGGAATGGAAGCCGCTTTCTCCCTGAGCAACTCGGAAGCATCCTCCCGCAACTCAGCTCGGGGGACGAACTGGTTGCGGTGGATGATCGATCCTCCGACTCGACCATGCGGATTCTGCAGCAAACAGCGGCCGAGGCCTCGCACACGCGGATAAGGATATACGGGAATGATGAGAACATGGGCGCCATTCGAACCTTCGAACGCGCGCTCACCCTCGCCGAAAGGGATCTGATTTTTCTTTCGGACCAGGACGACGTGTGGTATCCCGCGAGGGTTTCGAAAATCAAAAGCATCTTCACTCTAAACCCCCAGGTGACCCTCGTTTTGAATGACGCTCAGATCATCGATGGAACCGGCGCGCTTATGCCATACTCGTGGGCTTCGCTCAAGCCATTTCACACTGGAGCCATTGCGAACCTAGTGAAGAACACCTTCCTCGGCTGCACCATGGCTTTCCGGCAATCTTCGCTTGAGTATTGCCTTCCTTTTCCTCCGGGCACTCCGATGCACGATCAATGGATTGGCATGTTGCACAGTCTCTTCGGCGGCGTCGTGTTCCTTCCGGAGCCCCTCATGCAGTACAGAAGGCATGAAGGCAACGCCACCGATCTTGACCGCGCTTCGGTGATGCAGATGCTGCGATGGAGGGTAAGCCTCAGCCGTAACCTGCTAGCCCGCTACCGGCACTATTCGCGGACCGCCCGCGCCCGCTCCTGATGAGATCAGTCTGTGCGACTTGCCGCCAGCCAGTTCTGCGCGGCGACATACATTCGGTGAATTTCTCTGTTCAAAACGGCGAATGCGATCATCCCGAACACAGCCACCTCGCACGTCGCAACTAGGAAGTGTTCTGCGCTGCCGATGATTCGCCCGTTCAGGCTCCATGTGACCGCCAGGATCGTCGCCGCCGTGCCCAGAAGAGCTGCATGTTTCCATCCATACGGAAGAATCTTCAAGAGAACAAAATTGGCGCAGACATTGATTAGATTGCCGGCCACCATCACCGCAGTCCGCGCCGAGGCAATCCCGACAACCCCATAGCGTCTCGTCAGCAGATAGCTCAGAGCACAATAAATCACCAGGAGTACAGTATTGATCATCAACGACAGCTTCGAATGCTTCGTCATTTTGAGAACAGCGCCGGCGGGCCCGGCAATTGCATCCACCGCGAACCCGAATGCGAGAATCAACAATACAATCTGGCCATGCGCCGCGAATTCTGGCCCGAACAGAGATAGAGCCCACTTGGAAACCTCAATCAGCGCCAAGAAAAACGGAAGCATTAACGCAATAATCGAAAGATTAATTATTCGGTATGCATCAGCGAGTTCCGGCATCCGATTTTCGTGGTAGAGCTTGGAGATATAAGGCCAGAAGGTCGTGAATGGGGAAACGAAAGTCGAGTTAAGCATTGCGATGCTTTCGGCGACTCGATAGATTCCGACCAGTTCCAGGGGAACCATGGCTCCCAGAACGACCTTGTCGAGAAAAGGATAGAGGCTATCGGTGAGGCTGATTCCAAACATCGGCGCAGATGTTACGAGGACATTTCGAGTCGCCAGCGACGATTGCACGTCCTGCCGAAGAGCGCCTCTGATTAAACCTGGATATTCCTTCTTTAAGGCTCGGATCCGCAACAACAGAGTCAGCACGCCTTCCGCCACCAGCGCGAACAGCAGGATGGTCCAGCCTGCGCTTGGAAAGAAAAAAATCGGCGCGCATAAAACCAGCCGAAGAACTGTTCGGATAGCATTGTAGTATGGCATGGCAGCAGCGTCTCCCATGCCTAGAAATACAGCGTCGAACAGCTTTGCCAGGGAGAACGTAATCGTGGTGAACGCAAATGCCGTGCGCACCCGCGGAGGCATTCCGACGATCGGCAGGACTCGATCGCCGAGGGTCAGAATCAGGAGCGCTGCCACCGTCGAGAGAGAACCGGCGATCCAGAGGCATACGCTGACGACTCTGCGGCGCGTCTGTAGGTCGTTCTCATAGCGGGGCAGGAAGAAGACGACCGTTCCTTCCAGTCCTGGTACGGTGAAAACGGCGAGAATGCCAAGCCATGCGACAAACAGCGCGTAACCACCCAGGATGGTCGCACCGACGGTATGCGAGATGAACATCTGCAGCCCGAAGGTCAGCCCTATTCCAATCCCCTGATATAGGAAGACCTTGCCGGAAGAAAGAAATATTCTGCTTTTAAGACTGATAGCGATCTGTCTTTCACCTCTGCCCAGGAGTCCTGGATCTTATTCGATGCCCGGCGCAGCGCCCCGGGCATGAGCGCGCCACAATCTCCCCTTACCGCAATTCAAAGGTGCGCGGGGAGAGTCTTTCCGAAGTGTTCGTCGACACGCTGGCTGACATATTAGTCTTAGCTCGGCGTGCGGATCTAAACGGAACTATTCTTAACCCCAGCTACCCTCGCACCCGCTTCTACTCCCGACTTAAGGATGCTTTCTAACGCATAGAGTAGGTAATCATTCTCGCTCCTAGTGCGAATGCCGATGCGCATGTGCTGCAATGCGTCATCGAACTTCGCGGTTACGTCAGCGGTGAAGATCCCATACTGTTCGAACAGAGGAAGGACCAGATTCGTTCCACTTGAAACAGTGATAAAGGGGTGCGCGGGCGAAACGACGGCGTCCGGCGCCAGGCATCGCAAGGCCTGCTGGACGCGGGCCGATTCACTCCGCCAGTCGGCGAGCGATCTCTCATAATCCGACTGGGAATCCAGATGAAGCTCCAGGAAGCCCTCCACGAGAGAGTTGATGTTCCAGATAGGCAACCGACCTTCAAAACCTGGCACGCAGGCTTCGCTGACCGCAACATATCCGATTCGAAGTCCCGGGATTCCCATCAGCTTGCTGAGGCTTTTTACAACGATCAGATTGGGAAACTCCTTAATAAGCTCGAGAAAGGGAGTATCTTTCTCCGTGCTTAGAGAGAGATCGAGAATCGTGTAACGATATCGGCTCAAAAGTTCCTTCAGTTTCGCAGTATCGATGGTCTTGCCCGTAGGATTGTTGGGCGACACAACGACAGTCCCTTCCGCGCTGTTTTCGGCGACATTGAAGCGAAGGTACTCACCAAACGTCGGCTTGAAGTGGAGGCAGAATTTCGTCCCTTTGGATGCGAAGAACTGCTCCAGAACGCGAATTGCCTCCGACGCTCCATTGACCGCGAATAACGGAGTCTCGGGTCCCACATTGCAGCAGGCCCTGAGCATTTCGTTGATTCGCCGCCGTCCGCTCGGATAATTCGCCATTAAGCTGTCCAAGCTGTGCTTCAAACGGTCTTTGATGAACGGAGTCGGATAATAAGGATTGGATATGAAGAAGTGATCGCGCAGCGACTGGCGCCATAATCCGCCCCAATTCGCCCGCACCGAAGCGTAATCTGTTTTTCGGGACTCCGCGAGGTTGAACCAGTCATATGAATTATCCACCTCGGAGGAACCGCCCTCCAGCACCGCCTTCAGCCGAACCTTTCCAATCAGCTTGGCAATGATTGCCTCGTAGTATTCGCCTGAGCCGAGGGAGCTGAGTTGATCGCCCAAGGCCAGGAAATCGGCCCTTGTCAGCTTGTAGACGTTCGCCAGCTTCAAGATGCCCCGGTCGTTCCAGTCCCGGTTATCGGCCAGTGTTCGCACATAGCCCAAATCGTCGACGGAGACACAGGAGCCTCGCTTCGCATAAGAGGCGGGAAGTACCGCGGTCGCGGAACCGGATTCCATCAGGAGGCGGGGCAAAACCATCTCGCCCAAATAGATATCGCCTTCGATCAGGAAGACATTATCGAACTCAATGCCTGAAGTCGCAAGGTAATCAAAACACAAAGCGAGAGTATGGATGTTATTGGTATGCTGCCAATTTTCGTTCTTGACGCGGTGAACCCGGAGTTGGCCCGATGGAGGAGTCGTGATCGATTCCTCGCGGAAGCCGACACCTAGGATGAGGTCGCTCGCGCCAATCTCAACGAGTTTTCCGACGGCGCGATGGAGCATGGGTGGCCCCTCAGGCGTGGCGATCATACACTTAGGAACGCTGTCGGTCAGCGGGCGAAGTCTATTTCCCCTTCCGGCGGCGAGGATAATAGCTACATTTTTCATAAGTGAGTCTCTATTTCTCCGCACTTGCTGGTTGCGTGCGGAGGGGGCTTGGGATAGGGCATCTGGCGGATGCGCAGGCCGCGAGCGAAATTCCACTTGAGAAGAAAAGAAGGCGCCCTGAAGCGATTCCAAGGGGGTCGTAGCGGCTGGCCAGCATGTGGTTTATGCTAAACCAAGTGTCGGGGAAGCGCATAGGGTACTAGAACAGGCTAGAGTCCGACGCTCTGGACGGTCCCCGGCTGCATGGCCCCAGACCCGAATAGGTCGGAGCACAACTCGCGGGTCTTCTGGGGCCGCTCCCAATCGGCGAGGCATGGCGTCGCGTGAGAACGCCGGTAGAAGCACTCAGTTCGTTGAATATGCGATATGGTTCCCGCCAAATCTTTATCTTTCGCGCGACATCTCCGTTCGCCACAGTGAACAGTTTCCTCTCCATTTCCTGGCTGCTCATCAGGCTTCGTGGCCCTTCTGACGTCTCGCGATTAGCGTCGGGATTCAGGCAATTTTTTCAATCGTGCGAACCCACTTCCAGCTTGCCCTCACTGCAACGACGCAGGAGACCACTGTATGAAGGACCATATAGCCGACAGCCAGCGGTGTTCCTGCGAAAACATCCACGATGTAAACTATCGGAAATAGAAGCGCGAAATTTGGGTACATGGAAAAAAACTGCACCGCATGTCCCAGCAGCGCCTTCATCGCACTCCTGTCGCTCGCGTCCTCTATGGCGCCACCCATCTTCATCTCGTAAATATGATAAAAGCTGGTTTGCAGGCGCAGCACTAGTTCCGCACTGATGCACAGCAGACCAAGAGCAAGCAGCCAGAGCGCGTTATACCGGTGCAGTGTGATCAGGCTGTAAACAAACGCCATGTTGAGCACAGGGTGATTGACCATGTGTGCTGTGTAATCAATCTCTGTGCCAAACCGGGAGAATTTTTTTGTAATTCGCGCCACTTCTCCATCGCTGCAGTCCAGGACATACCAGAGGTGGATGAGAACAAGGCCGCACACCTTCGCGATCACAGCGGGAATTGCAAACAGGACGCCTCCCGCCAGACCCGTGATCATCATGTAGACGGTAACCCGGTTCGGAAGCGTACCCAGTCTCACAAAGATCGGGGTCAAAAGCGGCGAAAGCATTTTGGCGTAATGATCCACGAATACTGCTTCGACCGGACTGTGGGTCTGATACTCGCTGCGAATTTGGCGGTACGAAACCATGGTGTTCCCGAACTCAGTTTGGGTTTGCATGTGGAAGAATTTGGCTGCACGCACGGTGAGCCGCCCCGCAAGCTCGGGCCCCGGTTCCGTGCCGTTGATGGGCCAGTCCCAATCGCTTGCCGCGAACGCTCAGTGTATTCCATTGTCGCCAAAGATTGGGAAGTTACCCCTCTCACCACTCGGGGCGCCCCCTGCCGGCAGCTCCTCCCTAAAACTCTCCCGAATCCGCTGTATTGCGACTAGCGCGATCATGAGAACGCTCATGCCAATAGGATTGTTGATGGTTGGATTCGTGCCGCTCTCCACCAGTACAGTGACCGCTGTGATGTATAGGGCAACGGCATCGGGGGAGGATCCCCGCCGGCAAATTGCCACCGTATCCACGGTGATCCAAAGCAACGCAATAAATCCAAACGCCAGCCCGATCAGTCCCTGCTGATGGTAGATCTGCACATATGAGATTTCCATCCCGTGCGGTCGCACAGGAACCCCTATGCCCAGGCCGTGTCCGATAATCGCCGCCCGAACCGTCTGGCGGTTTTCAACTTGATCCAGCGTCAGAATGCGCACACGATCGCTTCTAGAGACATCACGGCTCGACCGCTCCGATCCCAGAAACTCCATCGTGCCGATGGTCGCCAGGACGAGGACGATCACTCCCACCGCCTTCAGCCAAGCTCGCTTTTGAAAGAAAACCACATACACTAAAAAGGCTGCCCCGAGCGCCAGCAGATATCCGCGAACCACGGTAAGAAGCACAGCTGCCGCGCAGATCAGGAGGCCCAAAATGCCGGCTCGCTTTTGCCGTGCCCACAGAACCACGCCCACGCACAGAAATAGGAACCCCTTATAGACAAAGAAAAGAACGGGAGCCGCGGTGGGATCCACCCGCGACATGAACTCCTGGCCTTTCACCGGTCCCAGCGAGGCGAACCCAAGATACAAAGCCATGGGCGTCAGCAGCCCTGCGACCTGGGCAAGCAAGACGAGGAGATAGAAGAGCGCCAAGATCAAGCCACACCAGCGCAGAATCGCCATTACGCGGCGAATATCCCGGACTTCACGAATTGCCATGGCGAAGAACGGAAGCATGAAGAAGTAGCTCAGCGGCTTCACGTCTTCCCCCACGGAGCTCAGGTCGGCGCCCGATGCGAGCCCGACAACACACCCGAAGAGAAGGAGAATTGCATACCAGACAGTAAGCACACAGATGTCCGCGTTCAGCCGAGTCCCCCAAAGGAGGTTCACAAGCACCCACGTCAGGGCGACAGCGAACAGCATCATCCGCAGCGTAAGGGGGCCGATCTGCAAGAGCCTTCCCCCGCCGCCGAGAGCCAGTTCTACCACGACGAACGTGAGCAGCCATTTGCCCGAAGTTTCCAGAATTCCGGATGCCTGCTTTTGGATGGGCGCGGCAGCCGTCGTCATCGCCGCCCCCGAACCAGGATGTTAACTTGGGTCAGCAACGCCGTGCGCGTGAGGGGTGCAAATGCGGATAGTGTGGCGCTCCGCCGCTGGCGGAAAAGGCGGCACGCCAGCCGTAGCAGTAGAACAGGCCGCTCTAGCCATGGCCTGTATCCGTTGACGAATCGCATTTCTGCATCCAGTATGTTCGCATACCGCGTTACCGACACGCTTCCGGGGTAGTCCAACACCGAAAGACGATGGTGCAACACGTTCCGGCTCACCAGAACTCTCCCCCCCCCTTGCGCCAGGGCGTGAAACAGCCAGTAGTCCTGATAATCCAGCCAGAATGCCGAGTTGAAGCCGCCCAATCTTTTCAATTCGCTCACTCGAATGGCCGCTCCTGAATTGATCGCGGTGATCTCACCGCGTCCAGGGCCAGGCCCCGGTATGGGAACAGTCCATCCAGGAAAAACCCGCCGGGGAGAAATGATTGCCCGCCCATCTTTCACAACCGGCACAATCGCGGCAATCTCCCAATGCAAAGCCGCATCGGCAATCTCCCTTTTTAAGACAACCAGAAAATCTTCGCTCAGCTCGGAGTCCTGATCCAGCAACAGCAGCCAGCAAGACGAGCCCCGCGCCATGGCTAGAGCTCTCGAATAAGCCGCGAGAATGCCACCGTTCGCTGCGTCATGCAGATATTGCCACCTGTTCGGAAGTACGCCGGCCCAGGGCACCGAGGAATTGTCGTACACCAAAACGGAAATGGATCCGTCATCAATCCTGCTGAGGGCGCGAGCAAGAGTCCTCACCGAAGCGGAGGCTTCAGGACTGCAGCGGTAGAGAACCGTGACCACCAGCAGGCTGGCGCAGTTTTCAGAGGAAGGGATTCCCGGCGGAGGGGTTGTTCTACCGGCTCCGCCATTCCGTGTCTCAGCCACGACGTCCCCGCAGCCCCGAATCGGCCGCCGCGTTCCTTTCTCCGCCCCCGGCAATCACAATCCGCAGAAATTCATTCCACCTTTCCCGTTCCGGCTCCAGCACCTTTCCCAGCAGCACCCACCCATACGCGCCCAGGGCGCCCAAGAACGCTGTGAGCACGACAAGCACGGTACGCGGCGGCCATGACTTGCGATCGGGAACCGTGGCCCAATCCACCACCTGAATATGCGGCTTCTGAAGGTTCTCATCCAGCTTCGCCGCTTCAAGCCCGCGGGAAAGCGCTTCCGCCATTCCTTCGTCCCGATCGAATGCACGCTGCCGCCGCACAATTTCCAATCGCAGCGAAGGTATGCGCTCAGGCGCAATTTCAATGCTGCTGCTCCCTCCGCCCGCTGACCGGTAGCGCCGGATCGCGGCCTCCAACGTCCTGATCTGAGTGTCGAGCGTCAGCACTTCAGGGTTCTCCGCCGTTGCTCGCGATTTCAGCGCGCGCAGCTCCGCCCCCATAATTGTCAACTGCGCCTCCAGTTGCTTCATCGAAGCAATCTCCGCGTCAACCTGCTCCCGCGGTTCAATGAGTCCGGTCGCGTTCTGCGCCTGCGCCAGCGCAGCTTCCGCATTCTCCAGCTCTGGTCGCTCTTTAGACAGTTCTTCTGTGAAGAGCTCCTGCTGCGCTTTGGACTTGCCTTCCGCAATCCGACGAAGGGTCGAGTCGAGCTCGGCAAGATATCCATCGGCCAACGCCGCTGCTCGCGCAGCACTTTGGTCCCGAACGGAGATTCGAATCAGCGGCAGATTGTCGGTGTCGAAGGTCGTGTTGTCTTGCAGCCGCATGCGAGCTTGGCTGTCACTTTGGTCCCCATAGACGCGCTTCAGATCGAATAGACGCGTGAGCGCATCATCCGCCCCCAGGGTCTGCATCAACCCCACGTAAAGCTCCGCTGGACTTGGCGCCAACTCGTTCACCAAACCGCTAGTACCCGGTGAAGCATCGCCGGCCGGAGCCAGCACCGCGCCGCGCGACACCAATGTTGGCGGCGCCAGCAAGACCGTCGCGGTGTACTTGGGTTTCAGTAGAAACGACAGG